>Ga0114945_10002004_pt1 | contig 12221 bp, 10 predicted proteins | sample OV2TP3_FD_87194 | JGI IMG/M metagenome (GOLD analysis project Ga0114945, IMG submission 87194) | Hot spring microbial communities from Beatty, Nevada to study Microbial Dark Matter (Phase II) - OV2 TP3 | ecosystem: Environmental > Aquatic > Thermal springs > Hot (42-90C) | place: USA: Beatty... | reverse complement strand
ACGCACTCCTGCGGCAGGCCCACCCCCTCGCGGCGTCGGCTATCCAGCTGGCCATGGCCAGTGGCGTGCGCGACCTCGGCGTCAAGGCGGCGCTGCACATGTTGTACGAGCAAGGCTGGGTGGCGGTGCAGCCGGATGGCAAGTATGCGTTGACCCAACCGGAGGTGGAACATCCTGCGGTGGATTTTCAGCCGTCTCTCCAGCGGAAAGCGCGGGACAATGCCCGTTTGCGGAAGATGATCGCCTATACGGACCCTGCCACCTGTCGCCGCGTGCACCTGCTGCGCTATTTTGGGCAGGCGTTTTCGCCCCCCTGCCCTGAGTGCGACGTCTGCACAGCCCATGCAACGCCCGCGAGGCTGGATGCGCGACCCCTTGAATCGCCCCGTGGCACAGCGGCAGCGGATCGGGTGGCCAGGATCATTCTGCGCACCACGGCTGACTGCGGCGGCCGTCTGGGACGGACATTGATCGCAGCCATACTGGCGGGAAGCAAGCGCAAAAAGATCGTCGAGCTGGGGCTCGAGCGCGTGGCCGCGTATGGGCAATTGGGCCATGACCAACGCAAGCAGATCGCCACCTGGATCGACGAGCTGATCTCGCAGGGGTTATTGCTCGTCACCGTAGAGGAATATCCCCGACTCAAGCTCACCGAGGCCGGCCGCCAGGCCCTGGCGAGGGACCGACTCATCGCGCTCTCTGGCTATGCTGCCGTGCCAGGCGAAGCTGGAAGCGTGCTCACAGGAGTGGCGGCACCGGCAGAGAACGACGTGGATCCGGCGTTGCACGCGCGATTGCGCCGGTGGCGCTCTGAGAAGGCGCAGGGGCTCGGTATCCCGGCGTTTTGGGTGCTGCACAACCAGGTGCTGGAGGAGATCGCGCGCCAGCGACCCAGGACGTTGAGCGCACTCAAAGCTGTGAGGGGCATGGGACCCCACAAAATCGAACGATTTGGCGCAGAGATCCTCGAGCTGGTCCAGAGCCCAAATTCAGCTCCGGCTCCGGCGCAGGCGAGCAATGCCACGGAGAGCCGCCCCATCGAACCGGCTCCGCAGATGGAGGACGCCGCGGAGCGATCACCTGCCAGGCTGTCTCCTCTCGATCTCCAGCTGCAACTCGAGCTCTTTCGCCAGGGTGGGCCCGAGCCGAGTCAGGCCGCACTCTTGCATCTGCTGGAGAGCCCTGTGGGGCTCGAAGCGAAAGACGTCCCGTCGGTCATCCGCGCCCTCGCGCTGCTGGGCGTTCAGCCAGCCATCCCAACGCTCTTGCAACTGCTGCATGCAACCCACGCCACTATAGCCATCGCCGCCGCTGAGGCGCTCGGGCAATTGGGGGCCAGAGAGGCGATCCCGGCATTGGGCGCAGTCTTGGAAGACCATCGCCCTGGCCTGCGGCGCGCGGCGATTCGCGCCCTGGGGCGATTGCGCGCCCGTGAAATGGTGAACCGCTTGCGGCGGGCACTGGCTGAGGATGAGTCGGAAGCGGTGCGGCTGGTGGCTCAGGCGGCCTTGATGCTGTTGGATGGTACACCGCCATCGGCCGGGACCACGCATGGCTGACGAAGCTATTTCTGACCAGAAGACCAGGGCCCTGGCCAGGAAGAGAGGGCTGAAGCTTTTGCTCATGCTCAGATGAATTGCCCCGAGTCCATCCGAACACAGCTACGAGGGAGCCTCGCGCTCTTGCGATTTCAATGAAGTGGAGCGGGAGCATGGGAAGCGCGAGGCATTGCTGCACCAGATCCAGCGGCTGATCCATGAGCGAGTTATGCACGCCCGCATCTATGAACCGGCCACGGTCCGAGGCGTGGGCCCGCGGGTGGCGGAGCCGGCGATCGGCGTTCTTCCCCTTCCCCCCGGCGAGGGGGAAGTCTCTCCTTTTCCCTTTCCCCCTGGAGGGGGAAGGTTAGGATGGGGGGGAAATCCGGGGCCTACCCCCCACCTCAATCCTCCCCCTCAAGGGGGGAGGAGATCAGAAAAGGCTGTCAGTCCGGCGGTTTATCCTTAACCTGGCGCCTATGCCCTCCCCCCCTCTCCTCGTCTTTCTCTCTCCTTCCCTCCTTCCCTCCCTCAGTCTTTGGGGGGGGTCCGGGTGGAGTGGTCGGGGCGTGACGCCTGTGGCGTGGTCGGAGCCTGATACTTCTTGCGCCGCCAGAAGGGCAGGGCTGGCAAGAGGCACAGCAACGCCAGGAAGGCGTTAAACACAAAGTAGTCCTGCCAGGCGGCCGTGGTGGCTTCCGCCAGGAGGCGGTCCTGCATGAGGGCCATAGTCTTGGTCTGGACCTGCCCGGCGACCTCCCCTGACCATTGCAGGGTCTGCTGCAGGCCGCTGAGGGCTGCCGTGTAGCCCAGGGCGTCCTGCGGGGTATTCTCTGCGAACTGCAGGATGCGGTGATGGTAGCGCTGGTCCCATACCACCGCCGCGAGGGCCGTCCCCACGGCGTTGGCGATGCTCCGTAGCAACCCCGAGAGCGCCGTGGCCATATACACCTTGTTTTCGGGAAGCGCCTGCAAGGTGGCCAGGCTATTGGGCGAGACAATGAGGGCCTCGGCAATAAAGCGGATGATCAAGAAGGTCATGATCATCGATAGGGTGGTCACCTCGCTGACCCCGGCATAGGCCCAGAAGACCACCACATACATGAGCAGCCCGGAGAGCACCAATACATAGGTCGGCATGCGGTCAGACAGGCGCCCGACAATGAGCACCGCCGCGCCATAGACCAGGTTCGGGGCCATCTGCGCCCAGGCCACCCGCAAGGGGTCGAAGCCCAGGAGTCGCTGCATCAAGACCGAGATCATGGGACCGCTGCCGCGAAAGGTCATGGTGGTCAGGAACAGCACCACCATAGCCATGACAAACGGCACGGAGGCAAATAGCCTCAGCTCTATCAAGGGTTGCGGATGACAGAGTTCCACCACCACCACCGCTACGGCGGCCGCGCCAGCGATCGCGAGGAGCGTGAGAATGTAGGGCGAGTCCCAGCCCTCTCGATTGCCCTGGCTTAAGGCCAACAGCAGTGTGGAGACCAGGGCGGCCATGATCAACGAGCCCACGTAATCCAGGCGGCGTCGCTCCGGACGGCGCAGAGGCGGCAACAACCACCAGGCCAGGATCAATCCCAGCCCGCTCAGGGGCAGGGTGATGGCGTACACGACCCGCCAGGAGGCGTATTCCAGCAGGTTTCCGCCCATGAAGGGGCCGAACGCCGGGCCGATCGACCACCCCATCAGCGCGATGCCGAGCGCCATGCCGCGCTGGCCGGGGGGATAAATCTGGTAGAAAATGGCCTGGGAGATCTGCGGGATCATCCCGCCGCCTGTGCCAGCGAGCACGCGAAAAAAGAGCAGGGATGGCCAGTCCCAGGCGAGCATGCTCCCCAGCGACCCGACAGTCAGACCCCCGATGCCGAGCAGGTAGAGGGTGCGCGGACCAAACCAGCCGGTGAGCCATCCCGTGGCGGCCGTAACCACCGTGCGCGCAATTCCGGGGCCGGTGAAGATCCAATGGATCTGGTACAACTCGACGCGCAGATTGGTCATGATCTGGGGCAGAATCAGCGTCGTGTTGGAGGCCTCGATCGCAAAGGTGATCAGCCCCAGACCCAACAAGGCTGTGGTGAGCCGTCTGTCGCGCAGACTGAGCTGCGACGACATACTCGTGTGTGTGTCCATCCTACCTCACTGGCGGCCAGATGATCCATCCGCGGCGTCCTGTGTTGCGGACCCGGAAGAAGTAGCCGCCTCCGGTGGTGACGTACAGGGTCCGCTGATCGGGGTCCCCGAAGGTACAGTTGGTGGGCGAGTCCACCCCAACCGGCATGCGGTGGGTCTCGAGGACACGACCCGTGGAGTCCCAGATGTAGAGCATCGGGCCGGGGCCGCTGGCATAGGAACCTGCGGTGGCGACGATATTCCCCTCTGCGTCCAGGCACATCCCGTCGATGCCCCGCTGGGGCCCCCGATAATCCTCCCCGAACTGATGCAGGACGCGAAAGCGCCCCAGGGAGCCGTCGTCCAGAATGTCGTACGCCCTGAGCTCCCGTCGCTCCGCGCCGGTCTGGATCATGTAGAGGGTCCGCTCGTCTTGCGAGATCAGCAGGCCATTGGTCCCGGTCGTATCGCGGGTCATCCGCTTGCATACCCAGGTGCCATCGGACTGGGGATCGGCCCGCAGGATCGAGTTATGGTCCAGCACCTGCTTCTCGCTCGGGTCGATATTGCCCGCGTTCCAGGGGTTGCTGAACCAGATGAGGCCCAGACGGTCGATCGCCAGGTCGTTCGGGGTGTTCAAGGGCACGCCATCCAGCTGATCCACGATGGTGGTTGTGCTGCCGTCAGGCTCGAAGCGCACGATGGACCGCCCTCCGGAGCAGCAGCCGTATAGCCTGCCCTCGGAGTCGAAGGCCAGGCCATTGGTGTGGTTGGTATTCTCACGAAACACCGTGCATGCCCCGGTCGCGGGGTCATAGCGGTAAATGCGGCTTTTCGGGATGTGGGTGAAGAGCACCGCCTGGCCGTCCCAGGCAGGTCCCTCCGTCAAACGCGGGTTGAAGGGGCCAGCAACCGTCTCGAATTCCCACGCCATTGTGCTCTCCTTCATCGTCGCTGGGTCGCAAGGCTATATTGTCAGGGCCCGGCGGAGTCACCCGCCGGGCATCTATGGGTCTCATGCTGAGGATCAACCTTCCAGGAACAGGAGCGTTTCGGTCTCATCAAACGGCCTTCGCGGTGAGTGTTCGTCTATCCAGGCCCGAGCGCCATCGAACTTCGCGACATTGGTACACCACCCTATCAGGACTGGCGCAAGCGCTCCCACCGCTGTCGCATCGACTCGACCGAGCGTTCCACACGCACCTGCATCGTGACATCGTCTTCGGTCCCGACGTCCCGGGTCAGACAACAATACTCCAGCGAGATGCCATTGGGATCGACAAAGTAGATGGATTTGGCCCACTCGTGGTCCACGATATCTGTGACCACGACCCCCTTGGCCCGCAGCTCCTGTTGCCTGGCCTCCAGGGCGGCCTCCGAGCCGGCCTCGAAGGCAAAATGATAAAAAGAGCCTGGGACCCCCAGCCCTGCGTTGATGCCCGCGTCATAGTCCTCAGGAATCCCTGGGACCCCTTGCGGCTCCATGAAGGCGATGAGCTGATCGCGGCCCGTGTTGAAGAAGATGTGTCGGATCTGGCCCCCCTCTGGGATCTTGATGATGTCGCAGCGGGCGACCGCGAACCCCAGCACATGCTCGTAGAAGTCACGCGTGCTGTCGAGGTCCCGTGTCGAGAGTCCGATGTGCGAAAATCCCTTGTGTGACATGATGCTCCTCTCTTTCTTGGGGTCGTTTTTGCCCCTCTTGCTGTACCCTTGACCAGCTGCCACCAGGTCCCGCACGTGGTCGTAGTGTATCCGGAGAACGCCCGCGTGGTCAAGCCGTTCCCGGTGTCAGTCAGCCCATGAGACTGACGCAAGCGCGTTCGACCTGACATCCCTTCCCCCCTCTCTCCCCCGCTCCTCTGCTCCCTTGCCCCCTCTCTCCCCCTCCGCTCTTCAGGGGGAGGGGGAGGATGGGGGGGAGAGTTGCATTAAAAGCGGAAGGCGACGCCGCCGTTCAGCCCCTGAGCCCAGAAACTAGAGCCCTGGAACCGGAACGCCGGCCTTGCCGGCCCCACCAGCGGGGTCGGCGGAGATCCCCCGAACGACGCGTTCTGGGTCGGATTCAGGCCCCGATCGATGTGATTGCCAGGGCGTGCCACACTGTTCGTATAGAGAAAGGTGTAGCCGAGGAAGAGGGTCATCCAGTCAGTGACCTCGTATCCGACGTTGAGCCCGATCTCCGGGACGACCGCGAACGCGGTCCGGGAGTGACTGCCGATGTTGGTCGGCTGAGCGAAGTACCCGCCAGGGAACTTCTGCGGCTCGCCAAAGCCGTTGAAGTCGTTTGTGAGCAGGAAGCCGTCGATATCAACAGATTGCACCATGGCGCCCAGGGCCAACCTGGCTGTGCCGCTGAACGTCCAGGCGCCCCAGCTGGAGCGGGCACGCACGCCCACCTGGCCTCCATAAAAGTTGTTCGTCGTCTCGAACTGGTCCTTGGTCTGGAACACATCAGGGGGACGGGGGGCGACGTTCGGGCTGCTGGTCGTGAAGGAAAAATCCTCGCGCAGATTCACATAGCGAAACCCTCCCAGGACGTCCAGTTGCCATGCCGCGCCCAACGCCAGATGCATGACACCATGCAGCTCGGCACCGAGCAGGCGAGCGCTCAGCTCTTCCCGCGCCTGGCCGGAAAATACCCCAGCCCTCGACAGCCCGGTATCGCTCTCGCCGGGCAATGTGACGTCGAAGAAGGGAATGGAGAGATCCTGGGAGCCGATCGCACCGGATGAACTAACTTCGCGGCTGATCGAACGGGACGGCAGATAGAAGCCACTGGCCTCGAGCCCCCATCCCTCCTTCGCCAAGTAACCGGCCGTCACTCGCAGGCCAGGGTGCTCATGCGTGTTCAGGTCTTCTCCGCCGAGCAGGACGGTTGTGCCCGGCTGGCCGAGAATGCCAGTGCTCGCCAGCGGCGGCGGCGCTGGACTGTCCTTCATCCACCATAGGAGCGCCTCTGCACTGATGCGAAAGGAGTCGGTTTCAGAGGAGCGTGGCTGTAGAGCCAAGGGAGCGTGGCTGCCCTGAGCCAACGACACATTGACCGACATGAACACGCAAGCCAGGGCAACCGCGATCGTCTTCTTCATGGCGACTCTCCCGCTTCTGCATGGAGGATTGAACGCAACCATACGCATTGATTGATGGCTCCCGAATCATAACAAAGGTATCGTCCCAGATTTTTCTTCCTCCTTTTGCGCGTCTGTTCCAATTTCTAGCTGGCTATGGCGGCTCGCACGCGTTCGGGTGTCGATGTCACGAGCGGAGTGCAGCACGTGGCTGACCTCGATGCCATCTTGGATAGACCGATAAAAAATGAGGTGACGTTCAAAGCCTGGGATGCGCCACAAGCAGAGCCCAATGAGAGCGAGATTTCGGAATGCCTGGCGGCTGCCCATTTCGGGCATTGCGGCGAGCTGCTCGAAGGCGTGAACGGCCGTATCGTAGAATCGTCTAGTACAGTGTGGCGCAAATGCCTTTCCCGTTTGTCATGCTGAGCGGAGCGAAGCATCTCCTGAGACCCTTCGTTTCACTACTCAGAACCTTCATCATCTTCTATCAAGGTTCTACCCTCGGGTCTGCCGCGCAGCAGCGGCATGGAGTTCTCAGGGTGACAACCAGAGAGAAACTTGCGCCGAGCTGTACTAGTGGCCTTAAGATTGTCACGGGCGATAAGCTCTGCGTGCTCATCCAGGTCGCAATCAGCGCGGGAGCGCATGATCCTCGTTTTTGCTGTCTCAGCGATTGTACATCAATAGTCATCTTGCTTCAACTCTTCCCTCCCAGGCCAGGAGTATATGGGCTCCGGAAAGACGGTCGGGTCAGCCATTGCAACCGCACGATGTCTTATAGCCTCTCATGATGGCGAGCCAATCCAGGGTTATGGGATCTAAACCTTGACTGCCGGAGCACGTCGAGTATCATGGCACGAGGTATGGACCTGGAGGGAGGTTCGTGCTGGCAGAAAAGCCCAGGGTTTGTGCACCTCTGCCCACGCGCCCCGTTCGCGTTCGCAGGTGTTCCCCTTGGTCCCTCGGGAGAGCGATTCCATGAAGAATAAGGTCTATCAGAGCTTCGATGAGGCAGTGGCCGATGTTCCCGACGGTGCCGTCTTTATGTCCCCGGGGTTCGGAGGCGTCGGGATCCCGCGAAACCTCCTTGCTGCCCTCAACCGTCAGGGCGCCAAAAACCTGACCGGCATCTCCAACGGTGCGGGTGCTAGGGGCGGCAAAGCGGATGTCGGCACCCTGGTCGCCGTAGGCCAGGTGAAGAAGATGATCTGCGCTTTTACCGCCGCCACCCATCCCTCGCAGGTGACGCCCTTTGTGCAGATGTATAATAAGGGGAAGATCGACGCGGAGCTGGTCCCGCAGGGGACCCTGGCCGAGCGGATGCGCGCCGCCGCCGCAGGCATCGGCGCCTTCTACACCCCCACCAGCGTGGGCACGGAGCTGGCCGAAGGCAAAGAGCACCGGGAGATCAACGGCCGGATGTACGTGCTGGAGTATCCCCTGCACGCCGACTACGCCTTCATCCGGGCCTGGAAGGCGGATACCTTCGGCAATCTGCAGTTCCGCCTGGCCCAGCGCAATTTCAACCCGATTATGGCTATGGCCGCCCGGATTACGATCGTCGAAGTGGAAAACGATATCGTGCCCGTCGGAGAGCTGGACCCGGACCACATTCATGTGCCGGGCGTCTATGTGGACCGCCTGGTACGCATCCCGCCCGACGGAATCTGGGACTGAACGCCCGGTTGCGCGCGGCGCCAAATCAGACCACACACGATTGGCACACTGAGGGTCCGCACCCCGTCATGGCGAGCGCAGCGTTGTAGGGCGGTTCGTGAACCGCCCCTACGCATGTCCGGTGTTCCAATGTCGTGTGGTTCGATTTAGGGTAGGTTTTTTCCTGGGAGGCTCCGTGAAAACCCTTTCCCCCTGGAGTGGGAAGTCTTCCTTAATCCCTTCCCCCCGGCGAGGGCTGACTGGGGGAGGTATTTTTCGAGGAGGCTCTTTGAAACCCCTTCCCCCCGGCGAGGGGGAAGGTGAGGATGGGGGGGCGGGGGATCAATGCCATGTGGTTCGATAGAGAGCGACTGTTGAGGGAACAGGAGTTGAACAATGGCCTGTTGGGAAGCGTGATTTACAGAGTGAACTCGGCCCACACCGCGCCGTGGTCCGATGCCGCGTCGGTCCAGCGCGTGACGGTATCGAACTCCCGCTCCGCACCGCCGGTGATCTGTGCCAGCCGGTAGATGCCCCGGCGTTCGACGCCTGCTTTGGCGAACGCGTTCTTCAGGGGCTCCGACACCAGTATGTAGTCGATCTGTTGCACGTCCCGGAAGTGATATGTCCAGCGTGCGGCCGCATCACTTGGGAACTGCAGGGCGAGCACGTCGTGCAAGTGAGGCAGATCCAGCAGGGGCCGCAGCGGATTCCGCGTGGGGGTATCGTTCAAATCCCCGGCCACAATCAGCAGATCACGCGTCAGATCGTATTCACCCAGAATCTCCGCCACGCGTTCGGCCTGGCGCCGCCGCCGCGGGTCGGTGGCCGTTTCGCCACCGGACTTGCTCTTGAAATGGTTGCACAACAGGTGCAGCGACTGACCCGAGGGCAACTGCATCTCCACCCGCAGGCAGTCGCGGCTGAAGGTGCGTGAGTTTGCCGAGCCGTCGTACAAGTGTGACTTCAGGCTCACGATGGGGAATCCGCTCAGCACGCCGACGTCGATTCCGCGTGGATCATTGCCGTCGATAAGCATGGCATACTTGAATTTCCGGGAATCGAGCAGATCGGCGTTGAAGGCGACCAGTGCCGGGCGCGCCTCTGCTTCGACGATGCACGCCACATCCGCTTTCACCGCCTTGATCACTTTCGCCGTGTTCTCGCGGGCCTGCTCGGAGAATTTGGCGCGCTTGAATTCGACTTCGCCATCCCAATCTCGGACGCCATGAGCAACGACCTGGGTCTTCGTCCGGTTGAACAGCTTGCCGCGGTCCTCACGGATCTGGATGTAGATCTTCAGGGCCTGATACAGATCGACGATCTGGCGTTTGTCCGTCGTCGAGTAGCTGGTCTTGCGGAGCAACTTGTTGAGGTCGTCCACCTGCTTCAACGCATCGGCCGCGACACTGTGATCGCGCAGGTTCAGGATCTTCACTCGACTGAACAGGTTTTCGACATTGAAACTGGCAACTCGGAGAGTGGTCGGCATGGGTGAATCCTCCCGTGGCTCATGCGTGAAAACAATCCGGGTGCAAGGTTTCCACCAGATGAGGAAGGGGGGATAACATTCTACTGCAATGGTCATCGAGCCTCAACTCGTGCCCCCGGAGCAGGCGCACCACATCAGGGAGTTGGGGGACTGGGAACCAGGACGAATCGAGGCCGTTCGTGCCTGGACCTTGACTGGCGGTGTACGGTGAGTATCATGCATGGGGCATGGGCCCGGCGTTGCCTTGCATGCGTGACGCTGGCAGCCGGCCCCAAGTCTGCGGTAATATTCACTACCCTTGCCCTTCAGGAGAGCGATCCATGAAGAACAAAATCTATCAGACTTTTGACGAAGCAGTGGCTGACGTTCCCGACGGCGCCGTCTTCATGTCCCCAGGCTTCGGTGGCGTTGGCATCGCGAGGAACCTCCTGGCCGCCCTGAACCGTCAGGGGGCTAAAAACCTCACGGGCATCTCCAACAACGCCGGCGCGTTGGGCGGTAAAGTGGATATAGGCACGTTGGTTGCGGCGGGCCAGGTGAAAAAGATGATTTGTGCCTTCACGGCCCCCACCCATCCCTCGCAGGTAACGCCCTTTGCGAAACTGTACAACGAGGATAAGATCGACGCGGAGCTGGTCCCGCAGGGGACCCTGGCCGAGCGGATGCGCGCCGCGGCCGCGGGGATCGGCGCCTTCTACACCCCCACCAGTGTGGGCACGGACCTGGCCGAAGGCAAAGAGCACCGGGAGATCAACGGCCGGATGTACGTGCTGGAGTACCCCCTGCACGCCGACTACGCCTTCATCCGCGCCTGGAAGGCGGATACCTTCGGCAATTTACAATTCCGCCTGGCCCAGCGCAATTTCAACCCGATTATGGCCATGGCTGCCCGCATCACGATCATCGAAGTGGAAAACGACATTGTGCCTGTGGGGGAGCTGGACCCGGACCACATCCATGTGCCTGGGGTCTATGTGGACCGGCTGATACGCATACCACCCGACGGCATCTGGGATTAAGAGATCCCTCGACTATCGCGGTGCATACGCCGCACATGCGGATGGCTGATGAAGTGAACAATCGGAGGATTGTACGATGGCAGAGTCAGAGAAGTCGAGACTGGAACGGCAAGCCATGTGCGACCGGCTGGCGATGGAGTTCCAGGATAGCTGGATCGTCAATCTGGGCGTGGGCATGCCGACCCTGTGCTCCAACTACGTGGACCCCAAGAAAGATCTGGTCTTTCATTCCGAGAACGGTGTGATCGGTTACGGCCCCCTGGCCCCTCCCGACAAAGTCGATCGGCACCTGGTGAATGCGGGCGGGCAGAATGTGCTCCCCGTCCCCGGAATGGCCATTGTCCACCACGCCGACTCCTTCGCCCTGATCCGCAAAGGCATGGTGGATGTGACGGTGATGGGCGCGTATGAAGTGGCGGAAAACGGGGACTTCGCCAACTGGCGCATCCCCAACCGCAAGGGGGGCGGCATCGGCGGAGCCATGGACCTGGCGGCCTGCGCCAAGCGCGTGTTCATCGCCCTGGAGCACACCACACGCGAGGGCAAGCCTCGCATGCTCAAGCGCTGCACCCTCCCTATCACGGCCCCCGGCGTGGTGAAACTGGTGGCGACTGATCTGGGGCTCTTCGAGGTGACCCCCCAGGGGTTCAAGCTGCGCGAGCACGCGCCGGGCTGGACCCCGGAAGAGATCCAGGAGCTGACCGAAGCCCGCCTGATCATCGCCGACGACCTGCGGCCGTTCCGCTTCCGGGACTAGCCCTGTTTATCAGCCGCTTTGTCGCCAGCCTGCGCATGCAGAGGCCCTGAGATGACGTCGTCACCGTCCGAGGGCCCCTGCGTGCCGCATCCTCTTACCGTCCGGACCCAGGGCAGTGGATCAATTGGCGGATCAGACGGGAGTCAGAGTGATGGAGCGGTGTTATTTTTGCCGAGGCAACGTGGAGAAAAGGGCGGTCCGTTACGTCCACCCGTCGGGAGAACAAGTCTTTCTCTTCAAAAATGTGCCAGCCGAAGTGTGCACCCAGGGTGGAGAGACATATTTCGGACCCGAGGGGTTGGAACAGATGGACAGGATTGTGGCAGCTCCCCCGGAACCAGAGGAGATCGCCCAGGTCCCGGTGTATTCCTTATGAACTTGCTGATCGCCATCACCGGGAGGAAGGGGTTTTTAGAGCCTCCATGGAATGGATTTACCTTAATGAGCACTGGCGGGGGAGGATAGAGGTACCATGGACTAAATCAGTCCACATAGGATTGGTACACAGGCAGACCTCAGATCTCCTCCCCCCGCCGAGGGGGAGGATTGAGGTGGGGGGAAGGGAATGTT
>Ga0114945_10002003_pt1 | contig 12228 bp, 8 predicted proteins | sample OV2TP3_FD_87194 | JGI IMG/M metagenome (GOLD analysis project Ga0114945, IMG submission 87194) | Hot spring microbial communities from Beatty, Nevada to study Microbial Dark Matter (Phase II) - OV2 TP3 | ecosystem: Environmental > Aquatic > Thermal springs > Hot (42-90C) | place: USA: Beatty... | reverse complement strand
TGCAGGTAGGTGGGCGTGGAGTAGGCCCACAGGTTGTTTTCCAGGACAAGCACCAGCGGGGCCTTCTGCACGGCGGCGAAGTTCAGCCCTTCGTGGAAGGCGCCGGTGGAGCTGCCGCCTTCGCCGATCCAGGTCAGCGCGACTTCGTTGCGGCCCAGGTAGCGCGCCGCCAGGCCCACGCCGGTCATCACCGGGATGAGGTCGCCGAGCATGGAGATGGGAGAGACGACGTGGCGCTCCGAGAGGTCGCCGAAGTGCGAGGTGCCGTCCTTGCCCCCGGTGGGCGAGCCTTTGCGCGCCATGTACTGCATGGCGATGTCGCGCGGCTTGAAGCCCTTGACCAGCAGGGCGCCGTGGTTGCGGATCATGGGCGCAATCCAGTCGCGCTTTTCCAGCGCGTAGGCGGAGCCGACGCTGATGGCTTCCTGGCCGAGCGAGCTGTAGAGCCCGCCGACCACCTTGTTCTGGCGGAAGAGGATGGTCAGCGCGTCTTCCAGCTTGCGGTTGAGCTGCATCCAGTAGTACAGCTCAAGATGCTGCGGCTGGCTGAGCGGCAAGCGTGCCCTCCAGGGTTTCGAGATCGGTCGGTTGCATTTCGCGATTGAAGACTTCGCCGAAGGCGGCCACGACCGCGGCCTTGGCCTCGCGCATCAGCGCACCACCGTCCTGTCCAACCCGCGGGCCCCTGCCCGCGGGTCCCAGCGGCAGGGGCCGCTGGGCTGAACGATTGGGTAGGAGTTTCGCAAGAGAAGTCACGCCTTTGTCGCGGAGGCCGCAGGGGACGATGAAGTCGAAGTGGCTGAGGTTCGTCGTCACGTTGAAAGCGAAGCCGTGCGAGGTGACCCAGCGCGAGAGGTGGACGCCGATAGCCGCGAGTTTTTCCTCACCCACCCAGACACCGGTGTAGAGCTGCTTCATTCCCTCCGGCGCTGTGCGGCGGTCGGCTTCAAGGCCGAAGGTACGTGCGGAGCGGATGAGGACTTCTTCCAGCGAGCGAACGTACCAAACGACGTCGCGGCGTAGCGTGGTGACGTCGAGAATGGGGTAGCCGACGAGCTGGCCGGGGCCGTGATAGGTGACGTCGCCGCCGCGGTTGGTCTCGTGGACTTCGACGCCACGGCGGGCCAATTCTTCTTCAGCCAGCAGCAGGTGTTCGCGGCGGGCGTTGCGGCCGAGAGTGATGACGGGTGTGTGCTCGCCGAGCAGGAGGACGTCGGAGATACGCCCGGCCTTGCGCGCCGCTACCAGCTCCTGTTGCAAAGCGAGGATTCGTGCGTAGGGCTCCAAGCCCCAGTCCACGACGAGACAGGTTTTCTTCTGCGGTTCCACGGGCGACTGCCTATTCTCTCACGACACTCAGTCCGAGGGGAGCATGTAGTCCGGGTGGCGGGCGAAGACGCTGCCGAAAGCCTCCGCGTCGAGCTCCGCCATGTCCCAGCTCGTCCACCGCTGTGGAACGAGGCGGAGGGTCATGTCATCCATCTGCCCGAACGCCGGGCCGACCTGTGGGTCGGCCAGGGCGGCCGCACTCAGGTAGCGGCTGTGGATACGGTGGTTGATGGCGCGAGACTCCTCGCCGCGGATGACTTCCACCGTGCAGGTGGCCGCGACGCCCTTCTGCAGCTCGGTGGTGCGCGTGTCCACCATCAGCGAGGCCCTCGGCCGGGCGAGCACGTTGCGCGCCTTGCGGGTGGAAGAAGTAGTCGCGACGAAAAACGCGCCGGCGTCGAACAGGTACCACACCGCCGCCAGATGAATGGAGCCGTCGTCGTTCTCGGTGGCGAGGCTGGCGATGTAGCGCCCCTGCAGAAACTCGCGCAGCTTTTCTCCTGTCAGGTCTCCCATTTCTCGACCTCAGGGGTTAAAACCCCTTTTGAGTACAAGCCATGAATGGCAACCCTGAAGGGTTGCCCCGCCTTGCCCTATCTGTGTTCATCCGCGTCTATCCGTGGTTTCAAATGTTGATGGTGAGGCCGCGGACGGAGTTGACGCCGTCGGCCATGGCTTCCCAGAGCGTGGGGTGGGCGTGGACCATCGCCATCAGGTCATCCACGGTGGCTTCGAGCTGGAGCGCGGTAGTGGCCTCGGCGATGATCTCCGTGGCGTTGGGGCCGATGATGTGTACGCCGAGGAGCTCGCCGTACTTCTCGTCGGCGACCACTTTGATGAAGCCGCCGTGCGCGCCCAAGATGGTGGCCTTGGAATTGCCGAGGAAGGGGAACTTGCCCACCTTGACCTTGTAGCCCTTTTCTTTAGCCTGGGCTTCGCTCAAGCCGATGGAGCCGATTTGCGGCTCGCAGAAAGTCACCATGGGAATGCGGTCGCGGCGGACAGGCTGCGCGGGTTTGCCGGCCATCTTGGCGACCGCGGTCATCCCCTGCCACATGGCGGCGTGGGCGAGCCAGGGCATGCCGGCGACGATGTCGCCGATGGCGTAGAGACCCGGCTCGGCGGTCTCCATCCATTCGTTGACGTGAATGTAGCCGCGCTCGACCTTGGCCTTGGTCTTTTCGAGATTGATGCCCTCGGTCATGGGGCGGCGGCCGACGGCGCACAGCACGGTCTCGGCGCTGAGGTCGTGCTTCTTGCCGTCTTTGGAAAAGGTGATGGTGACGCCCTTGGAATCCTTCTTGGCGCTTTCGTACTTGGCGTTGGTTTCGACCTTGAGGCCGCGCTTCTTGAGGTGCTTGTCGAGCTCGGCGGAGATGTCTTCGTCCTCGTTGGGCACGACGCGCGGGAGCATTTCGAGGATGGTGACGTCGGTGCCGAAGGTCTTGTAGATGGAGGCGAACTCGACCCCGACGGCGCCGGCGCCGATGACGATCATGGACTTGGGGATTTGCTCGAGCTCCATCACCGAGACGTTGGTGAGGATGCGCTTGCCGTCGTCTTCGAGGCCGGGGAGCATGCGCGCGCCCGAGCCGGTGGCGAGGAGGATGTTCTTGGCTTTGACCTGCTTCTTTTCTTTACCTGAGTCGACTTCCACGGTTCCGGAGCCAGCCAGGCGGCCGAAGCCGGTGAGGACGTCGACCTTGTTCTTCTTGGCCAGCATGGCCAGGCCCTGGGCGTGCTTGGTGACGACCTCGCGCTTGCGCGCCAGCATGCGGTGCCAGTCGAGCTTGACGCCGGAGACCTTGATGCCGAACTCCTCGGCGCGCTGGATGTAGTCGTAGATTTCCGCGGAAAACAAGAGAGCCTTGGTGGGGATGCAGCCGACGTGCAGGCAGGTGCCGCCGAGCTTCGAGTCTTTCTCGATGAGGGCGGTCTTGAGGCCGAGCTTGGCGCCGCGGAAGGCGGCGGTGTAGCCGCCGGGGCCGGAGCCGATGATTGCCAGGTCGTAGGTCGCGTCTGCCACTGCTGCACCTCCGTGGAGAAAAAGGAGAACTCGTCCCAGGAAAAGCTGACTCTATCAGCCCAGCCGGAAGCGAGCAAGAGGCATAGGAAGCGAAAAACTTACCGCAGAGGGCGCAGAGAAACGCACCCTTCGACTTCGCCCCGACTGCGTCGAGCTTCGCTCAGGGTCTTCGCTCGGCTTCGCCTCGCTCCGAGAGGCCGCAGAGGAAAACAAAAACCATTCACCACAGAGTCGCAGAGTTCACAGAGGAAGCACAGAGAAAACTACAAGCAGGTCCCTCGACTTCGCCCCGACTGCGTCGGGGCTCCGCTCGGGATGACAGACCTCAGGGGCTAAAGCCCGATTATTAAAGGTCGTTTACGGCACGGCTGAAGCCGTGCCCTGACGAACTACTCTACGCGGCGGCGCCGTGGCACTTCTTGTATTTCTTGCCGGAGCCGCAGGGGCAGGGGTCGTTGCGGCCGACCTTGGGGCCGGAGCGGACGGTCTGGGGCTTTTCGGCGGGGCCGCCGCGGCCGACTTGTAGCTGCGATTGCTGGCGGCGGCGTTGGGCGGCGATGCGCTTTTCCTCTTCGCTGACCTCCTGGGTGACGGGGCGCATGAGGTAGAGGTAGCGGAGGGTTTCCGAGTCGATGCGGTCGAGCATTTCCTCAAAGAGGTTGAAGGACTCGCGCTTGTATTCGACCAGCGGGTCCTTCTGCCCGTAGGCGCGCATGTTGATGCCTTCCTTGAGGTGGTCCATGGTGAGCAGGTGGTCTTTCCATTGCGCGTCGATGATTTGCAGGCGGAGGATGCGCTCGATGCGGCGCATCTGCTCGACGCCGAGCTGCTGCTCTTTTTCTTCGTAGAGCTTGCGGAGCCGGTCTTCGAGCTCGCCTTCCAGGGCCTCGCGCTGGGCGTCGAGCGGGAAGCCGTCCTGGTTGATGTCCAGGCCGAACTGGCGCCAGAGGTCGGCGCGCAGGCCTTCGAGGTTCCACTTCTCGGCGTGGGAGCCGGCGGGGCAGTGGGTGTCGAGGTAGTGGGAGCCGAAGTCGAGGGCCATCGAGAGGACTTCCTCGCGCAGGTTGACGCCTTCGAGGATGGCGCGGCGCATACCGTAGATGGAGACGCGCTGGCGGTTCATCACGTCGTCGTATTCGAGCAGGTGCTTGCGGGCTTCGAAGTTCTGCGCCTCGACCGCCTTCTGCGCCGCCTCGATGCGCTTGGAGATGAGTCGCGACTCGATGGGGACGCCTTCCTCCATGCCGAGGCGGAGCATCAGGCCCTTGAGGCGCTCGCCGCCGAAGACGCGCATCAAGTCGTCTTCGAGCGAGAGGTAGAATCGCGAGCTGCCGGGGTCGCCCTGGCGTCCGGCGCGGCCGCGGAGCTGGTTGTCGATGCGGCGGGCCTCGTGGCGCTCGGTGCCGAGGATGTGGAGGCCGCCGAGGGCGACCACATCGTCGTGCTCGCTTTCGGTCTGCGCCTTGAACTGGTCGTGCACCTGCGCCCACTCTTGCTTGGGCACCTGGAAGAACTGCTCCTGGAAGTAGAAGTAGACGAACTGCTCGTCGGAGCCGTACTTCTCGACGCCGGGCGGCAGCGCCTGGGCCTTGCCCTGCTTGACCAGGTGCTCCTTGGCCATGGCTTCGGGGTTGCCGCCCAGCACGATGTCGGTGCCGCGGCCGGCCATGTTGGTGGAGATGGTGAGCGAGTTCTGGCGTCCGGCCTGGGCGACGATGTAGGCCTCGCGCTCGTGCTGCTTGGCGTTCAGGACGTGGTGAGGGATGCCGGCGCGCTTGAGCAACTCAGCGAGGTGCTCGGATTTTTCGATGGAGATGGTGCCGACCAGCACCGGCTGGCCCTTGGCATTGAGCTCGCGGATTTCCTCGACCACGGCGGTGAACTTTTCGCGCTCGGTGCGGTAGACGACGTCGGGGAATTCGTGGCGGATGAGGGTCTGGTTGGTGGGGACGACGGTGACGTCGAGGTTGTAAATCTTGGCGAACTCGGCGGCCTCGGTCTCGGCGGTGCCGGTCATGCCGGCGAGCTTGTCGTACATGCGGAAGTAATTCTGGAAGGTGATGGTGGCCAGGGTCTGGTTTTCGCGCTCGATCTTGGCGCCTTCCTTGGCTTCGATGGCCTGGTGGAGGCCGTCGGACCAGCGGCGGCCGGGCATCTGGCGGCCGGTGAACTCGTCGATGATGAGGACTTCGCCGTCCTTGACGATGTAGTCCTTGTCGCGCTTGTAGAGGGTGTGGGCGCGGAGGGCCTGCTGGACGTGGTGGAGGGTTTCGAGGTTGACGGGGTCGAAGAGGTTTTCGACGCCGATGAGCTTTTCGACGTGCGCGACGCCGTCTTCGGTGAGCGCGACGGAGCGGTGCTTCTCGTCGATGGTGAAGTCGGCAGCGGAATTGAGCTTGGGGATGATGCGGTCAACGCGGTAGTACTTGTCGGTCGATTCTTCGGACGGCCCGGAGATGATGAGCGGGGTGCGGGCCTCGTCGATGAGGATGGAGTCGACCTCGTCGACGATGGCGTAGAAGTGGGGGCGCTGGACGAGATCGGCGAGGTCGAACTTCATGTTGTCGCGCAGGTAGTCGAACCCGAACTCGTTGTTGGTGCCGTAGGTGACGTCGGCGGCGTAGGCGGCCTTGCGTTCGGCGTCGGTGCGGCCGTGGACGATGACGCCGACCGAGAGGCCGAGGGCTTTGTAGACCGGGCCCATCCACTCGGCGTCGCGCTTGGCCAGGTAGTCGTTGACGGTGACGATGTGGACGCCGCGGCCGACGAGCGCGTTGAGGGCGGCAGGGAGCGTGGCGACGAGGGTTTTTCCTTCGCCGGTCTTCATCTCGGCGATTTTGCCGTCGTGGAGCACCATGCCGCCGATGAGCTGGACGTCGAAGTGGCGCATGTTGAGGGTGCGGCGGGCGGCCTCGCGCACGAGAGCAAAGGTTTGCGGGAGGACTTCGCGCAGCGCTTCTTCTTCGGCCTGGCGGCGCTTGGTCTTGAAGGCGTCTTTCAGGTTCTGGAGGCGGGTGGAGTCGCCTTCGGATTCATCCAGCAGGCCGCGCTCCTCGTCGCCGAGCGGAGCGAGCTTCTCCTGGACCTGCTGGCGGAGCTCGTCGAAGCGCTCGCGCAGCAGGTTGTCGGAGAGGATTTCGAGGCCCGGCTCGAGCTGGTTGATGGCCTGGACGAGCGGGGTGAGGCGCTTGATGTCGCGCTCGTGCTTGGTGCCGAAGATTTTGGTGAGCAGCGTTTGGACCACGGTTTGATTTTAGCACGGTGGCTGGGAATGAGGTCTTAGCCACCAAGGCACCCATTCGACGCGCCCCGCGATGCGGGGCTTGCTCAGGGCAGGCGAAGAGACAAAGGGCAAAGATTTAACGCAGAGAACGCAGAGAGGCGCAGAGTACGCAGAGAAAGAACCGGCAAGGCGCCCTTCGGCTGTGCCCCCGCGAATGCGGGGGCTTCGCTCAGGGCAGGCAAGGCCTTGCCCTACCTGTGCGAGGCAGGTTATACACGCAGGTTATTGGTTGAATCGTTGACTCGTTGAATAGGGGGAGAGATGCGAAGACACGCCATTGTACTTGTGCTTGCGCTGGCGATTGCGGCGACGGCGGCGGCGCAGACGTATGCGCCGCCGAAGTACCTGGTGAGCGAGGAAATGTTCCAGATGGTGGCGGAGGAGCTGTCGGGGAGCCTGGCGAAGGAGAACGTCATCGGGATTACCAAGTACCACCGGGTGCAGGCGAGCCCGGGGTTCAGCGAAGCGCGGGAGTGGGTGGTGGAGCAATTGAAGCAGATGGGCGTGAGCGAGGTGGAGGTGGAGGCGTTCCCGTCGGACGGGAAGCGGCGCTACCAGACCTATGTCTCGCCGCTGGCGTGGACGGTGCGCAGCGGGGAGCTGTGGATGACGCGGCCCTACAAGCAGCGGCTGTGCAACTACCGCGACGTGCCCATGTGCCTGACCACGCTCTCGAATGGCGGCGAGTGGGAAGGCGCGGTGGTGGACGTGGGGCGAGGGACGGAGGCGGCGGACTACGAAGGCAAGGACGTCGCCGGGAAGGTGGTGCTGGCGACGGGCTACGCGGCCATGGTGCACCGTGAGGCGGTCATCGGGCGCGGGGCGCTGGGCGTGCTCATCCGCCCGCGGGAGAGCGACCGGCCGGAGCACCCGGAGATGGTGCGCTACAACGGGCTGTGGCTGAAGTGGGAGGAGAAGGAGAAAGCGGGGTTCGGGTTCCAGCTTTCGAGCAAGCAGGCGGAGCAGTTGCGCACGTTCATGGAAGTGGGCCAGGTGGTGGAGGTGCGGGCGAAGGTGGATGCAGAGCTGCACGAGGGGAAGCTGGAGGTGACGAGCGCATTGTTCCGTGGCAGCGACCCCTCGGCTTCGCTCGGGGCAGGAAAGCCGGAGCAGGAAATCATCCTCGTGGGGCACCTCGACCATCCCAAGTGGAGCGCGAATGACAATGCGTCGGGCTCGGGGCTGCTGCTGGAGATCGCGCGCACGCTCAAGGCGCTGACGGAGGAGAAGGGCGTGAAGCTGCGGCGGACCATTCGCATCATGTGGGTGCCGGAGCACTTCGGGACGATTGCGTGGATTGACTCGCACCGCGACATCGGCAGCCGGGCGATTGCGGTGCTGAACCTCGACATGGTGGGCGAGGACCTGTACAAGACCAACTCGCGGCTGCGGATCACGCGCACGCCGGAGTCACTGCCGTCGTTCCTGAATGACCTGGTGGAAAACGTGGCGGCGCAGACGGCGGCGGCCAACCTGACCGACCCCGTGGGCACGAAGAACCTGTTCCACTACGAGGTCACGCCCTACGACCCCGGCAGCGACCACGACATGTTCAACGACTCGACCGTCGGGGTGCCGGCGCTGATGTTCGGCCACTGGCCCGATTGGACTCACCACACCAGCGAAGACACGGTGGATAAGGTTGACCCGACGACTTTGAAGCGCGTCGGCGTGCTGGCGACGGCGGCGGCGCTGTGGTTGGCGCAAGCTCAATCTGTCGATTGGGCGGCCGCAGCCCACTTGTCTGCCGAAGCAATTTTGAAAGACGGTGGTCTTGGCTCGGTCGACGGTCTCGAGGCGAGCTATAGGGATGATTCGGCATGGTTTTCCGGGCCTCCTGGACTTCGGACTCGGATGAACTTCAAGAAGGTCGACCAACTGCTCAGGCCAATTGAGCGAATCGTGCAGCCGGATCGCGTCCCGGCACTGGAGAGGATTGGATGGCTTGTGAGAGACCTTGTCGCGAACTGGGAGTCCGCCTCCACCGCAAAGCCCGAACATAAGTCGCCGGTGCCGCGGCGGTTGTTCATCGGGCCGCTGGGGGATTCGTATGCTTCGATGTGGTTCCGGGAGGCGCTGGGGGAGGGCTACGGCTGGTGGCGGGACTGGGAGGGCAAGGTGCCGCACTGGGAGACCTTCGTGTACGAGGTGCTGAACTACACCGACGGGAAGAGGTCGCTGGCGGAGATTGAGGACGCGGTGGCGGCGGAGTTCGGGGACATCCCCGACGGCGTGGTGGAGCACATCCTGCGGGACCTTGAGAAAGTCGGCCTGGTCGAGTTCACTCCGCCGAAGGCTGATTGAAACCACGGATGAACACGGATGGACACGGATTGAAAAAGGAAAGGCATTGAAACCACAGATGCACACAGATTCACACAGATAAGAGAGTGGCTGAGAAACGACTGCTGGCGTACTTGAGCGGGAGCATTGAGTTTGCGCCGGAGTATGGCAAAGGCTGGCGGCGGGAGCTCAAGCCGTGGCTGGAGCGGACGCTGGGCCACCGCGTCTACGACCCGGCGGAGGATGAGAAGAAAAACCTGAGCGACGACGAGGTCGCCAACTTCCGCGCCTGGAAGACCGCCGACCCGGAGCGCTTCCGGCAGACGGTGCGGAAGATCATTGACTGGGACATGAACTTCATCGAGCGGCAGGCGGACTACGTGATTTGTTTTTGGGACGGGCCGAGCGCGGGGACGACGGCGGAGCTGACGGCGGCGTACCGGCGGGGGATTCCGGTGTACCTGGTGACGGAGGAAGCCGCGAGCGAAATCAGCGGCTGGATGCTGGGGTGCGTGGAGCAGGTGTTCGGCAGCTTCGACGAGTTGAAAGCCTTCTTGAGCGGGAAGTATCGGAGCGAGCGGAGGGAGGCATAGGAGGCAGAGGAAGCAGAGGAAAAAGAATGTCGCTGCGGCCTGTCGGCCTCCGCCCTTCGGCTTCGCTCAGGACAAGCGACGGCCTACGGCAGTGCGGTAGGTTTGTTTGAAGGCAGGGCGTAACGGCCGGGCTCCCTTCGACGGGCTCAGGGTCTCCGCTGCGCTCCGAGAAGCCCGGCCCTGACCAAGCACAAAGCACCAGGCACTAGGCACGCCGTTCTCCGTGCTAAGATGCGCGCTTCCGCGAGGGGAGAAGAATGGACATCGTCAAGGGGAACATGGGGTGGATTGAAGTCATCTGCGGCCCCATGTTCAGCGGGAAGAGCGAGGAGCTGATAAGGCGGCTGCGGCGGGCGGAGATTGCGCGGCAGCGGGTGCAGATTTTCAAGCCGGCCATCGATCAGCGCTACTCCGAGGCGGAGATTGTGTCGCACAGCGAGCTGCGCATCGCGGCGGACACGGTGAGCGCCGCGGGCGAAATCATGGAGAAGCTCGACCCGCGCACCGAGGTGGTGGGGATCGATGAGGCGCAGTTCTTCGGCGCGCCGCTGGTGGAGGTGACCGAGCGGCTGGCCAACATGGGCAAGCGGGTGCTGGTGGCGGGGCTGGATACCGACTACCGCGGCGTGGCCTTCGAGCCGGTGCCGCAGTTGATGACGGTGGCGGAGGAGGTGACCAAGCTGCTGGCGATCTGCGTCCGCTGCGGCAACCCGGCCAAGCACACCCAGCGGCTGGTGGCATCGGCGGAGCGGATTCTGGTGGGCGCGCACGGGACCTATGAGGCGCGGTGTAGAAGGTGCTTCGAGCCGGGGCCGGCCGAGAAGAAAGGGTGATCGGTGTCCGGTGCCCGGCGACTGGTGAAATGCGCCGGGGAAACCCGGAAAGGGTTTCCCCAGGCCCCTTCCCAGGAAGCGCTGCGCGCGACGGATTTTTGGGCGCGGGATGGGCTGAAGCCCCATCCCGCGAGAATAAGGAGCGCGGCTACGTCACGACTAGAGTCGTGCCCTAACGGAAAAGCAGATCCTTCGACTTCGCCCCGACTCGCGTCGGGGCTTCGCTCAGGATGACAACCTAGTGCGCGTCCACGTCATCGCGCCGACGAGGATTGATTTGGCGGGGGGGACGCTCGACCTCTGGCCGCTCTACCTGTTTCATCCGGGTGCGGTGACGGTGAACGTGGCCATCACGCGGTATGCGCACGCGGTGGCGGAGTCGAGGAGCGATGGGCGGGTTGTGCTGGTGTCGCGGGATTCGGAGGTGAGGGAGGGGTTTGCGTCGTTGGGAGCGTTGGAGAGGAAGCGGGGGTACAAGTTGCCGTTGCTGGCGGAGCTGGTCAGATGGTTCCTAGCCAGAGATCCTTCGGCCTATCGGCCTCAGGATGACAAGCAAAGAAGCGGAAAGCAGGTCCCTCGACTCCGTCCCGACTGGCGTCGGGACTCCGCTCGGGATGACAAGCGAAAAGATGGGGTGACGCTGACGACGTGGTCGGAGGCGCCGGCGGGGGCGGGGCTGGGAGGTTCAAGCGCGATGGGGTTGGCGGTGTGCGGGGCGATGGCTAGGTTAGTCGGCGGCCCACGGGCAGACGCCCGTGGGCTGAACAAGACACCCAGCGGCGGGAGCCGCTGGGTTGAACATCAGGGCAGAACGGTTGTGCGGGCGCATGAGTTCATTGCGTTGGTGCGGGATGTGGAGGCGAGGGTGTTGGGCGTGCCGACGGGGGAGCAGGACCATTACCCGGCGGTATATGGCGGGGCGAGCGCGATTCATCTGGAGCCGGCGGGGACGTGGCGGGAGGCGCTGCCGGTGCGGGCGGAAGAGCTGGAGTCGCGGCTGGTGCTGGTCTACACCGGAAAGCCGAGGCAGTCGGGCATCAACAACTGGGAAGTGCTGAAGAACTACATTGACGGCGACCGGGGATTGAAGCGCAACTTCGAGGAGATTGCGGAGGCGGCGCGGGAGATGCGCGCGGCGCTGCTGCGGGGGAACTGGCGCGGGGTGGCGGAGGCGATGAAACGCGACGCGGCGGCGAGGCGCAGGAATGCTCCAACCATAGAGACAACGTTCATCCGCAAGCTGGCGGCGGTGGGGAAGAAGCACGGGGCATTGGCGGCCAAGGTTTGCGGCGCCGGGGGCGGCGGGTGCGTGGTGTTCCTGTGCGACCCGAGGAAGAGAGGAGAGGTGGCGAGCGCGCTGGCGTCGGCGGGAGCGACGTTGCTGCCGATGCGGGTGGCGAGGAATGGCGTGAGGGTAAAACAAGAATAGCCACGAAGGCACAAAGACACAAAGAGAAAGATTAACGCAGAGGGACGCAGAGAAAAACAACCAAGAGGCGCAGAGAAGAGATGATGGACTGGCTGAGGTGGGTGTTCCTGGCGGGAGACGGGCGGGTGCGGCCGGGCTGGCGGGCGCTGCTGTTCCTGCCGGTGTTTGTGGCGACGCTGCTGCCGTTCATCGTGCTGTTGATGCTGGTCGCGCCAGCCGGCGGAGGAGGCGGCGGAGGCGGACTGGGAGCGGGCGCTTTGATCGGGAGCGTGATCAGCTCGGCGTGCGCGCTGTGGGCGGCGTGGATTCTGTTTCGGGTGGCGGACAAGCGGTCGTTCAGGACGCTGGGGGTGTGGTTCTACGCCGGCTGGGGAAAAGAGCTGGCGGCGGGCGTCGGCGGGGCGGCGGTGCTGATGACAGCGATGGTGGCGCCGCTGGCGGCGGGCGGATGG
>Ga0114945_10002001_pt1 | contig 12237 bp, 11 predicted proteins | sample OV2TP3_FD_87194 | JGI IMG/M metagenome (GOLD analysis project Ga0114945, IMG submission 87194) | Hot spring microbial communities from Beatty, Nevada to study Microbial Dark Matter (Phase II) - OV2 TP3 | ecosystem: Environmental > Aquatic > Thermal springs > Hot (42-90C) | place: USA: Beatty... | reverse complement strand
GTCGAGGTCACCCTCGGGCACGGCCGTGCCGACCAGCGCCATCGGATCCTCGGGATCGAACGCCTTATCCGCCATTCCCGCACTCCCCCTCACCCTTGGCGCTTGACTGTCGCAAGGTCACCCGCCAGGTAGCGCTTCATTAGCTCGCTCTCCCGGCCCGGCGTGAAGCCGGTCCGGGCTGGCTCCCAGACGCCGCGGCCCCCCAGGCCGCCGTCCTCGGCCTTGGTGATCTTGACGAGGGTCTCCTTGGGGACGGTGTTGACCGCGTGGTTGTCCGCCTCCCCGCCCAGGAGGAAACCCATGAACACCTTGGACTTGTGGAAGAGGCTGTCGAGCTGGTGCATGGGCATGAGCCAGCCGCGCGTGATGGACTGCTGGGAACCGTAGCGGAAGCTCGCCTGGTAGCCCGTGTCGGGCGAGACGGCCCGCCCGTCCTTCCGCGTCTCGTGGCCCTTGACGCTCTTCTCGGTGGCGACCCAGGCGCCGTGCTTGATCATCACGACACCATAGGGATAGGCAGGATTGAACTTCACCCGGAGCATGAGGCGCGCGACCTTGTAGAAGGGGTCGTCCGGCCGCCAGCCGATGTACGGCCGGTCGGCGGGGTTGGCGTCGACGTATACGTAGTCTCCCTCCTTGAGGCCCAGATCTTTCGCCGCCTGGGGGTTCATCTGGACCTGGCTCTCGCTCACCCCTGGCTGGCGGCGGTCCATCCGGTAGGGGTCGCCGAAGTCGCTACCCCAGATGAAGTTCCAGTCCGTGACCTGCCAGGAGGAGTGGGTGAAGTGGCGGCTCTTCGGCGTCAGGCAGAGGAAGCGGTAGCCGGCCTCCCAGAGCGGGTTTTTCGTCCGCCTGGCCTCCTGCCAGGGGAGCTTGACGTTCCGCACCTGGCGCTCGTCCCACCCCATGTGGTCCCGCGGGATTCCGTAGTCCTCGGGCCGGATGAAGGGGTTCGAGGTGACGATCACGTTCGGCAGGTAGGGTGTGGCCTCCGGTCCCTCGCGGTGGACGATGAAGTTCTCCCCGTACTCGATGACTTCGGGCTCGTCGTTGTAGGCCTGGAGCCGTCCGGTCGGCGAGTAGAAGGGGACGGAATCCTCGATCTGCTCCAGGAAGGGGACGCGCGGGTAGGAGCGGAAGAGCATGAGCGCCGAGCCAGGCTCGCCGTACTTGCCAGCCATGATGTCGGCGTACTTGTAGCCGCGGGTCGTGGTGGAGGAGTCCAGCAGGCGCTGGATGTAGACCTCGCTCCGTTTCTCAAGAGCGAACCTCCAGTAGTCGGCAAACCGCTTGTCGCGCAGGAGCTCGCCCATCGTCCTGGCCATCTCGGCCAACATGAGGATGTCGTCCTTCGTGTCGTAGATGGGCTTCACGCCCCCCTTCCAGATCTGGAGGAAGGGGTTGGAGCACGAGGCCGTGACCTCGGGCTGCCCGAACTCCATCCAGGTGTTCGCCGGAAGGAGGATGTCCGAGTATTCGGCCGTTGAGGTCATCTCGATCTCGGAGCAGATGATCATCTCTATCTTTGGGTTCACGTTCTTGAGCATCTCATAGACCCACTTGGCATTGTTGAACAGGTTCACGTTGGTGAACCAAAGCGCCTTGGTGGGCGTGGGCATGTGGGTACTGCCCGTGAACACCTTGCGGCCGAACTTGGGCGTGTCGACGATGAGCGGCTTGTCGCCGTAGTTCCAGTAGGCGGGCTCTTCGTCCTTGGTGGTCCCCCGCACCTTGATTTCCTTGCCGTCCGCCGCTGGGTCCAGGTTCGGTGCGAAGGGATCTTCCGCGACCCACCCCTTGAAGCCGGGGCCGCTCCAGGCCGAGCCCTGGAAAAGGGCGGCCTTGTAGTTGCCCGCCCAGGTGTGGGAGCCCGCGCCGAGGCGGCCAATGTTGCCCGTGAGTATCAGCGGGAGGTAGGTCGCCCGGTTGACCATGGTGGCGTGGAACCAGTGGTTGATCCCTTCGCCGACGTGGATGGCCACGGGCTTAATGGTGGCGATGTCCTTGGCAAGTTGCTCGATGAGGTTCTTCGGGCAATGGGTGATCTCATGAACCGTGTCGAGGTCGTAATCCTTGAGGTGGTGCGTCTTGTACATCTCGAAGAGGGGCATCACCTCGACCTGCTTCCCGTCCACGGTCTGGACCCGGAACCTTCCCTCCAGGGCGGGGTCGAGCCCCTTCTCCGCGAGGCGGCGTCCCAGGTCGTCGCGGGTGATGGGCGCGGGCGCGTTCTTCTTCGTATCCCAGACCACGAAGTCACCCGCCGCCTCTCGCAGCTCGGGGGTGAGGCCGTGGACCTCGAACGAGGGCCCCTGGGAGATGTCCTGGTTCTTGTAGCCGGGGATGACGTCCTGCGGCCTGAGGCGCCGTAGGTTGTCCGTCCGGACGAGGAGGGGGAAGTCGGTGAACTCCTTGACGAATTTCTCGTCGTACCAGCCCCGCTCGATGAGGATCCGGGTCACCCCGAGGAGAAGAGCGGCGTCCGTCTGCGGGCGGACGGGGATCCAGTAGTCCGCCTTGGTGGCGGGGGGGCTGTATTCCGGAGCGACCACGACGACCTTCGCCCCCCGCTCCATGCACTCGACGAAGAAGTGGTTGTCGGCCCGCTTGTTCTCGATCAGGTTCTTCCCGATGTGGACGTGGAGTTTAGTGAAGCGAAGCTCGTTTAAATCGACGTCCGATGTTTGGAGGCCGTGGACGAAGGGGTGGCCGGGGGCCTGGTCGCCGTGCCAGGTGTAGTTGGACCAGGCGCGCCCGCCCCGGGCCTTCCCAGGGCCGACCTTGCGGATGTGGTCGTCGAGGAGGGACATCATGTTGGCGAAGCGGTACATCCCGTACTTCCCGATGACTCCCAGCAGGCCCATGCCGCCGCGGAACTTCATGGTCCGGGTCCCGGCGCCGTCCCAGTGGGTGAGCATCTCGGGCACATAGCCCTGGGCGAGCAGTCTGCGCCTGCCGGCTTCGCCGCTGTAGGTCTGGGCGATCTGGAAGAAGCCCTTGGCCGCGTAGGTGTAGGCCTGGTCCCAGCTCACGCGGACGAAGGCGTCCCCCCCGCGGGCATCGAAGGCGTATCTTTTCTTGTTCTCCTCCGTCAGCTCCGGGAAGCCGTCGTCCGCCCAGCGCTTCCAGCCGCGCCGAACCATCGGGTAGCGGAGGCGGTAGGGGCCGTACATGCGGCGCTGGAAGGTGTAGCCGTTGGGACAGCCGCGCGGGTTCCAGTGGTGGGTCGCCTTCAGGCCGTAGAGGTCGGTGATGCGGTGCTGGTCGTAGTTCTGCTCGGCGCGCAGGACGACGCCGTTGCGGGTGAAGGCGCGCAGGCGGCACTCGTGGGTGCAGTTCGGCGAGCAGACCCAGGTGAAGGAGCCATCGTACCTATACTGGTCGCGGTAGACTTTCTCCCAGCCCCGGCTCGGATAGCTCTCCAGAGGATTTCCCACCTCGATGATCGGGGCCAGGGCGGCGAGGGATAGTCCCCTGGCGCCCCACGCGATGAGTCCGGCGCCACCGGCCGCCAGGAACTGCCGTCGGGAAACGTTCATCGTCTACGCCCTCCAGTCTTGGGTTCGAAGGGTGCTCGCGCGGGGGGCAAACGCCGCCCCGAGGAGATAGCGGTTGCCGCACTGGGTGCAGATCCCTCGGGAGGGATGCCAAGCCGGAAACTCCGCCTGGACCGCCTGGGCGAGGGCCGGGGTTGGCTCGGCCCATTCGAAGGTGGTGAACCGGCACAGAGGGCAGGCGGCGCCGGGCCGGTAGGAGACGCCGCCTGGGCTTTCTGACACCTCGTGAGCCGGGAGGCCCAGCGCGGCGCAAAGGGCCGCAGCCCCCTCCGCCATGCGCCTGAAGCCGGCGTCGGACGGCCGGGGCGCCGACCAGATAGCCTCGAAGGCGCGCTCGGCCCACTCCGCGCCCAGGCTCGGGAAAAGCGCCTGGAATTCCGCCGCCCGCCGCTCGCGCACTCCTTCGGGCAGCCTCTTTCGCCGATCCAGCCTCCCATCCACGGAGAGATCCCACAAGGTGCGGTAGCGGTCGCGGAGGAGATGGTCCTCGACAGGAGAAGCGTCCGAGAGAGCGGAGGTGGGGTCAGCAGCGAAGAGGGGATCGAGGAGATCCTGAATATGCGTGAGCTCGTGGCCAAGAAAATACGCACAGCGCCCTTCGTCCCGGAGGGTGGCCGCGCGAATGCGGATGCCCAACATCGCGCGGTCTTCGCTGAGCTGGGCGCCTTCCTCCTCAGCATGGAAGGCCCGCCTGAAGGAGATCCGCACAGGCAAGGGCCCGAAACCCCGCATCTCCTGGAGGATGTGCTCAAGGCGATCGCGGTAACCCAAGGAACGGAAGAGCTTCTGGAAAAGGGCTTGAAACGCGGAATCTCGCCTCTTGAGTGGGACGGTGAGATAAATCCCATCAGAGGCCTCGCGGAAAAGGGCAGCAAGCCGCAAATCCCCCGCAAGCGACCCCTCGCGCAGGTCCTGGTCAACGACTTCTTCGCAGAGACCATCCTCGAATTCGAGCTTCATCTCAGGACCTCAGATGCCTCAAGGTTAAATTCGGGTTATAAGATTTTTAATTCCTATTTTTAGCTAAAAAAACTCCCTCTGAATCGAGAAGAATGTCGCCAAGAGTGGTTTTGGCCAAAAATTCCTCCATCGCCCCCCTCACCCTTGACCAACTCTCATGGAGAGGACAAGGATTGGACGAGGAGCATCCCTTCCAGCCCCCCACGCACTCTGAAAAAAAATCTTTCCCCTGAACGGCCGCCACAATCCGGGCCAAGCTCAGCTCCTCGGGCTTGGAAACGAGGCGGAACCCCCCGCCGGGCCCCTTTCGCGACTCGAGGATGCCCTCCTTCGCCAGAGCCTGGAGAATCTTGGCCGAGGTGGGCCTCGAAATCCCCGTGGCTCGGGAGACCTCCCGGACAGAGTGGAGCGCATCTCCCCGCTGCCGCGCGAGGTGCGTGAGAAAACGAACCGCCAATCTTGAGGGCTTCGAATAGATGGACATCAGATACTCTGCCCTTGACAAAAGATATGAATATCCTAAATTCTATTATAGGCCGCTGGCCCCCTCTCCGCAACAAATTTCGAGGGGCAAAGCGGAGATTCTGCCAACCAATTGAAATATGGAGATTTTCTCCGAAAAAGAGGGCTCTATGACCCCCCAGGTGGCGCCGAAACCCAGGTTTCATGAGCTCGATTTCCACCGCTCGCCCTTCCTCGCCATCTGGGAGGTGACCCAGGCGTGCGATCTCGCCTGCCTCCACTGCCGGGCCGAGGCCCGTCCGTGCCGGGACCGGGGGGAGCTGACCACCCGAGAGGGGTTCACCCTCCTCGAGGATTTGCGCCGGTTCGGGCCCATATTGGGGGTTTTGACCGGAGGAGACCCCCTCAAGCGGCCCGACATTTTCGACCTCATCCGCCGCGGGACCGAGGTCGGCCTCCGGATGACGATGACCCCCTCGGGCACCCCGCTCCTTACGAGGGAGAGCATCCTTAAGATGAAGAGGGCGGGCCTCGCCCGGGTCGCCCTGAGCCTCGACGGCCCCGACCGCGAGAGCCACGACCGCTTCCGGCGCGTCCCCGGGAGCTACGCCTGGACGCTGAGCGCCCTCCGATGGGCCCGGGAGGAGGGGCTCGAGGCGCAGGTGAACACGACCGTCACTTGCTTCAACCAGGGCCGCCTGCGGGCAATGGCCGAGATGATCGCCCGCGAGGGAATCTCCCTCTGGAGCGTGTTCTTCCTGGTCCCGGTGGGGCGCGGTCTCAAACACCACATGGTGAGCCCGGCCTCGCACGAGGCCCTCTTCCATCAGCTCTACGACTTGAACCGCGAGATGCCCTTCGACATCAAGACCACCGAGGCGCAACACTACCGTCGCGTCTGCATGCAGCGGGCCGCTCTAGAGCGCAGCCAGAGCCGAGGAAGGAGCATGCCGGGAGGAGCCGACTCGGTCTCCTCCTCATTCAAGGGGCCTGGCTTCAGCGCTGGCATCGGCCGACCCGCCAGGGGCGTGAACGACGGAAACGGCCTCGTCTTCGTCAGCCACAGGGGCGAGGCCATGCCCAGCGGATTCCTCCCCCTCCCCGCGGGAAACGTCCGGGAGCGGAGCGTCGTCGAGATTTATCGGGAATCGGAGCTGTTCAAGGCTCTGCGCTGCCCTGAGGCTTTCCGGGGCAAGTGCGGCTACTGCGACTACCGCGACGTCTGCGGCGGCTCCCGCGCCCGCGCCTGGGCCGTCACCGGCGACTGTCTCGCCAGCGAGCCCTGCTGCACCTACCGACCGCCACGCCCAGGCGCCACAAAAAGAGCCTCAAACACATACAAAGGACCTAAGAGCGAGGCAGGCCGCCTCAGCCGGGAGGAGGCCCTCACGCTCCTGGGCGAAGGGGCGCAACCCGCCGCGTCGCCCGGGCAGCCCTGATCCGCAAGAGGCCACCCCGCATGGAGTGGTTCCTGAAGCAGGACATCGTCGCGCAGGCGATGATCGCGGGAGTCGGGACCTACCTGTTGACCGTCGCTGGTACGGTACCCGTCTTTTTTTTCCGCCGTGCGCCCCGCCGGCTGCTGGATGCCCTGATGGGATTCGGGGCAGGGGTCATGGTGGCGGCCTCTTGCTGGTCGCTCCTCCTCCCCGCCCTTGAGCGAGGCGGCATCGCCCGAACGACGGTCGGGCTCTTGATGGGGGCTGGAATTCTGTTCGCAATCGATCAGGTACTTCCGCACCTGCATCCGGAATTTCCCGAAGAAGCTGTTCAAGAAGGGCCGCCCGTGCCCTGGAGGCGCTCGGCCCTCCTCATGCTCGCCATCACCCTCCACAACTTCCCGGAAGGGATGGCCGTCGGTGTCGCCTATGCCGCAGGGGACATCGCGGCGGCCAACGTCCTCGCCGTGGGAATCGGCCTTCAGAACATCCCGGAGGGTCTCGCCGTCGCGCTCCCGCTGCGGCGGGACGGGATGAGCCGTCTGAAGGCGTTCTGGTACGGGCAACTCTCCGCGACGGTCGAACCCCTCGCGGCCGTGATCGGGGCCGCTGTGGCCATCTCGTCGGCGGCGTTTCTGCCCTACGGCATGGCGGGGGCGGCGGGCGCCATGCTCTACGTCGTCGTCGAGGAGATGATTCCAGAGACAACGAGAAGCGGCTCGTCGGACGTGGCGACACTCGGTTTCATCGCGGGGTTCACCGTGATGATGGTGATGGACAGCGCCTTTGGATAACTAAAAAGAATTCAGATGCTGGTTTTGCGCTCCGCAGGTCCTTCAGAAGAACTACGCTGCGATCTCTCCCGGCTCCCGGCAGCGAGAAGGGAGAGAGGACCGGCCAAACCAAGAGAGGAGTAAATCCATGCGCGGCATCCGGAAATTCACCTTCGTCGAGCCCAAGAGTGAGCGCCCCAATGTCTACAGCGGAATTCACATCCCCCGCACCGGGGCGGTGCTCTTGGCCACCCTTCTCCGCCAGGCGGGATATGAAACGAAGGTGTTTTGCGAGGATATCGCCTCCCTGGATGCGGAAGAGCTTTTCTCGGCCGACGCCGTGGGGATCTCCTCCCTCACCAACACCGCCCGGGCCGGCTACGCGATTGCGGCCAGGTGCCGCGAGCGGGGGATCCCCGTCGTCATGGGGGGAACCCACGCCACTTTCCTGGCGGAGGAGGCGCTCGATTACGCTGACTTCGTGGTCAAGGGTGAGGGCGAAGCTCCCCTCCTGGAGTTGCTCGAGGCCCTCCGAGGCGGAGGATCGTTCGAGGACATCCCCAACCTCTCCTACTGGTCCGGGGGGAGGGCGGGCCGGGGCCGGAAGGTCCACAATCCCAACCGGGCCTTCGTCCGGGACCTCGACGCGCTGCCCATCCCGGACTTCGGCCTCGTCCACGGATGGGGCAAGGGCTGCATCACCTCGATCATGACCAGCCGGGGCTGCCCCTACGACTGCACCTTCTGCTCTGTGACGGCCATGCTCGGGCGGGGCTACCGCTGCGTCAGCGAGGACCGCGTCATCGAAGAGCTCCGGCGCTACCGGGACCGGGACTACGTTTTCTTCTGCGACGACAATTTCACGGTCAACCGGAGGCGCACTAAGAACCTCCTCCAGCGCAAGATCCGCGAGGGGCTCGGGATGAAGTGGTCCGCGCAGGTGCGGACAGAAATTGCTGACGACCCCGAGCTTCTCCGGCTCATGCGTGACAGCCAATGCTTCAACATCTACGTCGGTTTCGAGAGCTTCAATCCCCGTACCCTCGCGCTCTACAACAAGCGCATGGACGTCGGGCGCATTCAGCGGAGCATGGAGATTTTTCACAAGCACCGCATCAAGGTGCACGGCATGTTCGTCCTTGGCTCGGATGCGGACGACGCCGAAAGTGTGCGCAATACCGTCCATCTCGCCAAGAAGCTCGACATCGACACCGTCCAGTTCATGATCCTGACCCCCATTCCCGGCACGGTGCTGACAGAGGAGTTCCGCGCCGAGGAACGGATCCGCACCGCTGACTGGAATCTTTTCGACGGCCACTACGTCACCTATGAGCCGCGGCGCCTCACCCCCTACGAGCTCCAGCGGGAAACCCTGCGGGCTTTCCGCAAGTTCTACTCCCTGCCCCGCGTTGTAGGCCGGGCCCTCCGGGGGGACAAGTGGGTGGCCCTCCTCCGACTAAAGGCTCGTCGCTACATCAAGCAATGGAGGCGCCAGAACCAGCTCTTCCTCCGCCGCCTCCGGGAGGAGGTCCTCGCGGAGGCCCGCCGCCTGTCGGCGGCCGGGAGAGGGCGCCGGGCGCGGCGCGTGGCCCTGCCGAAGGGGCAACTTCCTCCGACGCTCGAGCGTTTCGTGTGCAGCTTCTTCCGCCAATTGGGCGTAAAAGTCATCTCCCTCGAGATGGAGGGGAGGGAGTCTCTGGAGGAGCTGGCACAGCGGGCGGCCGAGGCGCTCGCGAGGTGGAGGGTGCGGGTGGACTTCCTTGTCCTCCCCGCCCTGCGTCCCTGGAAGATATCCACGGTGGCGTCTCCCCTCCTCGACATCCCCTCCACCCCCTCGCACGCGCCGCTGTTGCATTTGCCGGTCGAGGCGGACGGAACGCCCAGCTACCCCGCCTTCGCCCGGATCGGGATGGTGTTCACCAGAAAGGTCCAAAAGGTGAACCGCGCCTTCCAGAGCGCCCTGCGGGAGCTCGAAAAGACGCGCCTTCCCCTTCTTTGAGGGGATTCTTCGCCCCGTCCGCCCCACGCTCCGGCACCCTAAAAGCACATACAAAGGGCCTGGGAGCGAAGGAGGCCGCCTCAGCCGAGGAGAGGTGACAGAGGCCTTTGGTTCATAAGAACGCCATGTTGTTCGAGCGCCTAGCCACCTGGGAATAGCGTGCCCCTCGCTTCCGCGCTCCCCCCGCCTGTGACAGTTTTTCCCGCCTTTTCCAACCATGTGGCGAAATTGCGCGCCCCGGCGAGTCACTCCGAGCGAAGTATTGCCGATCTGGCGCGCTGTTTTCTCCGGCACGCGTCTTGGAGGGGAACTTCTCCGAGCGCACCCTCGTCCAACGGGGAGCGAAGGCTGAAGCAGAGAGGAAAACCGCCTGGCTGGTTCATTTTCAGGAAGGAGAAAATCGTGCGAATAGCGTTCTTGGATTTCTCCCCCATCTCAATGGGGCTGACCGCAGCCTCCTCGGTCGCAGCGCAGCCCTTCGATTGGGGGCCCGGGGGATGGGGCATGCACTACATGTGGGGAGCCTGGGGGGTGGGCATGATGCTCTTCATGCTGATCTTCTGGCTTTTGGTCATCGCAGGCGTCATCGCCCTCCTCCGCTGGCTCTGGAGCGCCGGGGGCGGCGCCCCCCGGAGCGCCGGCGATGCGGCGGAAGACATCCTGAAGAAGCGGTACGCGCGGGGCGAGATCAGCAAGGAAGAATTCCAGTCGACGCTCCAAGAGCTCCGGGAATCCTAGCGGCCCCGGTGAACGCCCTCGAACAAGGAGGACCCTGCGGGGAGATCCCATGAAGGTCAAAGAGATCATGAACAAGCCGGTCGAAACTTTGGACCGGAACGACACGCTCTCCCTGGCGGAAGAGCTGATGACGATGAAGCGCATCCGCCACCTTCCCGTCCTGGAGGACGGCCGCCTCGTGGGCATCGTCACCCAGCGCGACCTCTTTCGCGCGGGGCTTTCCACGGCCATGGGGTTCGGCAAAAAAGCGCAAAAGGAGTTCATGAAGACGGTTTTCGTCAAGGAGGTGATGACGGAGGAAGTGGTCACAATCGGACCCGAGGCCGACGTGAAGGAGGCGGCGCGCATCATGCTGGAGAAGAAGATCGGCTGCCTCCCAGTCGTGGATAGCGGGAAGCTCCTCGGCCTGATCAGCGAAACCGATCTCGTCCGCTTGGTTGTCGGAGCGTAGGCCAGACCAGATCCCCGACGTCCGCGAGCTGCAGCCCCGTTCAAAATTGTCTCAGAATGCCTTTTTGACACACTTTCCGCAGCCTCCGTTTGCCGTATCCCTTGCCCTTTCATCGACCGTTTATATCGGCCGCATTCCGGACCTTCGAGAAAGGCCGTTTGATTTCCGGCGGTTTGCCTTGCTCAGAGGTCCCGCCAACTCCTGCAAGAGAGCCGGCGAGCGAGGCAGGAAATTGGCACAGGAATTGCCATCCATATCTTTTGAGGAAGGCCGCGGTCCCACACTGGGCACACCCACTCGGGGAGAGGGACGATGAAAATCCAACGTATCTTAGCCCCCATCGACTTCTCCATGCGCAGCGTGGAGGAGCTGCGCTGGGCTATCGGTTTTGCGCGCGAGCACGAGGCGGAACTCACCACACTCTACGTCCTCCCTCTCCTGGCCATCGAGGATGCCCTCATGAAGGGCAAGGACGTGGAATCCCTTCGGACAGAGGCGCTCGCGGAGCTCCAGCAACTGGTGGGACAGATGGCCAAGGATCTCTCCTTTTCCGGGCTCAAGCACGCGGCGCGCGTCGCCGCAGGGGACCCCGCGGAGGAGATCGTCGCCGCGGCGAAGCGGGAGAAGATCGACCTCATCGTCATCGCCACCCACGGGCGGAGCGGCCTGCCGCGCGCATTCCTCGGCAGCATCACCGAGAAGGTCGTGCGCCTCTCTCCGGTTCCGGTCCTGACCCTGAGTCAGGCCGCCATGGCGCGGGCGGCATAAGGAGGCAGTGATGTTCCGAGCGATATTGGTTCCCATGGACGGATCGGCCACGGCCGAAGGAATACTTCCCCATGTCCGCGCGCTGGCCCAGGACCACGGGACGAAACTCATTTTCCTAAGGGTGGCCTTCGCTTTGGCCTTCCCCGGCGCGGATCCCACCGAGGCCCAAATCCAGAAAGTCGGGGAGGCGCAGGAGTACATCGAAAAGATTAGGAGAACTTTTCAGGCCGAGGGGATGGAGGCCAAGGCCGCCGTCCGCTACGGCTTTCCCGCCGAGGAAATCCTCGCCCATGCTCGCCGGGAGAAGGTTGACCTCATCGCCATGGCAACCCATGGGCGCTCGGGTCCCGCGCGTTGGATGCTCGGCAGCGTGGCCGAAGAAGTTCTCCGAAAGGCCGACGTTCCGGTCCTTTTGTTTCGGGTCGGAAGGGACCCTGCTCAAAAAGCCCGCGCTGGGATCTCCTCAAAGCCCGAAGAGGGGAGGATTGCACAATGAAAAAGTTCGTCCCGAAAAAAATTCTCGTACCGGTGGACTTCTCCGATTTCAGCAAGGGGGCGCTCGTCACCGCGGCCGACATCGCCACCAACCTTCCCGGCGCCGAGATCACCGTTCTCCACGTCATGGCGGAGCCCCAGGCCTCCGTGCCCTACGAGGTCTACGTCGATTGGCAAAAGGTGAAAAATGACATCAAGGCCGACGCCGAGAGGATGCTCAAGCAGATGGTCGAGCGGAACGGCATCGCCCAGCGTGCCCAGACACGCCTCCTGTGGGGCGATCCCTCCTCTCTCATTGTCAAGGTCGCCAAGGAGGGGAATTTCGACGTCATCGTGATGGCGACCCACGGCCGCACGGGCATTAACCGCTTGTTCATGGGGAGCGTGGCCGAGAGCGTGATGCGGCACTCCCCTTGCCCCGTCCTGGTCCTGCGTGAGGAGTATGACATCCTTTCCAGGAACGCTGCATGATGCCGGGCGAGGCGACGCAAGCCCAGAAAGAGGCGTTCTGGCGCTGCCCCAAGTGCGGGCGGACATTCCGGGACCACGTCTTTTGCCCCACCACCCCAGCCTCCGGCCCCACCTGCAACGCCTG
>Ga0114945_10002000_pt1 | contig 12239 bp, 7 predicted proteins | sample OV2TP3_FD_87194 | JGI IMG/M metagenome (GOLD analysis project Ga0114945, IMG submission 87194) | Hot spring microbial communities from Beatty, Nevada to study Microbial Dark Matter (Phase II) - OV2 TP3 | ecosystem: Environmental > Aquatic > Thermal springs > Hot (42-90C) | place: USA: Beatty... | reverse complement strand
GCTCATTGTATATCCTCAGCATCTTTCCACTCCCCTTTTCCCCTTCTCGGCTTCCTTTCTTCTGATTCTATCCTTCTCGGGCGACTTTTTCACCAAAAACTATATAATCGCGGTTTGACTCTCAAGGAGGGCCACAAGGCATTTTACCCGGGCGTTTTGTTTCGGGCCAAATCCCGGTACCTGGAGCACACGCTGACGAGGGACAATGTCATCGAAGACGAAAATTACAGAAAACTCCTAAAGATCGTCGAGCGGCTGGTGCTGAGGGATCTTCGGGGGATACTCAGGCACCGCATGACCGAGGCGGCAAAAGCGTCCCCGCAAAAATCGATCGGGGCCGATTCCGCGGCTGATGGATTACCCGGCAAATGGGAGCGGCACTGGCGATTTTTTGATTTTCTCTACAGACGGTCCCGGTCCTGGATTCGGAGTGACGGAGGGATCAGCGAGTGGACCGTTTTCCCGGCAGTCGCCGGACAGCCTGTTTCCATCGAGGCGGTGCGCGCCGCCGCCAGACAGAAGCGGGGAGTCTACCGCGATCCCGATTCGAACAAGGTCGTGACCTGCAAGCCGGTCTATTATGATTCGAGTCCCAATCGGATCACGGATGCACTGCAGCGGATGGGCCTGCCGGTTTTGCAGGCCGGTCCCTGGGTTGATTGGATTGCCCGACAGGTAGGCGGCCGGCCGCTGAAAGTTTCTTCGATTTTCATGTGGCCAGAAATCGTCCTGGACGACGCGGCGAGTCTCGACACCGACACGAAATCGTTTTTCACAACGGTCCGGCAACTGGAGGGCGCCGTCAGGCGGAGATACCGGAAAATCGTTCCGGGAGTTTTTCACTATCCCGGTTCCAGTATACAGGATGTCTTTTTTCTGACCCGGAAGGCGGATGATGCCGGCCCGGCGGTGCGCACAGGCCGGCATCCGGTCACTTTCCTCGACTGCGTCTGGTCATCCCTATTTGATCGCGCGCGCCGGTACGCCCTCATCAACATTTCCCATCCGTTTACGCGGCGGCTGATCCTCCTCCACCGGACGCAGCCGGGCCTTGCTGGATATTTGTGCCTGAAAGTGATTCACCTCCATGATGGTCGAACCCCGCCGGATCAGAGGGACAAATACTCAAACCTCGCCGAAAATCTGGAAACGCGCCTTGTTCAGGAGGCGGTCCGGCTGGACACCGACCGCGTCGCCGCCCGTGTCTAAAACGATCGCAGGCCAGCACCGTCCGAGTTCGGCGCCTCATGCGGACGACAGGGATGACGTGTCGGACCCGCGGTCAGCCGTGCTGGTCGGGTCGGGAACATTTACGATCGACCGCCGACTGGCGCTGGAAAAACTGAAAGATTTCCAATTGCCGGACGCCCGGTTATTTTTTCTGTCCTGGATTCGCGCGGCCGTGGCCGGCGGCGCGACGATGATCCACATCCGCGAAAGACAATCTGGATATGAGCTGGCATTTGACGGATTGCCGTTCGGCCCGGAGGAATTGCGGGATCCGTATGCCTGTCTTTTTGAAATGTGGGATCCCCGGACCGCCCGCAACCGGTATCTGGCCATCGGACTATTGTCCATTCTGAGGCTGAAACCAAAAGGCGTGACAATCGGGTCGAAGTCTAACAAGAGATCAGTCGAGGTGGCCATAGATTCCCTGGAAAAAGAGCCGAAATTCAATGCGCAGTCGCCGTTGATGTCAAGCACGCGCTTCGAGCGGAGTGATCGATTCACTGTGATCAGATTCGTTCATGACCGATTTCCAGGGATCGATGGCGAGAACGATCTCACGCGGCTCAACCACCTGTGCGCGATGGTGCCGATTCCGATGACCGTCTTCGATCGGAAATATGATTCCTTCCCGGGGATTGAAAAGAGCGGCGCATTTTCGGACGAGAGCCGCGTGGGGGACTGCAGGGTGTGGATCCGGATTCCGGAGTTATCGAAAGAGGCGCCCATGACGCATTTCTATACCCTGGGCGTCTGGGTTGAAACGGTATCGCCCGATTCCACCGAAAGCGCGGGAGCGGCGCCGTTGCCGTTTGTCAGTTACATCAACGACGATCAATTCACGTTGAACGCCTCTCAATCGGCCGTGGTTAGAAATCAGAGCCTCCAGAACCGGCTGCGACAATTGGACCGGCTGGAGATGGACTGCTTCAATAGGCGGATGCCGGCCATGGCGGATCAAATGCGCAAGTTCGGCCGGGAGATGCGCACGCCCGAGGTATTGTATTACTGCAAGGACAAATTCGGGCCCGCGTATGATTTGGGTCGGGCGATGCTCCCTGATTATGTGCCGGGATCGCATACGGGGGAATGGGCCGTAATCCCGAAAAAGGAGGTCGATGGGAGGGCGATGGCCGTCTTATACCGCTACTGTCGGCTTATTGATTGGTTCCTGAGCGCAGCGGAGCAATTTCTGAGCGATTATTCAATCGACCGATCGAATCCATTTAAGAAAACTCTCTGGGAGACACCGATTTGTCTTGGAGTGGATGGAGAGCCGCTCAGCCTGAAAGTAATTGATAAGGCAACCGGCCGGATGGATGAGGTTCCTGTTTCAACCTTGCCCATTCTGGAGCATTTACTCGAGCCGCCCACAATGGTCTGGCTGATTACCCAACTGGAAGAAAAATTCCTCATACGGTTTTTTCAAAAGAAGTCAACGAGGTCTTCGAGACTCGCGTCCAAAACCGAGCTGATATTTCGAAATGTCCGTTTGGAAGAAAGCCCGGCCCGATTGTATCAGCCGGGCAGAAGAGGCCGGATGCGAAAAAATGTTTCATTCATCGAGCCTGTTGCCCCGTCGGAAGCAACTCCGCCTCAGAAGACAGCCGATGGCGTGATTCTCCCCGCCGATCCAGTTTCCCGGGCCGAGCCGCCGCCTCTTCAGAATTCCCCTCCAGTCCAAATCTCCGCCGAGAAGCCAGCGCCGGACCCGGTTGCCCCGGCGGGTCTGACTGCGGTGGACATTGTACAAAATATTTTTGAGCAGACGCGTGTTCGGCGTGGGTTGCGGATAAATGCCAGAGCCGTTCAGACGATCAAACCTCTGGCATATCCGCTCCGAACGGAGCTGCTGCCCGCGATACATTATGACCACTGGACCTTCAATCCCGCCCACCCCATGATCCAGTCGGTTCTCCAAAGCAATCTTGCGCCGGTCAGTCAGGCCTCCTACCTGGCCTCTCTGATTTACTCCGCGGCAAACCGTACCCAAAGCGATGTCACCGACGATGAGGATGTCGCCTTTCAGGAGGCGCTGGTTGAGTGTCTGACGGCCAAATCCATTCCACCCGAATCCCAGTCATTCCCGCCGGCATGACGAGATCGGGTGAACTGCCGGTGGTGAAACTCGGGGCGCGGCGCAATTCTCTGCATCCATGGATTTTTCAAAAGATGGTCGACCGGCCCCGTCAGGTCTTGCCGCCCGGTACGTGGGTGACGATTGTGGAGAAGGGCGGTGTATTTGCCGGCCGGGGAATTTACAACCCGCGAAGTCCACTTGCCCTCCGGGTGATTACGGAATTGGAATCGGACCGGATCGATTACGCATTTTTTCAAAAAAAACTGCGGTCGGCCAAGGACCTGCGTGAGTCGGTCCTTTCGATTCCCGGGCAATCCGACAGTTACCGGCTGGTCCACAGCGAAGCGGACGGCCTGTCGGGACTGATCATCGACAAATACGCCGACCTGCTGATCATCGAGCCGATATCCGCCGGGTACGTTCGGATCATGGATGATGTGATTGCCATTTTGCGAGATCTCTATCCCGGATGCCGGGTGGCCGTCCGGCCGGACGACAAGCAAGCGGAAAAAGAGGGTGTGCGGCGCGAGTGCGAGGATCTGCGCCGTAATCATCCGGCGCCGGAGTCGGTCACGATCCGGGAGAATTCGATCCAGATGGTGATCCGATTCGCCACCGGCCACAAAACCGGATATTTCCTGGATCAACGGGACAACCGCCGGTCGATCGCGCAACTGTCGGCCGGCAAGTCGGTCCTGGATCTGTTCTGCTACACGGGCGGTTTTGCGATCTCGGCCGCCAGGGCCGGCGCCAGGGAGGTGACCGGTGTTGACCTGGACGAAAAATCTCTGGATACGGCGAAACAAAACGCCCGGCTCAACCGTGTCTCGCCCGACTGGATACAGCGAAACGTTTTTGACGAGCTGCGCCAGCGGGTGGAAGAGAAGCGTCGGAGCGACGTGGTGATCGTGGATCCATCCAAGCTGGCTGGAGTCCGGGACGAGATTTCCCGGGCCAAACGCACCTATGGGGATCTCAACCGGCTGGCGATGAAAGTGATGAATCCGGGAGGGATTCTGATGACCAGTTCCTGTTCGGGTCTGATCTCCGAGCCCGATTATCTTTCGATTCTGACCCGTTCCGCGGCGGAGGCGGGAGTTGTATTTCAGGCATTCCGGATTACCGGGGCCTCCGGGGATCATCCGTTTCTCTCCAATTTTCCGGAGAGCCGGTACCTCAAGGTGGTCTTTGCGAGAATCTGGCCGGCGACGGCCAAGCGCATCCTGTCGGAAGAGAGGCGTGAGCGAACCTCCTCCCGGACAGATCCGCCCGCCACCCCGGAAAAGGGGGCGGATTGAAAATTCGGCGGATTTCATTTACGCTGTCCCTATGACCTATCAGGAGCACATCCAGCAGGAGCTCAAGGAGTCGCCTGCGTTCTCGTCGATCGTGGAAAGACTCAAGTTGAAGCGATGGCGCAATATTTTAATTTTCGCGGACGACGATCCCGATGGCGGCACGGCCGCGGCCATTCTCATTCGCACGCTGCTGCGGCTCGGGATCACCTACAGCATCGATCTTCCCGCCCCCTTTGAGCTCGAGGGGTTCCGGGTGAAGGAATGGACGGACCGGAACAAATTCGACGCGATTTTCTGCATCGACAAGGGCACCTGCGGATACTATGACGATTTTGTCGTGCCCGGCCGGGACTTTGTGGTGATCGACCATCATCTGTTCCAGGGCGACCCGAAAAAATGTGTTGTCTACAATCCCAAAAAGCCATGCTGCACCGCCTATCTATGCCACCGGATCATGACCGCGCTGGGATTCCGCACCGATTTCGACGATTTTGTGGCCCTGGTGGGTCTGAGATCCGACTGGTCGATCCGGCCGCACGTAACAGCGGTGGCGGATTACATCGCTCCCTTTTACGACGAGGCCTCGAAAAAATTTCCGCGCCTGCTGGTCAGGAACCAGGCGCGGCCGACCTGGATGGAGATCGACCAGCGCGAGTGGACGCTGGTGCTCAATCAGATCGCCGAGCTGTCCTTTGCCGTCACGGGCGGCGGGTTTCAGTACTGGTACGGCGACCGGGATCCGTCTCTGAAGGACCGGCACCCGCCAACCCTGCACTTAAACGCCCTTCTCAAACTCGGCCAGGACGGCATGCCGCTTTCCAGCATTGAAAGCCTCGACGATTTTTTTCGTTTTCTGCCGGACGAAAAAATCATCCGCCGGATGTACGACTGGTATCTCAAGGACTGGGAAGCGGGGTCGTCCTATCTGGACAACGCGTTTTGCGTCAAAAAGATCGGCCCGGTCTCGCTCTATTTCTACGTCGGCGGCGACATCCCGCTTTTGCCGATGATCGGGTCAGTGAAGCTGGGGGAGATGGTGAAGAAGAGGAAGGACGAGGCCGCGATTTTGATCATGGCCGTCCAGCTCAAAAACGGCTGGACGCATTTCTCGATGCGCGGCACGTCCGAAAAAATTCACGTCGGAAAAATTTGTTCCAACCTGGCGGCCAAACTGGTGGCCAGGCACGGATTCAAGGACGAGATCACCGGCGGCGGCCACCCGCAAGCCGCGGAATGTAAAATTCGCCGCCCGGAAATTTCCTTTTTTTCAAATCTCTCGGAGCTGGGCCTCTATCTGAGCAAACTCGAGTCGCTGGACGTATCCGCCGCCGCCGGCAAAATCGCCCCGGCCGACCGCACCTACGCCGTTGATCTTGGATTGACCTACCTCTCCGGCTGATCGGTGGTTTGGATTGTCCCCGATCACCATGCCCGTCACAATCGGCCACAGCCCCGACGCGGATGACGCGTTCATGTTCTATGCGCTGACGTCGGGCAGGATCAAAACGGCGCCCTACGTGTTCGAGCATGTGTTGCAGGACATCGAGACGTTGAACCGAAAGGCGCTGGAGGGGAGACTAGTGCTGACGGCGATATCAGTGGCGGCGTATCCGGACGTCTCGGACCGATACGCGATTCTCCGAAGCGGCGGGTCGTTTGGCGACGGATACGGGCCCGTCGTGGTCAGCCGCGCGGCGATGTCTCTCCCGGAATTGCGCGGAAAAAAGGTGGCGGTTCCCGGCCTAAAGACATCGGCGTATCTGGCTCTGCGGCTGTGCGCGCCGGAATTTCAGGCAGTCGAAGTGCCGTTTGACCGGATCATAGACTCCGTGCAGGCGGGGGACTGCGATGCGGGTCTGGTGATCCACGAGGGCCAGCTCACCTACGCGTCAGCGGGGCTTCATCTCGTCGTGGATCTCGGAAAGTGGTGGAAGAAGCGGACGGCGGGATTGCCTCTCCCGCTCGGCATCAACGCTATTCGGAGGGATATTGGAGCCGAAACCATTCAGGCGGTCAGCCGGCTGTTCTCCGAAAGCGTGTCGTATGCGCTGGCTCACCGATCAGAGGCGTTGTCCTACGCCATGAAGTTTTCGCGGGGCCTGGACCGCGCGAATGCGGACAAATTCGTCAGCTGGTATGTGAATGATCTGACCATCGGCATGGGCCCGCGGGGCGAGTCGGCGATCCGGCGATTTTTGGAAGAGGGCCAAACCCGCGGCTGGTGCAAACCGGCGGTTCTGGATTTCATCTAGACAAGGGAAGCTAAAAGGAATTCCGGCCGTTTGATCCGGGGAAAAACACCTCTCGAAGTTTTTTCTGTAATTCCAATTTCATCAGGATTCGGACGCCCGGCGTCACCACGGTGGATTTGTCCAGAATGACTTGATGGATATCGGCGACCGGCAGTGCGCCCGATCGTTTCCAGTTGACCGCGAATTGTTGCGCCTGGGACGCATCGGACAAATCATAGACGACGCCGGAATCGTCTTCGTAGGCGAATTGAGCCGGCGATATCGCCAGCGGACCCGCCAAGGCCGCGCGCTGGATCGCCTTCAAGCGAAACCCGCCCGTCGGCGCCTTCAGAAGTCCGGCCGCCTGACTCGGCGTCACCGGTAGAAATTCTTTTTTCCCGCGAGAGTCGACCTGCCGGTGGAAATTGATTTTTTTGGCCGGGTCCGCGGCCGATAGGGCAGCCTGGAAACCGGACAACAGAGCGGACAGAGCATTGGCCGGCGCGGGCGCTGCGGAAAGCCGATTGAGATCGTCCGCGAAACAGACCGTAACCGACAGATCATCATTGGTCAGGATGAAGACGTCCCACTCGCCGGGTTTGAGCAGGGGAACGATCTGACCGATGCGGTTGTCCTGGGCGAGTATGGAATCGAATTGATAGTGTCGGGGCGCGTCGCTTGTTGGATGCGTCAAAACCGCGTCGATGAGACTGGACAGGTCCGGCCGGCGGATCGACCGAACCTGGAATTTGTCCGCGACGTAGGCGACCAATCCATCCCCCCATCTCGCCAGGCAAATCGCCGTCTGCCGATCCGGCCGGGTGGCCCTGAACGCCGACAGGACATCCGTGAGGTGTCCCTTGAGTGTCAGGAGTTCCTTCATCCCGCCGGCAATGGACTGGAACGCGATAAACTGAACCGGGTTTGGCCGGCCAAGCCGCAGGTACCCGGAAATCATTTCGCAGATCAGCGGCTCAAGCTCAAATTCATTTGAGAAATGTTCCGCGAAGAGTTCACCCCAGCTGTTCAAATAGAAAACGCTGAACCGGTCCTGCTCGTCACCCGGGTCCAGGTGCGCCGTCAGAAAAACCCGGCGCACGTATGGGTCGATCAGAAAGTCCGCCGACTTGGACGGGCCGTGGGTAAAGAGATGCTCGCCCATCGCGCCGATCAGTTTGGAAATTTCTCCGTAGGACAGGTTGGCCTCGCCGGAATAGACGCTGAGCTTGGTCTGGAACGGGCTGAAAATTTTGCTGTAGGCGATCCACAGGCAGATGTCGCTCAGGTGCGGGCTGGAATACAGCGGGCTGGAAAACGTCATGCCGCGCGATTCGCGTTTGGCCTCGCCCCGGTAGAGCCGCCAACTCTCGTCTTTGACGAGATTGAGCTCGGATTCGAAGACATTGTCGTCGAACGAAAAACAGAAGTTTTTCACCTTTTTTGGTTTGGCCAGATAGTAGGAGAGAAGTTTTCTGGAGATGACCTTGAGATCGTTTTCAGAGATGAGGCTGTTGTTTCCGACGAGGTCCCTGGACTTGGTCAGCTGGCTGAAGGTCTGGATCATGTAGACGCGAAGGGTCTGGTCGAATTTCATGAGGTCATCGAGGGACCAGAGATAGAAGGTATCGAGACGCTTGACGCGCTCTGAATCCCACTGCCAGTTTTTGACGTACCGCGCCAAGCAGTTGCGCTTCTGGATATCGGCGTGGGCGTATTTGTTGAGGCTGGACAGATTGGGCTGGACCTTCATATAGAAGCACGATCGCAGGAGGTCCACTTCCTGTGTCCGGTTCCGGGACAGGAAGAAGGATTCGATCGAATTGTACATCAGCAGGTAGCTGTCGATGGCGTCGACTTCGAGATTCTGATTGCGGAGGACGTTTTCCTTCAGCGTGGTGGACAGGAGGGTCACGTGGTCGGCGGAGTCGGCGTAGAGATATTTTTCGATGAGGCACATTTTGATGAAGGATTTGAACGGGTAGTGGAGCGACTTGATGAGCTGCCAGAGGGCCGCGCCGAAAAATTCACTTTTATCGATGTGCTGGACGTTGCCGATATCGATGTAGTCCCGAGAGAAGGACTCTTCGGTTTTGAGAAAGTGCCCGTAGAGGGAGGTGTAATCCTGCTCCGAAACGCCCGGGTCGACCACCCACCAGTAGGCGATCTTCCCCGTGATCAGGATCGCGGTCCGGTAGTATTCGTCCTTGAGCATGAGCGCCTGGGCCGACCCGCAGGACTCGTCGTCGACGGCGCCGAAAACGTTTTTGGAGACAGACTGGATGTCGGTGGGAAAGAAGTGGACTTCGATCCGGAGATTCGCGAGCCATTGTTCGATGTCGCGGAGTTTCTGGACGAATCGTTTGAACGCGTCATCATCGACCTCGGAGCGGTTGATCCCGACCCACATGTCGAAATCGGACCGTTTGGTCTGCGCGACCGATCCGACGCTGCCCATGACGCTGAGAAACTCAATAAATCCCTCGTCGCGGCCTTCGGACTTCTGGGAGAATTTGATCTTGCTGGAAAAATACTTGTGAACGTAGACGAGGGTCTCTTCGTCCGGCGTGTAGAATTTGATCCCGTGGGGGGTTTCGGGATGGTCGACAAAACCAGGGAACCCGCGGAAGTTGGTGTGAAGCAGCAACGGGACGATTTTGAAGATCAGGTAGTAGTTGTCCGGAAAAACATGGTGGACGCTCGAAAACCTGATTCTATTAAATTTGTCGAACAGGGCCCGGTTCTGGACCAGGTCCGGCACCATTGCCGGCGCCCCGGTCCCGGGCGGCGATGCCCTCCAGATCATAACCCCGCAGTATACCGCACCCGGCCCGCTAAAACAAATAATGGGGACGGATTTTAAGTTATTTACTTTTGAACACCCAGCCGCTTGGCCAAAACTAAATAACTTAAAATCCGTCCCCCATTGAGTTCCCATTGATTTTGCGGAGGCCTATAGGATAGGGTGGCGTCTGTATGTTGACGTTTTTGGTTGTTGTTCATGTGATTATCTGCCTGTTCATTGTCGGGCTGGTGCTGCTTCAGGCGTCTCAGCAGGCGAACTTGGGCACCATGTTTGGAGGCGGTGCGTCCCAGACGGTCTTCGGTAGCGGGACCCAGACGGTGCTGGGGAAGGCCACGACAGGGGCGGCGATTGTTTTTTTTGCCACCTGCCTGATGATTTCCTTTATTGTCGAAAAGGAGCGGTCGGTCATCAAGCGATCCGAGGTGGTCCTGCAGGAGAAGATCCAGGAGCAGGTTGCGCCCAAGGATCAGCCGGCCGCGCCAGCGGAGGGGCTTGCCATTCCGGCCGGCCAGCCGGCCCAAGCGCCCGCGGGGGAAGCGCCCGCCCAGCCTGAACAATAGCCAACCGCGAGCACACCTGTGTTAGCCTCGAAAAACCGGCTCTGGCTGGTTGCTTGGACCCTCGTTTATCTTTCCACCCTGACATTTCCCATGCCCACTGCTGCTAAATCGGCCGGCCGGACTCTTGACGTGGTTTTTCCGGACCCGTTTCCATTGCTCGATCTCGAGGACATCGCCCGAAAAAATGGAGTCGATACGGTCACCCCGGATAACCGGCGGCAGGTCCAGGAAATCGCCGACCGGTTCATGGCGCAAATCCGGGACGCGCACCATGTCCTGGCGGGTATTGTCGCGGTTCCGAAGGACCAGCGGTCGTTTCAGAACACGGTGGAATCGTTCGACGATTTTTACAACCGGATGGAGGAAGCGGTGAACTGGCCCGCGTTTTACGCCTATGTTCATCCGGACGCATTTGTCCGGGCGGTGGGAGAGGAGATCGACAAGGTTTCATCGAAGTATCTAGTCGACGTCGGCAGTTCGAGGGCGCTGTATCTGGCGCTGAAGGTATTCGCCGACCGGGCGACGGATGTCACCGAGGAGGAACGATACATACTGGAGGAGGGATTGCGGGATTTTGAGGACGGGGGTGTGGCGCTTCCGGAGAAGAAGAGGGAGCGGTTTAAGGCGCTGTCGAAGGAGCTGTCGGACGAGGCGATCGTCTTTCAGAGCAATGTGCGGGACCACCGGGACACGCTTGCGGTGGCGGTGGAACAGCTGGCGGGTATGGACAGCGACTACATTGAGCGGCTGGATCGGACGGCCGATGGCAGGTATCTGTTGACCCTCGACTACCCGGTTCTCCTTCCGTACATGGACTACGGACAAGACGAGTCGGTCCGTAAGGAGCTGCTCACGAAATTCCGCAACCGCGCCAGGGACAAAAACATCACGCTGCTTGAAAAAATCGTCCGCCTCCGGCAGGACCGGACGAAGATCCTTGGCCGAAAAACCTACGCCGACTATGTCATCTCGCGGCGGATGGCCAAGACCGCCGACCACGCGGTCGGTTTTTTACAGGACGTTCGCCGACGGGTTGACCGGAAGGCAGATCGGGAACTGAAAGAACTGACGGACCTCAAGCGGGAGGCGACGGGCGATTCGAGAGCCGTATTCGAGCAGTGGGACCGGTCATTTTACAGCAAGAGGCTGACCCGGCGCAAATACGACTACGATCCACAGAGGGTGAAGGAATACTTCCAGACCGAGCGCGTGATCCAGGCGCTGATGGACATTTCCCAGACCATTTACGGACTGAGGTTTGAAAGGCGGGCCGATCGCGCATGGCACGAGGACGTGATCCACACTGATGTATTTTCGGATGGAGAAAAGATCGGGGAGTTTTACATGGATCTTTATCCGCGGCCCAAAAAATACACTCATGCCGCGGCATGGGGCATCCGGCCGCACAAGCAGTTTCCGGATGGCCGGGAGCAGTTGCCGATTTCGGTGATCGTGACGAATTTTCAGAAACCGGCGCCGGGGAAACCCTCGCTTCTATCCATGGACGAGGTGGAGACGTTTTTTCACGAGTTTGGGCATCTGTTGCACGGAATCCTGTCGACGACGCGGTTCGCGTCGGTGTCGGGCACGCGGGTGATGCGGGATTTTGTGGAGGCTCCGTCGCAGATGTTTGAGAAGTGGGTGCAGGACACAGAGGTGTTGTCGACATTTGCCAAACACCATCAGACCGGCGAGACGATTCCGGCCGACCTGGTGGACCGGATAGTCAAATCGCGGAACGTGACGTCGGGGATCGAGACTCAGCGCCAGCTTTTTTACGGCCTCTATGACCTGACGCTCCACACCGCCTCGAAAATTCCGGACGTTGTTAAGCTCTGGTTCGATCTGAAGCGCGACATCGAGCGGATGGAGGAAATTCCGGGGACTGCGGGTCCGGCGGCCTTCGATCATCTGATGGGGTATGCGGCGGGGTATTACGGGTACATGTGGTCGAAGATGATCGCGGCGGATATGTATGAGAAGTTCCGGGACGGCGGGGGTCTGATGAGTCCCGCCCAGGGCCTTCGGCTTCGCTCCATT
>Ga0114945_10001999_pt1 | contig 12241 bp, 11 predicted proteins | sample OV2TP3_FD_87194 | JGI IMG/M metagenome (GOLD analysis project Ga0114945, IMG submission 87194) | Hot spring microbial communities from Beatty, Nevada to study Microbial Dark Matter (Phase II) - OV2 TP3 | ecosystem: Environmental > Aquatic > Thermal springs > Hot (42-90C) | place: USA: Beatty... | reverse complement strand
TGGCGAGGATTTTCTTCGGATCGATCCCCGGCGCTACGACCACTGCGGCCAGTCGCATCGTCCCTGTTGGGGTTGGTTCCGGGACGAAGAATGCGCCATCGCGCACGCCGCGCACGCGCAACAATTCGCGGTTGAGATCCGCAAGCGATGCCCGCTTTCCGGCGATCTTCACCATGTCTTGCGGCCGGCCAAGCAAAGTGAACTCGGTAGCGCTGGACAGGGCGAGCAGGTCGGGCAGCTTGACGGCGCGGGGAAACTGTCGTCCCTCGACCCAGGTTTCGTCGCCTTTCTGTTTCAGACGCATGCCCTCGGACACTCGCCAGACCGCGTTTGTGGCCGGACGGCGCATGGCGACTACGCCGGTTTCCGTCGATCCGTAGATCTCGTGGATCGGTGCCGACCACCGGTGTTCAGCTGCCGCCGCCAGCTCAGCCGACAACGGCATGGTTGCGCTGAGAATGCCGGCGAGGGAAGGCAATTCGGCTTTCGTCTCCTCGCAAGCGCGAAGATGCGCCGGCGTGGTTGCCAGCCACCGCGTCCCCGGCATCTGGTCCAGCGCGGCGCCGATATCTGCCGGCAGCAGTGGACTACCGGAATGAACCGCCATTCCGCTTTGCAGCGGAAGCATGACCGTGGTTTCGAAACCGTACACGTGTTGTGGCGGCACGGTGCCGAGGATGCAGGGGCGCGCTTCTGTTGTGATATCGAGGCGCCGCTTCAGCAGCACCGCCGCCGTCACGAGCATGCCCCAGGTCTTCGAGTGGGGCTGCGGCTGCCCCGTGCTCCCTGACGTGAATGCGACAAGGGCTGGCTGGTCGCCCCGGATCGCCGGGACATCGCAGCAAGCAGCGGCGGCAGGCCAGGGCGGCATGATGATGGCAGGCAGCTTGGCCGGCAGTTCGCCGTCCTCCGCGATGCAGTAGCTGTCCGGAAAACGTGCTCGAAGGTCGAGCAGTGTCCCGATTGCCTTTGACTGGGGCAACAGACTGACCTGCCGGGCAAGCAGCGCGGCTGCAAACGCGAGCATGAAGTTCAGCTTGTCGTTGCACAGGTTCAGCACGTACTGCTTTCTGGGCAGCGTACGCGCTAGGGTCAGGGCCGCGGAGCAAAATTGCGACGCGCTGACCGCACTGCCACGGCACCACCCGATCGTGCTGCTCGAGGCGAAATGCGCCATCAACGGATGCATGCGGTTCGTCATGCCTTGCTTTCGTTCGTGGGACCCGAGAGCGGCCGATAGGTGTGGAGCCGTCGCATGAATTCGCCAAGGCTTGCGTGCGCGTACTGGGGGTACTTCATTCTGCGATAGTGATACTCGACGGCGAAGAAAACGCCGACCAGCAGGTAATTGCCGAGATTGGTGAATAGCGACCAGGCGAGCGTTGAAGCCCACAAGGCCAGCCCGAGAGAGATGCACGCCATCAACGCGAAGAATGCTGCCCATGTGCCGGTCAAGGCGCGCGTGTACCGCGTCAGCTCGGGCGGCAGCTCGCCCCGCTCGATCCGGGCAAACCGGCTGACCATTGCTTCCCTGCCGGCGATCAGCGTGCCGCCAAACAGCGCGCACAGAGCCAGATTCAGGACCAGCGGCGGCGCGTAGAGGATCACTGCAGGCGCGAGGACCGCGAGCGCAAGCGCCGCTGCGAGGATGATCAGCCCGAGCACTGCAGAGGCCAATGCGCCCAGCCCGACAGACGCGATTCCCCATCCGAGCAGCGCAACACCTGCCGCCGCCCAGTAGGCCTCGCCCCTGACAGCCGCAGCGTGGCTAAGCAGCGGGTAGGCAATGCAGCCTGCAGCCGCCAGGAAACGCGTCAGCCGCGGCATGGGAAGCAGATTACCGCGTACGATGCTGCGCGATATGGGCGCTCAGTGAGCGCAACGAAGCGAAGATGCGTTCGTTGTCCGGATCATCCGAGCGCAACTGGAAACCGTATTTCCCACTGATGGCGAGGGCGATTTCGAGCAGATCGATCGAATCGAGACCCAGGCCTCTGCCGAAGAGCTGCGAGGTCGGATCGATATCCTGGGCGGGGATATCGAGCCCGACCGCCTCCACGATCAGCTGCGCGACCTCTCCCTCGAGAGTTCTCTGCTCAACTGCTTCCTCTATTCTGCCCATTTGATACCCTCGAATCCTGCGACGTCAGATCGAACTTAATTGCGCGCGAATGGCGTTGTTGAGGTTGAGGATCCAGCCGTTGTAGTTGTTGTGGATGTTCTGGCCGTCGTACTCGAGATTGGTGCTGTCGTTGTACATGATGCTGTACGTCGTCGCTGTGTAATTGACGTCCACCTTCGCCACGTGCGTGCGAAGGTACAGTGTGGCGAGAATGTGCCCCGGTTTTGTTGGAAGCATCTGCCAGCCCAAGCCAGCGCCTGCTCTACGGATCGCTCCCTCGACCTCGGCTAGAGATGGATTCGGCTTCACCGTCTGGACCGGCGCCGCCGACACGTTAAAGATCGGCTTTGTCGTGCAGCCCAAAGCGAACAGCGACAGCGTCACTGCAAGGATTGCAGACCACTTGAGAGCGCGCATTTCGACCTCCCCTAGGATAGTTGCGCGTTGCCCCTTCCCTCGGCCGATTATAGGCTTACCTTTTTCTGAAAACTACTGCCTATGTCCTTAGGAAAGCGGCAGATTTTCCGACTCCGGCGCTTGCAATTTTTTCAACTCCGGCGCTTCGCGGCGGAAGGGCCAGCCGGTCACCTCGGCGCTGAAGAGCGCCCACCAGACGGCGAGCGGCTGGAAGGGCAGGCGGGCTCAGTAGTACCAGGCCGCCTGCGGCAACCCATCGACCGGGAGCCCGTTGAGCGGGTTATGGATGTTGGCCGGGAATACCGCGACGAAATAGATCGCGAGCATCGACCCGGCGAGTCTTCGCGTCCGATTCCGCGACCGCCATGGCGATGCGCATGCGGGCAGGCCACTCCCTGGTGAACAGGGCAGCTACCGCGGTCAGGACTGCCAGAAGAGCGAAGAACAGCATGAGCTTGACCTTTCGAGCATTTATGTTGACAATGACAACATCACGTTACCGATTGATGTAGACAATGTCAACATATCACCGCGGCGATCTGCCGAGCGCGCTGCTCAGGGCGGCGGCTAAAATCATCGAGAAACAAGGGATTGCCGGGCTGAGCGTGCGAGAGGTGGCGCGCCGCGCACGGGTGTCTCACAACGCCCCTTACCGTCACTTCCCCGATCGCGATGCGCTGCTCGCCGGGCTCGCGGAGGAGGGCTTCAGGCTGCTCGGCAAAAAGCTAGGTGGCAAAGCCGGTCGCGCGATGGGCGAGGCCTATGTCGAGTTCGCGCTCGAGCATCCCCACCGCTTTCGCCTGATGTTCGGCAGGCAGGCAGGGCTCGCTGCACGGCAGACCTACGAAGCGCTTCTAGATTCTTTCAGGACGCAAAGGGAAATCGCGGATCCCGAAAAGGCTGCGGCGGCGGCTTGGTCGCTGGTGCACGGCCTCGCCCATCTGCTTCTCGACGGCCACTTCGCTGATCAGAGAACCGAAACTTTCGTAAGCAGCGTGATCGGCGCGGTGCGCTTCGCCGCGGCTCAGCGCCCGGCGTAGGCCGGCGCTAGAATGGCTTCTATACAGCTAGACAGGAGCGCGCCATGGAGCGCATCGGGATCTACGACGCCAGATCGAGGCTTTCGGAGTTGGTGGATAGGGTCGAGGCCGGCGAGGAGGTCATCCTGACCCGCCGCGGGCAGCCGGTGGTCCGCATGGTGCGTGCCAGGGAAGACGCTCGCAGCAAGGCCCGCGCAGAGGCGGTGAAGCGCATTCACGCGCTTCGCAAGCGCATGAATCTGCGCATAAGTCGGGCAGAGGTGAGGCGCGCCATTGCCAAGGGTCGCGCCTGATGGCGTTCGTCGCCGACAATTCGATCGTCGTGGCCTGGTTTGTGGAGAGTCAAGCGAACTCGGGAACCAAAGCGCTGCTCGACCGCGCGGCGGCGGAAGACGTACACGTCCCGTCGATCTGGCGCGCCGAGTTCGCCGCCGCATTGCTCGCGCTCTCGCACAATCGGCGGCTGCCGCCGGCTCGCGTTCCCGCGATTCTCGATGACATCGACCGGCTGGACTTCGTGCATGATGCCGGGCCGCAGTCCACGCGCTCCCTGATCGACATTGCGCGGCGCTATGCCTTGAACGCGTACGACGCCTGCTACCTCGAACTCGCTCTGCGACTGAGATTTCCGCTGGCGGCGCGCGATGCGCCGCTCCGCAGGGCGGCAGAGCGCGCAGGCGTTCTGCTCGCCTGATCGCTTCGCGGCGGCTCAGCGCTCGGCGTAAGGCCGGAACTCCTGCACGCAGCCCTCCGGATCGGCGTGGCAGCGAAGCAGGCGGAACGCGGGCGTCGCCGCGGAGCGGATCTGCTTCGCCTGCGACTGCCAAAGCCCGAGCGCGGCGGGCTTGTCGCGGTTGGCGATGTGGCCGGCCATCGCCGCCATCAGCAGGTACTCGCGCGCCTCGGCTCCCAGCTCCGACTGGCTGGCGAGGAGCAGCGACCCGAGGCGCGCCATGCCGGGCGCGTCGCGCGCCGCGACGGCGAGGAACAGCCCGATCCAGCGGCGCTGGAATTCCTGCAGGCTGCCGAAGCACGGGCTCGCCGCGATGCGCGACCAGACCACCATGACGTCGTCGGGCGAGAGATAGGGGTTCATGGCCTGGGCCACGCGCACGGCGCCGTGCAGCCAGACGTCGAGATCGCGCGGCTGCCGGCACTCGAGCAGCCGCAGCTTCACCAACTCGAGATCCTTCTGCAGCTGCGTCGGCACGGCTTCGGGCGCGGGCAGGCTCGGGCCGAGGAGGAAGTTGCGCACGTACCAGGCAAGCCGCGTGTTCTCGACGCGCTCGAACGCATAGGCGCCCTTGAACAGCGCGTTCACCGCGCGGCGGCTGCGCGAGGGCTCGATCATCTCGAGCACCGGCACGCCGAGGTTGAGCAGGCCGACGATCTCGACCGCGCTTTTCTCGGTGAAGCGGTGCCGTGCCGCGTTCAGGTCGAGCACCGGCGCGTAATCCGAGTTCGCCGGCATGCCGTAGCTCGCGAAAAGCGGCTCGAGCGCCGCGCGGCCGCCGACGTAGCGCGCGTCGAGATCGCCGGCCGTGAGCACGTGCACCGTCCACAGCTCCTTCGCGAGCCCGGGATGCTCGAACACCTTCGCCTGCGCCGGCAGCGGCACCGGCGAGTCGCTCGCCACGATGAGAAGATCGTGGTCGCTCGCCGCGAACACCGCGTAATGCGGAAACACCTCGCCGAGCGCGCGCATCACGGAGGCGACCAGGGACGGGTCGATCTCGTAGAGCTGGAACCATTGCACCAGCAGCCCGCCCGGGTGGAGATGGCCGCGGATGCGGCGGTAGAACTCGCGCGTGAACAGGCTCGCGACGCCGCTCACCCAGGGGTTGGAGGGCTCGGAGACGATGACGTCGTAGCGCCGGCTGCGGGTGGAGAAGAAGGTCTTGGCATCGTCGATCAGGATGGTGCCGCGCGGATCGGCGAAGGCGCCGCTGTTGCGCGGCATGAAGCCGCGCGAGGCCTCCGCCATCGCCGACTCGATCTCGACCGTCTCGACGCGCTCGATGTCGAGGCTCTGCAGCAGCGTGTGGGTGGTGAGCCCGGTGCCGATGCCGATCACCGCGGCGCTTTTCGCGTCCGGCTTGAGCGCGAGCGGCAGCGCGGCCGTGAGCACCATGGTGACTTCGTCGGTGCCGCGCTCGCCGCCGGCATCGAGGTTGATCGAGCCGTCGGACTTGCCGTTGGTACGCAGGCTGGTGGCCTCGGGGTACCTGACCAGGTGCACGGTGGCGGTCTTGCCGTCCTTCTTGAACAGGATGTCGGCGCTGCTCGAGGCGTCGACCTCGCCGTGGCGGAATACCCCTGCCGTCATCTTCCTCGCGTCGAGCTCGACGCCGGCAGCCACGGCGACGAACAACGCCGCGCAAGCCGCCGCGGTGAAGCGCAATGCTCTTTTGGGAGCAAAGAAATGCAACAGCAGCAGTCCGAGCGCAGCATCGACGAGGCTGCCGGCGATCATGGTTCCCTTCAGCCCGAGAAGCGGCAGCCCGGCGTGGACCGCGAGCACCACCCCCGCGATCGCGCCGAGCGTGTTCGCGGCGTACACTGCGCCGATGGCGGCCTCGCCGGCGCCCCGGCGCAGCAGCGCGCCGGTGAGCAGCGGCAGCGTCATGCCGGCGAAAAACGTCGCCGGCAGCATGACCAGCGCGGCGATCGCCGCGCCGGAGACGTTGAACAGCGCGTAGCCGGTGTCGCTGCGCGAGAGCCCCTTCATCAGCGTTTCCATCAGCGCGAACGTGAAGTCGTAGACCGGCAGCGTGGCAAGCGCCGCGAGACCCATCGCGATCTGCACCCAGCCGAGCAGCCGCGCCGGCTCGGCGGCGGCGTCGACGCGGCGGCGCACCGCCAGCCCGCCGAGCGCCAGCCCCAGGATGAAGGTGGCGAGCATCAGCTCGAAGGAATGCGTCGAGGCGCCGAGCACGAGCGACAGCATGCGGATCCAGCTGATTTCGTAGATGAAGGAGGCAAGCCCGGTGAAGAACGCCGCCGCGAGCAGAAGGCGCGCGGCGGGCACCTGCGGGGACGCGGCTGCGAGGGGCGCGTGCCGCGCAGGGCGCGCGAGCAGCCAGACGGCGGCCGCGATCGCGAGGTTGAGCAAGCCCGCGAAGCGCAGCGTACCGGGCAGGCCGGCCCACGCGATCAGCACGAAACCGCTCGCCAGCACGCCGGCCGCGGCGCCGAGGCTGTTGGTGAAATACAGCATCGACACCGACTCGCCTGCGGCGCGCGGGTACGCGCGCGCGAGCCCCGCGCTCATGAGCGGAAAGGTCATCCCGAGCAGCATCGACTGGGGCAGGATGAGCAGGCAGGAGAGCGCGAGCTTGGCGCCAAGCGCGAGCCACTCGCCGCCCAGGCCGGGAAGCAGCGCGGCGTAGGACCAGTCGGTGAGAAGCACGAATGCCGGATGGAAGAGAAGCGCGGCAAGGCCGATGGCCGCCTCGACCAGCGCGTAGCTGGCGAGCGGATTTGCGACCTGCGCGGAGAAGCGGCTGCAGAATGCCGCGCCGGCCGCCATTCCGCCCATGAAGACGGCGAGCACCAGCGACTGGGCATAGGCGGCGTGGCCCAGGTAGAGCTTCAGGTAATGCGTCCAGATCGATTCGTAGATCAGCCCGGCGAATCCGGACGCGATGAACAGGACGTAGAGCGAGCCGCGTGACATGCGCCGCGATGCTAATTTAGCCGGCATGCCTTTGTCATGGCGACTGTCGACGTTCTATTTCGCGTACTTTGCCTACGGCGGAGCGATGGTCGCGTATTTCCCGCTCTATCTGGCCGGGCGCGGCCTGCACGCCGCGGAAATCGCCTGGGTGCTCGCGCTGCCGCAGATCGCGCGCATTTTCGCCCCGCCCGCCTGGGGCTGGCTCGCCGACCGCCTGGGAGCGCAGCGCGCCATCGTGGCGTTCTCCTGCGCGGTGAGCGCCGCCTGCTTCGCCGTGCTGCCGTACACGGGCAGCACGGGCGCCATGATGTGGCTGATCGGCTCGATGAGCCTGCTTTCGGCGGCGGCGCTGCCGCTGGTCGAGTCGATCACGCTCGCCTCGCCCGCAGGCCGCGGCGGCAATTACGGGCCGATCCGCGTCTGGGGCTCGCTCGGCTTCATTGCCGCAGTGCTGGCGGGCGGCGCGTGGCTGGACTTCCGGCCGGCCGACACCGTGCCGATGGCGCTCGCCGCGACCTCGCTTGCAGCGTTCCTCTTCGCTCTCACCCTGCCGCGAGGCCACATCCATCCACGCGAGGGGCACGCCAGGCTCGAGCTCGGACCGGCGGCGCGCGCGCTGCTCGGGGCCGGCTTCTTCATGGCGTTCGGGCACGGCTCGCTTTACGGATTTCTCACCCTGCACCTCGAAGGCGCGGGCTACAGCGGCAAGCTGATCGGCGTGCTCTGGACCCTCGGCGTGCTCGCCGAGATCGTGGTGTTCCTCGTTCTTCCCCGGCTGTTTCGCCACGCGCTCTCGGCGATCCTGATCGCGAGCCTGTGGTGCGCCGTCATCCGCTTTCTCGCGCTCGGCTGGGGCGCCGGCCAGCTCTGGATCCTGGTGCTCGCCCAGCTGCTGCACGCTGCGACTTTCGGGTCGTTTCACGCCGCCTCGGTGGCCGCGGTGCACCGCGTCTTCCCCGAGGCGGCGCAGGCACGCGGGCAAACGCTGTTTTCCGGGATCACCTACGGCGCTGGCGGCGCGGCCGGAATGCTGGCCGCCGGCTGGGCCTGGCAGGCGGCGGGGCCGGAAATGGCGTTCTCGCTCGCGGCGCTCGCCGCCGCCGTGGGCCTCATTCTTGCGTACCCCTTGAAACGAGCTGGTTATTGAGCGGTCAAATCGAAAATGATCCTGCGACTTTTCGCCGTAGCAGCCACGGCCTTCCTGATGGTCGGCTGCCAGACTGTAGACACCACCCAGGCGGGTGCCGTTGGCGTCGAGCGACACCAGCGCATGGCGGTCTCGGCCGAGGACATGAATGCGGGGGCCCAGAAGGCCTACTCGCAGATGATGGCCGAGGCCAAGGCCAAGGGCGTCCTCAACAACAACCCGGCGCACGTCGAACGCGTACGCGCGGTCGCCAAGCGCCTGATCCCCCAGACCGCGGCTTTCCGCAAGGACGCGCCGGCCTGGAAATGGGAAGTCAACGTCATCGGCGTGCCGGAAATGAATGCCTGGGCGATGCCCGGCGGCAAGATGGCGGTGTATTCAGGCCTGATAGACAAGCTGAAGGCCACCGACGACGAGCTGGCCGCGGTCATGGGGCACGAGATGGCCCACGTGCTGCGCGAGCATGGGCGCGAGCGCGCCTCCCAGCAGATGGCCCAGGGGCTGGGGCTGGCGATCTTCGGTGCCGTGACCGGCATGGGGGACGTGGGGATGAACGTCGCCCAGATGGCGATGGACGTGACCTTGACCCTGCCGAATTCGCGCACGCATGAAACCGAGGCGGACCGCATCGGCGTAGAGCTCGCCGCTCGCGGCGGATACGATCCGCGCGCGGCCGTGACGCTGTGGGAGAAAATGCAGAAGGGCGCCGGTGGCGAGCCGCCGAAGTTCCTCTCCACGCACCCCTCGCACGAGGATCGGATCAAGGATCTGCGCACTTACGCGGCGCGCGTCATGCCGCTCTACGAAAAGACCGCAAAGCGCTGATTCGTTGTGAGATAATTTCCAGTTTGCGTAACGCGGGAACATGGGACAGACTCTCTACGACAAGCTTTGGGACAGCCATGTCGTGCACGTCGAGGACGACGGCACGGCGCTGCTCTATATCGACCGTCACCTGGTGCACGAGGTGACCAGCCCGCAGGCCTACGAAGGGCTGCGCGCGGCGGGCCGCAAGCCCTGGCGCGTCGACTCGATCGTTGCCACCGCCGACCACAATACGCCCACCACGAACTGGGACCAGGGCATCGGCGGCGTGCGCGACCCGATGGCGCGCCTGCAGATCGAGACCCTCGACGCCAACATCAAGGCGCACGGCGCCAAGGTGTATTTCCCCTACCTCGACAAGCGCCAGGGCATCGTCCACGTCATCGGCCCGGAGCAGGGCGCGACGCTTCCCGGCATGACGGTAGTGTGCGGCGATTCGCACACCAGCACACACGGCGCGTTTGCCTGCCTCGCGCACGGCATCGGCACCTCGGAAGTCGAGCACGTGATGGCGACGCAGTGCCTGGTGACGCGCAAGATGAAGAACATGCGCATCAGCGTCGAAGGCGCGCTCGCGCCTGGCGTGACCGCGAAGGACGTGGTGCTTGGGATCATCGGCCGCATCGGCATCGCGGGCGGCACCGGCCATGCGGTCGAGTTCGCGGGGAGCGCGATCCGCGCGCTGTCGATGGAAGGCCGCATGACCGTGTGCAACATGGCGATCGAGGCCGGCGCCCGCGCCGGCATGGTGGCGGTCGACGAGACCACCATCGAGTACCTGCGAGGCCGCCCCTTTTCTCCAAAAGCAGGACAGTGGGAGAAAGCGCTCGCCTACTGGCGCACGCTGAGAAGCGACCCGGACGCGAAGTTCGACCGCGAGGTCACGCTCGACGCGCGCGAGATCAAGCCGCAGGTCACCTGGGGCACCTCGCCCGAGATGGTCGTGCCGGTGGACGAGGCCGTGCCCGATCCGGACAGGGAAAAGGACGGCCTGCGCCGCGAAGGCATGGAGCGCGCGCTGCAGTACATGGGGCTCAAGCCGCGCACGCCGATCACCGACATCCGCATCGACAAGGTGTTCATCGGCTCCTGCACCAACTCGCGCATCGAAGACCTGCGCGCCGCCGCCGCGGTGGTGAAGGGCAGGCGGGTCGCCTCCAGCGTGCGCCTCGCGCTCGTGGTGCCGGGCTCGGGCCTGGTGAAGCAGCAGGCCGAGCGCGAAGGGCTCGACCGGGTGTTCCGCGACGCCGGCTTCGAGTGGCGCGAGCCGGGCTGCTCCATGTGCCTCGGCATGAACCCCGATCGCCTGGATGCGGGCGAGCGCTGCGCTTCGACGTCGAACCGCAACTTCGAGGGTCGCCAGGGCCCGGGTGGCCGCACCCACCTGGTCAGTCCCGTAATGGCGGCCGCTGCCGCCATCGCAGGTCACTTTGTCGACATAAGGCGGTGGCGCTGATGGAGAAATTCACCGTCCTGAACGGCGTCGTGGCGCCGCTCGACCGCGCCAACGTCGATACCGACCAGATCATCCCGAAGCAATACCTGTCGTCGATCAAGCGCACCGGCTTCGCCCAGGGCCTGTTCGGCGAATGGCGCAAGGACCCGCAGTTCGTGCTCAACCAGCCGCGCTACAAGGGCGCGACGATCCTGCTCGCGCGCAAGAACTTCGGCTGCGGCTCCTCGCGCGAGCACGCGCCCTGGGCGCTGATGGACTATGGATTCAGGTGCGTGATCGCGCCTTCGTTCGCCGACATCTTTTTCAGCAACTCGTTCAAGAACGGCTTTCTTCCCGTCGTGCTGGGCGAGCCGGAAGTCGATCGCCTGTTCCACGAGTGCAACGCCTTCCCCGGCTTTCGCCTCATCGTCGACCTGGACAAGCAGGCGGTGAGCACCACGGACGGCTCGATCGTGATGAATTTCCAGGTCGACCCGTTCCGCAAGTACGGCCTGCTCAACGGGCTGGACGAGATCGGCCTCACGTTGCGCCACGCGGACAAGGTCCGCGCTTTCGAGGCGCAGCGAAAGGCGCAGTACCCCTGGTACTTCTGACGTGAAAGTCGCCGTTCTCCCCGGTGACGGCATCGGGCCGGAGATCGTTGCCCAGGCCTGCAAGGTGTTGAAGAAGCTCAATCTCGACATTCAGCTCGAAGAGGCTGCCGTCGGCGGCGCGGGCTACGAGGCCTGCGGCGATCCTTTGCCTGCTTCTACCTTAGGAATTGCAAAAGAAGCGGACGCGATCCTGTTCGGCGCGGTGGGCGACCCGCGCTACGACCGGCTCGAGCGCGCAAAGCGCCCCGAGCAGGCGATCCTCGGCCTGCGCAAGGCGCTGGGGCTGTTTGCCAACCTGCGCCCGGCGCAGGTGCACCCCGAGCTCGCCGGCGCCTCCGCGCTGAAGCCCGAAGTGGTGGCCGGCCTCGACATCCTGATCGTGCGCGAGCTCACGGGAGACATCTACTTCGGGCAGCCGCGCGGCATCAGGGAAGTCGAGGGAGTCCGCGAAGGATTCGACACCATGCGTTACAGCGAGCCGGAGATCCGGCGCATCGCCCGGGTGGCGTTCGAGGCTGCGCGCAAGCGTGCGAAGCGCGTGTGCTCGGTCGACAAGGCCAACGTGCTCGAAACCTCGCAGCTTTGGAGAGAAGTTGTTTCTGAAGAATCAAAAAACTACAAAGATGTGGACTTGAGCCACATGTACGTCGACAACTGCGCCATGCAGCTGGTGCGCAACCCCAGGCAGTTCGACGTCATCGTCACCGGCAACCTGTTCGGCGACATCCTGTCCGACGAGGCTTCGATGCTCACCGGCTCGATCGGCATGCTGCCCTCCGCCGCGCTGGATGCGAGCGGCAAGGGCCTCTATGAGCCGATCCACGGCAGCGCGCCCGACATTGCCGGCAAGGGCGTGGCCAACCCGCTCGCGACGATCCTGTCCGCGGCGATGATGCTGCGCTTTTCCTTGAAGCAAGAGAACTCGGCGGATCGGCTGGAAGCCGCGGTCCGCAAGGTGCTGCGCG
>Ga0114945_10001998_pt1 | contig 12241 bp, 9 predicted proteins | sample OV2TP3_FD_87194 | JGI IMG/M metagenome (GOLD analysis project Ga0114945, IMG submission 87194) | Hot spring microbial communities from Beatty, Nevada to study Microbial Dark Matter (Phase II) - OV2 TP3 | ecosystem: Environmental > Aquatic > Thermal springs > Hot (42-90C) | place: USA: Beatty... | reverse complement strand
TGGACACACGATGCATGTGTCCGGTCGTCTCGCCTCGGGCGATGACGCCGTTCTTGAGCACTGTCGCTCCATCGAGTTTGACTTCCTCATCGAGCTTGACGAAGAAGATGTCCCCCTGTCGCCAGAAGGGACGTTCAAGCGTTTTTGTTTCCACTGCTTTTTCTCCTTTGTTTGAGGTTTTTGTGAATTGCGTTCCACGATTTTGCTGCGGAGCGCAATTCACGGTCGAAACGGTCAACGCTGATCCGCGTCCGCGTGCGGCCGTAGCCGGCCGCGGCGTGGAGTTCCCAGGCGAGCGCTTTTGCTGCGCTCTCGAGGATTCCATTCCGGCTCGTGTTAGTCATGTCGGGGATCTCCTATGTGCAGGGTTTGTCCCGGAGGCTTGTGATTGTCCGGAGGAAGCCCGAGGGATTCGGGCGGGATCTCGCGGGCGCAGAGCGACCGGATGAGCTCTTCTTTGTGAGGCTGGGAGAGCTTCGCAAAGAGAGCCCGTGTCCGGCTAAGCGTCTCGGGAGACGGGTGCCCGAGGTAGTGATCAAAGCCCCGCGCTCCCCAGGCGCGGCCGAGGAAATACCCGCTCGGGCTATATGCCACTTCGGCAAAGCGCCCGAACCCGAGGCAGTCGTGCAGGAGGTCGGGCGACGGCGCGAGGCGCAGGAGCGCCTCCTTCAGCGTTTCCATGCCTACCACCACCGCGATGAAAGAACGAAGAAAGAACTTTCGAAGAAGGAACTAGCGTGGGGCCCCGAACGTTCGCAGGAAGGTTGTCAAAGAACTCTGTCAGGCTAGGGCGAAATGGGGAATGAAACTAGACGAAAGAAGTTCGGTGAGGGGCGAACCTCTGAAAGGCTTTGGGAGGGCGTGGTGTAAGCTTGGAGCATGCCCCGGAACTCGGAGAGTTCGACGGACCAGCATTACGTACCGCAGTTGTTGCTGCGCGGCTTTGTGACGCGCGGGAGAAAGCAGGTCTACGTCTTTGACAAGCGGACCGAGAAGGTATTCCGGTCGTCCGTCCGCAACCTCGCCTGCGAGCGCGGATTCTATGACCTGGACGATGAAGCTATCCCGGAGCGCTTCGACCGGTGGCTTACGCAACTGGAAGAACACACTGCGCCGGTCATCACGTCCATTCGAGGTCGAAAGACGCTTGACCACCTGCATCCGGGAGAGCGCAAGTGGATTGCCTCATTCATCGCTATTCAACACCTGAGAACTCGCCGCCATCGGGAGTTTTGGGGTGATATGAATAAGCAGATGGCCGACGCGCTTCGAGAGACGGGAGCTGAACCCAACGAGGTCAAGAACTTTCGAGAACTGACGGCAGAAGAAGTGCGGCGGAACGCCATTACAGACATGCCGGGACTCGCCTTTGAACTGCTGCCGCATTTGTTGAACAAGGCGTGGATTCTACTCTCCGCCCCACAGGGGACCTCGTTCTGGATCGGCGACCATCCGGTAGCGCTTTCCAATACCATCAACCCCGGAGACGGCGTCCGGGGAACGCTGGGCTTCGCGGTGCGCGGGATCGAGGTCTATCTGCCGATCAGCAGCGAGCTCACAATCGGCTGTTTGTGCCCGACTATCCCGGCCATGTTTGCCGCGGCTGAGGCGGGCCTGATCCCACCGGCGCCACGAGAGAGTAGGGCCAACGATTTCCTCCGTGCGTTCACCGGCCGAGCGACGCTGCGCCTCGGTGTCGAAAACATGAAATACCACAACTCGCTGCAAGTGATCGGCGCGGAGCGATTCATCTTCTCCATGCACGACGATTTCGATATGGCGCGGGAAATGCTTTCGAGTCATCCGCATCTGAAGACAGGGCCGAGGATTGAGATGGGTGGAAGACCAAGGACGGCGCAGCGGCGGAGCGAGACGAACACGGTAGGTTGACGTGTCCACACTGAAGTCGCACATAGAGAATAGGGAGCTTGCGGGGAATGCGACGTTTGTTGCCGCGGTGACGTGGCTTGAGTGCGCTTTCTGCGCGTATCTCTCGAACGACGCAGGGCTCACGCGGGTTGACGCGCCCTGTCCGCACTGCGGAGAGAGCGGCAGGCCTCGCCGCCTGACTGCCGCATGTCCCTCGCTTTGCGGAAGAATGTCCTTCGGGGCGCGGAGCTATGTGATGCCTAGCGTTCTCCGGACGACGGAAACGATGTGCGAGGGAGTCACGTCGGCTTTGACAAGATAGGCGCTCGCCCCAAGCCGGATGGCGCGATCCACCGTCTCGGGCATTCCGAGGTGGGTTAGCACGACGATCGGAACATTCGAGGTTCTTGGATTGTGTTTCAGGCGAGCCAGGACGGTAAAACCATCCACCTTCGGAAGAATGAGATCCAAAAGCACGAGGTCCGGCCGCGTCTTCTCGACGAGTGCAAGGCCTTCTTCACCCGTGGACGCCGCCTTCACCTTGGAGTGGTCTGGATTCTTCGGACACCTGAGTAGACATCTTTTTAAGCGGCTAGCGCGAACGTTTTAGCGGACTGCTTGGCAAATACGACCGGCGGCATCCTCAATGCGGAGTGTATCCGCGTATTGTTGTACGTCCAGATGCCATGGTACACCTCCGCGACGAGTTCCCCAAGCGAGCGGAACCTGCCTGGATCGCCCAGATCGATCTTGAATTTGTCGTAGAACGATTCCTGGTACCCATTCTCCCAGGGGCATCCGGGGTGGGACCGGGAGATGCGGATGCCAAGCTCTTCCAGCACAGAGGTGAACGCTCGCGCGTCGTACTCCTTTCCATTGTCCGAGTGAAAGATCGCAGGCCGCGGATACTGGAGTAACGCGTTCCAAAGAGCTTGTACGGTCAGCGGCGCGCCTTTCCTAAGCGAGACCGCCGCACCGACGATCCGCCTCGTATACACGTCGATGACCGTAGCTGCGTACACCCATCTGTCGCGGAACCAGACCTCCGTGAAGTCCGCTGCCCAGACATGGTGCGGGTACCGGGGGACGATGCCGTGTAGGAGATTGGGGTACTGGACCGAAATCTTCTTCTTTTTCCGCCATGTCCGGCCCCTTCGGCGATACGGACGGATGCCGAACTTCCGCATGACGCGCCGCGCCTGCTCCCGGCCGATCGAGAGCGCATCGCGCATGCTCCGGGAGCCGTAGGAGGGGTGTTCTCTCAAGCACGCCTCCATCCGGGCTTTCGTTTTCCAGTCCTTCGCATCAAGCCGGGAAACGTAGTAGAGGGATGATCGGGAGACGCCGAGCGTGCGGGCGAGCGCTGATTTGCTGATCGCACGCTGTTCTTTCTTCAGCCCTTTTTTTGCGTCTCGGAGAGCCGGACCGTGAGCTCTCCGATCAGCGCGAAAAGCTCCCTGTTTTGTTTTTGGAGCTTGGAGAACTCGGACCAGGATGGGGCGCCTTGGGCGCCTGCGCCGATCCATCCGTAGATCGTGGTCTCATGCACCCCGTGCTCTTTTGCGGCTTGGGAGACCGGGACGCCTTCTTCTTTTACCCTGCGGACGATATCCGCTTTTACCTCCGGAGAGATCCTAAATCGTTTTTTGGACATATGACACAAGGGTTAGATGGTTCGTACTTCTTACTGAACTACTCATCGACCAATGTGTCCAATTTTTCCAGACCGGGTCACCCAAATGCCACTCTCGCCCCATAGTAACATTCTATTGAATAGCGACAAACGGTAAATGGACGAAGCGGTGGGTCGTGCTAGGCGGCTGAACAGCTTAGCAACGAGTTCAACCGAGGTGCCGATGACGCCATGGGAATCGAGAAGCTAATCGCCGAGCTCAAAGCTTTTCTTGTGGTCCCGCACGTTATCGTAGCTAACGGCCAATTGCTGGCCCAGCTTCAGTTTGCCCCCATGCGTGAGGGGTTCGTTGTCCAACCGGCCGAACACAATTCGGCTCTGGTCATCGCAGGAGTCAACCTTCACCCACATCCACTCGCTTTCGCCCGTTCCTTCCTCGACGAACTCAACTTTGATATAATCGCCTCGCTCGTACGTGGGCATCCTGCTCCTTTGTTCGAGGTTCTCTACCATTGAGTTAGTCTACGCTTTTTCGACGAAACTTGGGAAGGCCGACTCCTAGAGTTCGCCGCGCGGAAGGCTTTCACCAGTATCAAGGAGGGCATGAGGCCAGCGAGTTGTTATTCGGTCTCGATTTCCGAGTCTAGGCCGAGCTCGCGCAACGCCACTTTAGTTTCCTCGACCTTCTGCGGGGAGATGCCCTCAGCAGGCGAAGCTTCTACTTTCAGAGTTAGCTTCAAGCCTTTTCCGCTCGCAAACTTGGACAAGACCTTGGTATAGAAGTTCATCCACTTCTGATGGGGAATCTCACCCATCCAGGTCAATCGTGAAGCTGCGCCGGTTGTGTGACTGGCTCCATTACCCTCCCGCGGCGCTGCCCCCGCGGGTCCGCTCGTAGTCGATCCGAACAGCGGGCCAGCCGGCGCTTCTTTAGGAGTCGTAGAGGGAATAGCGGTACCGGCTTCTCTTGCCTTCTGATACTTTTCTGCCGCCTCTCTCGGAACGATGAACACGTCTTCTGAAAGCTCGACGGCAGTTGGGCTAAGGCTTCCACTAAAAACAAACGGTTCGTAAGAACCAGCCGCGGTCTTGCCCACGTAGGCAAACAATCCATTCTCAACGCCTCTGGCAATCGTCTCCCTCGCCACCTCGGGGTTGAGCAGCCGAGGAAACTGCGGTGAAGCAAAGAAAGCGTCCCGCACCGACTTTGTGCTCCACTCCTTGAACGCTGGAGGCCAGTTGCGGACGAGAAAATTCGGGCTCACTTCCTTTTCAACGTCACCGTCCTGGCGCAAACGGTTGAGCACAAACGTGACAATGCTGTCCGCGGCGCTTGAATGGACTAGACCCAGGTCCACATGGCGGAGTTGGTTGTCTTTCCCCAAGAGGACAATGTTCTTGTAAGTGCGCCAAACGCATTCCTTCAAGTCACGTTGCGCTTTTTTCACATTCTCGGCGAGTTGCCGCTTTTGTCCCTCATCAAGGCGCAGGTCGCCTTCTTCAGCCTCAATGTCTTCCCAGGCGAGGACTTTCCTCGCTTCGTCGTAGATGGCGCCGGGAGCGTCGGCAACGCACCAGACCAGTGCGCTCTTGAACGTCCTGCCTGATGTCCCATACTCTCTCGTCATCGTCTCAATTAGTTCTAAAGTCTTTTTCTTGTCTTGTAGGGAAAAATCCGGAGAAAGAACTACAAAAGCTATTGCAGGGCGGTCGGGTATCTGGTTGCTTTGGTCCGGGAAAAAGACGCGTTCCACGTCAGACCCGGCAGCGAAAACCTTTTGAATCTCAGCGCGCACCCGCTCGTTTATCCTTGGCGGCTGGATGCTGGCGCGCCGGTCCGAAAAGCGCTTGTTGAGGTTCTCCTTGAGGCTGAAGTGGTAGCGGGTCCGCTCGACCGTTAGGAAATAGCAGGCCTCGGTGAGCGACTCAAGGACCGTTTCGATGTTGCCGATGTCAAGGTCCGGTTCAGCTACGGCGAGGCGAATCTCGGGTACAGTGGCTTCAACGCGAGTCTGTCCACCGTTGGATTCAAAGAAAATTGTGGTAGCGATTTTCCTGTGCAGGCGTGCCTTCTTGATCGTGTCAACCGCTTCTTTATCGAGCCGAATTGCGTGTGAGTCTTTTTTTCCGCAAATATCCGTCGTGATGGCGGCCTCAAGTCGTGGCTCTCCTAACTGCTCGAAGAGGGCAGCACGAAACATAGGGTCATCCAGGGGAGCAGTTCCCAAGCCGATGAGGGGATCTCGCTGCGCTCCCTTGAAGCCTTCCCGGTAGGCGGCCGACACCCAGAGCGCCAGCAGGCGCAAGATGCCTCGGGTCCTCTGGAATCGGGGCAGTGCCTGCCACTTTCGCTCAAATACGGAAAGGACGGCGGGATGAAACGGATACGTCGCGGCAAAGGCGTCTCGCGCGTTGTCTATCGGAAACCACTCCGGAACTTGCTGCCGGTGGTCGACGATCCAATCCGTGTATCCCGCGATGGCCTCCTGTGCGTCCTTTGGAACGCCGAACCACTCGAACAGGCGTCGGCGGATGATTTCCGACGTTTCGGCCTCCGCGGAGATCATGATTGGCTTGCCGAGCCGGTCGAACATTTTCTTGAATCTCTGCTCGTCCGCTTCGTCCTCCGAGGTGTACTCAAGCTCGGAGGCCGGTATGGACACCACCAACACCACGTTGTCCTGGCCACGAGCGGTCTCGGACAGCGCCTGAATAAAGTTATAGAGCGCGTTGTGATAGCCCTTTCGGCGATAGGTGCTGACGTAGTTGATGATCTCGTCCATCAGAATCAAACAGGGACGGTCCTTCGGGAGAAAGGCTCGGATAACGTCACCTTTGGGCTCGATGAACTGCTTCTCATGTTCAGCAATAACGGCAAATGCTTTTTCGCCGCCCAACTGGAAAGCGATCTCTCCCCAGGGCGTCTTGCGCAGCGGCGTTCCGTCGTTGCCGCCACGACCCGTAAGTGAGTCAAACTCGGTGCCGACAAAAACTGCCGTTGCCGCCTCAGGCGCCGATGAGACCTTCGCTTTGTCCAGGATTGCACTGACACCCTGCCATCGGTTCGCCTTTGCGCCGTTTCTTGCGAGGTGGTAGAGGAGTGTCAGAGCATGGGTCTTCCCGCCTCCGAACTGCGTTGCCATATTGAAGACCGCTGATGTCTCGGTTTTCTCGCCAGACAAGCGACGGACAACTTCCGCAGCTAAACCCATCAAATTATTCGTGAGATACGTCCGCTCGAAGAATTGGTCTGGTTTCTGGTAGTCGGAGGGGGCTCGCCCATCGCGGACTTGGTCCAGATGCACAGCAAATTCCGCAGCATCCAGGGGCTTGCCTTCGCGGAGATCCTCCCGAGGGGTAGCGATCTTGTACCAAGGTTTTATTGCCATATAGAAGCTCTCTTAATTCTTAGCGGCTAGGGGATGCGTTTTCGCCCCCTTCAAAGTCATCAAAACCCAAAACTCTTCTTCTTTGCCATTACGCCTTCAACCCAACGCCTTTCGTCATTACCGGAAGGATACAGCGCCAGGAGAGCTTGGGCCAGTCGCCAAAAACGCTGGTCTTGCCCCGCTCCATCGGTTACCAAAAAACGTCTTAACGCCTCGCCTCGGCCCGCACCAAACAGAATCATGCTCTGATGAACTCGGTCAAGAACGGTATTGCCCGGCTTGGGCACGTCTTTATCGATCCGAATGCCCTCTTCTTTTTCGACTTCACCAAGAATGTCACCCAGGGCGAGCTGGACCACCTTGGGCTTGCGCTTCGGGGCGGCCGTCACGTCTCCCTTGCCAAACAGATAGCGCGCGCGCTCCGACACCGGAAGGAGTCTGGCGGTCTCTCCTTTAACCTCGACCAGATTCGAGAGCTTGTCCAGGTGCGCGCCAAGGCCTTGTGCGATCTTTCGGGCAGCATCGTATTCCAGAATGTAACCACTGGTTTTTGCTGGCTTGACAGAGGATTCGTCCTCGTCCTCTTCATCGTCAGTCGCCACGGCAGTCCCGTTGCCATTGGCCCCGGCGGAGAGCGTCCAAAGCCACATGGCGGTTAGGCGAGCGTCTTCTTCGAAGCCCGTCGCATCGGCGCCTTCGAAAATCATGTTGAGCGCTTCCTTTGCCACGGCTTCCCAAACGTATGATAGGTAGCCCCGCTGCTGTATGTTTCCCTCAGTGTCTTTCTGATCGCCAAGCGGCACTACCTGTCCGCCCGCGGTCTCTACGCGGGAATAGCGGGAGAAGATTTCGAGGGCTGGGCCGAGACAAGCAAAAATGGCATCGGCACCAACAACCCCTTCTTTGGCAAGGCGTGGCATCCAGTCGTGAATTCGCCGGGGCAATTCGGCCAGCACGTCGCGCCAGTCGCCAACAACATCTGTGCGCAGTGAGCCATCTGGGTTTTCACGTGGACGACAAACAAGATGGATAGAGGAAGCAAGCGCAGCCGAGTTTTTGGCACGAAGGCGACTCACCATTTCAGTGTCGATGGGCCAAGAACCAGTAATTATCCATCCCGCATTGATCATGGCTTGTAGCTGCGCCTCCCAGCCGGAAGTGGACTTGTGGGCAAACACGATCACAGCAATTCCGTTACTCACAAGTACGCGACGGCCTTCAGCCATTGCCTCTTCCATCTTCCGCTCAAAAAACTTCTTGTCTTTGTGCGGATATCGTTTCGGGTCCCATCCAGCCATTTCGCATATTTCGTCGTCTTTTGGACTTAGACTGGCAGAAAAGAGGTCAGGAAACTGGTCACCCACCGTTCGCCTCAACCAAACATAGAAAAAATCTGACAAGTCAGCGTAAGGAACAGCATTGTAGTAGGGGGGATCGGTCACAAACGCGTGCACCGAGTCGTCAGGGAGAGAGTGGTTTGTTGCAGAGACCAACTCAACAGTGCCACTGTTGAGCTTTGAATTTGCAAGGTAGTTTATGCCGGCTACCATTCGCCTAACGACGGATTCTGGAGAACCCCCGGCGGCGGCTATTGGATTGACTTCTCCAAAATCCATAATCATTGGCAACGCCCAGCGACCGAATACGTGGGCTGTATTCGGAGTGCTGAGTTGCCAAACGCAGAGGGAGGCATTCAAGTCAGCAAGTCGGTTTACTGCTAATGCCAAAACGCAATTGAGCGCTTTGGAAAAATCAGCGCTTTCGAATGTCACGGACCTCCTGTATTCACTTGCGAGGCGAGCATAGACGCTGATCGCCAGAGCTTGACGCGAAGTAAAAAGACTTCCCCAATTAGTGTGACCATAAATAGGGGCATTGAAAACACCGCTCATTATCGGCAGGTCTTCGTCCGGTATCAGCGATATGGGTCCCTTATGCGCCGCCATCCGGCGCTCCAGCTCACGTCTAGCACTGTCTACAGCATCCAAATCTCTCTTCGTGGGTAACCGATACTTTCGGCCGTCCTGGTTGGGCTTCACTGTTACAACGCAAAACAATCGGGCGTCGTTTGCACCCCCATTGCGTTGTCTAAGCTGTGCGCGGACTCGCGCTGCCTGAGTAGTGTAACCACAGACAGGACAGGTAGCAGAACTGCGTCTAACGGTTCCTTGGCCTACGTCCTTCCCCTTTGGGTCGTGGAGTATCTCGAAGTCAACCCGTTTCTTCGCCTTGTCTGGGACTAGCTTCACGGCTACAAGATTTCCCTTCCTCGCTAACCAAAGATTGCGAATCAAAGGAATCTCAACTCCGCACGTTGGGCCCTCGCAGATGACAGTTCTCGCCCACAAGTATGCGATCGGCGTATTACCGTCAATGTCTACTGGATAAAAGTCGGTCAATTCTTCTCGCGCTCGTTCTTGAGCCCAGCCGAGCCATTTCTGTAATTCGTCAGCCAACCGTGGGCCGAATCTAGGGATATACTCCACAGTGACCTTATTCAACAAAACGGCCACAGGGTTTAAGTCGCTAGCATATGCTTCTGCACCCGCGCGCAGCGCTTCCAGCGGAATCGCGCCTCCCCCGGCAAACGAGTCCATGACTAATGGCTTGGTGCCCGGAGCACCACCAAGGGCTTCATGCGCAACCTGGGTCAGGGCCCTACTGGTTTCAAGATACTCATCGGTCGTCGAGTTATCCCAATTTGCGAAGTCGGCAATGAAGTCGAGAAGAGCATTCCGAAGCTCTTCGTTGTCATTGAGCTTTCTTGGATTCTTCTGAAAGCCAAGAAACCGCTTCAAACTCTCAGAGCCGAGGAGCCTTAGGTAGTCCCTTGTCCATTTCAGCATCCATTCGCGGGCCACTTTTCGAAATGATTCAGGACATGAAGGGTCAGCAGGATCGGGCCAAAGCGCTGCGCAAATTACGGCGCGACACGCAGCCGGTGGCCGAGTCGCGGGCCAAATGTAGAGCAACGGCACGTGGCCGCGTCGCATGTCCTTCTCACGACGAGCGTGTTCAGAGACCCTTTTGATCGGGAGGTCGACTTCGATGAGTCGCTTTGGATAAGGCATAGCCATGTTCGAAAAATCTAGGACTTGGTTTCGGCTCCAAGAATCTCGCCAGCGCCAACGTGGTAGTGCTCGATCTTCACGAGCGGCTTCCACCCGAGCCGTGCTGGGTCCTGGATGAGATGGACCTCAGTCTTCGAGGCGCAGTTGTAGACGACATAAAGCCAATAATCCTTCTTGAGCCGATCTGCGGTCTTGTACTCATTGTTGGTTAGAGCAATATCGCCCACGGTCGCCCGCCCCTTTACTTCTATGAATCGGACTTCGATTGCGGTTTCAGTGTCTTCCGGATGAGGCTTTCGTGAGATCAGGTCGAACCCTCGATTATCCCGTTCCACACTCTCTACACGCCAACCGCGAGCCTCCTCGTGGGCAATCGCAGCTTTGATCGCAACTTGCTCGATCTCCTCGTCCCTTACCATTGGGGCAAATGACGAGGAAGCCCGTTCGGGGTGTGGAAGTACCCATGCGCGACCGTGATGGCGGATATCGGAAATGGTACAGTGCCGCTCCTGCTGCAATTCCTGACGCCTGCGCTCCAGGCGGCCATTCAATTCGTCCAGACGGTCTTCCGTGGTTTTGATGTTGGCGGCTAGTAGTGGACTCGCATCGCCAGATTGCTGCTGTTGCAGTAACTCTGCCATTCGCAGATTCTGCCGGTCAATGAGCGAGTTCAAGCTAATCTCGACGTGGTTCGCAATCGTTTCAATCTCCTTCTCCCGCTCCGTCGTGACCTCCTTGAGGAAAGGCAGCAAGGCCTGTTCTACGAGTGCATTCTCAACCTCGGCGCGCCCAGGCAGCCCTGCGTCATCCGGAGTCCGGGCACCCTTGGGGGCCGGAGTCAGGTCTAGGAAAAGGGTTGGCTGCCTAATGGTTAGCGAACCGTCCACCTCGGTATGAACAACGAAGAGCCGCTGGTGCAGGACATTGCCCCGGCCGTCCCGAACTGAGGAGGAAAACACATCCAGCCGAGCGGGTTGTTTGCGGTGGATGTCGTAGAAGATGGCACCCCGGAGAAGATCATCCTGCACTCGCATCCATGCGTCCTCTCGGACACACTCGAAGAGCGGGTGCCCCGGCGTTACCCATTCCAGAGTGGGGTCTTCCGTGAGGAGCTTTTTATCGAATACAACCTGCTTGAACTCACGACCTAGCTTCCCAAAGCGAGGCTCCAGTCGCTCACCGACGGGCCAAAGCGTTCGAGGGATGCGACCCACCCGGTAGACATGTTTGTCCTTCTGGGCTTCCTTTGGGTATAAGCCCGCCAACGGCGCAGCGTGAAGAAAGAAGTCCTCAATTACTTCGGGAACGAGCCTGCGCTCCTTGGCCTCTGCAGATTTGCCGACGATGACGGAGAGGTTCAGCTCGCGCTTCGCCAATCCCTCAAGGGCTGAGTGGGTGATTCGTCGAAAGCGGTCGGTATCCACCTGCTCGACGATCCGGCTCTTGATGACCTCTTCGGTGAGGTTCCGCGCGTACATATCCCGCAACATGCGTTCAAGCTCATTCGCGGGGAACACGTCGCCGAGCACGTTGAAGACCTTGCCAGTGCGTTTCGGGTCGAGGTCGTCTTCGATTTTCTGGATGCGTTCGAAGAGCTTTTGGAGGACGCGACCTTCACGCGTATTACTCGCCACAAAATTGAGAATGAGACAGTCCTTCTCCTGGCCGTAGCGATGGATGCGGCCCATGCGCTGCTCCAGGCGCATTGGGTTCCACGGAATGTCATAGTTGATCATGAACCAGCAGAACTGGAGGTTGATGCCTTCCCCAGCGGCCTCTGTAGCTACCATCACCTGACAGTCCTCGCGAAACTCGCGCTCGGCGTAGATGCGTGTGCCGAGGATGTCGCGGTCCCCGATCTTCATGCTGCCGTGAATCTGGGTGACAGAGAGCCCCCACTCACGCAGCTTCCCTAGCGGACGCCCCTCCTTCCCGTCTCCTGCGAGGTAGTCCAGCGTGTCCTTGTGTTCGGTAAAGACCAGTAGCTTCATCTTGGGGTCGCTGAAGACACCCCGCTCCTTCAGTACCTCTTTGAGCTTGACGAGTTTGGCTTCCACTTCCCTCCGCTCAAGCTCCAGGGCGCGGTCGATGAGCTTCTTGAGTTCGATAATCTCTTCGCGGAGTGCCGTGGGGTCGACCGAAGCGACGACATCCTCGCACTGGGCGATGATTTCCTGCCGCTCTTCTTCAGGGAGATCCTCAAAATCCTCGGGAAGCCTCTTACTGATCATCTCCGCTCGGTAGGCCTCGGGGTCCGCGAGGATTTTCTCGCGCTTCGC
>Ga0114945_10001997_pt1 | contig 12244 bp, 9 predicted proteins | sample OV2TP3_FD_87194 | JGI IMG/M metagenome (GOLD analysis project Ga0114945, IMG submission 87194) | Hot spring microbial communities from Beatty, Nevada to study Microbial Dark Matter (Phase II) - OV2 TP3 | ecosystem: Environmental > Aquatic > Thermal springs > Hot (42-90C) | place: USA: Beatty... | reverse complement strand
TGATGCCACCGATGTCGGAAATCCTCGAAGCACCGCTGGACCATCTCGCCATAGACGACTCGACCCGTCCCGTCGTTTCCCGAGACGACAGGTTTCTTCCGCACGGACATGGAAAACCCGAACGCTCTTGGGGCTACGCCGTCCGGAACTTGGAGAAGGAGCTCGAAGTCCATCTGGAGCCCCAGATAGACTTCGGAGGGCCCGGCCACGCCGTCCTCCGAACACCGGGCCGAGTATCGGAGCAGGAATCGGGCGCCGGGCGCGTCGGCCGGCCCGAGCACCGCGATCTCGGTTTGGATTTCTCGAGGCAGGGAACGAAACGGGACCTGAATGCCGGTTCTCATCGCCGTCGGGAGAAGCGCGTCTTCCGCACGAGACTCGACGAGGAGGATCGCCCGGTCGCTACCCTACGGTTCTTCTCGGCCACGGCCGAATTCTACCGGGGCGGCCATCGCAAGCCGAATGTTTCGCGCCGGAGTCGATTCGATATGTCCTTCTCCGGCACTCTTGGCCCACTTTTCGGTTGACTCCGATCGCGCCGGCCGGTACTGTGACGCAGCGCGTCAATTCGAGGAGAAGCCGTGGGTACGACACAGACCGCCCTTCCGACGTCCCGGATTTCCTATCTGAACGACCTGGCCGAGCGTGCCTCCGCGGCCGCCCGCGCCTTTCGGTCCTATTCCCAGGAGCAGGTCGACCGCATCGCCCGAGCCATGGCGCTGGCGGGTATGGCGCACGCCAAGCGACTGGCGGAGATGGCCGTTCAGGAGACCACGATCGGACTCCTGGAGGACAAGGTCCTGAAAAACCTCGTCGCGTGCGAGTTCGTTTGGGATGCGATCAAGACCGAGAAGACGGTCGGGATCATCCGGGAGGACCCGGAGCACAATCTGGCCGAAGCGGCCGAACCCATGGGCCTCATACTCTCCATGACCCCCATCACGAACCCGACCTCGACGGTCATCTTCAAGTGTATCGTCGCCGCGAAGACCGCCAACACCCTCATCGTCTCTCCGCATTCCAAGGCCCGCCGGTGCTCCACGGAAGCCGCTCGGATCATGTACGAAGCGGGCCTCGCCGCGGGCGCTCCGAAGGATTTCATCGCCTGGATCGAGGAGCCCACGCGGGACGACACCCTCCACCTCATGAAGCATCCGCTCGTCCAGCTCATCGACGCGACCGGCGGGCGCAGCATGGTCCGGGTCGCGTACTCCAGCGGCAAGCCCGCGCTCGGCGTGGGCAGCGGCAACACGGCGACCTATCTGCACCGGAGCGCGAACCTCGACATGGCGGTCGTGGACATCATTACCTCGAAGACCTTCGACAACGGCGTCATCTGCGCGAGCGAAGGCACCGTCCTCATCGACGAGGAGATCTACGAGACGGCCCTCGACAAGTTCCGCGGACTCGGCTGCCATGTCGCGACGCCGGCGGAGCGCGAGAAGCTCGAGACGATTCTCATCGATCCGGGCACGTGTTCCATGCACCAGCTCGCCGTCGGCCGCAGCGCGAAGCAGATCGCCGACTACGTCGGCATGGAGGTCCCCGAGAACACGAGTTTGATTCTCGTGGAGCTCTCCGGCGTCGGCCGCGAGCATCCGCTTTCCGCCGAGAAGCTGTGCCCCGTGTTGGGCGTGCACCGGGTGAGGAGCGAAGAAGAGGCCCTGGAGAAGGCGCGCGCCATCAACGCGTTCGGCGGGACCGGACACACCGCGAGCATCTTTTGCGAGAACGAGGATCTCGTCCGCAGGTACGCCGACGCCATCAATGCCGGACGGATCGTCGTCAATTCGCCCTCGTCGATCGGCGCCATGGGCGGCGTCTACAACGACCTCGTTCCGACGTTCTCCTTCGGCTGCGGCACGGGAGGCGGAAACAGCGTCATGGACAACGTCTCCATTCGCCACTACATCAACGTCAAGAAGATCGCGCGACGCACTCCCACCCACCAGTGGTTCCGGATCCCGAGCTACATCTTCTTCGGACGCGACGCGCTGGAGAATCTGCGGCAGCTCGAGGCCGAGACCGTGGTCGTCGCCTGCTCCAAGGGCGCCGTCCGGCGCGGCGTCGTCGAGAAGATCCAGAAACACCTCAAAGGACGCGTGTATTCCTTCACCGCCCTCGAGGAAGATCCGTCCGTCGAGGTCATCCGGCGCGGGGTGGAATTCCTCCGCGATCGCAAACCCGACGCCCTGGTGGCCGTCGGAGGCGGAAGCGTCCTCGACGCGGCCAAGGCGATGCGGCTCCTGGCGCTGTCCGACGCCCGGCTCGAGGAGCTCGACGTGCCCTTTCTCGATTTCCGGAAGCGCGCGGTCGACTATCCCAAGATCGACCCCATGAAGATGAAGCTCGTCGCCGTTCCCACGACCTCGGGAACGGGGAGCGAAGTTTCGCCCTTCGCGGTCGTCAATCTCCCGAACAAGAAACTCTCTCTCGTCGACAATTCGCTCGTTCCCGACGTGGCCATCTTGGACCCCGAACTCACGCTCGACCTTCCGCCGCCCGTCACGGCGGCGTCGGGAATGGACGCGCTGACGCACGCCCTGGAGGCGGGGATGTCTATCTTCGCAAGCGAATACACGGACGCCCTCGCGTTCCAGGCGGCGCGCCTCATCCTGTACCATCTCCCGCGCGCGGTCGAACACGGCCGGGATCTCGAGGCGCGAACGCACATGCAGAACGCGGCGAACATCGCCGGTCTGGCCTTTTCCAACGCGAGCGTCGGCCTCACCCATGCCCTCTCGCACGCCACCGGCGCCGTCTTCAAGGTTCCTCACGGGGCGCTGAACGGGATCTTCCTCCCCGCGGTCCTTCGCTTCAACTCCGGCGTTCCGACCAAGGTGACGCCGAACCCGAACGTGAAGGCCTACGTCGCTCCGAAAAAGGTCCAGATGTTCTGCGAGCTCGTCGGGCTCAAGGACGTCGAGGCGCTGGCGCATCGGATCGAGGAGCTCAAGGTTCAGTGCGGGCTCCCCCGCCGCCTGCGCGACGCCGGGATCCCCGAAGCCGACTTCCGCGCGCAACTCGACCGACTCGTGGAGCTGGCGTTCCACGACCCGTCGCTCATCACCAATCCTCGCCGGCCGCTCTTGGCGGAGCTCCGGCGGATTTTGGAGGAATGTTACTGATGGCGCAGTTCCTGAAGACCGCCGTAGAGACCGGAGTCGGAATCGTTTCCATCGACCGCCCCCCCGCCAACGTGCTTTCTTCCGCCGTATTCCAGGAGATCGGGGAAGCCGTCCAGGCGTTCCACAAAGATCCCGCGGTGCGCTCGATCGTCCTGACCGGCGAGGGGGCGAACTTCGCCGCCGGCGCCGATGTGAAAGAGATCGCCACGATCGCGGACGCCGCGACGGGCGAGCGGCTTTCGCGCGAGGCGATGCAGCTCACCCACCTCATCGCCGAAGGGCCGCTTCCCGTCATCGCCGCCGTCAACGGCTACTGCCTCGGAGGCGGTTCCGAACTCGCCCTCGCCTGCCACCTTCGCGTCGCGAGCGATAAGGCTCGCATCGGTCAGCCGGAGATCAAGGTCGGATTCATTCCGGGCATGGGCGGCACCCAGCGGCTGCCGCGCCTCGTCGGCCCCGCCAAGGCGCTGGAGTTGCTCCTGACCGGCGATCCGATTTCGGCCCAGGAGGCCTATCGCATCGGTCTCGTCAATCTCGTGGTTCCGGAGGCAGAGCTGCGCCGCCAAGCGGTGGGACTCGGCCGAAGGATCGGAGCGCAGAGCAAGCTTGCCATCGCCAAAACGCTCCAGGCCGTTCGCGAGGGAATGAACCAGCCGCTCCGCCCGGCGCTGGAACTGGAGTCGAGACTCTTCGGCGAGATGATGCCGACGGAGGATAAGAAGGAAGGTGTGGCCGCCTTCATGGAGAAGCGTCCGGCACAATTCAAGGACCGCTAGATGGGGAGAGACGGATGAACGAAACCAGCACCGCCACCGGCCTTTCGTTCCAGTTCACCGAAGAGCAGGACATGATCCGCTCGATGGTCCGGGACTTCGTCGAGAAGGACGTCAAGCCTCTGGCCGCGAAGATCGACAAAGAGGGCCAGATCCCCAAGTCGCTCCTCGACAAGGCGAAAGAGCTGGGACTCTTCGGGATTTCCTTCCCCGAAGAGTACGGCGGCGCCGGCGCAGGCGAAGTGGGGTATTGCATCATGGCGGAGGAACTCGCCCATGGATGCGGCTCGCTCGCCGGGGTGATCGGGGCGCATCAGGGGATCGGCGCGATGTCCGTCTACCTCGCGGGTAGCGAGGAGCAGAAGCGCAAGTGGCTCCCCAAGCTCTCCACGGGCGAGTACGTCGCGTGTTACGCGCTGACCGAATCTTCGGGCGGGTCCGACGCCGCGATGGTCCGCTCCACCGCCGAACGGAAGGGCGCCAAGTGGGTCTTGAACGGCGAGAAGGTGTGGATCACGAACGGTCAGATGGCCAACATCTTCGTGGTATACGCCGTCACGGATCCGTCCCTTCGCGCTCATGGCGGCTTCACCGCATTCGTGGTCGAGCGACCCAACGTCGACGAGCCCCTTCCCGGACTCCGCATCGGCGCGAGCGACGAGAAGATGGGACTCCACGCCATGCACTCTCCGACGCTGTACTTCGAGAACCTCGAGATTCCCGAGGAGAACGTCCTGGGAAAGGTCGGCGAAGGATTCAAGTATGCGATGATGGCCCTCGACCGGGGGCGCCTCTCTCTCGGCGCCGCGTGCGTCGGCGCGTCGAAAGAGATGCTCTGTCTTTCCATCGACTACGCGAAGCAGCGCCAGGCGTTCGGCAAAGCGATCGCCGAACACGAGTTCATCCAGGGCTACATCGCGGAGATGGCCGCGAAGATCTACGCGATGGAGTCGATGGTCTATCGAACCGCGTGGATGTGCGATCAAGGGCTGCGATTCAGTCGCGAGAGCGCGATCGTCAAGATGCTCTGCTCGGAGTTCAACGCGTGGATCATCGACCGCGCGCTCCAGATTCACGGCGGAATGGGGTACATGCGAGAGCTCCCGATCGAGCGGTTCTACCGCGATGAGCGGGTGAATCGGATCTTCGAGGGCACGAACGAGATCCAGCGGCTGGTGACCGCGCGAGACTTGCTCAAGAAGGGGCGGTATTAGAGCGTCCGCCAAGACACGAGTCTTCCCTCATCCAGACGCCGCTTGTCGGACCGGAGTTTCTTGAGGTCTTCGGTTCGACTGCGCCAACAGAGGATGTCTCGACGGCGATCATCCTGCGACACTCCTCGATCGGAAGCGGCCGTTCCGGGCTTGCCAGAAACTCGGCCCGGTCTTCCGCGCGAAACGAATTCCGCGCGGCCCATCGCAGGAGCGAGTTCGAGGGAGAATCCTCTTCGGAGACCCGCACCTATGTCAGATTGGAAATCACTTCATAGCTCGGACAATCGGCGCGTCTTCTTCAGGTGGAAGCCATGCCCGACTTGAACCAACTCCAATTTCAATGGAGGGGTGAGTTTGTGAACGCGGGCATGACACCGCTCCAGATTCGATCGGTTGGGGCGCACCCAGATGTCGATGTCCTCCGAGAATGTAGCCGCGCCGTACAGGACGGATGCTTGTCCGCCGATGAGGAGATACTCCACTCCTTCCCGCTCAAAGCTGCGGAAGAGATTTCGCATCGGGGACGGCCTGGTGGTTCTTGAGGCGGGATCGGAGTCTCCACGAACGCCGGAGTCGCTCCCTCGGGGTCAGCGAAAGCCACATCTCGAAGTACGGATCCGGAAGGAGGGAAGAAGCGCGCTCCCGATTCGGGGGGCGCCGGCTCATGCAAGGAGTATACCTCCATCGACGCCCAGACGATTTCGCCCGATTCTCTTCCCCGGAATCCCAATGTGAATTGGCGGCTATGAGGAGGGAACCATGCGAACGCGATGGGTCTTCGTCGGTTCCATCTGCGGGCTCTTCGCCATCCTGTGGTCGACCGGAGCGCAGTCGCCCCGTCCCGAAACAGCGCGCCGGATCCTCGGGTGGCGGACGGTACTTGAGAGCCCGGCGCCTACCCCTCCGACCTTCGCAACGGAGCCCTCCCACCCGGGCGACCTTCTCTTGGAGCATCGCGGAGTCCGGGTGCGCCAACGATGGGTTGGTGCCGAAGCGCGCCTGGCCCCGGCCACTGCGGAATACCCCGACTCCATGGCATCTCAGAACGGCAACCGCATTGTGGACTCCCTCTTCCTGCGCTCAATAAGCTCGGGCGATCTGCTTGTCGAGATGGCGATCGAAAGCGACGGGCACCAGTTTTCCGAGCAGGAACCGACGACCCTCATCGATTCGGATGGGACCGCGATTCTCCGTCTGGGAGAGACGCTCCTCTGGGAGCAGGGTCATCCTCGTCCGAGGATCGTTCTTCCGAAAGCGATCCGGGTCTCGGCGCGAAGAATCCTGCTCCGGCTGCCCCCCGGCGACGAATGGGGCGGTCCCGAACTCCTCCTCCAATTCATCTGGATCCAAGCGGCTGCGATGTCCGTCCCACGCGCAGGCCATCGAGCGGCGCGACTCCCGGACGGGAGGGTCATCGTCATGGGCGGCTATAATGCCTCCTCCCTTGCTCTTTCCAGCTCCGAGATCTACGATCCGGCGAGCTCGACTTGGAGCCCTACCGACAGCCTCAAGGACCCCAGGGTTCAATTCACGGCGACGGTGCTTGCGGACGGACGGGTCTTGGTCGTAGGAGGCATCAGCAGCTCGAACGTCTTGTTCGAGTGCGAGATCTACGATCCCACGACGGAGACGTGGGCCCCGACGGGCAATCTCCCGAGACAGCTCGCAATGCACGAAGCGGTCCTCCTGTCGGACGGCCGCGTCCTGGTCGCAGGGGGGTTCGCAAGCCCGATTGCCGCGTGTTTCCTCTTCGATCCTTCCGTAGGACAGTGGAGTACGACGGGGTCGATGGCCTCCGGACGAACCTCTCACGCGCTTACGCGACTGGGGGACGGCCGAGTCCTCGCCTCCGGTGGACAGAAATCTGGGGCGTACGCCTCGTGTGAGATTTTCGATCCGGCTACCGGCCGATGGTCACCGACGGGATCTCTAATCGTGGGGCGCGCGCACCATTCTGCGACGCTCCTGCCCGACGGGCGCGTGTTGGCGGCCGGCGGACGTAATCCTCTGGCCAACCCCGTCGATACCACGGTTTGCGAAATCTACGACCCCTCGACGGGCACGTGGACTCAGACCACGTCTCTCGTCGCGGGGAGAAGCGGGGGCGCCAGTCTCCTCTACGGCAGCGCGTTCGTGCTGATGACGGGCGGCGGCCCCGACGGCGGTTCCTGCGTGGCGTTCGACCCGGCAACGGAGGCGTGGACCAACGTGGACCGAATGCGCACGGGTCGCGCCGGCCACACCACTACAGAATTAATGAGCGGCCAGGTACTCGCGGCCGGCGGCTCCGATCGCACCGGAGCGTTTCTCGCTTCGAGCGAACTCACGTGCACGAACTGTCAACCGTCCTGGAAGTACACCGGCTCGCTGAGAACCCCGCGGCTGAATCACGGAGCCGTTCTCATGGCCGACGGACGGGTGCTCGTCGCGGGCGGGCAGAACAATCAGAGCGATCTGGATTCGTGCGAGATCTACGATCCTCGGACCGGACGGTGGACCGGGACGACTTCGCTCCATTCGAAAGGAGTTGTGACCCAGTGCATTCTGCTCCGGTCCGGAAGGGTCTTGCTCCACCACGCTGGAGTTCCTGGAAACATGGAAGTCTACAATCCTCTGGCCGCCACCTGGCGACAGGTCCCTTCACCGCAGGCCAGAGACAATGGCCGCTTGGCTCTACTGCCCAATGGAAGGGTACTGTCCGTCCCCATCACTCTTCAGGACACGAGGTGCGAACTCTTCGACGAATCGACGGATACATGGATGCCTACAGGAAGCCTCCTTACGGCTACGAGTTCGGCAGACGCCGTTCTCTTGTCCACGGGAGTGGTTCTCCGAGCGGGCGGAACAGGCATGTTTGGAGGCCAATTCACTCAAACCTACGATCCTGCGACGGGACAGTGGACTCAGGTAGCCGATCCAACTCAGGCATTCTCCCGGAGCACGATGATTCCCCTGCAGAATGGGGAAGCCCTGCTCTTTGGTGCTAGCACATCGGAGCTCTACCGAAATGGACAATGGGGCGCTCTTCCATGGGCCGCACTCTCCGATGTAAGCGTTGGAGTTCCGCTCCATGATGGGAGTGCGCTGGCCATCGGTGGGATCTTCGGTGGGGTGGTGGATCGCTGCCTTCTGTACCGCCAGGGGATGCCGGGGTGGAGTCCTACCGCCCCCTTGAACGTCCCCCGAGTGGATCACACCGCTACCGTCCTTCGGAACGGCAAGGTGTTGGTCGTAGGGGGGAGGAACGACATCGATGGCCCCCTCGCGTCCGCGGAGATCTACTCGTACTATTGATCGGCTTGAGCCCGCCCAGCCGAGAACAACCCATATCGGCCCGATTATTCGTCAACGCCAAGCGTAATTCCCGGAACTGACAGCCCGATCTCGGGAATTAGGACTCGCCGCATTAACGAAAGGGGTGGCGCATGAGGTTGATCTCTTCTCGAGCTTGGCTTTGGCCGATGGCGCTCGTGGCCGGTCAACTGACTTCTTGCGGGGGGTGTGGCGGCGGGGGCGGTGGCGGAGGCGATTCGTCTTCGGACTCGACTCCCGCGGCCGAGTTGTCTTGGGTGAAGGACGCGGATAACCCCGTCGTCGTGGCGGATCCGACCAGCACGTGGGCGAACGGATCGGCGGAATCGCCCCACGTCCTCAAAATCGGCGATGTCTATCTCCTGTGGTTCGTGGCCGCGGACAGCGCAGGGACGTGGCGGATCGGTCTGGCGCAGTCCCTCGACGGAGTCGAATGGGGACGCCACCCAAGCCCCGTACTGAGCCCGGGTCTAAGGGACAGTTGGGACGATCTCTTCGTGACCGACCCGTGGGTGATCTTCGACGGTCTGAAATACTGGATGTGGTATCGAGGGGGAAGCACGAAGGGGACTTTCGCGATCGGACTCGCGACCTCCGATGACGGGGCGACCTGGAGCAAGTTCTCCGGCAATCCGGTTCTTCAAGCGGGCTCGGGCGGTTCCGGGGCCATGCTCGTCATGACGGCCGGGCCTCCGGCTCCCTCCGCCGGAAACGTCTTCAGCCCCGCCGTTCTCCGAACCGACTCGGGATTCGCCATGTGGTACAACGAGGGGAACGACGGGATCCATCATGCTACGTCAGCGGACGGCGCCACCTGTGTGAAGACAAAGTCCGATTCCGTCTTCGGGCCAGGCGAAGGGGACTACGGGACTCCGACGGATTGCTTCGTTCTTCAGGACGGCAACGTCCTTCGGATGTGGTATGCGAGTCTGGACTCGGAAGGAATCCGGAGAATTGGGACTGCCGAGTCCTCGGATGGTATCACCTGGACGCGATCCGGAGAGAATCCGGTTCTCGCGCCGGGGGATCCCGGGTCGTGGGACGACGGCGGCGTGGGAGAGCCTTCGGTCATCAAGGACGGCGATGGATTCCGGATGTGGTTCACCGGCGAGCGGTCGACCGGGGGGAGTTGGGCGATCGGGCACGCCCGCTATCAATAGACGCGAGGTTGGCCAGACACGCCCGGGCGTTCGGATGGTTTCGTCCGAGCGTCCGGGCGAAGATGTCGAGCGCCCGACGCAGGAATTCGCGAGATTCGTCCGCGCGACCGCGAGAAGCGTACAGGAGGCCGAGGTTGTTGAGGGTGATGGCGACGTCGGGATGGCGGCGCCCGAAAATCCGTTCCTTGATCGCGAGAGTCCGGCGATAGAGTCGGTCGGCCTCCCCTATTTGATTGCGCTCCGCCTGCACGGCGGCGAGGTTGTTCAGATTCACGGCGACCTCATAGTGGATCGGCCCATAGGTTCGCCGAAAGAAGGCAATGGCCCGACGGAACATCGGCTCGGCCTCGTCCAAGTTCCCCTGGTCCTGGAGGAGGGAGGCCAACGCCGCTAGGTCGGCCGCCACTACGGGATGCTTCGGCCCCAGCTCGCGGAGATGAATCTCCACCGAGCGCCGGGCGTAGGGCTCTCCACGCCGGGGATTCCCCCGCGCGTGCTCGAGACCTGCGAGATTGTGATAGAGCGATCCGCGGAGAGGATGGGCACGGCCTCGGAGGAGTCGAAGGGCGGAGCGATACTGCCGTCCGGCTTCGGAAAACCGACCCATGTACTTATAGAGGATGCCCAGGAAGTTTCGGATCGCGGCGACGTCGGCACCTTCCTTCGCCCGCATCAGGCATCGTTTCAGCCGCCGCTCGGAGGCTCGATACCGTCCTCGAATTCGGAGGAGGTTCGCGCTTCGGACTTCGGCTTCGAGGCGGATTCGTGCGTCGTGGCCAGCCAGACTCCCGGCTCGGCGATAGCATCTCTCCGCTGTTTGGAGCGACCCCATCGCCTCTTCGATCTCGCCGAGGACGAGGTGGGCGTCCGCCGATCCCGTCGTCCGGAGCGCGCGCAAGGCGGAAGTTCGGGCCTCCCGGAGACGTCCGGCCGCGAGAAGTCGTTCCGTCGGGGTGACAGCGTCGGACTCCGCAACCGAACCGCGCATCCAGGGACCTCCTTCCGCTCTTGCGCGCACCCGAACTTGGGGAAGCTATCGGGATCGTGTTCGGACCAGCTTCTCGTTGTGATTGAGTCCGCCGCCCATGGAGCGGCCGGACCGGAGGCCCGTCTTCACCTGGAGGAGTTTCTGGTTGTGATTCATGCTTCCACCCAACGCGCCACACCGAAGGTTCGTCTTCACTCGTTTCATCTCAGCACCCTTTCACGATGTTGGAACTACATATCGCATGGATTTCCGGTCGTTTTGAATATTCTTGCGCAAGCCAAGACATAAGCACAACGCATTCGCCACCAGCGGGTTAAGATGCAAGCAAACCCGTCCGCTTCCCCAAGCCCCCTCTCCGAGGGTGAGCGGAGCGTCCGCACGCGAGGCAAGGTCGGCGCCTTGGATTCCTCGGTGGCGCGGTCCCTCCAGGCCCCTCCTGCACGCACCCGAACTCGGGAAAGCTATCGGGATCGTGTTCGGACCAGTTTCTCATTGTGATTGTCGCCGAACATGGAGCGGCCGGACCGGAGGCCCGTCTTCACCTGGAGGAGTTTCTGGTTGTGATTCATGCTTCCACCCAACGCGCCACACCGAAGGCTCGTCTTCACTCGTTTCATCGCAGTCTCCTTTACCGATTCGAGAACAGTCGATCACCAACAACCAAAGCCGATCTACAGGATCGTTTCGCACGCCTTCCGTCGAGATCCCAATCCGGAGGCGGAGGGATCTTCGCACCACTCACGATCCATCGTCGTGTTCGGACGCCTCGCGCGCTTCTCGTCCTACAGACATAGCGCAATCGATCTCCGAGTTCCGTACCTTTCCTCTTTGTCCGGGGTCCCCAAGAAGAGTCCTTCGCGGAATGCGCGGTCCTCTTCCTGGCCGTCTACCCCGAAGCGCGGGGATTCGGACACGGAGGGAAAGGGCGGAGAGGCAATCAGGCGGGTCGATCACACCCAGGGCAAGAGCATCCCCGTTCGACTCTTGTACTCCTTCCATTCTGGATGGCGCGACATGGAGGCTTCCTTCATGAGGATGTTGGCCGCGAAAACGTTTCCCCAGACCCATAGAAGCACGATCCACGGAAACCAATGCCGCACGAGGAGCGCGTATGCGGCATAGAGCATCATCTCTCCAAGATAGTTTGGATGGCGCACGAGTCGGAACATTCCGTCGGTAATGAGTCCGGGACGCAGGCGCAACGTGAAGTACTTCTGCGCGTCCGCCGTCATCATGATGACGACGCCCAGCGTGTGGAGCGCGATGCAGGCGGCCAGCCAGGTCCCCCCCGGGTCGCGCTTTCCTCCCAGTCCGGAAATGAGGATCACCGGGAACGACCAATAGAGCGCCAGAACGAGAAGAAAGCTCATCAACGCTCCGCCGAAGGTGATGCGAACGTCCCATTTCGGATCGGGGAGCGCCGCGTGCTTGAGGAGCCAGCACAGGCCGTACGATCCGTGGAGGGCCAGGTAGACCCACGCCGACGTCGACCAATTGTCGAAGGCCCACATCAGCGCCAGAACGAAGGGAAGCGTTCCGCCCTTCTGAACGTTGATCACCCACGAGAGCTTGAGGAGCTTCGGTCCGCCGAGGAATTCCGTCGAGAGGTGCCGGTTGAATCCCGCCCAGGCGCGGAGCCAGGCCGGAGGGGTCTCGTTCACGGTCGAGG
>Ga0114945_10001996_pt1 | contig 12244 bp, 9 predicted proteins | sample OV2TP3_FD_87194 | JGI IMG/M metagenome (GOLD analysis project Ga0114945, IMG submission 87194) | Hot spring microbial communities from Beatty, Nevada to study Microbial Dark Matter (Phase II) - OV2 TP3 | ecosystem: Environmental > Aquatic > Thermal springs > Hot (42-90C) | place: USA: Beatty... | reverse complement strand
CTTTGGCCCTGCACAGGCGCGGCCTCTCCCATCCTCCTCCCCCCGGCGAGGGGGAGGATTGAGGTGGGGGGGACGGAGCGCGCGGCCTCTCCCCCCCCATCCCCACCTTCCCCCTCGCCGGGGGGAAGGGGTGATCAGATCCATGACCGTAGGTGGGCCGGCGCTCCAGGGAGCAATTCCTTATATCGGAATTTCAGACTCCCTCCCTACAAAACATTTGACAGCGCCGCTGACACTAGCTTATCGTGAAACCATTCCGAGATGATTCTCGGCGAGGGTGATATTGGCTGGGCATGGTGGCTTGTGGGGCATGGGTATGGAGCTCATTCAACTGGAGCGGTATACAGAGAGGCGGCTGCTGGGGATGGGGGCCAGCTACGAGGTGCATGAGGCGGTTGACAGTCAGACAGGCGCGCAGGTCGTCCTGAAACGACCATGGGCTCAGTATATCACCCATAACCAGCATCAGCATGCGGACCAACTCTCGGTGCGCTTACTCGAGATGCATCGCGCCCTCGGGGCCTCGTTCCCGCATATTTCCCATCTCGTCGGCTATACCGACTGCACCCGGCATGACCAGTTCTTTGGGGATACCCTCGCCCAGCCCTATCATGTCCTGGTGGAAGAGCGGGCGAAAGGGGTCCCGCTGCTGGGCAGCATCAAGGATAAATTTCGGGGGGTCCCCATCGGGCTCGCCCACAACCTCTATGCCCTCTACCCCCTGGTCTCCCATGCGGTCCATCCTTCCCCAGGGATTCTGCAGCAGCTCCTCGAGCTGGCGGAAGGCTGTTACAGGAAAGGCTTCCTGGCGCTGGACCTGGGGCCGCAGAACGTCTATTACGATCCCACTCAGGGACGGATCACCCTCATCGACCTTGGCGCCTTCCTCGACAGAAATGCAACCCGGGGAAGGCTACAGCCGCCGAATTTGCATGATGCCCTGGCCGAGCTCTGCAAGTTCTATGTAACGCCCCATCCTCCCCCTGCCCATGTGAGCGGCTACCGGGACCCCTACGGGATGGGACCGATGCGGGGGTTCGAGCAGGACCTGGATCACCTGATCCATCGCTTTCGCGAGCTGACCACAGGAGCGCTGCAAGACACCGCGGTGGGGCTCCTGCACAGGGTCAAAGCGCGGGCATACGAATCGATCGATGAGTTCCGCCAGGAGGTGCAGCCCTATCTCGCCCTGCTCGAGGAGCGGAATCGGGCGCTCCCGAACATCACGGCATTGGTCGAGGTGTGGCGAGAAGGACTCGGCCTGCTGCACGAGCAATACTGGCGACGATTTCTCTTCAATCCTGAGACCGATCTCGTCCATTACCGATAGGGACGGGCGGCCCTACATCAGACCGACATGCAATCACATCGACAGTTGCCCAACGGCCACGTTGCATCGTATCACGACAATGCTGTCCATGGAGAGGACGCCTTCCTCATCCGAGAGCTCGATGAGAGCAGCGTGCTCGATGCCGTCCTGGACGGCGCCACCGGGCACGGCGGCAAGTATGCCAGCGAGTTTGTGGCGGACACGCTGCAGGCGGCACAGTTTCACACGCTGCACGAGCTCATCACCATCCTCGAAACGGCCAATGCCAGCCTCTTTTCACGCGGGAAGGGCAGCTTTTTGCTGACCACCCTGTCGGTGGCCCTGAAAATCGGAGAAACCCTCCACCTCGTCAACGTGGGGGATAGTCCAGGCTACCTGATCCGCGCGGGAGACATCGTCGGGCTGACGACGGCGACAGGCAACCCGACGTTCTTCGGCATTGCCAATGCCCTGGGTCGTCGTGCCAGGCTTTCCTACACCGCCAGAGAACTGACGTTACAGCCGCGCGATCGACTGGTCTTAGTCACCGATGGCATTCTGGACAATATCGCCCCGGCTGAGCTGGTAGCGCTGGTGCAAGGCGCCGCTTCGCCCGAGGAGGCCATCACACGGGTGCAGGATCTGTTGGAGGCGAGAAAGCGCACCAACCGGGGCAGACGGGATGACTATAGTGGATTCCGGTCCGATGACGCGACGGCCGTCATTCGCTTCATGGACGAGGGCGCTGTGACGAGCGACTGACCTTGCGTTGATGCCCACCTGACCACCGCAGCGCGCTCGTGGAGGACCTATGCAGAGTATGGAAGGGAAGCCATGGCTGGAGGATTGCCAGCGCGCGGTTGCCGAGTTTAACGACGAGGCAGTCCCAGCCTTTCAACAGGAATGGGGGATCGACGATGCGGTCTCAACCGCCTTGATGCAGATCGCGTTCGCCCAGGAGGATATCCGGCTCGATATAGGGCCACGCGGCGTCTATCTGGTCGAAGCCGACACGGGCTTTGTCTATAAAATCCGCAGTGACGGTCGCACTAATTATCAGAAGTGTCTCGGACATATCACGAGCCTCTCTGGCAAAGAGCTGTTCCGACAGCAATGGTGGTAGAGGGAGCCCCGCTGGCATGGAGGACGCCATGAAGCTGCCGAGGGAACGCTTCGACTACTCTGCGATGGTAGACCGCGAGCCGCTCAGACTCCCCGAGGGAGCCCGGATGGCCGTCTGGACCATCGTGAATGTGGAGGAGTGGGATATCCAGGGACCGATGCCGCGCGCGGTATTGCCAGCGCCGGGGGGAGCCCACGTCATCCCGGACGTTCCCAATTGGGCCTGGCACGACTACGGCATGCGCGTAGGCTTCTGGCGGCTCAAGGCTGCCCTCGACCGCTACAGGATCAAGGCCACCATGGCGATTAACGCCTCCGTGTGTCTCTCGTACCCACGGGTGGCGGAAGCCGCCAGGGACGCCGACTGGGAGTTCATGGGGCATGGCTACCGGCAAAAGGCCCTGCATCTGGTGGACAACCAGCGGGAGGTCATTCGCACCTCCATCGAGACCTTGCAGAAGTTTACCGGCCACCCACCGCGCGGCTGGCTGGGTCCCGGCCTCACCGAGACCTGGGAGACGCTGGATATCCTGGCCGAGGAGGGCCTCGAATACGTGTCGGATTGGGTGAACGATGACCAACCTTATGAGATCAAAACCACCACCCGACCGCTCGTCATGATTCCCTATACCCTGGAGATCAATGACATCCCCATGATGCTGGTCCAGCACCACCCGGCTCGTGAGCTCTTCGACCGGGCGCGCGATCAGTTCGACCGGCTGTATGAGGAGGGCCGAGACACCGCACGGATCATGGCCATCGCCGTGCATCCGTATATTAGCGGGGTGCCGCACCGCATCAGCTACTTCGAAAAGATCTACGCGTATATGAAGACCCACCCGGGGGTTCTGTTCTGGAAGGGGGAAGAGATCCTGCACTGGTACCGCGGGCTCAAGGCATCGCGGTAGCGATGGGGCTCACCTGGATTGGTCGTTGGGATCGAGCCAACGCCGATCGCGCGAAGGAGGACCGATGGCGAAGATGACCGGGGGGCAAGCAGTCGTGCGGGCGCTACAACGGGAAGGGGTGCCCGTGGTCTTCGGGCTGCCCGGAGTACAGATCATGGGGCTGTATGATGCCTTTCATGGGCAGTCAGAGGTGCGACTGATCAGCGTGCGCCATGAGCAGACGACCACGTATATGGCGGATGGGTACGCGCGTGTAACAGGCCGGCCTGGAGTGGCGTTGGTTGTGCCGGGTCCCGGGTTACAAAATGCCTCGGCGGCCCTGGGGACCGCCTATGCCTGCTCCTCGCCCGTGCTCGTCGTGGCCGGGCAGATCGAGAGCTATATGCTGGGGCAGGACAAGGGGGCCTTACATGAGATCAACGACCAGCTCGAGATCGTGCGGCCGATCACGAAGTGGCGCCAGCGCGTGCTGAAAGTCGAAGAGATCCCAGGGGCGATTCATGAGGCGATGCGCCAGATGCACACAGGGCGTCCGCGGCCCACCCTGGTCGAAATCCCCCCCGATGTACTGGAGACCCTGGCAGAGATCGAGTTACAGCAGGCCGAGCCGTTTGCGCCGCAGGCGCCGGATCCGGAGTTGGTACGCCGCGCGGCCGAGCTGCTCGCGACGGCGAAAAAGCCGCTGATCTGGGCCGGAGGAGGCGTGATCCTGGCAGACGCCTGGGAGGAATTACGGGCTCTGGCGGAGGCCCTGGGCGCGCCTGTCGCGACCACATCGGAGGGGAAGGGGGCCATTCCCGAAGATCATCCCCTGGCCCTCGGGGTCGGTTATTACGGTCATGGCGCGCCAGCCCTGGCATCGCCGCGGGCCGATGTCATCCTCGCGGTCGGCACACGGCTCACCGGCCAGATGCGCGGGCTCACCGCTCCCCGGCCCCCACAGCGCTTGATTCACCTGGACGCGGACCCCACGGTCATCGGCAAAAATTACCCGGCGGAGGTCCCGATCGTCGGCCATGCGAAGCCTGCGCTGCAGATGCTCCTCCAGATGGTGCGCGGCCAGCAGAACCCCCAAGAGCGCTGGCCACGGCCAGAGCTGGAGGAGATCCGGCGGGATGCCGATGCGTGGCTGCGGGGTCAGGCCCCCTTACAGTGCGAGGTCATCAGCCAGCTGCAGCAAGTCCTGAGCGACGATGCCATCATTGTGAGCGGCATCACCAATATCGGATACTGGTCGAACTTCGCCTTGCGCGTCCGGCGCCCACGCAGCTACCTCACCGCCTCCTACTTTGCCACGCTGGGGTTCGCCTTTCCCACGGCTCTGGGCGCGAAGGTTGCCGCACCCGCTCGTCCGGTGATCAGCCTGTCCGGCGATGGTGGATTCATGTATGCCCTGCCAGAGCTCGCCACCGCCGTGCAATATGGCATTAACGTGGTGGCTATGGTCTTCGCCGATGGGGCGTTCGGAGCCTCCAAGAACGACCAACGGACCCGCTTCCATGGAAACATCGTGGGAACAGAGTTTCACAACCCGAGCTTTGTGCAGGTAGCCGAAGCTTTCGGAGCGAAGGGCATCCGCGCGGAGCCAGATGCCGTCGGTCAGGCGCTGCAAGAGGCGCTAGCCGCCAATCGGCCGACGCTGATCGAGGTCCCCATGCCAACCCTCGCACCCCCCTTCCAGATCCCACCCAGAACGGAGTAACGGGCGCTGGGAGAGGCTTTCGCCAGCCTCTCCCGGCAGCGCTTGCAACGGTCATGCTATCATCGATGATCAAGCCGCTTCAAAGTGATTCCCGCTTGACGAGATCGATGCAGGAGGCAGACCGTGGTACAATAGATCGCCCATCGGCTACAGCACGGCCTGGCTATTCCCAGCTGCTGGGCCGGTGGCATGTGATAACATAGGAAAGACGACGTTACCGCTCATCCACTGGAGAAATGCAGAGAGGAGCATTCTATGCAGGTGTCTACGCGAATGAAGTTCGGCGTCTTCATGGCCCCCTTTCATCGGCCCGGTGAAAACCCGACCCTGGCGCTAGAGCGAGACCTGGAACTCCTGCAGTGGCTCGATACGCTGGGCTTCGACGAAGCCTATATCGGCGAGCATCACAGCGCCGGCTGGGAGACCATCTGTGCGCCCGAGGTCTTTCTCGCGACGGCCGCCGAGCGCACCCGGCATATCCGCCTGGGGACAGGTGTGATCAGCCTGCCCTATCACCACCCCTACATGGTGGCCAATCGCATGGTGCTCCTGGATCACCTGACCCGCGGTCGAGTCATCCTGGGGGTTGGCCCTGGCGCCCTGGCCTCGGATGCGCTGATGTTCGGCATTCCCGCGGAGCGCCAGCGGGAGATGATGGACGAAGCTCTGGGCGTCATCGTCCGCCTCCTCGAGAGTCCTGAACCGCTGACGTATCAGAGCGACTGGTTCCAACTGCATGAAGCCGTCCTGCAGCTGCGGCCCTATCAAGAGCCATCCATCCCCATCGCCGTCGCGTCGGTGCAGTCGCCCGCGGGCGTGCAATTGGCTGGGAAACATGGGGCGTCGGTGCTGTCGCTCAGCATTCCCCGCGATACCGTGCGCCAGACCAGCTTGCAAGAGCTGTGGGCCATCGGGGAAGAGACGGCGGCGGCCCACGGGAAAACCCTGCGCCGGGAGGACTGGCGGCTGGTGGTCTCCTGCCATCTGGCGGAGAGCCGTAAGGAGGCTATCGCGAATGTGCGACTGGGGGGCGCTCGCGAAATGACCGAGTATTTTGACAAAACGCTTGGAAACCCGATCCCGAAAGTCCCTGCGGATCAGATCGTGGAGTACATGGTGGAGCACAACCAATGGATTATCGGGACGCCGGAGGATTGCATCGCGGGCATCGAGCGTTTGCAGGAGATGAGCGGGGGATTCGGGGGGTTCCTGATCCGCGTGGAAGACTGGGTGACGCGGGACAAGAGACGGCTCAGCTATGAACTGCTGGCCCGGCATGTGATGCCTCGCTTCCAGGGGAGCCTGGTGGGTATCCACGCGTCCAATGAGTGGGCCAGTCAACGGAAAGATGCCTTGCAGGCGAACCGGATTGCGGGACTGAAGCGCGCGACCGATGCCTACTTCGGGCAGCGTAATTGACCCAACTTTTCGACTCCGAGGGAGTATTTTCCCGACAGGTCACGGCCGATTTGCTTATCCATGCGGCATGCACCGGCTTAAAGGAGCCTTAGGGTATGACAGAACATACTCCAGCTGGGCGCTCACGGTCGAGGAGCGTTCGTCTGAACTGTCAACAGGTCACGGAGATGATTCGAGCCTACCTCGACGGGGAGTTGGATGCTGAAACATGTACAGCCTTCGAGGAGCATATGCGCCGCTGCTCGGATTGCGTGGCTTTTATCAATACCTGCAAGAAAACCATCCAGGTCGCGCAATCGTTGAGTTACGATGACATTCCTTCGGAGATGCAGAAGCGGGTAGGACAATTCCTCCGCGCGAAGCTCAAGAGATCCCGGCCCGGCTCTTGACCCACCTTATCGCTTCGAACCTCTTGCCTTTCGTCACTGGCCACCCGTGGCCCCACTCCTCTCGCTGATGATGCCCACCCAGGCGTCATGGAAGCGCTGGTCGCACCACGCTTCCATATCATCATCACCGTCGGGCGCACCATCCAGGGAGGCAATGGGCAGCTGCACGGCGATGTCTTGCACGGCAGCCGATTCATCGACCTCATGGACGGTGACACTCCAAGGCGGACGGGCCTTGGTGATGTGGGTCAGACAATCCAGCCGGACTGCGGAGCGCCGATCCGTCAACATCAGCCGCAGCTGTGTCCCGCTGGGGCCTCTGGCCACGGCCTGATAATAGGTGATCTCACAGGCATCGAGGCCGACATCGACCACAGCAAACCATTGTTGCGGCGCGATCAGCGAGGCGGGGGAAGGGCGATCGGTCTGGTGGATGGTCAGCAACACCCCCTGCACCGCATGCGCCCGCCCACCGTTCGGCTTGACTGGCTGCGAGCGGTCCTGGGCATCCTGCAGCTCCACCGTGGCCCAAAACTGCGTTCCCGTCGCCGCCCACACCCCAACCATCGGCGCTGAGCGCAGGGTGGCGGCTTCGACCCATAACGCCGATGCCAGGGCGACGAAGAGGCAACAGTAGACGAATTTCATAGCGATCTCCGGGGTTAGAGCAGCGCCCTCGGCCATGCTCCCCTGTCATGTGGTGTGGGCAGCGCCTAGGGGTTCGGCTGAGTGCCTGTCAGGTGTGTGTACTCAGCCATGGCCCCAGCCTCCTTGCACGGTCACCCATAGGCCTGGGCACGAGACCTGTGCCCACAGGTGATGATGACCGTCGTCAGATCCATTGGCAGGCCACTCCTGTCATGAGACACACCCTTCCCTGAGCAAGAGCGATGCCGGGTGCCGCCCATCAGCGCGCTGCGCTTGCGCCTCCAGGATTTCGGCTTGTCATGAGGTCGTGGGAGGGTCTACAATGCGACCGATAAAACTGGCTGCGACAGCCAGAAATTGGTTGCGCCAGCCACCGATGACGCCCGCCGACGTGCAGGCATGCGGGACCGGAAGCAGGGGAGGTTATGGCGCGCGAAGCGGCGTTACCCGTACATCACCCGACTGACCGCCTCGTGGGGCAAACCCCAGCTATCCAGGCGCTGTGCGCGCAGATCCGCCACCTGGCAGCCTTCGATGCGGTGGGCAACCTCTATGCGCCGACGGTGTTGCTGCAGGGAGAGACGGGGACGGGGAAGGGGCTGGTAGCACGTATCATCCACGACAGTGGTCCCCGCGCGCAGGGGCCGTTCCTCGATGTCAACTGCGCCGCCATCCCGGAGACGCTCTTGGAGGCCGAGCTGTTCGGTTTCGAAGCTGGAGCCTTCACAGACGCCAAACGCGCCAAGCCCGGCCTCTTCGAGGCCGCTTCGGGGGGCACGCTCTTCCTCGACGAGATCGAGGCGCTACCGCCAGCGCTGCAGAGCAAGCTCCTCACCGCCATCGAGGCGAAGCGCATCCGGCGGCTAGGAGCGGTGGTGGAGCGCCCCGTAGACGCCAAGCTCATCGCGGCAACCCAGACGGATCTGAGCGCCTCTGTCAGCGCGGGGCGCTTCCGTGCTGACCTGTACCACCGACTCGCAGTGGTGGTGTTGACATTACCCCCCGTCCGCGAGCGGGGCGACGACATCCTGGGTCTCGCGCGCCATTTTTTGCGGCACTACGGCGAGGTCCATAGGCTGCCGCCGAAGGGGCTGAGCCGGGCGGCCGAGGCGTGGCTCCTGCGCTACGACTGGCCGGGTAATGTGCGCGAGCTGAGCCATCTGATGGAGCGCGTGACGTTACTCAGCCCGGAAACGATGGTGGCCCCCGAGAGCCTGGAGCGGCTGTGCCTGTCGCCGCTGGGCGCTCCTCTGGAACCGGAGTCGGCGCCCATCGCGGGCGAGACAGACCTTCTGGACGAGCCCACCCGCATCCGGCGGGCCCTCGTGCAGGCGGAGGGCAACGTCATGCGGGCGGCGCGCCTGTTGGGACTGGGCCGCGGTGCCCTGCGCCATCGGATGCGGCGCTATGGGATTGAGGTCCCAAGTCATGAGAACCTGGCACACGCATCCGGTGCGAGCGCTGCGGAAGAGGGCTTCCGCCCACGAGCGCTGCCGTGGCGGAAGAACGGACAGACCAGGCTTCCATCGCAGCCGCAGGACAATACCACGGATACGCCAGGCGGCCGAGCCGTACCGATCACCGCCTCGGATTGGGCCCGGAAGCCGGTGACCATCCTGGCCATCAATGTCACCTTCCCCGAGCCTCCTGAACTCGAGGCTCCAGGCTTTGAGCCCTGGACGGTGGCAGCCCGCTGGCAGCAGCACATCGAGGAGAAGGTCAACGGTTTCGGCGGCCCGCCGCTGCAGCGCTCGCCCTCGCTGCTCGTGGTCGCGTTCGGCCTCCCCAGGACGTTGGAGCAACTGCCGCAACGCGCCGTGCATGTGGCGCTGGCGATCCGGCAGTCGGTGGCGGAGGCGGCAGGATCGGCTGAACAGACTTCGTGCCCTGAGGTGCGGCTGGCCGTGCATGGCGGTACGGTCCTGGTGGACGCCCAGGCCAGCGACCCCGCCGCACATGTACTGCCGGTGGGGGAGACGCTCACGCTGCCGGTGCGGCTCCTGGGGTTCGCCGCGCCCGGCGAAATCCTGCTCTCCGCGCATGCCGGCCGTCTGGCCGAGGGGTGGTGCGAGCTCGAGAAGCGCGAGGTGCGGCTGAGCGGTGGGGAGGGGGAGCGCCTCATGGCGTATGCCCTGATCCGGCTCGGGGCGCAGCCTTCGCCGCTGGAGCGCATGGGCCAGCGCGCCCTGAGCCGGTTCGTGGGTCGGGAGCGCGAGCTCGCGAGCCTGCGAGAGATCCTGGCCCAGGTGCATGAGGGACGCGGACAGGTGGTCGGGATCGTTGGCGAGCCCGGCGTCGGCAAGTCCCGGCTGCTCTATGAATTCCATCGACGGCTGCCGTCAGACCAGGTCTTGGAGTTGGAGGCGGACTGTTCCTCATATGGCGCCGCCGTGCCCTACCTGCCGCTGCTCGACCTCCTCAAGGCCTATTTCCATCTCGAAGATCGTGACAGCGGGGAGTCGATGCGAGCGCACATCGCCAGCCGGCTGCTCGGCCTGGATGCAGCGCTCAGCCCGACCCTGCCAGCGTTCCTCACGCTGCTGGACGTGCCGGTTGACGATCCCCAATGGCACGCCCTGGATCCACTCCAGCGCCGCCAGCGCATCCTGGATGCCCTCAAACGCCTGCTGCTGCGCGAGAGCCAGGTCCAGCCGGTGGTGGTGATCGTCGAGAACCTGCACTGGATCGATACCGAGACGCAGGCCTTCCTCGACAGCCTCATCGACAGCCTGCCGACCGCGCGCCTGCTGCTCCTCGTCAGTTACCGTCCGGAGTATCAGCATGGCTGGGCCAGCAAGACCTTCTATGCCCAGCTGCGCCTCGACCCGCTGCCGCGTCACAGTGTCCAAGCGTTGCTCCAGGAGCTGCTGGGCGATGATGCCGGGCTGGCGCCGCTCAAGCCGCGGGTGATCGCGTGGACCGAGGGCAACCCCTTTTTCCTGGAGGAGAGCCTCCAGACACTGGTGGAGACCGGGGTGCTCGTCGGCGCGCCTGGCGCGTACCAGTTGGCCAGGGCCGTCCCGAACATTCACGTGCCGGCCACGGTGCAGGCCGTCCTCGCCGCCCGCATCGATCGACTTACGCCCGAGGCCAAGGCCCTCCTGCAGGCAGCCGCCGTGCTCGGCCGGGAGGTGCCCTTCGCCTTGCTGCGGCAGATCGTGGAGCTGTCGGAGGAGAAGCTGCGCCACGGGATCGCCACCCTGCAAGCGGCGGAGTTCCTGTACGAGACGCGCCTGTTCCCCGAGCGGGAGTATACCTTCAAGCACGCCCTCACCCATGAGGTGGCCTACGGCAGTCTGCCCCAGGAGCGGCGGCGGCAGCTACATGTCCGCAGTCTGGCCACCCTGGAGGGGCTGTCTGCCGACCGCCTGGCCGAGCAGGTCGAGCGGCTGGCGTACCATGCCCTCCGGGGCGAGGTGTGGGACAAAGCCGTGACCTATGGCCGCCAGGCCGGGACCAAAGCGGTCGAGCGCTCGGCCCTGCGGGAGGCGGCTGCGGCCTTTGAGCAAGCCCTCCAGGCCCTTCAACATCTCCCCGACAGTCACGCCGCGCGCGAGCAGGCGATTGATCTCCGCTTCGACCTGCGCAATGCGCTGCATCCCCTCCACGAGGACGGGCGGATCCTCAACCACCTGCGCCAGGCGGAACCCCTTGCCGAGGCGCTCGGCGATCAGCGCCGGCTGGGACAACTCGCCGGCTATCTATCTGTGTGTCTGCGGATTCAAGGAAACGTTGAGGAAGCTCTGGCGTCCGCCCAGCGCGCGCTGGCCATTGGCACAGCCCTGGGGGACATCGGCCTGCAGGTCGCCGCCAACAGCTTCCTGGGTGAACTCTACCTGTGGGTCTTGAACGACTACCGGCAGGCGGTCGAGCCGTTCAGGCAAAACGTCGAGATCCTGCACGGGGCGCTGCTCCGAGAGCGCTTTGAGACCACGAACGTGCAATCTGTGGTCTGCCGTGCGCAGGTGGCCCGGTGCCTTGCGGAGCTGGGCGCGTTTGCCGAGGGCCGGGCATACGCCGAGGACGCCCTCCGGCTGGCCGAGACGGTCGATCACCCCTACAGTTATATCTGGGCGTGTAGCGGAGTTGGCCATTTCTTTCTGCGCCAGGGGGCGCTGTCCCAGGCCATACACGCGTTCGAACGGGCGCTGGCGCTCCCCGAAGCTGTGAACTTGCCCCAAATTCGTCCTTTGCATGTGGAATTGGGCGTAGCCTACGCCCTGTCCGGGCGGGTGAGCGAGGCCCTGACACTGCTGGAGCGAGGACTGGAAGTGCGGCAGCCCCCTGGCATAATGGGTTTACCTCCTCTCCTCCCCATCTGGCGGGGCGAGGGCTATGTGCTGGCTGGCCGCTTAGAGGAGGCGATGCAGCTCGGCCAGGAGGCCCTCGAGGTGACACAAACCCAGAAGCAGCAGGGCTATGAGGCGTATGCCCTGCGGCTCCTCGGCGACATCGCTGCCCACCGCACTCCCCCGGAGGTCGAGGCGGCCGAGCGCCACTACCGCCAGGCTCTCGCCCTGGCCCAGGCACTCGGCATGCGCCCGCTGCAGGCCCATTGCCACCTGGGTCTCGGCACTCTCTACGCGAAGACGGTCATGCGGGAGCAAGCGCGAGCCGAGCTGGCCACCGCCATCGAGCTGTACCGTGGCATGGAGATGACCTTCTGGCTGCATCCGGCAGAGACCGCGCTGGCTCACGTGCAGGGACGGTGATCCCAGGGACAGGGCGAAGAGGGGATTGCCCAGAT
>Ga0114945_10001995_pt1 | contig 12245 bp, 7 predicted proteins | sample OV2TP3_FD_87194 | JGI IMG/M metagenome (GOLD analysis project Ga0114945, IMG submission 87194) | Hot spring microbial communities from Beatty, Nevada to study Microbial Dark Matter (Phase II) - OV2 TP3 | ecosystem: Environmental > Aquatic > Thermal springs > Hot (42-90C) | place: USA: Beatty... | reverse complement strand
TGCGAGCGCTGGAGCGGGCGCGCGCGGCGTGGCGCAATCGCGACCTGTGGCGCGCGTTGCAACGAAGCGCGATGGCGCGCGATTTCGGCTGGGACGCGGGAGCGCGCATGTACGCGGCACTCTACGAGCGCATCGCCTCGGCGAGCCAGGCGCGGCAATAGGTTCCGCGAGCGCGATTCAAGCGAGGCTTGCACCGATTGTTGCAATGCAACTATCCTCCGCAACAGGGGCAAAGCCAGGTGTTGACCGATCACGACGTCTACCTGTTTCGCGAAGGAACGCACGGAAGGCTGTACGGCGTCCTCGGCTGCCAGCTCGACCCGTCGGGCGAAGGGGCGCAGTTCGCCCTCTGGGCGCCCAATGCGCGCGCCGTTTCGGTGCTCGGCGACTGGAACGGGTGGCGGGCGGGGGCCGACGCGCTCGCCGAGCGCGGCGACGGCAGCGGGATCTGGGTGGGCACGGCCGCGGGCGTGCGCCACGGGCATGGCTACAAGTTCCGCATCGAATCGCACGTTGCCGGCCATGTAGGCGAGAAGGCCGATCCGTTTGCGCTGTGCGCGGAATGCCCGCCGGCGACCGCCTCGCGCGCGTGGGCGCTCGACTACGCGTGGAGCGACGGCGACTGGATGGCGGCGCGCGGCAAGCGCAACGCGCTCGACGCGCCCGTTGCGATCTACGAAGTGCATGCGGGATCGTGGCGGCGCCGGGACGGTGCCTTCCTCGGCTACCGCGAGCTTGCGCGCGAGCTTGCCGACTACGTCGGGCAGATGGGCTTCACGCACGTCGAGCTGCTGCCGATCACCGAGCACCCGTTCTACGGCTCCTGGGGCTACCAGACCACGTCGTACTTCGCGCCCACCGCGCGCTACGGCACGCCGCAGGACTTCATGTATTTCGTCGATCACCTGCACCAGCGCGGCATCGGCGTCCTCCTCGACTGGGTGCCGTCGCACTTCCCGGCCGACGCGCACGGCCTGGGCTTCTTCGACGGCACGCACCTGTACGAGCATGCCGACCCGAAACAGGGGTTTCACCCGGAGTGGAATTCGAGCATCTTCAATTACGGCCGGCACGAGGTGCGCTCGTTCCTGCTCTCCTCGGCGCTGTTCTGGCTCGACCGCTACCACCTCGACGGCCTGCGCGTCGATGCGGTCGCCTCGATGCTGTACCTCGACTACGCGCGCAAGGAAGGCGAGTGGATCCCGAACCGCTACGGTGGCAAGGAAAACCTCGATGCGATCGATTTCCTGCGCCGCCTGAACGAGGCGGTGTACCGGGATCACCCCGACGCGATGACGATCGCGGAGGAATCGACCGCGTGGCCGATGGTGTCGCGGCCGACCTGGCTCGGCGGCCTGGGTTTCGGCATGAAATGGAACATGGGCTGGATGCACGACACGCTCGCCTACATGCGCGAAGACCCGGTCCATCGCAAGTACCACCACGGCCGCCTCACCTTCTCGCTGCTCTACGCCTTCAACGAGAATTTCGTGCTGCCGCTTTCGCACGACGAGGTGGTGCACGGCAAGGGCTCGCTCGCCGGCAGGATGCCGGGCGACACCTGGCAGCAGTTCGCCAACCTGCGCGCGCTGTACGGCTACCTGTGGACGCACCCGGGGAAGAAGCTCTTGTTCATGGGCGGGGAGTTCGGTCAGCGGTGCGAGTGGAGCCACGACGGCGAACTCGAATGGTGGGTGACGGGGCTTGCGGAGCACAGCGGGCTGCAGCGCTGGGTCGCGGACCTGAATCGCGTCTACCGCGCGGAGCCCGCGCTCTCGCAGCTCGACTTCACCTACGACGGGTTCGAATGGATCGACGCGAACGACGCCGAGAACAGCGTTTTCACCTTCCTGAGGAAGCCGAGGGGCGGCGGGCCGATCGTGGTGGTGGCCTGCAACCTGACGCCGGTTCCCCGCCCGAATTACCTCCTTGGCGTGCCGCGCGGCGGCCGCTGGGAGGAAATCCTCAACAGCGACGCGCGGCTCTACGGCGGCGCGGGCTGGGGCAACCTCGGCGGGGTCGACGCGGCGCCGGTGCCGGCGCACGGCCGGCCGCACTCGATCCGGGTCGCCCTGCCGCCGCTTGCTACGATCCTCTTCCGGAGCACAAATGAATCACGCGGCTGAGGCAGCGCCACGCTTGAGCTCGGTCTGGCCCGGCCGGCCGTATCCGCGCGGCGCGACCTGGGATGGCGAGGGCGTCAATTTCGCGCTGTTTTCCGAGCACGCCGAAAAGGTCGAGCTGTGCGTCTTCGACGAGAACGCGCGCCGCGAGCGCCAGCGCATCGTGCTGCGCGAGCGCACCGACCACGTCTGGCACTGCTACCTGCCCGAGGCGCGGCCGGGGCTGCTGTACGGCTACCGCGTGTACGGGCCGTACAAGCCCGAGGAAGGAAACCGCTACAACCCGAACAAGCTGCTCGTCGATCCGTACTCGCGCGAGATCTCCGGCACCCTGCGCTGGAACGACGCGCTCTACGGCTACACGGCCGGCCACAAGCGCGAAGACCTGAGTTTCGACCGGCGCGACAGCGCGCCGTTTGCGCCCCGCTCGCGCGTGGTCGACACCGCGTTCACCTGGGGCGACGACCGCCGCCCGGACGTGCCGTGGCACGACACCGTGATCTACGAGCTGCACGTGCGCGGCTTCACCATGCGCCACGCGGGAGTTCCGGCGTCCCTGCGCGGCACCTACGCCGCGCTCGCCTCGGCGCCCGTGATCGAGCACCTGAAGCGGCTTGGCGTCACCACCGTCGAGCTGATGCCGGTGCACGCCTTCATCGACGACCGGCAACTGGTCGACCGCGGCCTGCGCAACTACTGGGGCTACAACACGCTCGGGTTCTTCTCGCCCGAGATGCGCTACTCGGCCTCGGGCAGCTCGAAGGAGTTCAAGACCATGGTGAAGACGCTGCACTCGGCCGGCATCGAAGTGATCATCGACGTGGTCTACAACCACAGCTGCGAGGGCAACCACCTCGGTCCCACGCTGTCGTTCCGCGGCATCGACAATGCCGCCTACTACCGGCTCGCGCCCGACAACCGGCGGCAGTACGTCGACTACACCGGCTGCGGCAACACCGTGAACCTCGAGCACCCGCGGGTGCTGCAGCTCGTCATGGATTCGCTGCGCTACTGGGCGCAGGAGATGCACGTGGACGGCTTTCGCTTCGACCTCGCGCCGGCGCTCGCGCGCGAAGGCGGCACCGTGGACCGCTTCGGCGGGTTTTTCGACGTGATCTGCCAGGACCCGGTGCTCAACCGCGTGAAGCTGATCGCCGAGCCCTGGGACATCGGCGCCGGCGGCTACCAGGTCGGCAATTTCCCGCTCGGCTGGGCCGAGTGGAACGACCGCTACCGCGACGGCATGCGCGCGTACTGGAAGGGCGACGGCGGCCTGATCGGCGAGTTCGCGCGCCGGCTCACCGGCTCCTCCGACCTCTATGGCCGCGAAGGCCGCCGCCCGCACGCCAGCGTCAACTTCATCACCGCGCACGACGGCTTCACGCTGCACGACCTCGTTTCGTACAACGACAAGCACAACGAGGCGAACGGCGAGCAAAACCGCGACGGCCACAACCACAACCTGTCGTGGAACTGCGGCGTCGAGGGGCCGAGCGAGGATCCGCAGATCGTGGCGCTGCGCGAGCGGCAAAAGCGCAACTTCATCGCCACGCTGCTCCTCTCGCAGGGCGTGCCGATGCTGCTCGCGGGCGACGAGCTGGGGCGCAGCCAGAACGGCAACAACAACGCCTACTGCCAGGACAACGAGATCAACTGGATCGACTGGACGCTCGACGAGGGCAGGCGGCGGCTGCTCAAGTTCGTGCGCCGCCTGACCGCGCTGCGGCGCGAGCACCCGGCGTTCCGCCGCCGCGATTTCTTCGCCGGCCGGCCGCTGCACGGCGGCGACGTGAAGGACCTGCTGTGGCTGCAGCCCCACGGCAGCGAGATGTCCCGCGAGCAGTGGGAGCACGAGCACGCGCGCTGCCTCGGCGTGTACCTCGCCGGGGCGGCGCTGCGCGACATCGACCGCCGCGGCCGGCTGCTGCGCGACGAGGATTTCCTGCTGCTGTTCAACGCGCACCACGAGAACGTGCCGTTCGTGCTGCCGGCGATCGCCGGCGATCCGTGGAAGGCGCTCTTCGATACGGCGCTCGAACCAGCGCGGCCCGCGCAGCGAACGTATGCGCCGGGCGAGCACTACCCGCTTTCCGGCCGCTCGCTCGCGCTTCTCACCCGCGACGCGCCATGAGCGGCGCCCGCGCGTTGCTCACGCACCTGTGCCAGTTGCACGGCATCGGCGTCGATTTCCAGGACATCTGGGGAACGCGGCGCGAGGTGCCGGAACCGAGCCTGCGCGCACTGCTTGCCGAGTTCGATATCGACGCGTCCTCGGACGAATCGCTGGAGCGCGCCGCGCGCGAGGCCGCCGCGGCGCGCTGGAAAACGCTCCTGCCGCCGGTGCTCCTCGCCGCGGCAGGGGCGCGGCCGTGGGCTGCACCGGTCCGGCTCGCCCGGCCGCACGGCGGTGCGCAGCTGCATTGGCGCATCGCCGAGGAAACCGGCGCGGTTCACGAGGGCGAGGTGGCGGTGCGGCAGCTCAGGGAAGCCGCTCACGCGGAATTGAACGGCACGCGTTACGCCGCGTTCGAACTGGAGATCGGCGTAGCGCTGCCGACCGGCTATCACCGGCTCGAACTGCGCGACGACCGCGGCGCAAGCGGCGAGGCGCTCGTCATCGCCGCGCCCGCGCGCTGCTACCGGCCGGAGTCGCTCGCCGATGGCGCGCGGCTCTGGGGACCGGCCGTGCAGCTCTACGCCCTGCGCTCCGGGCGCAACTGGGGCATCGGCGACTTTGGCGATCTCGCGGCTCTGGTCGAGGACTGGGCGGCGCGCGGGGCGGGCGTATTCGGCCTCGGCCCGCTGCACGCGCTGTTTCCGCACAATCCCGCGCACGCGAGCCCCTACAGCCCTTCGTCGCGCGCGCGCCTGAACGTCCTTTACCTCGACGTCGAGGCGATCGCGGACTTCCGCGAGTGCGAGGACGCGCAGCGCCGCGTGCGCTCGACGCAGTTCCAGGCGCGGCTCGCACGATTGCGCGAGGCGCCGTTCGTCGACTATCCGGGCGTCGCGGCAGCGAAGTTCGAAGTGCTCGCGCGGCTCTACGCGCATTTCCTCGCGCGGCACCTGGCGGCAGAGGACGCGCGCGCGTGCGAATTCCGCGGCTTCCAGGCCGCCGGGGGGGTCGCGCTGCGCCGGCACGCGCTGTTCGAGGCCCTGCAGGAACATTTCCATGCCGCCGATCCCGGGGTCTGGGGCTGGCCGGTGTGGCCCGAGGCGTACCGCGACCACGACGCCGCGGCGGTGGCGCGCTTTGCCGCGGTGAACGGCGAGCGCATCGAGTACTTCGAATACCTGCAATGGCAGGCCGAACTGCAGCTCGCGCGCGTCGCCGAGCGTTGCACCGCGCTCGGCACGGCGATCGGGCTTTATCTCGATCTCGCCGTGTCGGTGGACCGCGCCGGTTCGGACGCATGGACGAGCCGCGAGGACTATGCGCCCGGCGCAAGCATCGGGGCGCCGGCCGACGAGTTCAATCCGAACGGGCAACACTGGAACCTGCCCCCCCTGCGTCCCGACCGGCTGCGCGCCGACCGCTATGCGCTGTTCATCGAAACGCTGCGCGAGAACATGCGCAACGCCGGTGCGCTGCGCATCGATCATGTCATGGGCCTGATGCGCCTGTTCTGGATCCCGCCCCGGGGCAGCGCGCGCGACGGCGCCTACGTGCACTACCCGCTCGAGGAACTGCTCGCGATCGTCGCGCTCGAGAGCGAGCGTAACCGCTGCCTGGTGATCGGCGAAGACCTCGGCACGGTCGCCGACGAGGTGCGCGCCGCGCTCGCGCGCATCGGCGTACTCTCGTACCGGCTGCTCTGGTTCGAGCGCGAACCCGACGGCAGCTTCAGGCCGGCGGAGGCGTACCCGCAGGATGCGCTGGTCGCAGTGAGCACGCACGATCTCGCGACGCTGGCGGGCTGGTGGCAGGGACGCGACCTGCGCCTGCGGCTCGACCTGGGATTATTTCCGGACGCCGGCGCGTATGAAGCCCAGAGCGCGGGCCGCGCGCACGCGCGCGCGCGCCTGCTGGTTGCCCTGCGGCACGCCGGCCTGCTGCCGCCCGGCACCGAAATCGATCCGGCGGTCCCCGTCGCGCTTGCGCCGCCGCTCGGCGAGGCCGTGCACGCCTTCCTCGCGCAGACGCCTGCGCGGATCATGATGGTGCAACTCGAGGACGCGCTCGGCGTCCCCGACCAGGCAAACATGCCGGGCACGACGGGCGAGCACCCCAACTGGTGCCGCAAGCTGCCCGAGAGTCTCGAGCGGCTCTCGGGCGATGTGCGCGTTGCGAACCTTGCAAGCCTGCTCGAGCGGATCCGTCCGCGCCCGGCTGCGCGCGCCGCCGCGCGCCCGGAACCTCGTCCGAGTTTCCTCAACCGCCGGAAAACGCGCGGATGAACCAGAAGGTCGCGAGCGCGAGCGGCGTGATGATGGCGAAGAAAACGAGCGGGCGGTTCTCCCCGAAGCGCTTGCCGCGCCGGCGCTCGATGAAATCGAGCAGCCGGTCGGAGAACACGTAGAGCGAAATGGCGATGATCGTGAACCAGACGATTTCCATCCTTACCCCCGTGCGGCGCCCTGGCTAGCCTCGCGCGTACGCCGGCGCGCGCGCGCCGCGCAGCATGGCGTGAAAGACGAGCGCGAGGAACATCGTCCCCCCGATCACCGCGACGAGGCCCCCGAGCCCCATCAACCCCATCGCCGCGATTTCCTCGCTGCTCCGCAGCGCCTGTGCGGCACCCGCGACCTTGCGCTGCACGCCGTAGCCGCCGGACCAGAGCAGCCCCAGCACGTGCAGCACCTGCCCGCCCGCGTACAGCCAGAGCTGGATCTCGGCAAGGCGCGCGCGCACCTCGGCGTGGCCGAATTTCGGCAGCAGGTGGTAGGCAAGTCCCATCAGCGCCAGCGTCACGCCGACGATGCTGCCATGGTAGTGCGCCGGCACCTTGACGTTCGAGCCGTGGATCATCGCGCCGATCACGCCGCCGAGACCGAACAAGAGGAGCGAACCGAGCAGCGCGGCGCGCAGCGCCCGCGCGCGCGCATCGGCGCGCGGCGCACGCGCGAGGCCCAGCGCGAGCGCGAGCATGAACGGAAGGATCGCAAGCCCGCCGCCGAAACGCATCAGCCAGGTGTGCCAGCGGTGGTGCTCCACGGTGCCGACGTCGTAGGCGAGGTAGATCACCGGGGTGAGGAATACCGATACGAGGCCGATGCCGAAAAGCAGCACCGCCATGCGCGGCGTGAGCGGCACCGGCGCGCCCGAAGCCTCCGCCAGCCAGAGCCAGGCGACGAACATGAGCAGCGTCCAGGTGAACTGCAGCACGTGCCCGCCGCCCCAGAAGAGCAGCTCGTAGTACGCCTTCGGATCGAGCGCCGCGGGCACCGCAAGATACGACCAGCCGAACGCGAGCAGCGCCACCGCCGCCGAGACGAGCGAAGTGTTGAGTCCGAAGCGGAGCGCGCCCGCGCCGTCGAGGCGCGTGCCGACGCGCGGCACGGTCGCCATGCCGCGCAGGGCGACCAGGCCGACACCGGCCGCAAACACGATCAGCCCCGAGAGGAATACCGGCCCGTCCAGCACCGGGATGTAGTTCGCCATGATCGGACGCCCGGCGCCGGCGAACGGCGCGACCGCCATCAGCGTTGCGCCCGCGACCGCGACGCCGAGCGCCGCCCAGCCGAGCGCAATCAGCCGCGGGGCGCTGTTGAGGCTCCAGAACACGCCGCCGAAACCCACGAACCACACGAGCACGGAGAGGTCCACGTGCACCACCAGCGCCACCTGGAAGAAATCCACCAGCGGAAACCAGTCCTTGGTGAGCGGCGCGCGCGCGAGCACGAGCAGCACCGAAAATACGCCCGAGACCGCGAGCGAGGCGAGCGCGAGCCAGAACCAGCCTTCGGCAAGCCGGCAGCGCGCGCCCTCGGGAAGCGGCAGGGTGTAGTCCGGTCTCATAACAGGAAGATACCTCCGTCGCCGGCGCGAAAGTCGATCGTCAGCACCTGACCGGCGGCGATTTCCACCGTTTCGGCTCGCTCCCAGGCGCGCGCCCCGGGCCGCAGCGAATCGCGGATGCGGACTTGCAACGCGTGCCTGCCCGCGGGCACTGCAAGACGCCGGTAGAGCTGCGCGGTGCCGTCCGCCGCAACCCCGGTGGGCGCGAGCACTTCGCGGACCAGGACCCGGCCGCCCAATCGCACGTCCACCTCGACCGGAGCGCGCCCGCGCGGACAGGCTTCGGGTGCGCGCATGTTGGGCGCGAGCGCCGCAAGCTCCGCGGGGCTGCGCTTGCGGCACGGCTGCAGCCGCTCGCCGGCGTGCACGACGATCACCCGCACCAGCGCCTCGCCCGCAGGGAGCGTGCGGTACGGCGGCTCGAACGAAAGCCACGCCACGAGCGCACCGAACACGGCGAAGGCGGCCACTTGCACCGCCACTCTCGCCGCGCGCGGCGCGCGCATCTTCCCGCCCGCCCACAGGGTGCGCAGGCGCTCGCGCGCGACGCTCGGGTTCAGGTGCGGTTCGCGCGTTCCGGCGATGCGCGCGTCGGTCCAGCGGTTTCCGAGCCGGTATTCGCAGCCGTTCAGGGCGCAGCCGGCGATCACCACGCTCGGCGCGCCGCGGCGGATCGCATAGTCGGCAAAGGACGGCGGAAGCTGCCCCGCGCACTCGAGCTCGATGAGCGCGCCATCCGACCCCTGGCGGCCGCTCGGCGCGTGGCGGCACGCAAACACGATTTCCCGGCCTTGCGCCGCAAACTGCGCCGCCTGCGCGCGAATCGCCTCGAGTGCGAGGCCGGGAAGATCGATTCCCGGCGCGACCTCGCCTTTCGCCCCGGGGACTGCGGTGGGACACGATCCGGCGCAGATGCCGCAGGCCGCGCACTGCTCGGGCCGCACCACCGCCTGCTTGAGAAACGCGCGGCCGTCGCTGCGCGGCACCATGCTGATCGCAAGATACGGGCAATCGTGCGCGCAGCGCGCGCAACCGGTGCAGCGCGCGAGCCGAACCTGCGCCGCGGCGGCGCGCCGCCGCGCAAGAAGCGGCAGCGCAAGGAGCGCGAGCGTCGCGCCGCCCGCGATCAGCCACAGCACTTCGGCAGAGGTCGCATACATCAACGGATGCGCGAAGAGGTAGAACCAGTCCAGCCGCAGCGTCTGCGGAAGCGACCCGAACGCGGCCGGCGCGTCCGATGCCACCGGGCGCAGCAGCGACGCGGCTACGAGCATCGCGAGCGTTCCCCAGCCGAGCGCGCGCGACGGCACGGTGTCGGTGTGCGCGATGCGCTCGATGTGGACCCACATCACGGCGAGGAGCGCAAGCGGCACGCCGATGTGCAGGAACACGAAGAGCGAAAACAGCCGGTCGGTGACGTCGGGGCGGCTGAGGAAATTGCGCACCATCGGCGCCGAACCGAGGCCGAAGGCGTCGAACCATTCAGCGGTGGCGGTGGCGGAAAATTGCCCGACCCGGTCCCAGACGAGCCAGTACCCGACCACCCCCGAGCCGTAGATGAACCACAGCAGAATCACGCCCGTCGTCCAGGAAAACCAGCGAAAACCGCGAAAGTGTCCGGCGAGCGCCTCGCGCGCAAGGTGCAGCAGCGCGACCGCGACGAAGGCGTCGGACGCGTAGCGGTGCAGGCTGCGCATCACGCCGCCGAGCCACCACTGTTCGCGCGCAAGCCGCTCGAGCGAGCGGTGCGCTCCGGCGACGCTCGGATCGAAGAACGCGTACACGTAGACGCCGGTCGCGGCGACGATCCAGAAGAGAAAGAAGGCGAGCGCGCCCAGGTGCCGCCACGGGTTGGCGCGCGGCCCGAAGAAGCGATCGAAGGCCCGCTCGAGCGAGGGGACCACCCGCCTAGGCTCCGAAGACGAATCCGCCCCGCGCCGCGGCGAAATCGATCACCAGGCTCGCCCCGGGCGCGAGATCGAGCGTCGCCTCGCGCACGTAATTGAACTCGCCCGAAGCGCGATCGCGCAGGCGCGCGACGATCCGGTGCGAGCCCGCGGGAACCGTCATCCGGTGATAGACCGCGGCCGCGCCGTCGCGGCGCAGGCCCGCCGGCGCGACCTCGCGCCGATACACCACTTCGCCGTCGAACTCGAGTTCCACGCGCAAGGGCGCGCGCTCGCGCGGGCAGTCGAGCGCAGCGCGCATGTTGGGCGCAAGCTTCGCCAGCTCTTCGGGGGTGCGCTCGCGGCATTCGCGCAGGCGCTCGGCCGCGTGCACGAAGGAAAGGCGGACGAGCGCGCTCTTTTCGGGGACGATCGTGAAGCGCGGCGCAGTGGAAAAGTAGCCGATCAGCGCCATCAGCGGCACGTACAGCACAAGCTGGAACAGGATCTGCAGCGCCTTCTTCATGTGGTGCCGCCGAGCTTCGCCAGTTCCAGCGCGTCGGTGCGGATCTTGGGCGCAAGGCGAAAGGCGTCCGAAAAGCAGTCGTCCTGCGATAGCCCGTGGGTCTGGAACGCGGGGTACGCCGCCTCCACCATCCCGACCGAGCCGCAGGCATAGACCTGGTAGCCCGAGAGGTCGGGAAAATCGGCGAGGATCGCCTCGTGCACGAGGCCGGTCCGCCCGCGCCACTCGTCCTCCGGCGCGGGCTCCGAGAGCACCGGAACGAACTTGAAGTTCTCGTGTTCGCGCTCCCACTGCCGCGCAAGATCCGGCGCGTACAGGTCGCGCAGCGTCCGCACGCCCCAGTAGAGCACCATCTTGCGCTTCAAGCCGCGCGCGAACGCGTACTCGAGCATGCTCTTCACCGGCGCGAAACCGGTCGAGCCGGCGACGAACAGGATCGGCTTCTCGGAGTCCTCGCGCAGGAAAAAGGAGCCGAGCGGCCCCTCGAAGCGCACCGCGTCGCCCGCCTTCATTTTCTCGAACACGTGCGTGGTGTAGCGCCCGCCGGGGATGAGCCGGATCTGCAGCTCGATCCGGTCGCTCTGCTGCGGCGCGGTGGCAAACGAGAAGCTGCGCTTTTCGCCGCCCTCGAGCAGGATATTGAGATACTGCCCGGCGTAGAAGTGGATTCGTTCCCCGCCTTCGAGCCTGAGGATGACGCGCATCACGTCGTGCGCGAGCGGGGTGAGGCTCTCCACCGCCGCGCTCCAGGTGCGCACCGGGATCTGCCCGGGAAGCTTTTCCGGCTCGTACTCGATCTCGATGTCCGAGAGCGGCGTCGCCGAGCAGAGAAGCAGCTTGCCTGCCGCGCGCTCGGCGTCGCTCAGCGCGGTGCGCTGGTAGGCGCCGAAGTCCACTTTCCCGTAGGCGAGCTTCGCCTTGCAGGTCCCGCAGCCGCCCGAGCAGCAGTCGTAGGGAAAGGCGACCGCGGCGCGCAGCCCGGCGTCGAGGATCGTTTCGCCTTCGCGCACGCCGATGATGCGGTTATCGGGCCGCACCAGCATATGAAAGCCCTCCCGCGGACCCTCGCGGCGCCTGGGCGGCAGCCAGGGCAGCAGCGCAAAGAGCGCGGTCGCCCCCGCGACGAGCGCCCACACCTCGCCCGGCGAGGCGCGGTAGAGAGCCGCATAGACCGGCAGGAAGAACCAGTCGAATTCGAGCGTCGTGATCGCCTTGGCGAGATCGGCCTCGCCCTGGCTGAGCGCGGGCTTGGCGAGCGAGAGTACGACGAGCGCCACCGTGAGCGTTCCCGCGATCGGCCACGGCGGTGTGGTGCGCGCGTGCGGAACGCGGTGCGTGTGCACCCACAGCACGCCGAGCACCGCGAGCGGCACCCCGATGTGGATGAAGGAGAGCAGCGAAAACAGCCGGTCGTTCACCGCCGCGGGAAAGATGAAGTTGCGGATCAGCGTGCCCTTGAAGACCGGCAGCCAGTCGAACCACTCGGCGGTCGCGATGGTGACGAACTGCGCCATGCGGTCCCAGGGCAGCATGTAGCCGTTGATCCCGGCCGCGTACACGAGCCACAGCAGCGCCACGCCGGTGAGCCAGGAAAACCAGTGAAAGCCGCGGTAGCGGTCGAACGTCCAGTGGCGCGCGAGGTGCAGGAACATCGTGATCACCACGCCGTCGGAAGCGTAGCGGTGGATGCTGCGCAGCACGCCGCCCACGTACGGCTGGCCGTGCGTCAGGTACTCAACCGAGGCGTAGGC
>Ga0114945_10001994_pt1 | contig 12248 bp, 9 predicted proteins | sample OV2TP3_FD_87194 | JGI IMG/M metagenome (GOLD analysis project Ga0114945, IMG submission 87194) | Hot spring microbial communities from Beatty, Nevada to study Microbial Dark Matter (Phase II) - OV2 TP3 | ecosystem: Environmental > Aquatic > Thermal springs > Hot (42-90C) | place: USA: Beatty... | reverse complement strand
GAGCTTGCCGCCGTCGTCGAGCATCGCGTGGCTCTGCTGGTCGTGGTCGGCAAAGTTCCGCTCGCGGAACTCGCCCATAACTTCGTGAACACCGTGCAGCGAATCGAAGCATTCGTGGACGGACATCAGCCACCCTACATCGCGAAGGTCTACCGGCCGTCCGCCACCGACCTCTCGCGCGATGCGACGGCCTCGGGGTCCGTCGCGCTCTGGTATCCCAAGTAGCAACCCAGGCGCGCCAGCAAAGGCGCACTGCCTCACGGACGCAAGTACTTCGCATCCCTCATGTCGAAAGCCGGGCGTGTACCTTCCAACACGTCAACTATCTTCTTGTTGATGATCGGATCCTCGATCGAGCCGGTCGTGTACGCCACTTCGTGTCCCCGGTCCTTGTGAATCTCTGCGTAGATGATCTGCTCTGCATCGCAGACGACGGCAAGATTGGGGTTATGAGTAACCATCACGATCTGTCGTCTTTTCTTCGCATCCTTCATGCATGGGACGAGCGTCCTCACGACCGTTTGATTGTCCAGATTCTCTTCCGGCTGATCTATAACGAGCGGGATGTCGTCGCGATCAACGAGCAGATAAAAGATAAGCAACAGGTTCCCCCGTTCTCCAGGCGATAGTTGCTCTAGGCCCTTGCCTTCCCATGTCAGACGATAGATCGGTGACAAGTAGCCCAAGGAGAAGATCAGGTCGTAGAACTGTTGCAAAGTCGCGCCTTGCTTAAGTTGCTCCCTCGCATCCAAACTTCGACCACCGTGGGCAGTCAGCTGCCTGAACAATCTTCGTGTGAAGCGGAGAGTGCTCAGCGCCGAATTCCAGTTCGTCGCGTCTAGCAATCCCTTCAATGCAGCGCTGCCCTCGTCGTGTCCGGCAAAGGCGCCGATCTTCCTTTGATCGACATGCGCCAAGAATTCTTCGGAGAATCCGGCCTGCACTATGGCTACGGTGAATGTCAGTCTGAATCGTTCACCGGCCGTCAGTGGGTGCTGACTGAGGAACTGTTGGACCGGCCCGTAGCAGCTCTCGTAGTAACCCCGAAGCTTCTGCTTTTCTCCATAGACCTCGAGCATTTTCCGATCTCGACTGCGCTGAAGGCCCTTGAGCACCGTCGGCAGTTCGCCGAGTTCTCGCAACTGGCCTTCTAGGTGCGCGATCGAGCCCACGACTTGCAGCGAGCCGATGATTTTCTCTTTCGCCGCGTTCCATTCCGCCAGCTTCTGCATGTAGGCTTGATACTCTTGCTGAGGAGCGGTCAACTTATTCTTCAGCTCGTCTATTTCAGCTGCCATAGCCATGCGTTTGGCTTCAAGGCTGTCCTTTTGGCTCGCGTCGAGTTGCTTAGCAGTAGCAGCGCGGTCCTTGTCCACGACGGATATCGCTGCTTCAACTGGTGCGGTGGTCACCTTGAATGTAATGACCTGATCACGAGCTATCCCAAGTTCTTCCAGGTCCTTGAACGACTCGGCGATGGTGCCTTCAATCTGTCGTTCAAGATTCCGCAGCCGCACCAGTAGTCTCTCCGCTGTGGCGCGTTTCTTCGCAAGCTGCGCGTCGGACTCTTTCTGTTTGCTGATAGAGGTGATCAACTGCTCGAGGGTCTTTTGCTTTCCCTCCAAGGCTTCCGACGCCTCTTTGGCACGCTGCTGCGCTACTGGGTCAACCTCCGGCTTCTGTTTCTCTTCGGGTTTGGTCTGCTCATGCGCTTGGAGTTCCCTGCGTTTTTCTGCCAACTGGTGCTCAAGACCTCGACGAAAGCTGGGTGTTAGACGATCTTCGTGCGCAATGATTTGGCGGTTGAAGTCCTGGAGTTCCGAAACGAGGATATCGATGGCCTTGCTGATCTCGGCACTTCGGTAATCGAGAAGGTCGTCCAGCGTGTGAAAGCCAAGTCTGTCGGCATCGGGGACGTGAGAAAAAATTACGTGCTGAAGCTCCGCGTAAAAGCGACTGCCTTTGCCAAGTCCTACTTCATTGCATATGTCCTCAAGATAGTTCTGAGGTATGTACCTGATCTTCTCGACTGCTTCCGGTTCCGGATTGGCGTCAAGGGTGATCGGCCCTTCGCTAGTCTTGTCGACCCACGCAAGCGACGCCTGGAAATGCTTTGCCTTGTTATTCTTGGGGTCTCGGAATCGATCCTCGCGTAGGAAGCTAAACGATCCGAAGCGAGGCGTACTACCGAGCAAGCCCAGTACGTCAGCGAGGGCACTTTTTCCGTTTCCCTTGTTGCCGATAATCGCGACCAGCTCGCCGTTGAGTTCGACCTCGCAGTCGAACCATTTGTCGGCAAGAGCGGTGCCGGGGATCCTGCCAATGTGAACTGAATTCACGACTCTCGTCGGCCGCGAGCGAATGCGCTCGATACTTGGAGGGATGGTGCCGAGGAACACACGATCCTCGGGCTCATTCAAAACCTGGCGCAGGCCGCGAAACGTAGGATCGGATTTGATCCAGGTATGTCGTTTGTCGGGCGACTCAAAGAGCGAACCGTAGTCATGCGCATCGGAACAGCGAATGCACGGCTTGAGGCTCTTGAACTCCTCGAGAAAGGCCTGGACCGTCGAGTGCTTCCGACCAAGCCCGAATTCCCGCGTCTTGGCATTCCCGGAGAGCAGCATGTGTGACTTCTGAATTAGGAGCTTTCGTGCAAGATGACCCTGCCCGTCCCAGTTGCATTCAGAAAGATCCTCATCGGCGGGTATCAGTATCAGGTAGCGGTCCTTGAAGCGCGACGTCTGGGCTTCGAGGACTCGCGTGACATCTTCGTGCGCCACGACAGCCGTCATCATCCCGACATACAGATCGCTCTTGCCTTGAAATTTCGCGTGCTGCGCCTTTAGTTTCTGACCCAAGCTCTCCAGATTGGCGTTCGTCAGCGACCATCGCTCGTCAGCGCTCGCCGGATTCGACTCCGCTGTGAACTTGAGCTCCCGGAAAAAGTGCTCTTCGATGGTTTGGGGGTCAACGTCATCCGAGAAGAGCACATGGAAATTCACACGGCTGTCTGTCCCGTCGGGACGCGTAACGATCACCGATGTGCGAAGTTCAACATTTGGAAGAAAGAGTATGAATCTGGACCTCGCTGCGACCTCTTCGCCAACAAGTGATTGGAGCTTCGTCTTGTCCCGCGTTAGGGCCCTTAGGCGCTTGTAGCCGTCGATCGAGAAGTAGTCTGTTACTCCAACAGCGGCGATCTCTTTCTGGACTGCAGTTTCGATAAGGCGCTTGGCATATTGTTCGAAGTCCACGCCGAAGCCATTGTTCAGTGCTGAGAAGGGTGTGTGGACTTGGAGGTCCCATCTACGCCACTCTGATCCTCTCGGGCATTTAGGCCGTGACATGCTCTGCTCCTGCAGGCAGCAACGATAGACGTAGCTCGCCCGAAATGAGTTTGGGCAGCAGTGCGTCGCGCAGGCAGGCGAGGCTGCCACACTGGCGCATGATGATCTCGACCCGATCATCAAGCGGAGCAAGCGCACGTTCGAATGCGGCAACAATCTCGGGCGGCACGACTACGCAAGGGATGGCATGAAAGTCCTTCTTGCTGATCGATCCGAAAACGGTGCCTTCAGCCTCGAAACGAGTGAAAACCTCCTCCAGTCCAAGCATGAACTGATAGGTATAGGAGCGACTGCCGCTCCTGTGACGCGCAGCTGCGACCCCACGACCGATCGCACAGTCTTCAAACGCCATATTTATGTCACCGACCGGCGCACGAACGCTAACGAGCGTATCGCCCTTCTGCGCAAGCCTCGTCGGCGCCGTGCAATACACGCGGCGCTTTGGAAAGCGGGACTCGAAATCGGCACGCCCCTGATAGAAGGGAACTCCATCACCGGCCACGTTGTACGTCTCGCCAGGCGGCGACTGGCCCATGGTCAAATTGAACTCGTCATCGACGCGCCCGATCCCCCACCCCTCCGGAATCTCGCCAAGCCCAGAGTCGACGAGGCGGTCGGGAAAGAGGTTGGAGAGGGACTTGGGCAGGCCAGGATCGCGGCCCTCCATCTTTGCGCGGACGGGGTCGAAGGCCACGAACCACGACTTAAACAGCGCTCGCGCCATCGCCTCCAGCGTCTCGCTCATCCGCCGGTTCACCTCGATCTTGTCGTCCAGCGTGCCGAGGATGTGCCCTATCGCGGCCTGTTCGTCGCGCGGAGGAAGCGCGATCGAGAGTCGACTAAGCATCTCGTTGTTGAGGCTTGCCCTTGTCGACATCGAGGACATCGCTGTGACGGCTTGCCGGAACGTCGGTCCGCGAAAGTAGTAGCGCGCGTATTCTGGAACGACGGTTTGCGAGTTTTTCGGCCGTAGTCTTTTGGTGAATCCATTGAAGGTTGCGTCTGGAACGTCGCGAAGCGCGACACTGCTCATTCCCAGCTCGTCCATTGTTTCGCTGGTTCGTGTCAAAAACACATCACCACGCCGAACTGAGCTGCGGGAGCGCTCTTCTTCCGTTGAGTTGACAAGTTCGGTGAGGTGGGGTGGGACAGCTGAGTTGTAGAAGATGTCCTTGAACGCCAAGAAGGGGTAACCAGATCCGAACGCCGAGCTGGGCTTTGAAAGGCCCGAGCTGAAGTCGTAGAGCTCAGCCACCGGGAGGGATTTCCACTCACCCACCATACCCAAGCCTCCTCAGGTTGGCGGCGATGGCGGCGTCGAGCTTCGCGGCTTCGGCCTGCTGCTCGCGCAGCGTGGCGCTGAGGCGCTTCATCTTTTCGTCGAACGGCTCGCCGTCGTCTTCCTGGGCTTCGGCGCCGACGTAGCGGCCGGGGGTGAGGACGTGGCCGTGCTTGCGGAGGTCTTCCAGCGCGGCGCTCTTGCAGAAGCCGGGCACGTCGGCGTACTTGCCCGCGCCCTTGTCGCCGCGCCAGGCGTGGTAGGTGCCGGCGATGCGGGCGAGGTCCGCTTCGGTCAGTTCGCGGTGCACGCGGTCGACCATGGTGCCGAGCTTGCGCGCGTCGATGAAGAGGGTGTGGCCGCGGCGGTCGCGGAAGCGGCCGTTCTTGCGGCCGCGTGCGAGGAACCAGAGGCACACGGGGATCTGCGTCGAGTAGAAGAGTTGGCCGGGCAGCGCCACCATGCAGTCCACGAGGTCGGCCTCGACGAGGGCTTTGCGGATTTCGCCTTCGCCCGACTGGTTGGAGGACATGGAGCCATTGGCGAGGACAAAGCCGGCGATGCCGTTCGGCGCGAGGTGGTGGAGAAAGTGCTGCACCCAGGCGAAGTTGGCGTTGCCCGGCGGCGGGACACCGTAGGCCCAGCGCGGGTCGTTCTTCAGCAGTTCGCCTCGCCAGTCGCTGTCGTTGAACGGCGGGTTGGCGAGGACGTAGTCGGCCTTGAGGTCGGGGTGGCGGTCGTCGTGGAAGGCGTCGCCGTGGGCGATCTGGGCGTCGATGCCGCGGATGGCGAGGTTCATCTTGGCCAGGCGCCAGGTGGTGTAGTTGCTCTCCTGCCCGTAGATCGAGATGTCGCCCAGCTTGCCGGCGTGCGCCTCGATGAACTTCTCGCTGCTCACGAACATGCCCCCTGAGCCGCAGCAGGGGTCGTAGACGCGGCCCTTGTAGGGGGCGAGCATCTCGACCAGCACGCGCACCACGTGCGAGGGCGTGTAGAACTGCCCGCCCTTCTTGCCTTCGGCGCTCGCGAACTGGGCGAGGAAATACTCGTACACGCGGCCGAGCGTGTCCTTGGATTTAGAGGCACTGTCGCCGAGCGCGATGTCGGAGACGAGGTTGATGATCTGGCCGAGGCGCGCTTTGTCCAGGCCGGGCCGCGCGTAGTCCTTGGGCAGCACTCCCTTGAGCGAGGCATTGTCGCGCTCGATCGCTGACATCGCGTCGTCCACGATCTTGCCGATGGCCGGCTGCGGCGCGCTCGCCTTCAGGTGCGCCCAGCGCGCCTCCTTCGGCACCCAGAAGATGTTCGCCGCTCGGTACTCGTCCTTGTCCTCGGGGTCGGCGCCATCCTTCTTCTGTGCCGCCAGCTCGGCGTGCTTTGCCTCGAAGGCATCCGAGATGTACTTGAGGAAGATGAGGCCGAGGACGACGTGCTTGTACTCCGCCGCGTCCATGTTGTTGCGCAGGGCGTCGGCGGCGGCCCAGAGCTTCGCCTCGAAGCCAAGGTTGGCGGTAGTGTCTCCGGTCTTGGTGTTGGCTCTCGGCATCGACGTGCGGTCCATCATAGCCTCACCCCGGCAGGCGCTGGTATCCCAAATCGAGATAGCCCCCGCCGGCCCACCACCCTCAAGTGTATACGATCGTATACACCCAACCCCTCCCTACGCGCTCCGCATCCCCATCGCCCGCGCAATGAAAATCGCCGCGAACGGCGCAGCCAGCGCAATCAGCGTCACAGTGATGAACAGGATACCCAGCTCGCCGTAGTCCGCCGGCACCTTGATCGCCCCGCTCGCGGAATCCTTCACCTCGCGCGTCACGGTGTAGACGCCGTTGAGGTACTTGGTCCCCAGCTGCGCCGCCGACAAAGCGAGGTTGGTGAAGGAGGCCATGACCGCGAAGTAGGTGGCCTTCAGCCGCTCGGGCGCGGAGTTCGCGATCCAGGCGAGCATCGGCACCATGGCGATCTGCCCCAGCGGCGACTCGAGCGCGGTGTCGATGAGGGCGATGAAGCGCGCGTCCACCACGCCGCCGGTGCGCGCCGCGGTCCACTCGTGCAGCCCGTAGTACATGCCGATCTGGGGCAGCGACAGGATGGTGCCGGCAAGCGTGAGGAAGCCGACGATGTAGAAGATCGAGCGCTCGGCCATGAAGCGCCGGAAGGCGAAGAGCCCGAGCAGCGTCATGCCGCTCGCAAGGAGCGAGAGCTGCGCGAGGAACTGCTGGTCGAAGCGCAGCACGTCGATCATCCACCAGCTCCCGCCCGCCCCCGGCCCGGGCGTGGCGCGGAACACCCAGACCACCGCCGCGGTGCCGATGAGCGTGGCGCGCGCCTCGGCGTCGAGCTCGCGCACCAGGCGCCAGATGAGGAAGACGACCACCACCATGGAGGCCACGAACACGATCTCCTGCCCGTAGCCGAGGTTGGCGAGACCCAGGCCCACCGACACGGCGGTGAACACCGCGCCGCCGCCGAGCACCCACCAGTTCACCGGGGGCGGCTGCACCTCGCGCCGGTACTGCAGCGGACTCCTGTGCCGCAGCCACGCCGCGAGCAGCACCCCGGAGACCGAGACCACGGGGATGACGAGCGCCCACTCGTAGACGCGCAGGTAGGCGGCGATCTTCTCGGGCTCGGGCAGCAGGTGCACGCCCGCCATGAGGTAGACGTTGACCACGGACACCAGCACCAGCCCGCCGATGATGGCGACGCGCCCGAGCGTCTGCATCGTGGTGTGCATCGCGCGGCGCTCATCCGCGGGAATCTCGCGCCCGTCGGCTTCCACCCGCGGCACCGCCTCCACCGTCATCGCGTCCGCCACCACGTCCTGCACCATGAAGCCGACGGGCGCGAGCAGCACCGAGAGCACGAACCAGTGCTCGATGGGCATCACCGCGCGCATCGCCCCCGGGTCGGCGAGCAGCCCGATCATGATGCCGATGCTCGCCGCGAGCAGGCCCGCGCCAAGGAACACCAGCGCCTCCTTCCAGCGCCAGGCGAGGTCGACGACGTGCCCCACCACCATCTTCACGGTGTAGGGCATCACCGCCCAGAAGCCGAGCGCGGCGAGGAATTCCGCCGAGAGGCTCAAGTACTCCTTGATGAAGAACGTGCCTACGATGCCGGTCAGGCCCTGGATGCCGGCGGCGAGGTACACCATGAGCGGCGGCAGGTACGACAGCCGCAGCGAGCGCAGCAGCGAGAGCGAGTTCACCGGCTAGGCGGCGAGCCCCGCCAGCACCCGCAGGTGCTGCACCACGCTGCGGCCCAGCGCCGAGAGCGCGTAGCCGCCCTCGAGCATCGAGACGGCGCGCCCCCCGGTCGAGCGGTCGGTGGCCGCCTTCACCTGCGCCGTGACCCAGCCGTAGTCGTCGTCCTTCAGCTGCAGCATCGCCATGTCGTCCTCGACGTGGGCATCGAACCCAGCGGAGAACAGCACCAGCTGCGGCCGGAAGCGCTCGAGCGCCGGCAGCCAGTGGCGGGTCACCGCCTCGCGGAAGTGCTTCGAGCCCGCACCCGCGGCGAGCGGCACGTTCACCATGTTGGGCGCCGGGTCCTCGGTGCCGCTGTAGGGATAGAACGGGTGCTGGAAGGTCGAGGCCATCAGCACCGCGGCGTCGTGCTCGAAGATCTCCTCGGTGCCGTTGCCGTGGTGCACGTCGAAGTCGACGATCGCGACGCGCTCCAGGCCGTGCGCCGCGAGCGCATGGCGCGCGGCCACCGCGACGTTGTTGAAGATGCAGAACCCCATCGGCCGCGCGCGGCAGGCGTGGTGCCCCGGCGGGCGCACGCTGCAGAAGGCCGAGTCCGCCTTGCCGCCGAGGACGAGGTCGGTCGCGAGCACCGCTGCCCCGGCCGCGCGCAGCGCCGCCCCCAGGCTATGCGGGTTCATCGCGGTGTCCGGATCGAGGTGCGCCGTGCCCGACTCCGGCGCCACCTCGCGGATCGCGCGCACGTACTCGGGCGGGTGCACGCGCGAGAGCTGCTCATCGGTCGCGAGCGGCGCCTCGTAGCGCTCGAGGTGGGGCTCGACGCCGGAGGCGATCAGCTGATCCTCGATGGCGGCGAGGCGCGCCGGCTGCTCGGGATGACCGCGCCCCATTTCGTGCTTCAGGCAGTCGGCGTGCGTGATGAACGCGGTCGGCATAAGGCTCTGAATCTTAACGCATCGGGTACAATCGCCCAATGCTCCTGAAACGTCACCTGCAGCCGGTTCCGGCCTCTCCCGTGGCCCGCGTGATCGAGGCGGCCGGCAGCATCATCCTCGGCAAGGAGGCGCCGGTGCGCCTCGCGCTCTCGTGCCTGCTCGCGCGCGGCCACCTGCTCATCGAGGACGTGCCCGGGATAGGCAAGACGATGCTGGCGCACGTGCTGGCAAAATCGCTCGGACTGCAGTTCCAGCGCATCCAGTTCACCAGCGACATGCTGCCCGCCGACATCATCGGCGTCTCGATCTACGAGGGCGACACGGCAGCTTTCAAGTTCCATCCCGGCCCGATCTTCGCGCAGGTGATCCTCGCCGACGAGGTGAACCGCGCCACGCCCAAGACCCAGTCGGCGCTGCTCGAGGCGATGGAAGAGCACCAGGTGACGGCCGAGGGCGAGACGCGCAAGCTTCCCGAGCCGTTCTTCGTCATCGCGACCCAGAACCCGACCGAGCAGGTCGGCACCTTTCCGCTGCCCGAGTCGCAGCTCGACCGCTTCCTGATGCGCATCGAGCTGGGCTACCCGGACCACGAGGCCGAGCGCGCCCTGCTCGCCGGCGCCGACCGGCGCGACCTGCTCGCCGTGCTCGAGCCGTGCATGAGCCCGGCCGAGCTGGTCGAGCTGCAGGGCCAGGTGCAGGCCGTGCACGTGGCCCCGGCGCTGCTCGATTACGTGCAGGCGATCGTGGAGCATACGCGGCGCTCGCCGGAGTTCGCGGCCGGGCTCTCGCCGCGCGCCGCCCTTGCGCTGGTGCGCTCGGCGCGCGCCTGGGCGCTCATCGAGGGCCGCGACAAGGTGATCCCCGAGGACGTGCAGGCGGTGCTCGCCGGGGTGGCGGCGCACCGCCTGCGGCCCGCGCACGACTCGACGCGGCGCGTGGACGTGGGCGCGATGCTGCTCGCCGCGGTGCCGATTCCCTGAGCCGCCGGGCTACTGCCCCGGCGCGATGATCTGGACGTGCTCCCGGCTGATGTTGATGAAGGGCGCCGAGAGCAGGTGCCGGCCGCCGACCTCGAGCTCGAACACCTCGGCCTCGGTGACGGCGATGAAGGCCTTCGCCTCGGCCATGAAATCGGTGACGCGCGCCCCGGGAATGAGGTCGATGTAGCCCCGGATGCGGTAGGTGCTGGTGAAGATCGTGACCTTGGTTCTCGTCTCTTCGGCTGGCATCGCTCGCTCCCCGGTGTCTCGCTCCAAGCCCCCGATCATACGATCAGACCCACCGTCGCGGCGGTGAGGCAGGTGGCGAGCGTGCCCGCGACGATCGACTTCATGCCGAGGGCGACGATCTCGGCGCGCCGCTCGGGGCACATCGTGCCCATGCCGCCGATCATGATGCCGAGCGAGCCGAAGTTGGCGAAGCCGCAGAGCGCGTACGCCATGAGCAGGCGGCTGCGCTCCGAGAGGGCGTCCGAGCGCGCCATCTCGACGTAGGCGACGAGCTCGTTGAGCACCGACTTCGTGCCGAGCAACGCGCCGGCGGCGCCGGTTTCCGCCCACGGCACCCCGGCGAGCCAGGCCAGCGGCGCCAGCGCCCAGCCGAGCAACCCCTGCAGCGTGTAGGGGGCGATGGCGAGGTTCGCGAGCGACACCAGCGCGACGAACACCACCAGCATGGCGACGATGTTGAGCAGCAGCTGCGCGCCCTCCAGCGTGCCGCGCGTGAGCGCGTCCATGGCGCCCGTGGCCTCCGAGCGCAGCTCGAGCCGCCCGCCGCTCGCCTGCCCTTCGGGCGGCACCATGAGGAACGCCACCACCAGCGCCGCGGGCGCCGATACGATCGAGGCGATCAGCAGGTGCGCGAGGGCCCCGGGAAGCGTCTTGCCGAGGATGCCGGCGTAGAGGAAGAGCACCGTTCCCGCGATCGAGGCCATGCCGCCGCACATGATCGCGAACAGCTCGCCCCGGGAGACGCGCGCGAGGTAGGGTCTGACGAGCAGCGGCGCCTCGACCATGCCGACGAACACGTTCGCCGCGGTCGACAGGCCGACCACGCCCCCGACGCGCATGGTGCGCTCGAGCAGCCAGGAGAACGCGCGCACCACCGCCGGCAGCACGCGCCAGTGGAACAGCAGCGCCGAGAGCGCGGCGATGACCAGCACCAGCGGCAGCGCGCGGAACGCCAGGATGAAGCTCGAGCCGGGGTCGGTTTCCGCGAACGGCGGCGTGCCGCCGCCGAGATAGCCGAAGACGAAGGAGGTGCCGGCCTGCGTCGCCTTCTCGAGCGCGAGCATCGCATCGTTGAGGCGCAGAAACGCGTCCTTGGCGTACGGCAGCTTGAGGAGCAGGAGCGCCAGCGCGAGCTGGAGCAGCAGGCCCGCCCCCACCGCGCGCCACGGCACCGCGCGCCGCTTCTCGCTCGCCAGCCATGCCAGCGCGAGCAGCCCCGCCACCCCCGCCAGCGCGTGCAGCGCCTCCGCCATGGCTAGTCGGGGAAGATCGCGGCGATGGTGCGCTGGATCGCCTCGGCGGCGGCGCGCGGCTCGGGCGCGTCGCGCACCGGGCGTCCGACGACGATGTAGTCGGCGCCGCTGGCGAAGGCCTGCGCCACGTCGACCACGCGCTTCTGGTCGCCGGCAGCGGCGCCCGCGGGCCGGATCCCCGGCGTGACGCGCAGCAGCCGCGAGCCGAACTCGCGCCTGAGCGCCGCTGCCTCCAGGCCCGAGCAGACGACGCCGTCGCATCCCGCCTCGAGCGCGCCGCGGGCGCGCGCCAGCACCAGCTCCCCGACTTCGCCCGCGCAGCCCATCTCGCGCAGCTCCGCGGGCCCGATGCTGGTGAGCAGCGTCACCGCGAGGATGCGCAGCTCGCCCTTCTCACCCGCCGCGGCCTGCAGGATCGCGCGATCGCCGTGCACCGTCAGAAAAGTGACGCCGCGGCCGCGCAGGCTCGCCACCGCACGGCGTACCGTCTCCGGGATGTCGTAGAGCTTGAAGTCGGCGAACACCTTGCAGCCGCGTTGCGCGAGCCAGCCGACGAGCTCGAGGCCGTCGCCCGAGGCGAACAGCTCCAGCCCCACCTTGTAGAAGCAGGCCGCCCCGCCGAGCCGCTCGACGAGGGCGCGTGCCTCGGCCGCCCGCGGCACGTCGAGCGCGACGATGAGGCGCTCGCGGCGCCGAATCGCGGGCGCGGCGAGCGCGCTCACCGCCCGTTCGCCCGCGCGTGCAGGCGCTTGACGTTGCCGGGCGCGGCGAGCAGCGCCTTCGCCGACGTGCCCATCGCTTCCGCGAGCGCCTGCTCGAGCGCCTCCACGAGCGGCGTTGCGCCGGCGCGGCCGGCGCGCTCGGCGCCCGCGGCGGGGTCGAGCACGAAGCCGCGCCAGAGGTCCGCCACGCGGATCTCGTCGGCGTCGCGCGCCAGCACCCAGGCGTCGCCCGCGGCGTGCAGCGCCCAGCCGAGCTCGCGCATGCGCT
>Ga0114945_10001992_pt1 | contig 12272 bp, 12 predicted proteins | sample OV2TP3_FD_87194 | JGI IMG/M metagenome (GOLD analysis project Ga0114945, IMG submission 87194) | Hot spring microbial communities from Beatty, Nevada to study Microbial Dark Matter (Phase II) - OV2 TP3 | ecosystem: Environmental > Aquatic > Thermal springs > Hot (42-90C) | place: USA: Beatty... | reverse complement strand
CAGGTTGTTTCCTCGCCCTTCACGCAGAGATTGTCCTTCACCGTGATCGGGATCCCGAACACACGCCCCCGCGGTCCCCGTGTGAGGCGCTCCTCAAGCTGGCGCGTCAGGCGTTGAGGATCCACCGCGATGTAGGCATGGAGCGCCGGGTTGAGCCGCCCAATCTGATCCACCAAGTCCTTGAACAGGTCCCGCGGGTCGTACGTCCCCTCCTCAATGAGCGGACGCAGCTCGTGAATCGTCAACTCGCAGAGTCTGCCCATGAGGGTGTGTCAGTCGATGATTTTGGGAACCTTGAAGAGCTGGCCGTGCCGTGCCGGAGCAATCGCGAGCACCTCTTCAGACACCGTCACCGGCTTGAGCTGATCGGGGCGCATGATGTTCGACAGGGGAAGGACATGGCTCGTCGGCTCCACCCGATCCGTCGAGACCGCCTGGAGCTGTTGCACGTACTTGAGGATCTCATCCAATTGGGCGGAAAGCGTTTTCAACTCCGATTCTTCGAGCGATAAGCGGGCAAGGTAAGCCACTTTTTCGACATCCTTCACCGTGACAACGTTCTTCATCGTCGTCGGGACTCTCATGTTTGAATCTATCACACGCTCTAACCAAAGTCAACGGAAGGAGTTATCAAAACGATGATTGATGATTGGTGATGGATGACGTGTGTTTACCTTCCCATCAATCATCCATCATCCAGCACCCATCATCGTAACTGACTGACGGCATCGGCAAGCCGTGCGAAGGACTCAAGTGAGAGTTCTTCGCCGCGCACTCTGGGAAGCAAGCCAGCCTGCCGAATCACCGAAGCCGCCCCATCGCGATCCAAGCGCGGACGCGTCAGCGTGACTAAACAGTTGAGCAGTGTTTTTCGTCGCTGCGAGAACGCGACCTTCACGACCTCGAAGAACAGCCGTTCGTCCCGCACCACTACGGCAGGCGATGGTCGTGGCGCCAACCTGACCCAGACCGAATCGACTTGGGGCTGGGGGAAAAAGGCACTCCGTGGAATGCGCATGATCGCCTCGACCTCAAAACGATATTGGACAAGGATGGTCAGCCGCCCGTAGGCTTTGGTCCCTGGCGTTGCCTGGAGGCGGCTTGCGACTTCCCGTTGAAGGCCCAGCCACACCTCAGCGATCGTTGTCGATTGTTCGCACAGGCTGACGAGAATCGGCGAGGTGATGTGGTAGGGGATCGTCCCGACGACCTTGCTCCCTGAAACACGTTCCCAGGAAAACCCCAGAATGTCCTGGCAGAGCACCTGAACGTTCGGCAGCTCCTTCATCCGGACTTTCAGGAGCTCACAGATCGCGTGATCCACTTCGACCGCCAAGACCTGGTTGGCTCTGGCGGCCAGCAGGTCTGTCAGGGCACCCAACCCTGCCCCGATCTCGACCACCCGATCATGGGCACTGAGCTCGCATGTGTTGACAAGCTGCGTGGTGAGGCGGGGATCGATGAGGTAGTGTTGGCCGAGCCGTTTCTGGAGCCTGATCCGGTGAGCCCGGAGGAGCTCAAGCAGCTCGGACTTGGTATGCATTCACTGGGGGGTTACTATCGGTTCGTAACCTTTCTCGCTAGCTTTGCCGCAAGCTCGAGGGCGTAGCGCATCGAACCGGGATTGGCAAGACCCTTTCCCGCGATGTCCAGGGCGGTCCCGTGATCCGGAGAGGTCCGCACAACTGGAAGTCCCAGGCTCAGCTGGCAGCCTCGGTCTCGTGCCATGAGCTTAAACGGGATCAGCCCCTGGTCGTGGTACCAACAGATGACCGCATCGTAGCCTCGCGGGTCTACGAAGAAGCTGTCTGCAGCAAATGGTCCATCCAGCACCAGGCCATCGTGCTTGAACGCGCGAAGGACAGGAAGAAGCACTCGACGCTCCTCATCACCAAAGAGCCCTGCTTCCCCGGCATGGGGATTCAGCCCACACACAGCCAGCCGAGGTTCCTGGATGCCAAACCACCGCCTTAAAGCCTCCACCGTGACCAGGGTGGTTTGGCGAACGAGCGTGCTCGTCACGCGCGAGGGAACCTTTCGGAGCGCCAGGTGTCTCGTCAGCAAGGCCACGCGAAGGCGTGGCGACACGAACATCATCACGACGAACGACGCCCTCAAGCGCTTCGCCAGGTACTCGGTCTGCCCGACAAAGCGCCTGCCGGTTCGTTCGATCACCCATTTCGTCACCGGGGCGGTGACGATGGCGCTCGTCAGGCCTTGTCGCCACAGGTGGATGGCCACATCGAGATACGCCAATGAGGCTGATCCTGCCTGTGCAGAGGTTGTTCCAGGTATGAACCGCCAAGGGTGAGCCAAATTGAGAAAGGTCATTTGAGAATCAGACGGACTGACGGACTGACGGACTGACGAGCCTTGGCAGAATTCCTTGACTGACCTGACAACCCATCGAGGCAATCGCAGGCGCAGCGTCCGGGCGGTTTGTTCAAACACCGCAAGGTCTCCAATCACCATCACCCGAACGTTGGAGAGCACAGCTCCTCGGAGGGCTTTCAGAATGACCTCAGGCCCGACCCCGCACGGATCCCCGCTTGTGAGGGCAAGAACCGGCTGGGAAGTGCGCATTTCAATTCACAATTGTTTTACTCCGCAAGGAGCTCGATGTGTGCGCGCGCGGTGAGTTCCTGAAGCCATTGCCGCAGGCCTTGAGCGAACTTTTCCTGATACAGCCGTTCCTCAAGACGCCGTCGAGCCCCGGCAGCCTCAGTCTCAGAGAAGCTGCGACGCTCGATGACCTTGACCAGATGAAACCCCAGCCCCGACTGGACCGGGTTGGAGAGCTCACCCGGCGCGAGGTGGAAAAGGACGTGGTCGAGCTCCGGGAGCATCTGGCCTTGACGCACCCATCCGAGCAGTCCTCCGTCCGCCGCGTGGGAATCTTCCGAGTATTTCCGGGCCAGCGCTTCGAATTCGGCTCCTTTCAAGAGCTGGTCATAGAGTTGGTTGGCCAGCGCCAAGGCTTCTTCGTTCGATCGTTGCTCAGTCACCCGGATGAGGAGATGGGACGCTCGCACTTCCTCCCCGGGATTCTGGAGAACCGTGGAGGACCCGGCGGCTTTCGCGATCTCGTAGGGGCTCACGACGATTTTCGAACGCACCTCGCGGTCAATCGCTTCCTGAGCTAACAGCTGTTCGCGGAGCTCCTGTTTGAGTTGTTCCTCGCTCAAGCCCCCTGCCTTGAGCATCTGCTCGTAGGCCTCTTTGGTGTTAAATCGCGCCCGGACTGTCCGGAGTCGCTTGGCCACTTCATCGGCCGCGACGAACAGGTTCATCCGCTTGGCCTCCTGGAGAATCAGACGCTCCTCGATGAGCCGCTGGAGCACCGCCTGCCGGATCTCTTGCGCCTGGGCGCCATCAACGGCTCGTGGGTCGTCTTCTTGGAGCAGGGCGCTCATGTGGAAGACGACATCGCCTTCGGTGATGACCTCATCGTTCACGATCGCCACGATCCGGTTCGTGGTCTCGGCGCGTGCCTGTAGGCAGGAGGCAGGAGGCAGGAGGCAGGAGGCAGTAAGGACTGTCAGCAGTCCAATCCGCTTTCTGCCTTCTTCTTTCTGCCTTCTGCTTTCTGATCGTAGGCTGTTCATCATGGGCTTCATGCGACTTCAGCGAGCAGAGGTTGCTCCTGGTTCAACCGGCTGATCGCCTCGCGAAGCAGCCGGCAGTACAGATCGAATCCGACCGCGGTGATGTGGCCGTGTTGTTCCACACCAAGCAGGTTGCCAGCACCCCGGAGCTTGAGATCCTCCATGGCGATGTTGAACCCTGAACCCAGCGCCGTGTGCTGCATGATGGCCCGCAGACGCTCGCGGGTTTCCGCGGTCAGCGCCGTCCCTTGGGGCACGACGAGGTAGGCGTAGGCCTTGCGGGTAAAGCGGCCCACCCGACCCCGCAACTGGTACAGGTCAGCCAGGCCGAACTGGTCAGCCCGGTTGACGATCAGGGTGTTCGCGTTGGGGATGTCGATGCCTGATTCGATGATCGTCGTGGTCACCAGGACATCCAGCCGCCCCTCGATGAACTCGACCATCGTCTGCTCAAGCTCCTCTTCCCGCATCTGGCCATGGCCGATCCCCAGACGCGCCTCCGGCACGAGACGCTGGACGCGCTTGGCGACGTGATGGATGTCATGCACCCGGTTGTGGACCACATAGACCTGCCCGCCTCGTTCCAGCTCCTTCATCATCCACCGGCGTAACGACGCGTCGTCGTCCTCCGCGACCATCGTCTCGATCGGATGGCGGTTCTCGGGTGGCGTGGTGATGAGCGACATCGTCCTCGCGCCCATCAAGGCCAGGTACAGGGTCCGGGGGATCGGGGTGGCCGAGAGGACCAGCACGTCAAGCTGGGTCCGCATGCGCTTGAGCTGTTCCTTCTCCCGCACCCCGAAGCGCTGCTCCTCGTCGATGATCAGGAGGCCGAGATCCTTGAAGCGGACATCGTCTGACAGGAGCCGATGCGTCCCGATGACGACATCGCAGCTGCCCGATTTCAGGGCCTCAAGGATGTGATGCTGCTCAACGGCTGACTGGAACCTGGAGAGCGTCTCCACCTGGATGGGAAACTCCTGCATCCGGCTGGCGAAGGTCCGATCGTGCTGATAGGCGAGGATCGTCGTCGGAACCAGCACCGCGACCTGCTTGTGGTCCATGACGGCCTTAAACGCGGCGCGCAGTGCCACTTCAGTCTTCCCGTAGCCCACATCGCCAAGCAACAGCCGGTCCATGGACCGAGGGCGTTCCATGTCCCGTTTGACTTCTTCCAGTGCGGTCAGCTGATCGGGGGTTTCCCGATACGGGAAGGTCTGCTCAAACAGCGGCTGCCATTCGTGATCTGGCGAAAAGGCGTAGCCAGGAAGCGCCAGGCGCCTGGCGTGGACCTCAAGGAGTTCCTTCGCATAGGTCCAGGCTCCAATGTAGGCGTTCGTCTTGGCCCGCTCCCACGCACTGGTTCCCAGCTTGGAGAGCGCGGGTGCGCGCGCTCCAAATCCGATGTACTTCTGCACCAAGTGGAGCTGATCCATGGGGACATACAGCAGGTCTTTCTCAGCATACTCGAGCACCAGCGCATCGATCTGTCCCTGGCTCGTCGACAGTCGTGTGCGACCGCAAAACCTTCCGATGCCGTGGTCCAGGTGCACGACCAGGTCCCCCTCTTGCAGGTCCACGCACGATTCGAATGGGACCTCGACTAAAGCCAGCGCCCCGACCTCAGCCGCCACACGCATGCGCAGCTGCCGGGGCAGCACCACGACCATCGAGTGCCGATCCAAGGTCTCAGCCGTCGAGGGGTTGAAGCTTCGGATTGAGGCGATGCGCGAGCCGACGAGCTCAAGGCGCAGGGGGCACTCGAAGGTGGCCGGAAACAGATCCAGGATCCCGCCGCGCACCGCGACATCACCAGGGTCGACCACCTGCGGAACGCGCTGGTAGCCGAAGCGCGACAGTTGCGCAAGCGCCGCGTCGAGGTCGATCCGCTGGCCGACGTAAAACTTGCAGTATTCCAGCATCGTCATTGACGATTTACGAATGACGATTGTCGATTAAAATTGGACAATCGAAAATTCTCTTACATCCGCTTTGGGGCTGAGACGCCGAGAAGACCCAATCCATTGGCCAGGACCCACTGAGTCGCATGGACGAGGGCCAGGCGGGCCCGGGAGAGGGGGATGTCCTCACTGACGACTCGGTGTTGTGTGTAGAAGACATGGAAGAGCTCAGCGAGTTTTTGCAGGTAGATGGTCAACCCGTGCGGGTCGAGCGACTGGGCGCACAGCCGCACGACCATGGGAAACTGAAACAGCTGGCGCAGCAACAGCCGCTCCTCAGGCTCGGCGAGCCTGGAGAGGTCTGCCGGTCCCCGTCGCTTCCGCCAGGACAGCTGCTGACTGGCATAGGTCAGGATGCTCCAGATGCGCGCATGGGCATACTGGACATAGTAGACGGGGTTTTCCTGGACCTTGGCCTTGGCAAGATCCAAATCGAATTCGAGGTGGCTGTCCAGCGTGCGCATGAGGTAGAAAAATCGCGTCGCATCGACCCCGACCTCATCGAGGACCTCGCCAAGCGTCACGAACTCGCCCTGGCGCTTCGACATTGGGATCGGCTTGCCGTGGCGGGACAGTGTCACGAGCTGCACGATGCGGATCACCAGCCGCTCAGCCGGAAGGCCCAGCGCCTGGACGGACGCCACAAGCCGGGGGATGTAGCCGTGGTGGTCTGGGCCCCACAGGTTGACGAGCTGAGAGAAGCCCCGCTCGAATTTCCAGTGGTGGTAGGCGATATCCGGCGCCAGGTAGGTCAACTCGCCGGTCCGCTTCTGCACCACGCGATCTTTGTCATCGCCAAACTTCGTCGAGGCAAACCACAGGGCGTCGTCCTGTTCGTACAGGGCCCCCCGACGTTTCAAGGTGACCAGGGCGCGATCAATGCGCCCAGAGGTCCGCAGCCACCGCTGGCTCACCCAGCGATCAAACCGAAGTCGAAACCTGATGAGGTCCTGCTGAATCTCTCGAAGGATCGCCTCGATGCCAAAGGCCACAAACCGAGAGAGGCTCGAATCGTCGAGCTGGTCCAGGAAGCGCGCGCCGTAGCGTGTGTGAAACGCCTTGGCCACCTCGTAGAGATAGGCGCCCCGATACCCCTCCTCCGGGAACGGGATAGCCTGTCCAAGGAACTCGGCATAGCGAGCCTGAAGGGAGCGGCCGAGCAATTCGATCTGGCGCCCTTCGTCGTTGAGAAAGTACTCGCGAACGACCCGATAGCCCTGAGCGCCAAGGACGCGGGCGAGCGCATCGCCCACTGCGGCTTGCCGTCCATGGGCCACGCTCAAAGGGCCGGTGGGATTCGCGCTGACGAACTCGATGAGGACGGCTTTTCCCTGCCCCAGGCGGCTTGTGCCATACTGGTGCGTTGCCCGATTGATCTGCGCCAGGATCTGCGTCAGCGCCTGCTGGGAAAGGAAGACGTTCACAAAGCCGCGCTTGGCCTCGAGGCGCTCGACGAGCCCGTCAAGGGGGGAGCGCCGCACGGTGTCCTGCAGGACGGTGACGAGCCGCTCGGCGAGCTGTTGGGGCGCTTGGCCTTGCTTGGAGGCCAGTCGAAACGAGATCGGCGAGGACAGATCGCCGAACGTCGGATCCTTGGGAACTTCCCACCGCAAGGACGCCGGCTCAATCGTCGGATCGAGTGGCCCGACCGCCTGCCGCAAGAGCTCGTTCAATTGATCATCCACACGCATCCGCATCATCTCGGCGAAGCGAAGCGGGCTGCTCAAGGCTCTAGGCTCAAGGCTCTAGGCACAGGCAGTTGCCTCGAGCCTCCAGCCTACAGCCTAGAGCATGTTGGGATTAAGAGGAATCCGTGGAGCGTCTCCCCACAGGCGTTCGAGCTGGTAAAAATCCCTGGCGGGTGGATTGAACAGGTGGATGACCAGATCGCCGCAATCCATCAACACCCACGAGAGCCCATCATCGATCCGGGGGCCAGCGGCTTTCGGCGAGATCCCTGCCTGTCCGGTGTTCCTCGGGGCAGACAGGCCTTCGATATGCCACACCTGCTCACCTCGTTGGATGAACTCATCTTCGATCTGTTCGGTGATCGCGAGGACTTGCGGCTTGCTTGTCGCGGTGGCAATGACAAAAAAATCGGTCACGCTCGAGAGGCGTCGCAGATCCACCACGACGACACCCTCAGCGTGCTTGGCGAGAGCGGCTTTCGCCGCGATGAGGGCTTTCGCTTGACTAGAAATTTTGCGAAAGCAAAATTTAGGCCTTCACGATCCGGTACATCGCCGTGCCACAATCCGGACAGCGGCCCTTCATGGCTGGCCGGCCCTTCTTGATTTCCACTTTCTGGGCGTCCTTCATCTCTTTCTTGCCCTTGCACTTCATACAGTACGCCTCCATCATCCCTCCTTTAATGAGGACACAAGTTATGGAGCCCACGAGGGCTCCATAACTTGTCTGTCCGAATTAAACCCCGCACGAATTTGCCACATCGTCGTGACAAGCCTAACATGGGCTTTTTATCGTTGTCAACCCTTGACATGGGTGAGCGATTCGCCATCCGCGAATCGCGTCCCGCACCTCCCGTGCGGGACGGCGCTGCGCGCCAACTCATGTCAAGGGTCAAGTCATGCCCTCACCCCGGGGATCTCTTCCTGGATCTCTCCGACGATCTCTTCCAGCAGATCCTCGAGCGTCACCAATCCGAGGGTGACCTGCTTGGCACTCTGGACGATCGCAATCTGGATCTTCAATCGCTGGAAATCCCTGAGGAGCTCGGCGACCCGCTTCGTCTCCGGGACCGCGTAGGCTGATCGGACAAGATCAGGGAGCACAAACAGCCCGCCGTGGCGCCAGACCGCCAAGAGGTCCCGGGCGTAGATGATCCCCTCGATGTGATCGAGGGAGCCGCGGTAGACCGGGATGCGCGAATGGCCTTCCTCGATGAGGATATCCAGGACCGCTTCGGGCGGCTGGGTGATCTCGATGGCGACGATCTGGTCTCGCGGCATCATGACGTCCTTGACCAGCGTGTCTTCAAACTCGAAGATCCGGTGCAGCATCCGCAGCTCGTCCTCGGCCACCACCCCGGCTTCCCGCCCCATCTCGATCATGACCTTGAGCTCCTCCTCCGTCACCAAAGGGGAGCGCGGGAGCCGCTGTCCGCCGAACAGGCGGATCATCCAGCGGCTTGCGGTGGTAAACAGCCACACCAGCGGATGCATGAGCCAAATGAACCATCGCATCGGACGGGCCAGCAGGAGGGCGATGCGGTCCGCGTGCCGCGCCCCAAGGATCTTCGGCGTGATGTCGCCAAAGACCAACAACAGGGTTGTCACGACCGCTGCGGCGACCAGCGGCCCGCGGTGCATCCCCAGGAGACTGACGAACAGGACGGTCCCCACGGTTGCCAGGGCGACATCGACGAGGTTGTCGCTGACGACCAGCGTGGCGATGAGCCGATCCAGCCGCGTGAGGAGCTGGTACACGAGCCTGGCCACGGGTGAGCCTTGCTGCATCAGGTGCCGAAGCCTGACTTTGTTGACGGCAAGATACGCGGCTTCGCCCATCGAAAAGACCGCGGACAGGCCAAGCAGCACAGCCAGAGCCAAGAGAAGGGGAAGAGTTGTCATAAATTTTCCGAAGGAAAATTTATAGCCATCGGTACTTGCGGAAAAAGTAGAGCATGATCGGCATGGAGACCAACAGCCCACCGGAGAGCACATGATAGATCCAGCGAGGGCCAAGCTCTGGGTTCTCCCCGAAGTTCATCCCGTAGATGCCAGTCATGACGATCAGCGGGAGCGCCAAGGTGGCGATGGCGGTCATCGTCTTCATGATCTCGTTGAGTCGGTTGGAGACGATGGTCGCGTAGGCCTCCAGGGCCATCGTGGTGACCTCTCGGCAGGCATCGACGAGATCGCTCATCCTGAGCAGATGATCGTAGATATCGCGGAAGTAGATCGCGTTGGCAGGCTTGATGAAGGGCAGATCCCCCCGGTTGAGCCGACTGAGGATCTCCCGGTGCGGTGCGAGGGTCCGTCGCAGGATCATGAGCTCGTTGTAGATCCCGAACAAGTCGCTCAGCGTCGCCTGCGTCGAGTCGGTCAGGAGGCGCGCTTCGAGCTCATCCACCCGCGATTCCACCTCATCGAGGATGGGAAAGTAGCTGTCAATGAGGGAGTCTGCCAGGGAGTAGAAGAGGAAGTCCGCGCCCCGCTTGATGATCGGCGACTTCTTCTCGACCCTGATGCGGTCCTCGTCGACAGTCTTGATGGGTTCCGAACGCACCGTGATGAGAAAGTTGCTCCCCACGCAGAGGTCGAGCTCCATGGGGGTCAGACGTCCGTTCTCGTTCCGCTTCAACCCGTGGAGCACGACGAACAAGTACCGCTCAAACTCCTCGAGCTTGGGCCGGAGGTTGGGCATGATACAGTCTTCCACCGTCAGGGGGTGCAGCTCGAAGACCTCAAGCAACAGCTCCACATCGGTGTCCTCGGGATCCTCGGTATCGACCCAGAGCAACATGTCAGGATCCTTGAGCGCCTCGCGGAGGCGGTCCAGTGGCACGTCGCACTCCAGCCGGCCATCCGGATGGTAGAGGCACGATCTAATCATGGTTTCTTTCCATCGTCTCACTGGTAAAGTCGGTGGCGAGCGATGTAGCGAGCCACAGGGTCAGCGACCAAGTACCGAATGGAGAGTCCCCGACGGATTCGGGCGCGAATCATGGAGGACGAAATGTCGATGTGGGGCATCGAGAGCCGGTGTCCCTTGGGGATCGATCGGGCCCGTGGACGAGGGGAGCCATCGACCCGCCGACCCTTCGACGCACGACGTTTGCTCAGAGTCGTGGCGAGCGATGTCGAACCACGATCCGCCACAACAAAGGTGCACAGCCGTCCGAGTTCCTTGAGTCCATACCACGGCAGGGTGAGCATCTCCGATCCCACGATGAGAAACAACGTGGCTTTCGGGAACCGCTCTCGAAGGAGCCGGACGGTCCTGATGGTATACGACAGCCCCCCGAGCTTCAGTTCGAGGTCAGAGGCCCGGAATGCGGGATGGCCGCGAATCGCCAAGCGGATCAATCGCAAGCGCACCTCACCATCCAACAGGCCGCGGGACGATTTGTGCGGGGGGATGGCGGTTGGGATGAACCAGACCTCATCGAGTGCGCACTGCTCGCGGGCGCATTCGGCCAACACCACATGGCCCAGGTGGATAGGGTTGAACGTGCCACCCAGAATACCCAGTCGCATGCATCGGCTGGCTCGAGGCTGAAGGCTGGATGCTCAAGGCAATTGCCTAGAGCCTAGAGCCCATGATGATCTTCATGTCCGGAGCTGGCCGTCGCCGAAGACGATGTATTTGTACGTGGTCAGCTCCTCAAGGCCCATCGGCCCGCGGGCATGCAGCTTGTCCGTGCTGATGCCAATCTCCGCGCCCAGTCCAAACTGGAACCCGTCCGTAAACCGGGTTGACGCGTTGACGTAGACGCAGGCCGAATCGACTTCCTGGACGAAGCGCATCGCGTGGGCGTGGTTCGCCGTGACAATGGCATCAGAGTGCGCGGATCCATACCGGCTGATGTGCTCCATCGCCTCATCCAGCGAGTCCACGACCTTGACGGAGAGGATGAGGTCAAGATACTCGGTCGTCCAGTCTTCCTCAGTCGCCGCCTTGATCCCGGACGCCAGGGCCCGGGTCCGCTCGCACCCGCGGATTTCCACGCCGGCTTCCTGAAAACGCTTGACCATCGAGGGCAAGAATCGGGACGCGACCTGCTGATGAACAAGCAGAGTTTCCATGGCATTGCACGTGGCGGGCCGCTGGCACTTCGCATTGAACGCGATCTGCTCCGCCATGGCAAGATCCACTTCGTCATCCACGTAGACGTGACACACCCCCTTGGCATGCTTGATCACCGGAATCTTGGAGCTCTCCACGACTTTTTGGATGAGGGCTTCTCCGCCGCGTGGGATGATCACGTCGATGGACGCATCCATCTGCAGCATCAGGTCAACGCCGAGGCGATCTGGGGTGGGGATCACGCTGATGGCTGCCAGGGGAAGCCCGGCTTTTCCAATGGCTTCTTGGAGGGCCGTCGCAATCGCCTGGTTGGACAAAAACGCCTCTTGCCCGCCCCGCAGCACCACGGCGTTTCCGCTCTTGAGGCACAGCGCCGCACAATCGCTCGTCACGTTGGGCCGGGATTCATAGATGATGCCGATGACGCCAAGCGGGACGCGGACCTTCCCAACCAATAGACCGTTAGGTCTACGCCACATCCGCAGGACCTCCCCGACTGGATCAGGAAGCTGGGCGACCGTCTCGATCGAGCTGACCATCTCATTGAACCGTGCCTCGGTGAGCGTCAGCCGATCAATGAGTGCCGGGATGAGCTTGTCCCACCGAGCCGCTTCGACGTCGGCAGCGTTGGCGCGCAAGATAGCCTGACGCTCGGTCCGCAGAGCCTCAGCCATCGCCCGCAGGGCCGCGTTCTTCTGATCGGAAGAGACCTTCGCCAACTGCCGAGCCGCCTGCTTGGCCTCTTGCGCGACTCTTCGGATTTGCTCTTTCAAATTTTCGATTTCCGATTGACGATTGATGATTGTGGCCATTTTCAATCGACCCCGCCATCGGGCCACGGCCTTTGGCCGTGGGCCCGCGTTGCGGCCTCGAGCAGGTGGGCGGGATGTCGCCCCAGGTGGGGCGTGGTGTCAGGGTGCCACGGGCTGTGCCCGTG
>Ga0114945_10001989_pt1 | contig 12277 bp, 10 predicted proteins | sample OV2TP3_FD_87194 | JGI IMG/M metagenome (GOLD analysis project Ga0114945, IMG submission 87194) | Hot spring microbial communities from Beatty, Nevada to study Microbial Dark Matter (Phase II) - OV2 TP3 | ecosystem: Environmental > Aquatic > Thermal springs > Hot (42-90C) | place: USA: Beatty... | reverse complement strand
TCGTCTTCTATAACCGCCCATGTTTTGGCCATTGACTTACTTCCTTGCTAGAAATACCTCTTTGTACGGAAACGTGAATTCTGTGATAAATTGCCTGCCGTTCTTACGAAACCTGATCAAGGAACCATCAAGTTTCAGAAGGCACGTTTGCAATACGGCTCTTGTTCCAACCTCACGGAATTTAACATTCACTTCTCCAAAACAGTCATTTTGAATCGCTATCCGGATCCACCCTTTCCTCGGTGAGTCTGCCACGCACTCAATATCACCACGTGGTGGAGCATGCTCTATAGAATTGGTCAGTGCTGCATACATAGTACGCATAAAGATATTCTGAGCTCCCCGATCCACATCCTCTCGCCAGGTAAGAGTTTCTTTACCATTATAAATGGTACTTACTGTCGGCAAGTTTTTTAGGACTCTTTGGTATTCATTTCTGTACTCAAGAATATCTTTATAACTGGAAGGTTCTTTCTTCTGTCACGTCCCAGCAATCGGGACCCAGTGTAATCCCACCAATTGGGACCCACCCCGGCAGATGTGTTTTTTTACTCTATCTCATCAACCTCCGGGCTAACAAGCCACTCGCCCTAAAAAAATTCTTCCGCATTTCGTTTTTATCGCACGATCTCGCTCTGGCCTGACCTCAGCTATCCCCCCTTTTTTGGGATACGTGCCGTTTCGTTGTAGCCATCTCAGTGGACGACGGCAAACTGATTTTCCCTTTCAGCCGGTAGCTCTGCCCCTGAAAGGCAACGAGGATAGCCCGGTCAAAGATCCGGTCGATGGTGGCATTGGCCAGGACCGGGTCCGGGAAGACCTCACCCCACTCTTCAATCTCCCGGTTCGAGGTCAACACCATGGCTGAGCTGTACTTTCGGCGGTCGAACAGATCGAAGACTTCCTCCGCAATCTCCCGGCTCATGGAGATCACCCCCCAGTCATCAAGGATCCACAGCTTAGAGGAGAGCATCTTTTTGAACAGCAGGTCGAGCTGGTTGCGGACCTTGGCCAGGTGGATTTGCTCGACGAGCCTCTTGGTGCTGGCACAGTAAACTCGATAGCCCTCTTTGGCAGCCAACACCCCAATGGCCAGAGCCAAATGGGTCTTTCCCAGTCCCGAGGGTCCTAAGAACAAAGCGATGCGGTGCTCATGGATAAATCCCAGGCCGGTAAGCTCCTGGATCTTGCTCTGGTCAATCTTGGGATTAAACTTCCAGTCAAACGACTCCAGGGTGGTCACCTCCGGAAACGCTGCCCGCTTAATGCGCCGCTCCAGGGCCCTCTGCTTACGGGCGTCGATCTCCCTCTCCAAGAGCTCTGAGACCCAAGAGAGCTCCACCGCTCGCTTGTGGCGGGAAAGCACCTCCTCGATCTCCCGCGCTGCGCTCTTAAGCTTCAGTGTCCTTAGCTGTGAGCGGATGGTTTCAAGATTCATGATTCCCTCCGTGATTGATGAGCAACGAGAGCTGTTCTTGATAGACCGAAAGGGGACGCACGTGCTTGGGTGCTGGCTTGGCCGATGAGGGAGCCGGCGCCGCCCCGCTCTGCCGTTTCACTGCTGCCACTTCCTCCTCCACCTCCAAAAGCTGCCTCACGGTGTGGTAGCTCAGGCTCTTTAGCTCCAGGGCACGCCGACAGGCCTCGTTGATCCTTTCTGCCCCATAGCGTTTGTCCAAGCTGAGGATCCCCCAGATCTTGCGCGTGTCAATAAAACCCTGCCCCTGCTCAAGCAGCCCAACCACCATCTGTTCCACCGCGGGACCCAGCCTGGCCGCACGCTTGCGGTAGAGCGAGTCGTCCTGAAGCGAGCGCTCCCAGGGCTTAAGATGCTGGGGCTTGGTGGACTTGGTCTGGTAGGGGGAGGTCAAGCGCTCATGGACCTCCAAAAGCTTGCCCTGATAGTAGATGGACACCAGCTTTGAGTCACCCAGCACCACCACGGTCTTCCCGACATACCTTTCATCGAGAGAGTAATATTTGTTGTGGAAGCGCACGTGGCCGTCCTGGCGCACTTGGCCCTCATGGAACTGCTCGATCTCATAAGCCACAGGCGGCAGCGGCTTCAAAGCCTTAGCTTCTTCCTCCACGAACAACTCCCTGGGGCGCCTGAGCGTGGTAGCGTGCTTGCGCTCGTTGGCGATGGCCACTTTGCGGTCAAGGTAGTGCTGGGATTCCTCGATTCCCTGCCACCCCTCTCCATGAGCCTCGTAGAGCCGGCGCACGTAGGGAATGGGTCGCTCCACCTTGCCCTTCTTCTGTGGATCTCTGGGTGGCAGGCACTCAAAGATGACCCCGTAATGAGCGCCAAAGCGCTCCACCGCAGGGTTGAGCAAAGGCTCGTAGAGAGAGGCTCTAAGCGCGATGCACTTGGGATTATCCACGGTGATCTTGAAGGGCACTCCTCCCAGTTCCCGCAACATGCTTTCAATGGCCTTCAGTGTTGTCTCCACATCAAAGCGCCACACCAAGCGGACCAAAAGGTAGCGGGAAAAACCCAACACCCCGACAAACATCCATAAGGTCTTCTTTTGCCCCGTATGGGGATCGATCCCATCGCGCAGTTTGCCCCAGTCCACAATGAGCGCTTCGCCCGGCCTGTGCACGATCTCCGGCACCACCCGCCGAGTGCTCTCACCGAGACGGTTGAGCTTGGAGCGTTCCAGATAACGATAGAAGCTAGAGCGGCTCACCGAGACGGGCAGCTCCTCAAAGACCGTGACTCGATGCCAACCGGCCCTAAGTCGTTCCTCCATCCAAGAGCGGTGTGGCTCCAAAAGCTCGTGGGCTTCAGAGATCCTCAGACTCCTTCCATCCACTGGCTCGGGGAAAACAGCCTCAGGATAGGGCGTAACCTCTACCGATCCCTTCCCGCCCTGCTCGGTCAGGTAACCGTACTCCTTGGCTTGCTCCCGCAGCCGCCGCACTCGCCTCTTGCTGACATGCAGGCTGCGAGAAATCGAGTTCACCCCAGCACCACCAATCAAAAGCTCCACGATCTTTCTGTCCATAAGCGTTCGTCTCATCGGTGCCCCCTTGAAGTGGTTTTTGAGGGGACACCGTATCTTGCGCCGGGTGGGTCCGGATAGGTGGGATTTGCCACCCCAAAACCGGGTCCCAATAGATGGGATTACCCCCGCTAAAAGTGGGGCCGCTTAGGTGGGATTCACTACCCTAAAACTGGGGCCAAATAGGTGGGACGTAACATTCTTCTCCCAAAGAACACGCTGCACTGCAACAATTTCTCGTGCCTTCAGCCCACACGCGTAGGCTATCTCTCCAAAATTAGCATCTTCCCGAAACCCCACCATGGCAGCCAAATTCTTATCCCCTCCCCATATGAACAGCAAATCAGTGAGATTCTCAAGAAATTTTGGTTCGGGACAAACGAGCCACCTCGCAAGTTCATTGGCTTTATCACCGCTATCCACAAAAAGCTTCCCAAATCTATCTGCCGCCTCGGTGTTGTCATTGATAGAGAACAAAAACGATAGCCGTAAAAGGGATTTATAGAAAATGGACTTTGTTAGTTTTCCTACTTCGTGACTGAACGCCCCTAGTTGCTCCTCTAGCGTAGCAGTCTGAACGCGCTTTCCGTAGAAGCCTTTATCTATAATGGGTCTGCCAAGTTCAACGAAAAAGGTGTAGATTCGAGACAAACGTCGTATCGCTTCAGATTTTGTTTCGCCCGGGTGATAGGGTTCATGCGTGGCCTTCCTGGTAAAAGAACTGATTGCAGGTAGCCGCCATATCGGGTTCAGCGTTAGAAGGCAAAAGACAACACAGGGCGAGGGTGAGTCCAGGTCTTTCACCCGAACCGGGAACTGGCGGGATTCTAATATTGGGAAGACCAAGTGTTCTTTAGGCTGTCTATCGAGCGAAGTCAAATAGAAATAGGGAATAACGGGGAAACGTGCGACTTTATGAAGTCTGTTGAGAAGGTTCAATGCTGTTAGGTCGTTTACGTCATTATTGTTTTCCGACAATAAGAAATAATAGATTATTTGACGGAGGAGTTTATCGAATTCCAACCTTTTGTCAGGAGCTAATAACACTCCTACCCGAAATGAACGGGTAATCTTTTCTACCATTTTTTTCGCTTTGATGATAACCTTACTTACAGTATTTCTTTTTCGTGTGCCGCGTCCAGAATATCGATCGCTTATCTTCGTAACCACATGGTACGCAAACCATAGAAGTTCCCGAAGTACCTCAGTTGTCCTACCTCTGTTATCGACTAATCCAAGAGTCCGCCATTCCCTGGAAAAATCATAGGCTTCCTGTTCGGGTTGGAAATCCACACGTTGCTTTATTCTTTCCCAGGCACGTAGCGCCCCCGAGAGAAACGCCATTTCGGGATCAACTTTTCGGTCGGTATCCAAAAACCCGCTTAGCTTTTGCAACTCATCATGTGCCGATGCTACTGTGTTGATCCAATCTAACTCAATCGAATGCTCCGATTTCGGCCATAAGCCCGGGGTCCACAGGTCTTGAACCTGAGGTTTAACCGTGATTGCCTGCCCAGGATCGACGCGACATGTGACCCCATTCATCTGGGCAGATCGGATTAGCCAACGCCAGCCATAAAGAACCAATGAGACTTCGCCTACTGGACAGTAGAGAAACTTAAAACCATCTTGCCTACCCAACTTTCCGCCAAAGATTAGAGAAAGTGACAAGTTCGATCCACTTGAACTAGGTCGGTTCTGTGGTAGATGATAATAGAATTCGGGAGGGTTGTTTCTCAGGAACTGTCTTTCGCGTCGACCAATAAACAAGAGAGCTATTAGGTTACGGTCGTCTTCTGAATCAAAGGCTAGGTAAGGGATATTTATAATCGGAATTCCTGCTATGGGAGGCGGATACTGAGTGTGCTGTAACAGGAAAAACTCTTCCCTACTTTGATGTGCTAAGCCAAAAGCACCACCATATACTCCGAGGTATCTCCAGACAAAGTCCCAGAGTCCGCCCCTGTTGTCCTGAAGAACAGTTGCAAGTTTATCTGTATCATTGCCGGCCTCCGCAAATATGGAATCCAGCCTGTACATATAATCCCAGAAGACACTGTCTAAATCCCGTTTACTCATTTCCTAGCCCAAAGGATACCAACCTGCCAGAAACGAAAAGGATTTCCTACTTGGCGGAAGCCGATGTCCCGCAGCATTCCTGCCTGCCCCCTCAGATTTGGCTCTGCACTTGAAGAATTCCCGCCTTCTTTTCCCCCTTCTATCGCATCAAGAATATTATCCCTTTTGTAATGCCGCAACCAGAGCTTTGACAATTCACGGCGCTTGGCTTTGCGAATTGATGCGGCTTCCTTGAATTGTGGCTCCGGATTTTCGAACTGCCTCATTATCCACCGGACATCGAAATCATTTGCGAAAGCACGGAGGTCCGGTGATTGATAGGTAAATAGATCTCCATTTATCATCACCCCTCCCTGTTCGAGGACGTCGTAAAATTGACGATAAGCTTGTCTTTTTTCTGCAGCTTTTAAATGATGGATGGTAAAGGTGGTGATGACTGCCTTGTAACCGGTACCCTGCTCGTTAACCGGCAAAAAATCGCGCAGCGAGTCTTGGCTTCCTTCTCTGCCTAGGATATCGCCCTCAATAAGAACCCAACGCTGAGAACTATTAATAGAAAAGCTTGGCCCAAAGACAGCTTTGAGATTTTTATGGAACTCTCGGTGCATCGGTTTACATAGGTCAATGGCAACCACGGCAAGGTTCGGAAATTCCTTCATAACACGGATAGATTCTGCCCCCGTGCCTGACCCGGCATCCAGTATAGACCCATTGGCTTGGTCCGGCTCTACGTGTTGGGTTACCCGGAAGTGACATTTTAAGAGTTCTATGATGGTCTCATGCATGAGCCTGTATTGGGGCACGACGAGGTCAATAGTTCTGTCATACATCCCCGCAGAAGACTCAGCATAAAAAAACTTCTTCCTTCGTTCCGAAGGCGAAAGCCGCTGCTTTTTTTTCACGTTGATCCGCGGATCGGGCCTCTGAATGAAATCTCTTGGGTGAAAGCCCAGAGGTCAAACCTGGCGGGATCCTTTAGAAAGCAAAAAATACTCACTTCCCTTTTAGATCCTTCGACCTAAGTAGCTGATTCAATCACAGACAGAAACCGTCGAACCCTCTCATTTTTCGGACAATCAAGCAAGTCTGGACCACCCGACTCTAACACTTTCCCCTCGTCCAGAAACACCACTCGGTCAGCCGCTCGGCGAGCGAATCCGATTAGGTGTGTTACAAGCAAAACTCCGATTCCTTTATCACGGAGTGCTTGTAGGTGAGAAAGTATTACGCTCACCTGTTCCACGTCCAAGGCGGACGTGATTTCATCAAGAAGTATGTATGAAGGATCAAGAATAAGTGCTCTTGCCAGGGCAGTACGCTGTCGTTGCCCAATGGAAGCCTCGTTCGGATACCGGTCGATGAACTCAGCCATATCAAAGAGCTTAATCAGCTCATCAAGATGTCCCCCGTTGTCGATCTTCTTTTTATTTCGAACGGGTAAAATGATGTTCTCTCGAAGGGTCAGGTGTGGCCACAGGAAAAGTTGCTGGAAAACGACCGTAACATCAGGCCAAGGCGGTTTAATCCCGTCGTCTACCCTAGGGGAAAAGTATAGGCGATATCATCGACCGCAATCTTACCAGAATCTGGCGGGTCTAGCAGTGATAGCGTTCTAAGGAGCGTTGTTTTGCCGGCCCCACTAGGCCCAATAAGAGCCGCAATTTTCCCTGGCTCCACGGAAATATCGATCCCTCTTAGAACTTGCCGCTCACCGAAAGATTTAAAAACGTTCTGTGCAGAAAGCATTTACCCACGGCCTTTTCGTCTCTATTGTTCCGACAGATCACGGGTGAATCTACTTCTCAGCCATATCGCTAACCCATTTAAAGGAAGGCAGATAGCCAGAAAGAAAACAGCAAGGGCAGTGTAAATCTCGACTGGCTTGTAAATGGTTGCATTAATCCGCTGCGCGACACGGAAGAGCTCATCTACGGAGATCAAACTGGCAAACAGGGTAGCTTGAAGCATATTGACTTGGATCATGAGCAGCCCTGGAAGAATCTGGCGGAAGATGATGGGAAGTTGGATGCGAAGGAGTGTTTGGCGATCCGAAAGCCCACAAACTTTGGCGGCAACGACGTACTGAGACGGAAAATCGGCAAGGACGGCACGAACCAAATCAGCAACAGCGAAGACATTGATAGTAGAAAGAGCGGCTGCCGCCGTATAGAAGGGATCTATTACTACCCCCAAGATCGCCTGCAAAGGATAATGTAGCCAAAATAGAAACACTAGGATAGGTATACCCGATAGGATGAACGACCCAATTCGCGATGTCACGCCTACTGCCAGGTTCCACTTGGCACCCGCACTGCCAAGTAGAGATCCTAGGATGAGGCCAGAAGACCAAATTATAGCGCAGAGCTTCAGTGTGACGAGCAAGCCATCCGAAAACCCTTCTCTGTAATTGACAAGGATATCAACAACTGTCATGTGCCCACTTATGCCGCTTCTTGCTAACGCCCGGATGCTCGATACGGATATGCGCCTCGATAAAAGGCCCCCGGAAAGGTTTCATACTTATCCAGTAGCTCGTCAACAAAACCACTATTAAGTAATTCCTGGAGCGCGGTGTCTAGCATAGCTTTGAATTCGACTTGGCCTCGCTTAAACATCATCGTGTTCCCAAAAACCCGCACCGGTTTTTGTATAGCAAGATTTTTCACCGTTCCGGGGTTATTCTTAAGGAATTGGTAGCCAAAATAAGGTTCAGCAAAGGTCACATCGGCTCGCCTCTGCGCAACATTCAAAAGAATTTGAGAAACGTCAGAAAGTTGGGGTAGTGAAACTCTCTGAGCTTTGGGAAACTGCGATCTTGCAATAATATCCGACATCTCACCATCAATTGTTGCAATTTTGACGGCTTCAGAGTTTATAGCCTTCAGAGTTCCAGTAAACCGATTTTCGTCTTGGCGAACGTAGATACCTATGCCGCTGTAGAAGAGGGGGATGCTGAAGTCCACTAGTTTTCCGCGCGTAGTATTTGCCCAAACTGGAGAGCAAATCATATCATACCGGTCGGTCTCCAGTCCCTCGATCATGGAACCCCACCCAACCTCTTCTTTCCACTCGATTTTGAGCCCCAGATTTTGAGCAGCTGCTTCAAGGGATTCTACAAAGATCCCGGAAAGCTTTCCCGTATTTGGATCCTTGATGCTCCCGGGCGGATAAATGACATATCCACATCGTATTTTCCCAGCTTTAATAACGCGCTCGTAAAGCGTCTCCGTCTTTTGGGCTAAAGTGCCAGTAGCTGCTGGTCTAAAGATGGAGTTTGTCACGAGGGTGACAGCGACTACGAGAACTATAATTCCAATGATTACAGCTAAATTTCGTCCTTTCATGCTTTTAAATCTCCTTTGCTTTAGCTACATTGAGTTGTCGAGTCGTCGGAAAAACAACAGGCTATGGTAACCCTACCGCAATCTACATGCCAAATCGCCTCTAGAACAGCCTGTCACGGCATCACCGGTAACTTGTTGATATTATTGTAAATTCTAAACGTAGCGTGCTTCTGCCCAATAATAGCGATGACCCCTACCATTCATGGCAAGCTATTAGAAGTATCGAATCCGATACCAAAGATATCAGGAGACTGGGTTAGGGCTCGTGAGGCTATCCTCAATCTCAATAAAGGCTGGATTGGCGAGGGAAACTAAACACCCTCCTTTCAGGGCCGAAAAGACCCTAAATTTGGAAGTGACTATAGGCACTGAGGATCTCGGAAGTATCTTAGGCGGGATTGTATTTTTATGGGATTTTTTCTGGCCATGATTATTTCCCGACGCCAGACGTCAAAAGTGTGCCAACCGATAGGCCGCTAAACGCAAGCAAAGGAGTCCGGCATACAATTTGCTGTGTGGCATCAATCGGTCGTTGCTGGTGCTACTCCGACGTAAGGCCGAAGTACACTGACCAATAGACTTACCAGTTGGCCAGCCCAGGTGAAGGTGAGGTAGACCATGAAGCAAGGATTCGTCTACGTGTTTTATGATCCGGGTGCCCCCAGGCGGGTGAAGATCGGTCGGACTGAGCGCGACCCCGAGGCGAGGCGCGAGGAGCTATGGAGTTCAGGCCTTGCCGAGCCCCTTCACAGCGCGCATTATGAATGGAGCCCGGACTGCTTCGCCCTCGAACGCTTGGTGCATAAGCGGCTTACCAAGTACCGGATTAAGGACCGCCGTGAGTTTTTCGACGTGCCGATCGACTTCGCGATCGCAACCGTCAGAGCGGCTGCTGAGGAAGTACTGCATCTTCTTGGCTATAAGACGTCTGGCCACTCTGAGGAACTCGCTCCTGCCATAAACGAAGATTCGTTGCGGGATACCCATCTTATTCAAGCGCTCCTGCGGAAGGTGAACGCAGACTGCCACAGTTCTCCCCTCCCACCAATCCCGCAGACCGCTAGGGTTGTGGAAAAGGCCTTTCATCGCATGGAGGCCATTCTTTTGTCACGAGGCCACAAGCAGGCCCTGAAGGCTTTGGCAGACAATGTTGCATATGATGACATTCGGACCGCGGGCAGCAGTGCATTTCGTGGTATAGCAAGTCCTGAGGATCACAAATGCGTCATGGCATGGCTGAAGTTTCGAGGGGAAGCTGCTCTTCGGCTTAGCATCGCGACCAACTCAGCTGCCGCGGTCGCGGCTGCATTTCGGTTGCGGGATTGGGGACGCCAAGTCGGGTACGAAGTAGATGTATCATGCAGTGAACCCGCTGGAATATTCCAGGTCCTGAGCGCGTGGGCAACGCATCCGCCCTTTCATTGCATTGTAGTCGGCCAACCAGCGTTCTCGTTCGCGACGTGCACTGCCATCGAATCCGGTTCCAATGACCGAACGCGAAATTCCTATTCACTTGCGCTGCCTGTGCATACCGAAGGCCAGACCCTTTTAGTCTCTACGAAGATTGGCGCTCGTGGCGTTGGCTGCATTTACGTTCCAGGGCCGGGAGCAACAGAAGAACCACACAGGACAGGGGAATTCCAGGCTTTACTCTCTCGAACGGGGCTCATAACAAAACGGTCCGTGGATACCAAATTCATAGGTGTCCGAGATGTTTTAGATGGACGCGTACATATCGGTCGAGGTGCAGGCATTCAGATGTGGTTACCAACAGAAGCTAAACTCCGTCGTTCCCAGGGGCTAACTCGAGTACCGGGCTTCAGTTACCGCCACCTCATATGCCTGTTTGTCCACACTGAGTTGGCCTGCGGACGCTTTACTATTGCCGATGCCGTTTGCAGGCTATGGGTCGCAGCTTGGAGTGCAATCAAATGCAATCCAGCTCGCACTGTCCAAGCGCTCCTTCAGGAGCCGCACTACCTTCGTGCCTATCGCCTCTCCGCGGTGTAGACTCGCATGTAGGGTAAAAATCAGACGACATGAGGTTTTGTCTGAGAGCGACTGGTAAAAAAACTCAAAAATCAGACGGAATCGAGATTGGGGGTCATTGGCGGATCTCACTGTCCTGCACCGTTTAAGACCGGCATGGCCAACCGGAGATTTCAGGCAGAGCTAGCCCGAATGCGCATACCCAAGGATAAATGGCTCTTAGACTAATCTGACTTCCGAGGGCTTGAGAACAAGTATCAGGCCCTCCCCAAATACGGGAGTGATGAGCCCCTTCGATTCAGCTTTCGGAGCAACTTTGCTCAATTTCTTAAGAAGCTGGGCCTTGTGGTAGCTTATCTGCTGTATCTCAACGGCGACTGAAGCGCCCCACACTTTTTATATATAACCTCATAGGGAACGCATTTCCCCGGACTTTCGGCCAGCGCCGCCAGGAGCCAGTATTGTTTGGAGGTGAGCTTCACAGGCTTCCCCCGGTACTTCGCCGTGCCAGGGTGGCTCCTATCGACGACTCGTCGTAGTCCAAACCCAGGGCTTTAACCCTCAGTGGTCACTTGAAAACCGGCCAATGGTGGTCATGTCAAAACCGGCCAACGGATCAAGCCCGAGACCAGGTTGTTCTACCTCTTTGCCTCCTGATTAGGCAAGTCCATTTTGGTTCGCCAACTCCGTGGGCCGCATTTGAGAACGTGACCGTGATGGAGGAGGCGGTCGAGCATTGCAGTGACGGCGGCGCTGTCACCCAGTAGCTTGCCCCAGTCCTCCACCGGACGGTTTAATGCTGAGCCCATTTTTATGCGGAGAGGACGGCTGTTGGAACGGACGATAACGCAATCTTTTCGGAGGGAACCGGCCATCTTTCGCACTTGAACACTCCGCATAATCGTGGCGTCCTTCTGTATCCCAACTACCTATCGAAGGAGGACGTCATGCTTACAGAGTTTTTCGAATCCCCGCTACGCATTCGGGAAGTCCGCGGCAGCCCTACTGGACCGTTGCTGGAGGGTTTTGCTCAGGAGTTGTGCCGAGCAGGCTACGCAAAAATAACTGCTCGCAGGCACATTCGAGCAGCGGAACACTTCATTTATTGGACAGACCGGAAAGGCATCACGGTCGCCACTTTGAACGAGTCATTGGTCGACCGTTTCGGGCGCCACCTGGATCGATGCCGATGCCCACGCTACGGCCACACTCATCTAATGGATCTACAGAATGGGACGCGCCTGTTCTTGGCATACCTCAGGGATGTCGGCGTCGTTACAGCTTCAGTGGCCGGGCAAACAACTGAGGAGCCAGTCCTGCTTACCGCCTTCCGTCAGTGGATGCGTCAACAACGAGGGACCTGTGATGCCACGCTGGACAACTACAGCCTCTCGATTCGGGATTTGCTTAAAACGGTTGGAGACGATCCGCGTACGTTTGATGCTGAGAACCTGCGGAAGTTTGTGTTGAAGAGAAGTCAACAGGAGGGGTGGGCTACGGCAAAAAAGTGCACGACAGCTCTTCGCATGTTCCTTCGCTTTCTCATTGCCGACGGCAAGTGTGCTGCTGGCCTGGACGCAGCCATCCCCGTCCTAGCGCACTGCCGGCTTTCCCCTCTGCCACGGTACCTGCAATCGGAAGAAGTAGAACGCGTCATCAATGCCTGTGATCCGACCTCGCCGGTCGGCAGGCGGGACCGTGCGATTCTACTTCTTCTCGCGCGCCTGGGCGTTCGGGCGGGCGATATCGTCCAGCTTCGTTTGGGCGATATCGATTGGAAAGAAGCCGGGATTCATGTCTCTGGAAAAGGGCATCATCAGACTCGGCTACCGCTGACCCAAGAGGTGGGTAATGCGG
>Ga0114945_10001988_pt1 | contig 12280 bp, 15 predicted proteins | sample OV2TP3_FD_87194 | JGI IMG/M metagenome (GOLD analysis project Ga0114945, IMG submission 87194) | Hot spring microbial communities from Beatty, Nevada to study Microbial Dark Matter (Phase II) - OV2 TP3 | ecosystem: Environmental > Aquatic > Thermal springs > Hot (42-90C) | place: USA: Beatty... | reverse complement strand
GGGTGGCCGGCATGTTGTATATCACCTGATATTCTTTTAGTATATCTCGATGCTGTCAAGGCGGCGCGCGTGAGCTTCGGCGAGCTCAGCAACGTCAACAGGGTGTTCGAGCGGCGGGGCTTTTTCGGCGCGACGCGCGAGCGCCTGGTCGCGATCGACGACGCCACGCTCAGCTTCGAGCAGGGCGAGCTGGTTTCGCTGCTCGGCCCGAGCGGCTGCGGCAAGACGACGCTGCTGCGCATCATCGCCGGGCTGATCCCGAAGAGCGGCGGCTCGGTGCGCATCCGCGGCGAGGAGGTCGAAGGACCCCACCCTGACTTCGGCTTCGTGTTCCAGACGCCGAACCTCATGCCCTGGCGCTCGGTGCTCGACAACGTGCTGTTCCCGATGGAGATCCTCGGCCGCTGCGATGCGCGCGCGCGGAGCCGCGCGCTCGAGCTGCTCGACATGGTCGGGCTGCAGGGCTTCCACACGTCCCGGCCGCACCAGCTTTCGGGCGGCATGCAGCAGCGCGTCGCGCTGTGCCGCGCGTTGATCCACGAGCCGGCGCTGCTCCTCATGGACGAGCCCTTCGGCGCGCTCGACGAGCTCACGCGCATGGAGATGAACGACTTGCTGCTCGAGATCCGCGCGCGCACGCGCGCGACGGTGGTGTTTGTCACGCACTCGATTTCCGAGTCGGTGTACCTCTCCGACCAGGTGGTGGTGTTCAGCCGGCGCCCATCGCGCATCGTCGAGCGGCTGCAGGTCGACCTCGCTTACCCGCGCTCGGCGCAGACGCGCTTCAGCGCGCGCTTCACCGAGCTTGCGCAGAACGCGAGCCGCGCCCTGGGGGTGCTGCATTGAAGCGGCTCGTCTACCCGCCGCTCGGCATCGTGCTGAGCCTCCTGCTCTGGTACTGGGTCTGCGTGCAGTTCAAGCTGCCCACTTCGGCGCTGCCGACCCCCGGCCAGGTGCTCGACGCCGCGCTCGGGCGCTGGGACCTGCTGCTTTCCGAGGGCTGGGTCACGCTCAAGGAGACGCTCTACGGCTTTCTCCTCGCGCTCGGCCTCGGCATCCCGATCGCCGTGGCGGTCTCCAACTCGCAGATTCTGAACCTGATGTTCTCGCCGATCCTCATCGCCCTGCAGTCGGTGCCCAAGGTGGCGCTGGCGCCGATCCTGCTCGTGTGGCTGGGGATCGGGATCGAGTCCAAGCTCGCGATCGCGTGGCTGGTCGCGTTCTTCCCGATCGTGGTGGACACTTCGGCCGGGCTGCAGTCGACGCCGCGCGAGCTGCTCGAGCTCGCCCGCAGCCTGCGCGCCTCGCGCTGGCAGGTGTTCTACAAGGTGCAGTTCCCGGCCGCGCTGCCGTTCGTCGTGACCGGCTCCAAGGTGGCGGTGACCCTAGCCGTGATTGGCGCGGTCATCGGCGAGTTCGTCGGCTCGAGCGAGGGGCTGGGGTTTCTCCTCCTCTCCGCCACCTCGCAGATCAACTCGCCGCTCGCCTTCGCCGCGCTCTTCGCCCTCTCGGCGCTCGGCATCCTCGCCTATCTGCTCGTCGCGGCCGCCGAATGGGCTCTCTCGCCCTGGCTGCCGCATTCACACGAAAGGACGCATCCATGAATCTCGAGGAGATCCTCCTTCAGAGCCGCGACCTGCCCTGGAGAGCGAAATCTCTCAAGGGGGTGCACGAGAAAATGCTCTGGCGCGACGAGGCGACCGGGGCATCGATCGCGCTCATCAGGTTCGAGAAGGGAGCGGGGATCCCGCAGCCGCACTCGCATGCCTCCAACCAGTTCATGTTCTGCCTGGAAGGCCGATACGAGTACACGAAGACCAAGGTCACGCTTACGCCCGGCTGCTTCTATTGCAATCCGAAAGGCAACGTGCACGGTCCGACCATCGCGCATGAGGAGACGGTCGTGGTCGAGTTCTACGACGGCCCGCACTACCCAGTGAAGCCCGACTGGTACAGCGACGAGCGCGATGCGCGCTGAAGAGCTCGAAGGCCTCGTCGCCGGCATCTTCGCCAGGCTCGGCGTGCCCGCCGACGCCGCGCACGCGGTCGCGCAGGCGCTCGTCGCCGCCGAGCTCGAGGGGATCGCCTCGCACGGCGTGATGCTGGTGCCGATGTACGTCGATCGGCTGCTCGCAGGGTCGGTTTCGAAATCGGAAAAAGCGGACATCGTTCACGATGAGGGCGCCGCTGTCGTGCTGGACGCCGGCAACATGCTCGGGCAGCTCAGCTCGCATCAGGCAGTGCAGGTAGTCGTAAGTCGTTGCAAGAAATACGGCATCGCGGCGGTCGCGGTGAGAAACGGCTTTCACTTCGGCGCCGCCGGCTACTGGGCGCACAAGATCGCCGCGGCGGGGCTCGCCGGCGTGGTGATGTGCAACACGCGAGCGCTGATGCCGGCGCCGGGCGGCGCAGAGCGCGTGGTCGGGAACAACCCGCTCGCAATCGCGCTTCCTTCGAGCGACGAATCGATTTTCGTGGTGGACATGGCCACCAGCGCCACGGCCATGGGCAAGATCCGCCTCGCCGAAGCGGCCGGCGAGCCGATTCCCGAGGGCTGGGCTGCAGACGAGCAGGGCAGGCCGACCACCGACCCGGCGGCGGCAATCAAGGGAATGCTCCTGCCAGCTGCCGGCCCAAAAGGCTTCGGCCTGGCGGTGGCGATAGACCTCCTTTGCGGCGCCCTCTCGGGCGGCGCCGCAGGCGACGAGGTAGCGCCACTTTATGGCGACCCTGCGACGCCGTACCGCTGCTCGCACTTTTTTCTTGCCATTGACGTGGAAAAGTTCGGCGCGGGAGACTTCGCTGGCCGAGTCAAAGCGTTCGTCGAGCGCATCCGCCGCTCCAGGCGGGCACCCGGGGCAGAGCGCATCTACGCGCCCGGCGATCTCGAACGCGCGCGGCGCGCTGCGAACGGCGGCGAGTGCCGGGTGCCGCCGGAGGTCCTGGGCAAACTCAAGGAATGCGCCGCGAGGGTCGGCGCCGAAAGGGGGGTGTCATGAAAAAGGAGCAGGTGCGCACCGACCGGGTGCGCGAGCCGATGGGCCACTTCTCGCAGGCGATCGCCGTCGAGGCGAAAGGCAGGCTGGTCTTCATCTCGGGCATGACCGCGCGCCGCCCCGACGGCTCGATCGCCGGCATCGGCGACATCGAGGCGCAGACGCGCCAGGCGTGCGAGAACATCAAGAGCGCGGTCGAGGCCGCGGGCGGCACGATGGACGACATCTGCCGCGTCGACGTGTATGTTCGCAACATCGAGCACTTCGAAAGCATCCACAAGGTGCGGCGCGAATACTTCAAGGCACCGCCTCCCGCCTCGACCATGGTCGAGGTCACCAAGATGGTGTCGCCCGAGTACCTGATCGAGATCAGCGCCATCGCGGTGGTGCAATCATGAGCGAGCCCAAGGTCATCGGCCTCGCCGGCGTCGGCCTGCAGGTGCCCGATGTCGGCGTTTCAGAAAAGTTCTACGGCGCTTTCGGATTGCAGGCGGAAAAGCGCGGCAGCGGGCTCGGTTTCCGCAGCACCGGGGGACAGAGCGACGAGATCCTCGTCCTGCCCGGCGCTCCGCAGAAGCGCATGCACCACCTGTCGTTCTTCATCCGCCCGGGCGACGAGACGGCTTTTGCAGGCAAACTTGAGAAGAAGGGATTCAAGGTTTTCTCCGCTGCGGAGCGTCCCGGGTTGTGGTTCGATGATCCCTGGGGAACGCGCATCAACCTCACGCCCGGCGTTTCTCCCTACGAGAAAGAAAAACCGGTCGAGGCGAAAGAGCGCCTCGATGTCCACCACTGGCAGGCGCTCGACCGCGACCCCAGGCCGCGGCGCATCGGCCATATGCTCATGTTCACGCCCGACTACGAGAAGGCAGAGGGCTTCTTCACAAAGGCGCTCGGCCTGCGCACCAGCGACCGCGCCAAGGGCAAGGTTTCGTTCATGGCGGCGGGCGACGGCATCATCGACCATCACTGCTTCGGTCTCATCCCGAGCACGCACCGCGGCTTCCAGCACGCGAGCTTCAAGGTGGGCGGTATCGACGACATCGGCTTCGGCGCATGGCGCATGCGCAACGCCGGATACAAGGAAAGCTTCGGCCCCGGGCGCCACGCGCTCGCTTCGAACCTGTTCCACTACTTCCGCGACCCCTGGGGCAGCTGGATCGAGTACTACGCCGACATGGACCGCATCAGCGCCAAATGGCAATGCCGTGACTGGAGCGAGCTGCCCTACGTCTGGGGCCCGCAATGGTCGCCGGAGTTCTGGGGCAAGGAGATGAACGGCAACTTCGAGCCGAAGTGAGCGCCGCGATGCATCGGGTCGAGATACGCCGCGAGATCGTCGAGCGCGTGCTGGCGCGCCGCGGGCGCCTGCACCTTTTCGAGCGGCTCGACTCGAAGCGCACGGCGCTGCTGGTCATCGACATGCAGAACGCCTTCCTCGCCCCCGGCGCCCCGGTCGAGGTACCCGCCGCGCGTGACATCGTTCCCGGCATCAATCGCCTCGCCGCCGAATTGCGCCGCCGCAGCGTGCCGGTAATCTGGGTCCTGCATGAAAATCGTGGCTGGTCGGGTTTTTTCGACGTTTTCGTGGCAGCGGAACGTCGCGAGGCTTCGATCGCTGCTCTGGCCCGCGGCAGCGAGATGCAGGAGCCGTGGCCGGAACTGAGGGTCGAGAATCAGGACCTGCACGTCAGCAAGAACCGCTACAGCGCATTGATCTCGGGCGCATCGGATCTTGAAAACATTCTTCGTTCCAGAAACATCGACACCTTGCTCATCGCAGGGACGAAGACAAACGTCTGCTGCGAGTGCACCGCGCGCGACGCGATGATGCTCGATTTCAAGGTGGTGATGCTCTCCGACTGCACCGCAGCGCTCTCGGACGAGGAGCACCGCGCGACGCTGGAGAACGTCATCCAGCAGTTCGGCGACGTGCTCACCGCCGACGAGACGCTCGCGCTCCTCGACCGCTAGTCACATCCGCCTGGCGAGCTCGGCCCGCCAATCCTCCACCGGCCTGAAGCCGGGCTGCTTGCGCGCCTCGGCCTCGGCCCAGGCCCACAGCTCGGCGTCGGGGAGATTCATGTCCATCGGGATGCGCAGGGGCTGCTGCACGTACCAGGGCGTATCGACGAACAGCTCGATGCGATTGCCTTCCGGATCGCGGAAGTAGACCGAAAGCGCGTTGCCGTGCGACACCGGCGCAAGCTCCTTCACCTGCTCGGCTGCGAGCCGGCGGTGCATCTCGCGCAGGCCGGCGAATTCCGCCATGCGGAACGAGATCTGGTTGATGGGATTGAAGCCCGGCGCCCCCGGCCGTCCTGCGGCCAGCACGATCTGATGATGCTCGCGGGGGTCGCGGCTCAGGAATACCAGGGTTGTCGAACCCAGCTGGCCGCGGTCGGTGACCGCAAAACCGAGCACGCGTGTGTAAAAATCCTCCATGCGCGCGACATCGGTCACGAAGATCCCCATGTGGCTGAAGGAAAGGCGCGGAACCGAGGTCATATGAGACTCGCTACATTCAGGATCGGGCAGGACACGAGCTACGGCGCCGTCACGGACGGGGGGATTGTCGACCTCGGCCGGCGGCTCGGCAACCTCTATCCCGACCTCAAGGGATTGCTCGAGAAGAACGGGCTCGCCGAGGCCCAGAAGGCCGCCTCCGGCGCGGCGCCCGACTACCAGGAAAGCGACATCGCCTGGCTGCCGGTGGTCCCGAGCCCGGGCAAGATCGTCTGCGTCGGGCTCAACTACGAGGAGCACCGCGCCGAGACCGGCCGCGAAAAGACGGAGAATCCGGCGCTGTTTCTGCGCGTCGCGGAATCGCAGGTGGGGCACAAGCAGCCGATCCTGCGCCCGCGCGAATCGAAAAACCTCGACTACGAGGCGGAGATTGCCGTGATCATCGGCAAGTCGGGAAGGAGAATCGTCCAGAAAGATTCATGGCATCACGTCGCCGGCTACAGCTGCTACAACGACGGGTCGGTGCGCGACTGGCAGCGCCACACGATTCAGTGGACCGCGGGCAAGAACTTCGCGCGCACCGGCGGCTTCGGACCCTGGATGGTGACCGCGGACGAGATCCCCGCCGGCACGCCGCTCACTCTTTCCTGCCGGCTCAACGGCGAGCGCATGCAGCACGCCACGACCGACATGATGATCTTCAAGATCCCGCGGCTGATCGAATACATCTCGACCTTCACGGCGCTCGCTCCCGGCGACGTCATCGTCACCGGCACGCCGGGCGGCGTCGGTGCGCGGCGCACGCCGCCGCTGTGGATGAAGCCCGGCGACACGGTCGAAGTCGAGATCGACAAGGTCGGCGTTCTGCTCAACACGATCGCAGACGACTGACATCAAGCTGCAATGAGCCCGGTCATCGACGTTCATACCCACATGCTGACAAAGGAGTGGCTTTCGCTCCTGGAGCAGCACGGCGGGCCGCACTACACGCTGCAGACGGTGAAAGGCGGCCTGGAAGCGATTCACCTCGACGGCTCGCCCTTCATGACGCCGATCCCGCCGATGTTCGACTGGGAGCTGCGCATCGCCAACATGAACAAGGCGCGCGTCGATATCGCGATCACCTCGCTCACCTGCCCGAATGCCTATTGGGGCGGCGCCGAAGTCAGCCTCAAGGCGGCGCGGATCATGAACGACGACATGGCCAGGGCCCAGAAGGCCTGGCCTGACCGCATCCGGTGGTTCGCATCGCTGCCTTGGCAGCACGAGGCACTGGCTTTGCAGGAATTGAAAAGGTCATGTGACGACGGCGCGGCAGGCGTGATGGTCCTCGCCAACATCGACGGCAAGCCGTTGACGGATGCTTCATTCCAAGGGATCTGGCAGGAAATAGACCGGCGCGGCCTCCCCGTTCTGGTGCATCCCACCGCGCCTCCCGGGGTCGCCGCGATGGGCATGCACGAGTTCCAGCTCACCGCGCCGATCGGCTTCACCTTCGACACCTCGCTCGCGATCGCGCGCTGCATCTACGACGGCTTCCTCGACCGCTACCCGAACCTCAAGCTGATCGCCTCGCATGGCGGCGGCGCGCTGCCCTATCTCGTCGGCCGGCTCGACATCTGCTGGGACAACATCCCGGCGGCGCGCGCCAGGACCGCCGAGCCGCCGCGCAATTACATGCGCCGCATCTATGTCGACAGCGTGGTCTTCCGCCAGGACGTGCTCGACATGTGCGTCTCGGTATGCGGCATCGACAACGTGCTCTACGGCTCGGACTACCCGCATACCATCGGCGACATGATTGGTTGCCTGTCGCGCGTGGATGCCTTGCCTGATCAGACGAGAAACAAGGTCAGGGGCGGGAACGCCCAGCGCATCTTCGGTCTGTAGCTACCGCTTCACGAACCTGAGCGTGAAGCGGTCGCTCTCGCCGATCGCCTGGTACTTCGCGCGATCCCTGTCCTTCAGGCGATAGGTCGGCGGCAGGGTCCACACGCCTTCCGGGTGATCCTTGGTGTCCTGCGGATTGGCGTTGACTTCCGAGCTTCCTGCGAGCCTGAAGCCGGCCTTCTCGATCAGCGCAATGGCGAAGTCCTCGCGCACGTAGCCCGACTTCATCTGCGCGTCCTGGGTGAGCTCGGTGCGGCCGCGGTGGTCTACCACTCCCAGCACGCCGCCGGGCTTGAGCGCGCGGTGAAACGCGCGCAGCGCCCCCTCGACCTCGTTGCGCTCGATCCAGTTGTGCAGGTTGCGGAAGGTGAGCACGAAGTCGGCGCTGCCCGGCGGCGCGATCTCGTGCCGGTCGGCGTTGAACTGCGTGACGGCGACCCGCCCGTACAGCGCGGGCTCGGCCTTGATCCGCGCGCGCAGCTTCTGGTTGTCGGCAATGTATTGCGGCGCCGCCAAGCCGTCGCGATCGGCGGCAATGTAGCGGCCTTTCTCCTTCAGCCAGGGCGCGAGAATCTCCATGTAGTAGCCGCCGCTGCCCGGCAGGATCTCCACCACGGCGCTGTCGTCCCTGACGCCGAAGAACGCCAGCGTCTCGAGCGGGTGCCGGTAGCCGTCGCGCGCGACATTGCGCTCGCTGCGATGCGGCGCCGTCAGCATCGAGGCAAGGTCTGCACGCTCCTGAATGGTCGCGCATGAAGACGTCAACGCCAGGACCAGCAGCAGCTTTGGAAAATGCACCCTCATGGACCTACACCATCCAGGTGTCGTACTGCTCCGCCAGCGCCCGCATAAGCGCCGCGTCCGCGAATTGCGCTTCGCCCATGGCGGCCATCTCCCTGAGGTACTTGTCGAAGCCGCCGGGACTGAACACCGTGATGAGCCGCGCCCCTTTCTCGCTGATGACTTCATGCGTGACGTTCGGCGGAATGTTGATGGTCATGCCGGGCGAGGCGACGACCGTTTCATCCTCGAACTTGAAGGTCACCTGGCCTTCAAGCAGGTAGAAGATCTCCGTCATTTTCTTGTGGTAGTGGCACGCGAGATGGAAGCCGGGCTTGAGCGTGTCCTCCACCACCGTTACGCGTCCCTCCGCATGATCACATGTCGTCTTCACGCAGACATGATCCTTCGCCCACTCGTAACTTGGGCCCCCGCCCGATTCGATCACTTGCTGGCGCAGCATCCCCATGCAGGCATTGCTCCTTTACACGATCTCGAGGTCCCCGGATCCAGGCCCGCGCCTCGCACAGCCCAATGGTACTTCTCGGCGGCTCGGAAACCATCGGAGGCAGGTTTAGAACCGCCGCGTGAAGAAAGGGATGCGCGGGCCAACCCGGCCCGAAAGAACGGCCAGCTCTGATGATCGAGGTCGAGGAATATGAGCTGCCGGAGGGCTCAATCGAGGTTTTCGTAACAGTCGCCTATGGCACTTCCGAGGACGTAGCCAACCGCCATCCCGGCGAGCTGAAGATCGAAAGCAGCGATCCGCATGCGGGCCTGAGTCTCGATACAAAGTTCGATATCGGCAATCGGGTCAAGCTTCCGTTCGACGACGAGTGGTTCGCTCCGTCGCCAAACAAGGGGTTCGGCGATCATCCGAAGCGGGGCATCCTGAACACTGCCGACGACGCTTTGAGGCGCCGTTTGTCGTCGGCCATTCGCGGTCGACCGGAGGCAGGCGGACGAAATCCTAAGGTGCCCCGCCGCGCGGAAGGTCGAACTCCCGTAGCGCGTGCTCGCGCAGCTTCGCCTTCTGCACTTTGCCGCTCGCGGTCATGCCGATCGCTTCGAAGTCCTTCACGATCTTCAGATAGCGCGGCACGCGGAAGTTTGCGCATCGGGCCTTGCACCAGGCGAGAAGTTCTTCTTCGGAAACGGAAGCGTTTGACTTCAGGGTGACGTAAGCGCAGCCCACCTCGCCCAGCCGTGAATCGGGCACGCCGATGACCTGGGCGGTCTCGACGGCGAGATGCGCGAGGAGCACTTCTTCCACCTCGGCGGGGGCGACGTTTTCGCCGCCGACACGGAAGACGTCCTTCAGGCGGCCCCACATGCGCAGGCGGCCGTCGGCGGTGAGTGCGCCGAGGTCGCCGGTGCGCAGCCAGCCGTCGGGGGTGAATGCCTTGGCGTTCGCCTCGGGGTTGTTGTAGTAGCCCTTCATCACGTTCCAGCCGCGTACCTGGATCTCGCCTTCGGAGGAGATTCTCAGGTGAACGCCCTCGTGAGGCAGAGCCAATCCCTCGATTCTCAAAGGCTCCGGGTCGCGCCAGTCGCTCATGACGACGTTGGGCGAGGCCTCGGAGAGGCCGTAGGCGGCGCAGATCTGTTTCGCGCCGAGGACGTCGATGATCGCGCGCATGGTCTGCGGGCCGGCCGCGGCCCAGCCGCCGCGCAGGCAGAGCTTGCGCTTCGGGAAGTCGGCGTGGCCCATCAGCATCTGCATCAGGGTGTCGTTGCCGGAGAGCAGCGTGCAGCGCTCGCGCTCCATCATCTCGAGCGCGGCGCCGGCCTCGAAGGTGGGGAGCGTCACCAGGCAGGCGCCGGCGACGAGCGCCATCAGCGCGGAGAGCGTCGAGCCGGCGACGTGGAAGAACGGCCGGCAGTTGAAGTAGCGGTCCTCGGCGCGGATGCCGACGCGCATCCCCGCCGCCCAGGCGTCGCGCAGCATGTTGTCGTGCGTGAGCATCGCGCCCTTGGGGTAGGCGGTCGTCCCCGAGGTGAATTGAATCAGCAGGATGTCGTCGGGCGAGACCTCGCCGCCTTGAAACGCATTTGCAGGTAACTGATTTATTTCAACGGCGAGCTTCGGGCGAATTTCCTTCACCATTTGCCCGAAATCGATGTCGAGGAAGCGCTCGGCGTAGAACAGCGCCTTGCAGTCGGCCTGCTTCAGGCAGAAATCGATCTCCGCCGCCTTGAAGCGCGTGTTGACCGGAACCGTCACGGCGCCGATGAGCGCCGCGCCGTAGAACAGTGCCAGCCACTTCTCGTCGTTGCCCATCAGGACGCCGACGTGGTCGCCGCGCTTGAGACCCATGGATTGCATTGCGCCGGCGGCAGATCGTGATTTTTCGAGGATGTCTTTGTATGAAAAGCGATTCCGTGGTGTCACCAGGGCTTCGGAGCCGGGCGGGCGGCTCTCGAGCACCTCGCCCAGCGTCTGCGGCTTCCAGCTCAAGACTTGCCCATCCACTGGCCCAAGGCGAGCTGCTCCTCGATCGCTTCGATCTCGGCCTGGCGCGCGCCCTTGGGGTCGAGCTCGATGCCGCGGTCGATGCTGCGCTTGGCGAGGCGGATGGCGAGCGGCACCGCCTTGAGGATGCTTTCCGCGATCTCCGCCTTCGCTGTGTCGAGATCGTCCACGATCCGGGCTACGAGGCGCGCTTCCTTCGCCTCGCTGGCGGTGAGCGCCCTTCCGGTGAACATCAGGTCCTTGGCGAGGCGCTTGCCGAGCACGCGCGGCAGGCGTTGCGTCGCGCCGACGGTGCCGCGCTGCGCCTCCGGGGTGCGGAACGAGGCGTCCGGCGTGGCGACGATGAAATCGCAGGCCGCGGCGATCTCGACCCCCGAGCCGATGACCGCGCCGTGCACCAGCGCGATGCAGGGCATGGGCAGCGCTTCGATCGCCTCGTAAGCGGCGAACGCGCTGGCGCGCCGCGCGCGGATCCAGTCCTCGCCCTTGCCCTTGCGCTCGTTCAAGTCGGCGCCGGCGCAGAACGCCGGGCCGTTGCCGCGCACGAAGACGATCCTTACGCTTTCATCGCTGGATATTTTTTGCGCAGCTTCCAGGAGCGCTTCGCACATCTCGAGGTTCAAGGCATTGCGCGCCCCGGGGCGATTCAGGGCGATGGTCGCGGTGCCGCCCGAAGTCGAAAATTCGATCACGAGCTTTTCAATTCGGAAAGAATCTTTTCGGTGTGCTCGCCGAGCAGCGGCGGCCGGCCGATCTCCGGGTTATCCCAACCGAGGAACTTGTAGGGCAGCGCAAGCGCCTTGAACTCGCCGACGCCAGGGTAATCGAAGCTGCCCACCAGCCGCCGCGCCCGCACGTGCGGATCGCCGAGGATCTCGGCGACGTCGTTCACCGGGCCTGCCGGAACGTCGGCGGCATCGAGCCTTGCGAGCAGATCAGCTCTTTCGAGCTCCCGTATTTTTTGTGTCAGCACCGGCATGATCTCGTCGCGCTTCTCGACCCGGACCGGGTTTTCGGGGAAAGCAGAACCCCATTGCTCCAACCCGAGCGCCTTGCACAGCGGCGCCCAGTGCTGGTCGCTGGCGGTGATGTGCGCGTACTTGCCGTCCTTGCAGCGGAAGGTCGCCGAAGGCACGCGCCCGGGATGCTCGGTGCCCAGGCGCGGCGGGATTTCGCCGAGGGCGAAATAGCGCGCGGCGGCGAGGGTGAGCAGCGCGACCTGGCCGTCGAGCATCGAGAAGTCGACGTGGCAGCCGTTGCCGGTGCGGCTGCGGCCGGCGAGCGCGGCGAGGATCGCGATCGCGATCCACAGGCCCGAGCTGAGGTCGGCCACCGGGAGCCCCGGTTTGACCGGGGCTCCGCCTTTCTCGCCGGTGAGGCTCATCAGCCCGCCCATCGCCTGGAACACGGTGTCGTAGCCCTTCTTCTGCGCGTAGGGACCGGTCTGGCCGAACCCGGTGCAGGAAACGTAGATCAGCCCGGGATTCAGCGACGACAGCGCGGCGAAGTCGAGGCCGTAACGCCCGAGCGTACCGACCGGGAAGTTCTCGAGCACCACGTCGGCGCGCTGCGCCAGCGCGCGGATCGTCTTCTTGCCCTCGTCCGAGCGCAGGTTGACCGTGATCGATTCCTTCGAGCGGTTGCAGGCGAAGTAATAGGCGCTGTCGCGCGCGAG
>Ga0114945_10001987_pt1 | contig 12284 bp, 5 predicted proteins | sample OV2TP3_FD_87194 | JGI IMG/M metagenome (GOLD analysis project Ga0114945, IMG submission 87194) | Hot spring microbial communities from Beatty, Nevada to study Microbial Dark Matter (Phase II) - OV2 TP3 | ecosystem: Environmental > Aquatic > Thermal springs > Hot (42-90C) | place: USA: Beatty... | reverse complement strand
TCCAGGAACGTCGGGTCGCTGTCGGCGTATTTGAACCGGACCTTCACGGGGGAATTCATGACCCGGGTCAAGGAAGAAACGCGGCATCTCCTCACGGCGATCCCACGGATCGGCGGCTCGATTCGCAGGGCGGCGCACCGGGCAGAGGAGTTGGCCAAGGGCCTCATCCTGCCGGGGCTGCTCTTCGAGGAACTGGGCTTTCGGTACGTGGGTCCGATCGACGGGCATAACTTTGAGCACCTCCTGCCGACCCTGGAGAACGTGCTCAAGCTGAAAGGTCCGACGCTGCTCCACGTGATTACGAAGAAAGGGCTGGGTTACGAGCCGGCCATGAAGGATCCGGTGTGGTTCCACGCCTGTCCGTCCTTCGTCCGTGAGACCGGCGCTCCTGCAAAGAAAAGTGCGAAGCCATCGTACACGGCCGTGGCCGTCACTACGCTGTGTAGGCTGGCGCGGGAAGATCGGCGGATCGTCGCCATCACGGCAGCCATGAGCGAAGGCACGGGGTTGAATGCCTTCGCGAAAGAGTTTCCCGAGCGCTTTCACGATGTGGGCGTTGCCGAGCAGCATGCCCTGACTTTTGCGGCCGGTCTGGCGACGCAAGGGATCAGGCCGGTCGTGGCGATGTATTCGACTTTCCTGCAGCGCGCCTTCGATCAGGTAGTCCATGACGTGGCGACCCAGAATTTGCCTGTCACTATCTGCATCGACCGCGGCGGCCTCGTTGCCGAAGACGGAACGACCCACCACGGGGCCTTCGATTTTGCTTACCTGCGGCATGTGCCGAATATGGTCGTGATGGCCCCTAAGGATGAGAACGAACTCCAGCATATGGTCAAGACGTGCCTGAGCTACGAAGGGCCGGCCTCCGTCCGGTATTCGCGTGGGACTGGGTGGGGCGTGGCGATGGACCCCTATCCCGTGACGTTGCCGATCGGGCAGGGGGAGTTGTTACGGGAAGGGGGCGATGTAGGCTTGATCGCGATCGGGGTCACAGTCGTACCGGCTCTCCAAGCGGCAGAACGGTTGGCGGGAGAGGGCATCTCGGCGGCGGTTGTGAACGCGCGGTTTGTCAAGCCCCTGGACCATGCCTTGATCGGACGCGTTGCAGCCGAGGTGAAGTGTCTGGTGACGGTGGAAGAAGGGTGTCGCCTGGGCGGGTTCGGGTCCGCAGTCCTGGAGTCGCTGTCCGACCGAGGAATCGTCAACCTTCCGACAAAGGTGCTTGGTCTGCCTGATAAATATATTGAACAGGGACCGCAGGATTTACTGCGGGTCCAATATGGTCTGACCGCGGACGGGATCTACGAGGAGGTCAAAGGCTTGCTTGCAACCGTGCACGCGGGGATGGAGCGGCCCTAGACATGTTTATCAAACGCCGTAAGACGAAACAGATCCGCGTGGGGCGTGTTCTTATCGGCGGCGGCGCGCCGGTGGTCGTCCAGTCCATGACCACGCCGGATACGGCGGATGTCAAAGCGACCGTCGAGCAGATCCACCAACTGGAGTCGGTGGGCTGCGAGATCGTTCGGGTGACGGTCAACACCCCGGAGGCTGCCAAGGCGTTGCCTGCCATCAAGGCCCAGTCCACGATTCCCATTATCGCGGACATACACTTCGACCACCGGTTGGCGCTCAAAGCGGCGGAGGTCGTGGATTGTGTCCGGATCAATCCGGGCAATATCGGGGCCTGGTGGAAGGTTGAAGAAGTCGTCAAGGCCGTGCGCGAGCGGAATATTCCGTTGCGGATCGGCGTGAACGGAGGCTCGCTCGAACGCGAATTGCTCGCGAAATACGGCTACCCGACGGCTGAGGCTCTGGCGGAATCCGCTCTCAATGCCGTACATGCGCTGGAGGACATCGGATTCACGAATATGAAGGTGTCCCTCAAGGCTTCGGACGTCCACCTGGCGGTGGACGCCTACCGCCTTTTTTCCCTCCAAGCGGACTACCCTTTGCATCTGGGGATCACAGAGGCGGGGACGCTCCTGACGGGTTCCATCAAATCCGCTATCGGCATCGGGATGCTTCTGGCCGATGGCATCGGGGATACGATCCGTGTCTCTCTGGCGGCGGATCCGGTGGAGGAAGTCAAAGTCGGATTCGAGATCCTGAAGTCTCTGGAACTTCGCCATCGTGGGGTCAACGTCATTGCCTGTCCGACATGCGGCCGGGTGGAGATCGATGTCGTCAAGCTGGCCAACGAACTCGAGAAGCGGTTGGGGCATATCAGGGTTCCTCTGAACGTGTCGGTCCTCGGTTGTGTCGTGAACGGAATCGGGGAGGGCAAGGAAGCCGATATCGGGATAGCGGGCGGGGAGGGTCACGGGATCCTGTTCAAACACGGGAAGCTCGTGCGCAAGGTCAAGTCGGAAGACCTGATGGAGACACTGCTGGCCGAGGTTGAGATTATGGCCAAGGAAAAGGAAGCGGAGCTTTCTGGCCCAGCCTCTTCGCCTAACAACCCTTCGAAGAAAGAGATTCCGGTCCTGAACGGCTGAGCCACAAGACCAAGGTCTCCCACCGAGCTTGTACCGGTAACGACAATCTGTTTATAATTTCTCTTCAAAGGCGCCGTACCCAAGTGGCTAAGGGAGCAGTCTGCAAAACTGCGATGCAGCGGTTCGAACCCGCTCGGCGCCTCCAATCTAATTCCTGCGCCCTCCGATCAAGCATTCCCTAGATCTCTTGAGTCAGGTTTTCCTGTCATCAATTACCAAGTAGGCGTGGCATCATTTCAACCGGCATGGGTCTTGCTTAACAATTTAGGGGGCTATTCGAGTTTTTTATTGAGAAATCATCATCATTAGCAGTGCAATCGCCAACTCTACATGGCGACCACCGCACAGCGATGTCTCATTTGTCCAACACTTTGTGCATAAATGTACCTTCATAGAAGATTTCATAGAGGGTGAGGAGATGGATGTCGCGCCATGCCTAAACCTGTAAATCCGGTTCCAGTTCAAGAGCGGCGTCGTTGGCCTCGCATTGCGACTCGAATGGAAGCTCGCGTGAGTCTGAACGGGGCGGCATGGATGGGGGCCGCTCCCAACATCAGTCTCGGCGGTGTCTACATGACCTTCGCCGAAACTATCTCTGCCAACGAGAACCAACCGATTCAGTTGAATTTTTTGACTGAGGCGGGGGCGTTGGAGATTGGCGGGAAGGTGCGGGGGCTTCGTGAGGCGCTCGGGCACCGAAGCGCGAGCGTCCAAGAACTCCCGATGGGTCTTGCCGTCGAGTTCGAAGAACTTGAAACGATAAAGGAAAAGATTCTCTCATCCCTTCTGGATGGACTCCGTGAGCAATCGGTTTCAGCCAGACTTATGGGGCTCCTTGCCCCGCAAGAATCCGGGGATCTCCTTCTTGAAATCAGATCGGCCGGAACCGACGCGATCTCTCACGTGTCAATCCACCCATGTTCTTCCGGGGTGGCTAGAAGCTCGTTGCCGGAGCGCCGGCTGGTGCCTCGTGTAAACCTTGCGATTCCAGTGTCCCTCGAAGAGGGCGAGGCGTTCTTGACTGACCTGCGTCAGGAGGCGCTCACGGCCAACCTGAGCGTGAACGGCGCATGTCTTCGATTTAGAGGACATCCGAACCAGCTTAGTCAGCATCTCGTTTTACGCTTGTCTATTCCTTCGTCCATGGCAAGCCGGTTACCGGACACACCGGTTGGCGCATTCGAATGCGCCGTCACGGGAGAAATCGTATGGACCGATCCTGATACGGTCGTAGGTGATGAGCTGAAAAATGACCTTTCTGACCGCCCTCTTTGCATGGGTATTCGCTTCGTATCCCAACACGAAGAGGGCCTGCGGAGTCTCACAGAAGTGGTTGGCTACTTCCTAGACTCCGCCGACCGATTTGAAGAACGGGCTGGTACCGCCGGAGTCACCAGTGTGCAGGTTGAATGTCGGAATGCGGCCGGCAGGCGCATCGCTGCTTACCATGACAGGCCCGAGAAGGTCCTTCCTGGCGTTCCGGTTGTCATCATCTCTCCCGGTTACGGAGAGACCAAGAAAGAGTATGTCACACTGGCCTACTATCTCGCTTGCAATGGGTTTCACGTGCTTCGCTATGATCACACGAACCATGTCGGGGAGAGCGAGGGCGATATTGTGGATGCCACCTTGACGAGCATGGATCAGGACCTCGCTTGCGTGACCGACTTTGTGAAATGCACCTGGCCAACCAGCTCGATAGCCGTGGTTACCACGAGTTTGGCGGGCCGGGTCGCTCTGAAACAGGTTGCACGGTCGCCTCGTGTGGACCTCTTAATTCTCATAACCGGTGTGGTTGATGTCCAGGCCACCTTGCAAGCAGTCCACCAGGAAGATTTAATCCTATCATTTCTCCGTGGTGTACGGCGGGGAGTCCTGAATGTACTGGGGTTCAATGTCCACGCTGATTATTTCCTGAGCGATACGATCAAAGCGGGCTATACGAATCTTCACACCTCAATCCAGGATGCCAGTCAGATCAGTATCCCTGTCATCCTGTTCGTGGCCGAGCACGATGCCTGGGTTCAATTGGAATCGGTCAAAGCCGTGCAGGCGGCCCTTCCCGCTCAGCAGTCCCCTTTGTATCTGATTCCGGAGGCCATGCATCGGCTGCATGAGAATCCGAGAAAGGCACGGGCTGTCTTTCAGCAGCTCGTGACCGTCTGTCTGGAACGGCTCGCTCCTGAATGCGTCGCGCGTGGCGTCTTGGAACCCATGAAGGGGGAGATCGGTCGCCAAAGTCGGATCGAACGGGAGCGCGCTCGCGCACACCATCAACTGGCGATAGCCGACCTACAGGAATTTTGGCAGGACTACCTCTCTCAGTTTCAATATATCGCGAATATTCACGACTACTGGCATCTCCTTGATCATATTTACCGGCTGATGGGCACGCTCGATGGGGAAGGGCGTATCTTAGACGCTGGCTGTGGCAATGGTAATTTCGGCATGTTCCTGATGATCAACCAGGCCTATCGTCAGCGGCACACTTCCGCGGTAGACCCTCGTCCATTGCATTACACCGGGATGGATTTCGTTCCAACCGCGCTCAAGCAGGCCAAACTTAATTTGGGCAATGTTGCGGCGGAGTCTTATGGAAAGATCGAGAGCTGGGTTATGGGAGGGGCGTCCGTCATAACATCCTTCTGTCGTGCGGATCTGAACATGCGCCTCCCCTTTCGCGACAACCAGTTCGACCGAATTGTCTGTAACTTGGTCATCAGCTACCTTGAAGACCCATTGTGCACGCTCAGAGAATTCATGCGCGTGCTGTCCCCGAAGGGGAAGATCATCCTCACCAATCTCAAGCCCCAGGCTGACTTATCTCAAATCTATCGAAATTTTGTCCGGCTAGCGGACAGGCCGGAGGAGGTGGAAGAGGCCAGGCAGTTGCTGACCAATTCAGGGAAAATCAGACAGGCCGAGGGAGACGGCGTGTTTCGCTTTTTCGACCGCCAGGAACTCGCGATGCTCTTGCTCTCGACCGGCGCGGTTCGCCCCAGAATATTCTCCACGTTCGCAAATCAGGCATACCTTGCGGTGGCCGAGAAACCGGGGACAGCAAAATGATCCAATTTCCGCAGCATTCCTGATACAATCCCTGCAGGTCATTCGCACCACGTATGAACTTCTATGCTCTCAGCGGGCTTCTAAACGGAGTCGCCGCGACGGCATTGGGGTATTTTGTCTTCTCGCAGTCCCCTGAGAATCCGAAGCACCGCACTTACGGTCTCTATTGCCTCAGTATCGCTGTCTGGAGCTATTTTTATTCCGCTTGGCAACTCGCATACACGCACGATCTTGCCTTGCTGTGCACCCGCCTCCTTATGGCGGGAGCGATTTTCATTCCGATCACGTATCTCCACCATGTGCTGAGCCTGCTGGATCGTGTTGACCAGCACCAACGGTTGCTCACAGTGGGGTATTGGCTCAGCGGATTTTTCCTGCTGACGGATCTGACCCCACACTTTGTGGCGAATCTCGAAGCAGAACTGGCGTTTCCATACTGGCCCAAGCCGGGTCTCGCCTTTCATTTCTATCTCGGCTGGTTTATCGCGTGCGTGACCTATACCACCTACCTGCTCGGCTCTGCTTACCGCCAAGCGAAGGGAATACGCCGCAATCAATACTTGTACCTGACGATCGCATCCGTCATCGGCTATGCCGGCGGTGCCACCAATTTCCCGCTCTGGTACGGGATTGAGATTCCACCGAACGGCACAATCCTCATTACGGTGTATGTATCGCTCGTGGCGTATACGATTCTGCGCTATCGCTTCCTTGATTTTAGCGTGGCGATCGAGCGCGGGCTGACCTACCTGCTGCTCATCGCGTTGGTCGTGCTGCCTGTCTATCCTCTCCTTCTCTTGGCGCAGCGCGTGTACTTCGGCGAAGTGAACGCTTCCTTTTCGCTCGTGCTGCTTATCTTGGTCACATTCGTTGTGTTTATGACCTATCGGATGAAAATTCATGCGGAAACGGCGGTCGCCAGGACCTTGTTCAAGAGCCGGCACGATCGGTACGAAACCCTGTCAAGCTTTTCGCGCGCCCTGGTGACCATCCTGGATCTGAAGACCCTCACCGAAGAGATTGTTCAGACACTTGCCCACGTGCTGGACGTGAAGACCGCCTCCCTCTATCTGCTGGAGAAAGAGAAGAACGTGTATATTCTGGCCTCTTCCTATGGTCAGGACGGCTATGAAGTCAACACGACCAAGTTGCCGGTCACTGAAGGCCTTCCCGCTCAGTTGGCCATCTTCCAGTCTATTTTGGTCCGGGAAGAGCTGGAGCATTCCCCTGATTTCGAGAAAATGCAATCCGTCGTCCGCGCGCTCCAGACCATGGAGGCCGAAGTCTGTATTCCACTTATTAATAAGAACCGCCTGATCGGGATTTGTAATCTGGGCTCTCGGAATACAAGCCACATGTTCTCAGACCGGGACCTGGGTTTGTTGATGACGCTTGGTCAGGCCGCCGCGATCGCATTGGATAACGCGGCACTCTATGAAGAACTCAAGCGATCGCAGATCCTCATGCGGCGCACCGACCGCCTCCGTTCCCTGGAGACCATTGCCGGTGGGTTCGCTCATGAGATTCGGAACCCCCTGACCTCCATCAAAACGTTCGTCGAACTGACACCCGAGCGGAAGGACGATCCGGACTTCATCGGACACTTCAGCAAGGTGGTCTCCGAAGATGTCGCGCGAATCGAGCGATTGATTCACGAGATCTTGGATTATGCGCGATATATGGAACCAAAGTTCACGGAGGAGGATCTCAATGACATTGTGGAGTCCTGCCTCTATTTTGTCAGGGTCAATGCAGACAGCAAATCCGTCAGGCTCGAGAAGGATCTGGTGGACGACCTTCCCCACGTGATGCTTGACCGGCAGCAAATCAAGCAAGTGCTTCTCAATCTTTTCCTCAACGCCATGGATGCGCTTGGAGATGGAGGTGGGCGGCTTATCGTGAAGACCCACCGGCTGACCAAACCGAACGGCGACTCGTGGGTCCAAGTCGAAGTGGCGGACACCGGGTGTGGCATTCCCGCCGCCGATCTGGACCATATCTTCGATCCGTTCTACTCGACCAAACACGAAAGCGAAGAGCGGGAGGGCACCGGCTTAGGACTGACGATCGTCCACCAAATCGTCCAGGAACACGGCGGATACATTGAGGTGAAGAGCGCGCTTGGCAGGGGAACGACCTTCTTCGTGAATTTGCCGGGCAATCCTTGCGAGGTACGAGCGGCCCACGTGGGAATGAGTGGATCATGAATAAACGCGTGCTCGTGATTGATGACGAACCGGGAATCCGTGCTTCCCTGAAGATGGTCCTGGAGCCGACATACGAGGTGCTCTGCGCCCCGAACGGCCAGGAGGGCGTGCACCTCTTCCACACCGAGTCTCCGGACTTGGTGCTCTTGGACGTCATGCTGCCGGATACGGACGGCCTGGTGCTTCTGAAGACGTTTGGGTCGGAAGACCGAATCGTGCCCGTGATTATGCTCACAGCCTTGAAAACGGTCAAAACGGCTGTGGAAGCGATGAAGATGGGTGCGGCAGATTACCTGACCAAACCGTTCGATATTGAGGAACTCCGCCTGATCGTGGCCAAGACTCTGGCCACGCAGGAGCTTGAGCAAGAGGTGCGGTACCTCCGCGCCCAGGTCGTCAATTTGTATGCCTTTCATAACCTTATCGGGAAGAGCTCGGCCATGCGGGAGATCTACTCTCAAATCACCCAGGTCGCCGAAACCCGCACGACGGTTCTCATCACCGGAGAGAGCGGGACAGGCAAAGAACTGGTCGCCCGCGCCCTCCACTACAACAGCTCCCGCCGGGAAGGCCCGTTCATCGCGATTAATTGTGCGGCGTTACCGGATACCTTGATCGAGAGCGAATTGTTCGGTCACGAGAAGGGGGCGTTCACGGATGCGCTGGCACGCCGATTGGGGAAAGTCGAACTGGCTCATAGTGGGACCCTCTTTCTCGATGAGATTGGTGATCTAAGTGCACCTACGCAGGCCAAATTGCTCCGATTTCTGCAGGAACGAGAGTTTGCCAGGGTTGGTGGCGCCCACGCGATCAAAGTGGATGTGCGGATCATCGCGGCAACGAACCGGGAGTTGGAGGATCTTCTTCGTCGCGGGCAGTTCCGGGAGGACCTTTACTATCGGATCAATGTCGTTTTGCTCCATCTTCCTCCCCTGCGCGACCGTCGGGAGGACATCCCGCTCTTGGCAAAGCATTTTCTGGGGAAGCAACTTGAAGCGGTGAATCGGCCGAACCTGGAGCTTTCCAAAGCTGCGGTGGAAATCCTGATGAATTATTCTTGGCCGGGAAATGTCAGGGAACTCGAAAACGTGATTGAGCAGGCCGTGGTGTGGTGTCGGGGGGATGTGATCACCCCGGACCACCTTCCTACGAATCTTAAAACAGACTCGCGCTATGCTGTCTTGCGTGACGACACTCTCTGTGGCCGGTGTTCGCTTGAAAAGGCCGTCAAAGAATTTGAAAAGGAGATCATTCTCGATGCACTGAAGCGAACCAGTTATGTCCAGACCCATGCCGCCGCTATGCTGGGAATCACCAGGAGGATGCTGAAATACCGGATGGATATGTTGGGAATCACGGAGAGCAGAGTTTAAAATCTGTTGCATGAATGATACAGAGGCGTCCAAATTTGAACGTTATTGGTTGAGGAGGGGCGCTTATTAGGTTCTTGGTAGGGGGCTTTCTTTTACTGGATAAATCATGTAGCCTCTTGGTTGGCCTTAGGATTTCCGTCGAATTCACGGGGCCAGGTTTACTTGTGGGGGTAGGGCATAGGGTTTGCGTAAGGTAAAGGGCATCAGGAGCAACCTCAGCAGCTCAAGGAGCCAAAGATGAAAGTCGAGCCCCCTCATTTAAACATTCTCGTCGAGTGCAAAGAGGCGACGACCACGGCCGAGTCTCCCAAACCGACCATCCTCATAATCGAGGACGAGGCCGGTCCGCGAGAAGCCCTCAAGATCATCCTCCGGCCCTTTTTCAATCTCTACTCGGTGGATAACCCCGAGGTGGCCATGCAGGTGCTGAGGGAACAGAAGATTGATTTAATCACCCTGGACCTCAAACTCCCGGGCCGCCAGGGCACGGAGTTGTTGCAGGAGATCAAGGCCGAACAGGAAGATGTCGAAGTGGTCATCATCACAGGATACGGAAGCTTGAAGACGGCCATGGACGGGATTCGTTACGGGGCGGCCGCCTATCTCCTGAAACCCTTCAACGTGACGGAGTTGATCGGGGTTATCAATCAGACGCTTGAGAAAAAACGCCGGCTCGATAGCTTGCGAGACACCTTGCGAACGATCGGGAGCCTGTGGGGGACGGAGCTTGATTCGTCGACGGTTTGGCAGAATCTCTCGAAGCTGTTGGAGGCGAAAAATCCGGAACTCGTCCGCCATTCCAGTCGCGTCAATTTATATTCCTCTCTCCTCGCTGAGCATTTGAATCTGTCCACGGCGGAGCGGGAGATGCTCCAGATCGGCGGATTCTTACACGATATCGGGAAGGTGGGCCTCGATAATCGCGTCCTCGTCAAATCAGCCAAGCCAGATAGTCAGGCAGAGGAACAGGTTAAGCGCCATCCGGAAATTGGAGCGCGGATGGCACTTGCGCTGCCCTTTCCTCCCGAAGTGGCTCACATTATTCGCCACCACCATGAACACTACGATGGTTCCGGGTATCCGGACGGACTGCAAGGTGACAGGATTCCAAGCCTTGCACGGATCGTCTGCCTAGCCGACGTATTTGATCACTTGCTCACAGACCGTGTTGCGCATGGCCCTCTGACCATCGCGGAAGCCAGAGAATACGTGCGTGGCCAAGCTGGCGCCCAATTTGACCCGAAATTGGCAGAGGCTTTTGTTGAAGTCGTAAGGTAAGCAGGCCTACACGGCCCCAGCCGTACAATCAGACTCTCCCAATTCGGCATCCCGGTCTTCACTGTCAAGTGCAAGAGCAGTTATGATGAAAATGGATGAAGTCACTAGGTGTAATGATCTAAAGGAATCATTTGCTTTGCGGCAACGAATTACTGAATTAGAAGCATCAGAATCCTACCGAAAGCATGCAAAAGCAGCACGGCATGCGGCTCAGGACGAATGGGAGCAGTCATTCAATGCGCTCACCGACGATGTCTGCATTCTTGACAGATCGGGCATCATCTTAAGGGCCAATAAGGCCATGCGGGACCGATTCGAACAGGTCCACGGAGATCTAGTAGGACTCGACTATCGCCTCGTCTACTTTGGAACAGTCACTCCCAGTCCGAATCCCCCGTGGATGGCAGTTCTTTCAGGAGCCCTCTCTGTGGCGGCGGAAACGTGGTTGTCCAAGCTCGATGGGTGGTTTCTGGTGTCGTGCTATCCCCTCTATGATACAGAAGGGAACCAGTGGGGAGCCATCTCCGTGGTCAAGGACATCACGGAACGCAAGCGAGTGGAAGAGGCCTTGCGTGACATGGCCCAAAGGGCGCCCGCGGCAGGCAGCGTGGCCTTCTTGCGCTCCCTGATCAGTCGTCTTGCAAAGGCGTTGGATGTCGACTATGCCTTCCTTGCCGAGTTGACCGGCGACACTTATGAGGAGGCTCAAACGGTCGCCGTGTGCGTGAAGGGAGAAATGCGGGAAAACTTCGCGTTTCCTCTTTCCGAGACGCCTGGGGCCAACATCGTGAGAGGAGAACTGTGCTGCTATCCCACTGGCGTCCGTCAGCAATTTCCCAAGGACCGACTCCTTGCTGAATGGAGCGTTGAGAGTTATATCGGCATCCCTCTCTTTAATTCGACTGGACAGCCCGTCGGGTTAGTCGTTGCGATGGACAGCAAGCCTCTGTGCAAGACCCAACTCGTCGAATCGATTTTGGGGGTTTTCGCCGTTCGCGCTGCGGCTGAACTGGAGCGGAAGCGAGCAGAGGAGGCATTGCGCGACAGCGAAGTGCGGTACCGCGCCATTGCCGAAAACGCCTATGACCTGATTTGTGAAACGAGTTCAACGGGTCGATATTTGTACGTGAGTCCGAACCACCGGGATGTCTTGGGATATGAGTCCCGCGAACTTGTCGGTCGTTCTATTCATGAGCACATCCATCCGGAGGACTGCCCCGATGTCACGGCCGAATTCGAACGAGGAATTCGAACCCTGACTCCGGGCCGAGCGGTGTTTCGATATCGGCACTGCAACGGAGAATGGAGATGGTTTGAGAGCACCGGCAAAGCGTTTCGGACCTCAACAGGGGAAGTGCGGGGCGTAGTCGTGTCCCGAGATATTACCGACCGCAAGAGGATCGAAGAAGAGCGTCTTCGAGCAAGTAAGCACGAATCGGTCAGTCTATTGGCCGGGGGTATCGCCCATGATTTTAATAATATTCTTACGGCAATCGTCGGGAATATCTCTTTGGCTAAGATGTCGCTAGACCCGACAGATGACCTCTATAAAAGATTGACCGAGGCGGAAAAAGCTTCCCTTCGAGCGAAAGGGTTAACCCAACAACTTTTCGCTTTCGCAAAGGGCGGAGCGCCGGTCAAGAGACTGACATTGATTGCCGATCTTTTAAAAGAATCGGCCAGCTTTGGGCTGCGGGGCTCTAATATCCGATGCGAATTTATCCTTCCTGATGACCTGTGGCCTGTGGAAATAGATGAGGGGCAGATGAGTCAAGTCATCTATAACCTGGTGATCAACGCGCAGCAAGCCATGCCCGACGGCGGAACCATCACGATTCTGGGGGAGAATGTCGACG
>Ga0114945_10001985_pt1 | contig 12292 bp, 10 predicted proteins | sample OV2TP3_FD_87194 | JGI IMG/M metagenome (GOLD analysis project Ga0114945, IMG submission 87194) | Hot spring microbial communities from Beatty, Nevada to study Microbial Dark Matter (Phase II) - OV2 TP3 | ecosystem: Environmental > Aquatic > Thermal springs > Hot (42-90C) | place: USA: Beatty... | reverse complement strand
GAGGACTTGAAGGGAGCCCCGCCGATGCGACGTCTAGGAGCATCGGTTTACGGGGCGGGGGGCCGACCCGGAGTCCCGCCAGTCGTTTGGCGGGACGGAGGGCGCCAAGTCCTCTCGGGCGCGTTCTACTTCGCCCCTTCGGGGGCTCAGGATGACGGAGGGTCGGTGAAATCCCGCTGGAAAGATTCAGAAGCAAAAGGGAAAAATCGAATTGAGCTCTTGGTCTATCGATCCCGCTTGATTGGAAGCGAGCCGGAGCTTTGCCTCTGGGGCGGCGGAAATACGTCGACCAAGATGGAGGAGCTCGATTTCCTTGGGAGGAAACGCCTCGTTCTACGCGTCAAGGGCTCGGGATCGGATTTGAAGGAAGCCGAGCCGCACCACTTTTCGCCCATGGCAGTTGAGGATCTTCTTCCAGTCCTCGCGCGCGCCGGGATGAGGGATGAAGAAATGGTGGCCTACTTCGAGAAATGTCTTCTCGATCCGAAGGCGCCCCGGCCCTCGATCGAAGCGCTTCTCCACGCCTTCGTCCCTGAAAATGACATCGATCATACCCACGCGGACACAATCCTTGCGCTGACCAATACCTCTCAGGCAAAGTCCATCATCCGCCAAGTTTATGGCAACGATCTTCTTTTCGTTCCTTACATTAAGCCGGGTTTTCTTCTCGCGAAGGCCGTGGTGCGGGCCTATCGGGAAAATCCGCGCGCGAAAGGGGCCGTCCTCGAAAAACACGGCCTCATCACGTGGGGAGTGGATTCCAAGACGAGTTATTCGCGCACCATTGAAATGGTGAGCCGCGCCGAGACCTTCATCCGAAAAAGGGGTAAGGACCGTCCTAGGCTTGGAGGGGTGCGTTGTAAGAGTCTCAACCCCAGGGAACGCGAGGAGTTTTTGGTCCGCTTTTTCGGTGCCATTCGATCAGGGGTGAGTCGGCGCGAGAGAAAAATACTGACGTTTAACGATTCACCCGCCGTTTTGGAATACGTCAATTCCCGTCTCGGCCCGCAAACTTCCCAAGAAGGTGCAGCCACGCCGGATCACATGCTTCGGACGAAACGAATTCCTCTTTTTGTGGATTGGAAGGGGAAAGATCCTCTTTCCGTCTCACCGAAATTTATCGCGAAACAGGTCGAACGACATGGCGAGAATCACCGCCGCTATTACCAAAGATTTCATGAGCCGGGCCAGCCGATGCTGGATCCCTACCCGCGGGTGATCTTGATTCCCCGCGTGGGAATGATCACGTCGGGAAAGAATCTGGCAGAGGCAAGGATTGTCCAGGAAATTTATAAGCATTCGATGCGTGTCCAGGCCGGGGCCAGTTTTGTGGACCGTTACAAGTCGCTTCCCTTGGCCGAGGCCTTTGAAATGGAGTACTGGTCCCTTGAGCTTTATAAGCTCTCGCTCGCTGGCCAAGAGAAAGAGTTGGCGCGTCAGGTGGCGTGGGTGACTGGCGCAGGGGGCGGGATCGGCCGGGCCATCTCTGAAAAATTGGCCGAGGAGGGCGCCCACGTGGTGGCCCTTGATCTTCATGGAGAGAAAGCCAGGGAAATTGCCGGGAAGATCAATTCCCGCCTCAAATCACCTCAAGCTCTTGGGCTTGCCTGCGATGTCACGAAAGAGGCAAGCATTGATGAGGCGATGGTTCAGACCTTGAAGACCTTTGGTGGCGTTGATTTTCTTGTCTCCAATGCGGGGGTGGCCCATGTGGCTCCCGTCGATGAACTCGATTTAAAGAGTTGGGAGGAAAGTTTTCGGGTGAACTCGACTGGGCATTTTCTTGTGGCCCGGCGTATTATTCGACAGCTCAAGCATCAGGGAATGGGGGGAGCGCTTGTTTTCATCGCCTCAAAAAATGTTTTGGCCCCGGGAAAAGATTTCGCCGCTTACAGCGCGGCCAAATCGGCCCAGACCCAGCTTGCGCGAGTGCTCGCGATTGAGAATGGGGAACTCGGAATTCGCGTCAATGTCATCCATCCGGACGGGGTCTTCGAAGGCTCGGGGCTGTGGGACGAAATCAAAAAGGCCCGCGCCCGTTCCCACGGGATCAAACCGGACGCACTCGAACGTTATTATCAGAACCGTAACTTGATGAAAGTCCGCGTCGAGCCGCAGGATGTCGCCGAGGCGGTTTTATTCCTGCTCTCCAAGCGCTCCGCCAAGACTACCGGCTGCATGATCACCGTGGATGGCGGTCTCAGGGAAGCCTTTCCCCGCTGAGACGGAGACCTTCAATGCATCTGTTGATACGAATCCTGGCTTTGATCGCCGCTTTAGTCTTCCTTTTCCTGGTCGGGATTGGAATTTTCTGGGTCTGGAAAAGAATTGAAGAAAATTGGATCCTCCGTCAGGTGGTGGAAAGGCTTTCGGCCGACTCCCGCGTCGCCGAAGTGCTTGTGACAGGAAGCTCCTACAGCGAGTCGACTCAAAAAATTGAAACCACAATCAAATTCCTCGAATATGGCGCCGACGGAAAGCCCCTCACGCCCCGCTACCTTACCTTTCAGGGCAATATCATCCAATTTCAGGCGCTCGTGATTCGGTTTGAGGATCGTCTCGTCCAGGCGGGCGATAAGCTCCAGGGAAAAAGCGCCTACCTTTTCTTGCGCGCGTTCGTTCTCGACAGCGAAAATTATCAGGCCTTCAACCTGACTGACTTTCATCAGATTCCGGAGGGCTATAAGCTTCCCGGCGTGAAAAATGAATTTGAAGCCAAACTCTGGCGCGAATTCTGGGATTATGAGCTCGACCCCAAGGCCCGGGAGCGGATGGGAATCAAAAACGCCCAGATCGAGGCGCCCGGATCCATTTTTGTTCCGGGAACGATTTACACCTTGAAGATCGAACACGACGGCGGCCTCCGGATTGACACCCAGCCCATTCCGGAAATTTTGAAGGGGGAAAAGATTTAATGCCCGTTGTCACCATTTTCGGAAGCTCCCAAGCTAACGAGAGCGAGCCGGATTACGAGGAGGCGCGCGGACTCGGAACAGCTCTCGCGAAAGCAGGATATACAATCTGTAACGGCGGTTACGGCGGCATGATGGAGGCGTCGGCCCGCGGCGCAAAGGAAGGAGGAGGCAAAACGATTGGAATTACGACCGAGGATTTCGGCGGTCCCGCCAACCGCTGGATCGACCGGGAAATCCGCATGAAAAAATGGAGTGAGCGTCTCTTCAAACTCATCGAAACCGGCGACGCTTACGTCGTCTTCGACGGCGGCACCGGCACCTTGGTGGAACTTTTCGTGCTGTGGGAGATGTCGAACAAAAAGTTCATTCAAAAACCAATTCTTGTTTTGGGGAACCAACTGCATGGCTTGGTAAGCCGAATCCGGAAATTTCCCCACGTCATAAACAATCCCAATCTTTTCTTGGCTGAAACGATTGAGGATGCGCTCGATAGACTCAAAAGAGGTCGAACGTGAGGAAGTCTAGCCGTTACGATATTTCTCAATTGGCTCAAAACGAATTCGAGCCAGGTTCGAAACGTCAAGTTCTGAGAAACTTACTCGGGATTAAACGCAAAAAGGAAATAGACCGTATTGAAGCGGTGGCCCTGCAACAAGTTGAACCGGTTCTTTTTCGTACCTACGACCAAAATCATCGGTTTTCTGCAAAAGACATCTGCAACATTCATCGGATTTGGTTGGGTCGGATTTATGAATGGGCGGGGGCGTATCGGACTGTTGATCTGACAAGGAGTAGTTTTCGATTCACCCACGCTCGCTTCGTTTCCGAACAGATGGAAGAATTTGAAGAGAATGTCTTAAAGCAGCACACGCCTTGTATTTTTGGATCCAAAAACCGAATGATCAAAGCGCTGGCAGAAGTCCATGCAGAGCTTGTCCGAATTCATCCCTTCCGGGAAGGCAACGGTCGCGTCGCGCGTTTATTAGCGACCTTAATGGCTCTGCAGGCAGGTCTGCCTCCTTTGAATTTCAATATCATTCAAGGAAGCAAAAAGAAGGAATACATCGCGGCGGTGCATGCCGGCGTTGGGAAAGATTACAACCCGATGGAGAAGATTTTTAGTTGGATTCTGGAAAAGTCTATTCCCAGGACTCGTCGAGCTTAATGAGGGTAGGGAAGGATTTGTCCTTCAAAGCACGGATGAGCGCAGAAGGCAAGTTGCCTAGTTCCACGGCAGTGGAGCTGGTCACGTTAATAAAGATAAACTTATCGCGTTCCTCAGGATCTCGCAAATAAGGATTGGTTTCTATCAAGGGTTTATTTCGCACGAATAAATTATACCATAGGTTGACAACTCTATGTTGACACTCAAAGATTTTGACTATGAATTGCCAAAGGAGCTGGTAGCGCCTTATCCGATGCCGAAGCGGAGTGAGGCGAGGCTTCTTGTGTTGGATCGGAAGACCGGAGGGCTCGAGCACCGGATCTTTCGGGATTTGGTGGAATATCTGAGGCCCGGCGATTTGCTTGTTCTCAACAACACCCAAGTCCTCCCTGCGCGGCTCTTTGGCATCCGGCCGACGGGCGGCAGAGTGGAGGCGCTCCTCCTCAAGCGGATTGAAGAAAATGTCTGGGAAATGCTCGTGAAGCCGAGCGGGCGCATAAAAAAGGGGACTCGGATTGCGTTCGGCGAAAACGGTATGCGCTTGGAAGGAGAAATTTTAGATGAGCCAAGCGGCACGACGGGGATCCGCAAGGTCCGGTTTGATTCGATGGAATTTGAAGAAAAATTGCGGCAAATCGGCCGAATTCCCCTCCCGCCTTACATCGATCGTCCGGACGAATCCATTGATCGTGAAATGTATCAAACCGTTTTCGCGGAAAAGGAAGGGGCCGTGGCCTCTCCGACAGCGGGTCTTCATTTTGATAAGGAACTTTTGGATACTCTTCAACAAAAGGGAATCGAGACTTGTTTTGTGACCCTTCACGTAAGTTACGGAACTTTTCAGCCGATCCAATCGGAGGATCTATCAAAGCATGAAATGTACGAAGAAGAGTTTGAGATTTCTCTCGAAGCTAGCCAGCAAATTCAATTGGCGTTGAAAGGGAAACGGAGAATCGTCGCCTGCGGGACGACGGTGGTACGAGTGCTCGAAACCATGGGTAGGGGCGGGGTTTCCCCGCCCGTGAGACAGGGCGCGGCAACCCTGCCTGGCCGGCAGGCAGGCGCGCCCCTACATTCGTTAACGGGTTGTACGCGTCTTTTCATTTACCCCCCCTATGAATTTAAAATTGTCGATGCGATGATCACGAATTTCCATCTTCCCCGGACGACACTTTTGATGCTCGTCTCAGCTTTTGCAGGACGAACTCTCCTTTTCAAAGCCTACGAAGAGGCGGTCCGCGAGCGCTATCGTTTCTATTCTTACGGCGATGCGATGTTGATTGTATGAAGACCGCCGCACCCACCCGTTTCTTCGAACTTGCGGTCCAGGACCCGCAAACCTACGCGCGAGCCGGGATCGTCCACACGGCGCACGGAGATTTTCACACGCCGGCCTTCATGCCAGTGGGCACACAGGGCACGGTGAAGGCGCTCACACCGCGCGACTTGAAGGAATCGGGTGCCGAGATCATTCTTTCCAACGCCTATCACCTTTTTGTCCGCCCCGGCATTGATATTATTCAAGAAGCCGGAGGGCTTCATTCTTTCATGGGTTGGTCCGGGCCGATCCTTACCGATTCGGGAGGCTATCAGGTATTTTCGCTGAGTCGTTTCAGAAAAATTACCGAAGAAGGCGTCTTGTTCCAATCTCATTTTGACGGCCGCGAGATTTTCCTGACGCCTGAGAAGGTCACCCAAATTCAGGAACTGCTCGGAAGCGACATCGCGATGGTCTTTGACGAATGCCCGCCGTACAGCCGTGATCGGAAGCCAATCAAAGATTCCTTGGAACTGACATGGAAATGGGCGCAAAGGGCCAGGGCGCGGCACCGGAGGGAGGATCAGGCGCTTTTTGGAATCATTCAGGGAGGGATTTTTCCCGATCTTCGGCGTGAGTCACTTGAGAGGACAATCGAGTTGGATTTTCACGGCTACGCCCTGGGCGGCCTCTTCGTGGGAGAGTCGAAGGAAGAGTCCCGGGAGATCCTGAATCAAATCGGACCCGAAATGCCGGCTGAGCGGCCCCGTTATCTCATGGGGGCGGGTACCCCTCTCGAACTTTTGGAGGCCGTGGCCTCAGGAATGGATCTCTTTGACTGCGTGACACCCACCCGCTACGGTCGAACGGGGAGCGCCTTCACCTCCAAAGGGCTTGTCGTGGTTCGAAATGGGAAGTACAATCGCGACTTTCAACCCATCGATCGAACATGCCGATGTTATACGTGTCAAAATTTTTCAAGAAGCTACCTCCGGCACCTCTTCAACTGCGATGAGATGCTGGGGCCGGAGCTTGTTTCGCTCCATAATGTTTTCTTTTTATTGGAATTGATGCGCCAGACCCACCGCCAGATCGCGGCCGGGACATTTTCGGCGTTCAAGAAAAACTTTGAAAGTCAGTTTGACCGAAACCATCGTTGATCCCGTGAATTCTTTGGAGGGGCTATGCTGAAATTCACATCGCTTGTGGCCCAGGCGCCCGCCCAGGCCAATCCCATTATTGCCTTCGCTCCCCTTATCCTCATGTTCGTCGTCTTCTATTTTCTCTTGATCCGCCCCCAGCAGAGACGCCAGAAGGAGCTCAGCCAGATGATCCAAGAGCTCAAGAAGGGCGACCGAGTCGTCACCGCGGGCGGGATCATCGGCACCATCGCGGGAATCCAGAATGATTACGTGATCCTCAAAGTGGGAGAGGGCGAAACGAAGATCGAAGTTTTAAAAAGTTCGATCACGGGAAAAAGGACGTAGTTTTCCATGGACAAGTACTTCAAATGGAAGGTTCTTTTAATCGTCGCCATCGTCGCCTTCTCAATTTGGAGGGTTTACCCGCCCGAGAAACAGATCCATCTCGGTCTAGACCTCCGGGGGGGGATGCAGATCCTTCTCCGGGTCGAGATCGATAAGATCCCCGCCGAGGCCCGCGAGGACGCCACGGACCGGGTCGTGGAAATCATCCGGAACCGGATCGACGAATTCGGCGTGCGCGAGCCGGTGATCAACAAACAGGCGAAGGACCTGGTCGTGGTCCAGCTTCCCGGCATCACCGACCGCGCGCGGGCGAAGGAAATCGTCGGCAAGACGGCCCACCTGGAATTCAAGCTTGTTTCGGAGGATCCTGAGCTCGTCAAGAAGGCCGAAGCCGCTGGGGTGCCTGAACCCCCCCAGCCTGACCTTCCACCGGAAAAAATGCCCAGGACAGAGGTGAAGGAGGGGGTGGCGACGACCGTTTCCCAGGAAGGTGGACCCAAACCGTGGGAGGTTCCCGAAAGACCTCAAATGCCCGAAGGCTACGAGTACAAGACCGCTTCCGATGCACGCGGAAGGACGGAGGGCCTCCTTCTTCAAAAGGATGCCGTGTTGACGGGCGACAAGTTGATGAATGCCAACGTGGCCTTCGACCAATACGGTCAGCCCATCGTCGAGCTTCAGCTGGACAGTGAAGGAGGCAAGATTTTTGACCGCGTAACGTTTCAGAACATCGGACGGCGCCTGGCCATCGTTCTGGACGGCAAGGTGCACTCGGCCCCGGTGATTCGCGACCGCATTCCCAACGGCCGGGCACAGATTTCAGGAAACTTCTCCGCCCCGGAGGCGAGCGACCTGGCCCTCGTGCTCCGTGCCGGCGCGCTGCCGGCTCCGGTGGTGATCGAGGAGGAGCGAACCGTGGGACCCACGCTGGGCCGCGATTCGGTCACCAAGGGGATCCGCGCAGGTCTCTGGGGAACGGCCTTTGTTTTTGTTTTCATGCCGCTTTATTACCTCCTGGCCGGCTTCATCGCGGATTTTGGTCTCTTGATTTACATCGTAATCACAACAGGTGCCCTGGCGGCTCTCAAGGCCTCCCTCACCCTGCCCGGTATCGCGGGGTTCATCCTTTCGATCGGTATGGCCGTGGATGCCAACATCCTGATCTTTGAAAGGATTCGCGAGGAACTCGAGACGGGAAAGACGACCCGGGCGGCGGTCTCGGCAGGCTACCACAAGGCCTTCTCGGCAATCCTAGACTCGAACGTTACCACGCTGGTGACCTCGATCCTCCTCTTCATCCTCGGAACGGGCCCGGTCAAGGGTTTTGCCGTGACGCTGACGATCGGTATCTTGGCCAGTATGTTTTCGGCCATCACGGTGACAAGGGTCGCATTTGATTTCCTGACAGCGAAAAATCCAAACCTCTCCCTCAAGATGCTCCGGTGGCTCAAAAAGCCGAATATCTCCTTCTTGAAGAACCGTTTCTGGGCCTACGGATTCTCTGTGCTGACGCTTGCCATCGGGATCGGGAGCTTTATGTGGCGCGGACAGGAGAATTACGGGGTTGAATTCCTGGGAGGGACGCTCGTCCAGGCTCGTTTTACGAAGACTATGTCGACCGAGGAGGTGAGGGGTGCCCTCGAAAAAGTGGGGGTGGCAAGCGCGATGATCCAACGTTACGGTGAAGAGGCCCAAAACGAATTTGTGATCAAGGTGAGCGGGACGGGGACCGAAAAGATTGAGGAGGCCTCGGCGTCTCTGGCGGGTGAGGGGGGTTACGAGATTGTTCGGGTTGATTCCATTGGGCCGGCCGTGAGCCGCGACCTCACGAAGAAGGCCCTGTGGGCGGTCCTTTGGTCCTCCGTGGGAATCCTGATTTATCTCGCATGGCGCTTTGAGTGGAAATTTGCCCTGGCCGCGGTCGTGGCCCTCTTTCACGATACGCTCTTTGCGTTCGGAGTTTATTCGCTCGCCGGCCGCGAGATCAACCTCCCTACGGTCGCCGCCATCCTGACGATTATGGGTTATTCAGTCAACGACACAATCGTCACGTTTGACCGAGTCCGCGACAACCTCAAGATTTTCAGGAAAATGCCCTTTCAGGAGCTTGTAGACCTCAGCATCGGTCAGACCCTTTCGCGCACCTTTCTCACGTCCCTCACCGTTCTTTTTGCGACCGGGGCGATCTTCTTATTCGGCGGCGCCGCGATCAACGACTTTGCCTTCATTCTGCTCGTGGGATTCTGCGTCGGAATTTATTCCACCATCTTTGTCGCCAACGCCCTCATCGTCGACCTGAAAGCACATTAGTAGGGGTGTATGGCCATACACCCCTACAAGGGGTGATTTAATTCATGGTTCAAACGGTCTGGTCGGTCCGGGAAAACAAGGGTAGGGGCGCGGTTTCCGCGCCCTTGACTGCGGGCGGGGCAACCCCGCCCCTACAATTCAGTCCCTGGTTTCTTCAATTGCTCGCCAGACGAGGTCTGTCTAGCCTCGAAGCAATCGAAACTTTCCTTCATCCGACACGTGAGGAACTTACCAATCCCTTTTTGATGAAGGGGATGCGCGAGGCCGTCGAGAGGATTCGCCGGGCCGAGGTTTCTCGTGAGAAAGTGCTGATCCACGGCGATTACGACGTGGACGGCGTCACGGGGACCGCGCTGGTCAGCCTGGCTTTGGAAAAACTCGGCGTTGCCCACGAGACGTTTCTTCCAGAACGGGCAAGGGATGGATACGGGGTGAGCCGCGAGGCCATTCAGAGGGCTCTGCTGGCAGGGATTCGCCTTCTCATCACGGTGGATTGCGGCATCAGCGCGAGAGAAGAGATCGAAGAGGCCCGCCAGGCCGGGATCGGGACCATCGTGCTGGACCATCACCAAATTCCCTCAGGAGGTCTGCCGCCCGCGGAGGTCATCTTGAATCCCCTGCAGGAAGGCTGCGCCTATCCCTTTAAAGAACTTTCCGCAGGGGGACTCGCCTTCAAACTCGCCCAGGCACTTCTTGGTCCTGAGGCCTTCCAATTTTTTGATCTCGCCGCGCTTTCCACGGTGGCCGACCTTGCGCCGCTTCGTGAAGAGAACCGGATCCTTGTCAAGGAGGGGCTTCGCCAGCTCTCGGAGAGAAAAAGGACTGGAATCAGAGCACTTGCCCAGACGGCGAGCCTCGGCTCGCGTGAAATCAAGACAAGCCACGTCGGCTTTGTCTTGGGCCCCCGAATCAACGCCTCGGGAAGGATGTCCAGCGCGGCCACGGCGCTCCGGCTTCTTCTCACAAGAAGCGAGCGAGAGGCGGCGAGCCTGGCACAGATCCTCGAAGAGGAGAACCGCAGAAGACAGCAGGAAGAGCGGAGAGTTGTCAACGAGGCAATCGAGGAAGTGGAACGGACAGTCAACTTCGCTCGGGAGCAGGTGCTCGTGGTGGCCAGAGAGGGATGGCATGCGGGCGTCATTGGGATCGTGGCCTCACGGCTGGTCGAGCGTTATCACCGTCCCAGTCTCGTCATCGCGCTCAAGGAAGGTGAAGGAAAGGGATCGGGCCGCTCCATCCGCTCCTTTCATCTTTTCAAAGCCCTCGAGGCCGCGCGCGAATTTCTCCTGGAATTCGGCGGACACGAGCAGGCCGCAGGTTTCAGCATTGAACGTGAGAAAATCCCCCTTTTCAGAAAAAGATTGAACGAGCATTCCCACGCCGCCTATCCAGCTGAAATCTTCCTCAGGTCGATCGACATCGATCTCGAGATCACTCTGGAGGATCTCACGCCGCAATTCTTGAGGGAGCTGGAGCGGCTTGAACCTTTCGGAGTTGGGAATCCGAAGCCGGTTTTTCTCACGCGTGGACTTCAGGTCCGGGTTATCTCTCCCAGGAAGACAAGAGGCTTTTCCAGGCCCGCGGTTTGGGTGACGGATGGAAAGGTGACCTATGAAGTCGTGATTTCGGAGCGAAGCGGCATCCAAATTGATTTCGAGCCGGGGGCCCGTTTGGACCTGGTCTATACGATCGGCGCCAGACGTTGGGAGGGCGAGGTAATTCTTGTTCTGGAAGCGAGGGACGCTAAACGGCCTTCGTGACCTTGCCCGCGCTGAGACAGCTCACGCAGACCTTGATGCGCCGGACAGTTCCGTTCGTGAACCGAGCCTTCACCCGCTGAAGGTTGGGATAAAACTTCCGGCGCGTGATCCCGGTAATTTTCTTTCCCACGCCGCCTTTCTTTTTCGCCATTCCGCGGCGGGCAATCGAGTTTCCCGTGAGGGCCCCCTTTCCACAAACTTCACATCTGCGCATAGGGCGCGAATTATACCCCTTCCCAAGCTCAATTTCCAACTTCTTCTAAAGGTCTTGAGCGGTCCGAATGTCTTGGATTGAAATTTTGTGGAGGCTATTATATATTCGATTCGTATGGCGAGCGGGAGCGATCCTAACGCAAGGTTGGCGAATCGGTTAAAGAAAAAGGCGGTTCCCTTTGAGTATTACGCCCCAATGGCCCGTAGGGTCCATGTGGCTGGAACCTTCAACGATTGGAACCCGACCACCTGTCCCCTTAAAAAGGGCCCCTCGGGGAAATGGAAAGCGGAACTCACGCTTCCTCCCGGCCGCTATGAATACCGTTACCTGGTGGATGGGATTTGGGAAAACGACCAGCGTCCTGTCGAGTGCGTCCCAAACGCCTTCGGTTCCTGGAACTGCGTCGTGACCATTCATTAATTCATTCGTCCCCTAATTCTGGAAACCCTTTGCTATGAGTCCTAAAAAGATGAGAATTGTCTTCGCCTCACCCGAAATGGTTCCCTACGCCAAGACGGGCGGCCTCGCGGATGTGGTGGGAACGCTTCCGAAGGAGATCCATTCCTTTGGGCAGGAAGTAATCTGTTTCCTTCCCAAGTACAAGAAGGTGGACACGCGCCGATGGGCGCTCAAGGAGGCGATCGACCGGCTTCAGATCCCGGTAGGTTCCGAGGTAGAGACGGGACGCGTTTTCCGATTCGACGATCCCAAGGGTGTCCGGGTTTATTTCATCGATCAGCCGGAATACTTCAGCCGGGATGAGCTTTACGGGACTCCGCTCGGCGATTATCCGGACAATGACCGGCGCTTTATCTTCTTTCAAAGGGTAATGCTCGAGGCCCTGAAAAAGTTGGATCTAAAACCGGACGTGATCCACAGCCACGACTGGCAGACGGGACTGGTCGCAACGTATCTCAAGACCCTTTACGCGAACGATCCGTTCTTTTCCAAGACACGGTCCGTTTTCACGATCCACAACCTGGCCTACCAGGGAAACTTTCCACCGGATTCCCTGTCGCTCACGGGGCTTGGGTGGGAGGAATTCAGGATGGAGCGGCTCGAATTTTACGGCAAGGCGAGTTTTCTTAAGGCTGCCTTGGTCTATTCGGACGCGCTCACGACGGTGAGCCCGCGCTATGCCGAGGAAATTCAAACAAAGGAATATGGATGCGGGATGGAAGGG
>Ga0114945_10001983_pt1 | contig 12297 bp, 16 predicted proteins | sample OV2TP3_FD_87194 | JGI IMG/M metagenome (GOLD analysis project Ga0114945, IMG submission 87194) | Hot spring microbial communities from Beatty, Nevada to study Microbial Dark Matter (Phase II) - OV2 TP3 | ecosystem: Environmental > Aquatic > Thermal springs > Hot (42-90C) | place: USA: Beatty... | reverse complement strand
CGAAATTATAACAGGTGTCCAGCAGGTCAAGAAATCATATCATATGTTGTTTCGGGAATGGGACACACCTGGCCGCCTAATCGCGCACAAGCACCCCGAATCTCTGGAGAAACATCAAAAAATCTCGATGCAACCGAAGTCATTTGGGATTTCTTTGAAGAACATAGTAAAACTTAAAACCTATAGTAAGTAAAAGGTAAAAATTTAATGAAAAGGCATTTAGAAAATCCTATCAAGTATTCCTCTCTTTTTGCCCTCTTTTTCAAATTCCTTTAGTAGTTCCTTTTGCTTTGCTGTTAATTTCTCAGGAATTTTTACTATAACTTTAACGAATTGGTCTCCAGAGCCTTCTCTGTTTAGGTGTGGAATGCCTTTGCCTTTCATTCGAAACAGGGTGTCACTTTGTGTTCCAGCTGGAATCTTTAGTCTTGCACTACCTCTTAATGTCTTAACTTCTATCTCATCTCCAAGAGCAGCCTGTATAAAAGAAATAGTTGCTTTAGTGTATAAGTCATCTTCTTCTCTCTCAAAATCAGGGTGATCCCTTACACCGATAAATACATATAAATCTCCAGCAGAGGTTCCTTTTTCTCCTGCAGCACCCTCTCCTGCCACTCTAAGCCTCATATTATCATGTATCCCTGAAGGTATATTTATCTCAATCTTTCTTGTCTTTCTCACTAAACCTGTGCCATCACAAGTGTGGCATTCTTTTTTGATGTATTTTCCTTCGCCCCTACACTTTGGACAATTAGTTGTAGTAGAGAAATATCCAAATGCTGTTCTCTGAGTTCTTTTTAGCACACCTGAGCCTTTACAATCAGGGCATGTTACAATATCGATAGGATTTTCAGCTCTAGTGCCATGACATTTTTCACATGTCTCATTTCTAGGAACAATTATTGTTTTCTTTGCACCAAAAGCTGCCTCTTCTAAATCTATCTCTTGGTCGTATCTTAAATCAGCACCTCTTGTAGCTCTTCTTCTCCTGTCCCCCCCGAAGAAAGTGTCAAAAATGCTGTCAAAATCAAAGCCGAAATCTCTTGACACAAAATCCGAAAAATCAAACCCCTCAAAGCCCATATTCTCAGCAGTTGTGCCAAACCTGTCATATTGCCCTCTTTTCTGTTCATCACCTAGAACAGCAGCAGCCTCATTTATCTCCTTGAATTTTTCTGTTGCACCATGATCCTTGTTTAAGTCTGGGTGGTATTTTTTTGCAAGGGCCTTATAGGCTTTCTTAATCTCTTCCTGACTAGCATTTCTTTCTACTCCTAGGATTTTGTAGTAATCTTTGTCTTTAGTCATGATAAATTGAATATTACATTATGATTCTATTTTTTTAATTTGCACCATTAGTCACAACTACTATATTTGCCAGCTACATTACTATTCCTCCCATGATTGGCGGACCCTTGGCACAGGCACTTAGTTTTTGCCTCGTTTGCAAATTTAAATATTTGTCTCACCGTAATTCTTTTTCAATCTTTTTGGTAAACTCCATCTCTTTTTTAATAGGTACGTCATATCTTTTTCCTATATCAATGATTCTTTCTTCAATGCTAACGACATTATTTTCTATAACTCTTTTGTCTGCATAAAATACAATCTTTTCTTCAATATTTTCTGTTGGAATGTTCATTTCATCTAAGCAAACTGAGAAGAGAAAAAGGAAAGTACTTATAAATCTTATTAAGGCTTAACCCCTTGGGTATGTTTTCTTCCGCTTATCCTCATCCTTCACTTCATACTCACTATTAGCAACACTTTCTCCTTTGAAACAACAAAATTCCACTTATCTGTGACAAGTGGTTTTGGATGTTAGCAATAAATGCAGTTGGAATTTTGTGTGCTCAAAAATACCCATAACACGTGGAACACTAAAAAATCCAAAAGGGATTTTTGGTGCACCAGAAATTTGCATAGCAAATTTTTTAGTGTTTTGAGCATCAAAAACCACTTGAGTATGAGGCTAATGAAATCATGCCACTCATCTCTGATGGGTGTTTTTTGACAAATAAGGATGAAAAAAGAAAATAATCTTCTACTAATCCTTCTTCACATTACCAGCCTTTGGACCTTTGTCGCCTTGTATGATGTCAAACGTGACAGAGTCATTCTCACCAAGCATTGCATCATCTTTCACTTCGCTCTTGTGTACAAAATACTCTTTCCCGTCTTCGGTTGCGATAAATCCAAATCCTTTACTGCTATTAAAAAACTTCACTGTTCCTTTCATTTTTTTTCCTCATACTTATTTTTTGTTTTTACTTTTGTGCTCATCTTTAACCTCATATTCAGCATCTACTACTTTCTCATCTTCTTTTCTGCTGTTTGTGTGAGAGCTTTCTTCATTATCTGCGCTATCAGGTCCAGCTGGTTCAGCTTGCTTTGCCTGGGCCTTTTGATAAAGCTCAGTAGATAACCTCTGAACTCTTTCTGTTATTGCTTCCATCTTTATTTTAATGTCTGATACAGGCTTTTTATCAGATAGCATCTGTTTCAACTCTGAAATATCTTTCTTTACAATCTCAAGCTCAGAGCCTGAAACTTTGCCTTCGAAATCCTTGAACAGTTTTTCAGTTGTATAAACTAAAGTGTCTGCTTGATTGATTATATCAACATCTTCCTGTCTTTTCTTATCTTCTTCTGCATGTTCTTCTGCTTGTTTTCTCATTCTATCAATTTCCTCATCACTCAATTTCTGAGAGGCAGTTATCCTTATGCTTTGCTCTTTATTGGTTCCAAGATCCTTTGCAGTTACATGAACTATGCCATTTGCATCAATATCAAATGAAACTTCAACCTGTGGAATTCCTCTAGGTGCAGGGGGTATACCTATTAAATCAAATTGACCAAGTAACTTGTTATTATTTGCCATGGGCCTTTCCCCTTGAAAGACCCTTATAGTTACAGCTGTTTGATTGTCTGCAGCAGTGCTGAATATTTGGGATTTCTTTGTAGGGATTGTTGTATTTCTTTCAATTAACTTAGTAAATACGCCGCCTAAGGTTTCAATCCCCAAGCTTAGTGGTGTAACATCAAGCAGTAAAATATCCTTTACTTCACCTGCCAGCACACCTCCTTGTACGGCTGCCCCTACTGCCACACATTCCATTGGATCTACACCTCTCTCAATCCTTCTGCCAATAAAGTCTTCTACGAATTTCTGGACAATTGGCATTCTTGTTGGGCCTCCTACAAGAATTATTCTATCAATGTCTTTAGCATTAAGCTTTGCATCTTTTAATGCCTGCTCTACAGGGTGCTTACATCTTTCTATAATAGGTGCAACTAATTCTTCAAGCTTGCTTCTCCTGATTTTCATGCTGAGGTGCTTTGGACCTTCGTTAGTAGCTGTTATGAAAGGTAGGTTAATATCTGTCTCGATTGTTGTTGAAAGCTCAATCTTTGCTTTTTCAGCAGCTTCCATTAACCTTTGCATTGCAATACTATCTTTTTTTAGATCAATGCCGTCTGTTTTCTTGAACTCAGAAATAATAAAATCTATTAACAGCTGGTCCATGTCAGTGCCACCTAATTGTGTATCTCCAGAGGTCGACTTAACTTCAAATACACCGTCACCAAATTCCATTACAGTTACGTCTAGGGTTCCTCCTCCAAAATCAAAAACAAGGATAGTTAATTCTTTATCCTGCTTGTCCAGGCCATAGGCTAGGCTTGCAGCTGTTGGCTCATTAATTATTCTTACAACTTCAAGGCCAGCAATAGTTCCAGCATCTTTGGTTGCTTGCCTTTGGTCATCATTGAAATAAGCTGGAACCGTAATTACAACTTTCTCTATTTTCTGCCCAAGAAATTCTTCTGCATCCCTTTTTATTTTCTGCAGAATGTAAGCAGAGATATGTTGTGGTGTATACTCTTTACCATGGACCTTATACTTATGATTAGTTCCCATATTTCTTTTTGCAGCAAATATTGTGCCTTCTGGATTAGTAACAGCCTGTCTTTTTGCAGGGTCTCCAACTAATAATTGATTATCCTTAGTGAAGGCAACTACACTAGGAAAGGCTTTCCCATAAAGGCTAGCGCCTTCTGCACTAGGTATTATCTTCGGTCTTCCTGCCTCAAGAAAAGCAGCAGCTGAATTACTTGTTCCTAAATCAATTCCTATTATTTTTCCCATGATTTCACCTTTGTTATCGATTCTTAATTAGTTTATTAGTTTTATTTTTTATACATTTTTGTTTGTGTTTTTTATTTTTGTATTATTTTTCTGATATTGTTAAGCTTTGCAACAGCTTGTGTACTTTGTATCCATTTAGGAAGCTATGGCTTCCTAGATGTCTCGGAACATAGTTCCTCAACATGTCCGCCACATATAGCTGGACATAGGAAATCTTTAGATTTCCTAGCTTCGAAATCCAAGGGTTTTCGAAACATCAATAATAGGCGGACTACTGCATACACTATGCGAAACGTTTGCAAATTGTTATGTTATCCTTCTATTAATGGACTAATGGCATACACAAATGACTGGTATGCAAGTTAGTATTGTTAAAATAAATTTTGGTGGCTCGTTTGCAAGTCTTTTATTTGTGAACTTTTTATATTATTTTTTATCTAATATTGTTTATCCGAAATAGGTAGGTAATTGTGTTTTCATGCTTTTTACTTTCTCTAGACCCTTTTTATGCTTCTTTTCAAATTCTCTCAAAGCTTTTGGTTGCTCTATTGTGCCAAATTCTGACTCAAATTTACTTATTGCTTGGCCAAGTAACTGATAAAACTGTTTTGTGTGATACGGCTCAAGTAGGATAACATTATGCTTCAATGTAATTGTTGGAGCCTCTTGAGATCTTGGATCAATTCTAGGACTGACATTCTTAAAATCTAACACAAATTGGGTTGGATTAAAATTAATTGAGGTCTCATGTGAATAAAATGAGTCTCCATCTATAATATTCAAATTTATTTTCTGTTGTTCATCTGTCATTTTTGCCCCTCAGCTTATTTACTTTTGATTTTTCTTATTTTCATCTCATTATTATTTCAATATCTCATAACTTAATATCTTGTTTAATCTTTCAGTATCAGGAACTAAATCCTTAAGCTCCCCTCCTTTGATTGGCTTGTGCAGCTTTAAATACACCGCCCATTGCCTAATGCTTTCAGGATCATCTGCATTTACTGCATGATTTAAGTTAAACCACATTGTTAGCTGCTCACCATAATCTTTACAGCCCATTGAGGCTCTGCATTGCAAAGGTTTTGCTCGGTGTACTGTGCATCCTTTCTCTTCATTAAAAAAGATGCATCTTCCGTAGGGCTTATTTTTACTTCTCAATAATTTCGGCCTGAGCATCTTTGAATTGAAAACCTCTATTTCTTCTAAATACTCTTTTCTCAATTCTTCTTCAGTGATATTCATAAGCTGTGCAAGTCTCCTTTCATCTCCTTTAGCAAGGAAACCTGAGCCAAATTTACAGCCATTTTCACATGCATTGCATCTACAATCAGGGGATAATTTAATTATCTCTTCTACAGGTGTGTCCTTTGTTATTTCTACCATTGTTTTATAGGTTAGTATTTCTGTCTTTTTCCGTCTTTTTATCTATAGTTTGCATTTATTCTAAATTTTTTATTTCCTCTTTGTACTTTGCGACTTTAACTTTACTATGTCTTAAAACTTTGTCGTGCAGAATGTAACCTCTCTGTAGCTCTTCAACAACAATATTATCATTTTTTGGGTTAACTGTATCTTCAATCATTACAGCCTCATGCTTGAATGGGTCGAAGCTTTCATCATGAGCTTTGATAGGCATAACACCTTCATTTTTCAAAAATGCACGAACCTCATTCCTTATTAGTTCTACAGCCTTAACAACTTCTTTGTTTGGATTATTTTTTATAGCAGAGTCAATCGTATCAAGTAAAGGTAATAGTTTTGCTAGAATTACTGAACTTGAATATTTCAGATAATTCTGCCTTTCATTATCAACCCTTTTTTTGTAATTTTCAAACTCAGCGTGTGTCCTTTTTAGCAAGTCAGTTAGCTCTTCTATTTTTGTCTCGGAAGATTTGTGGGCTTCAGGCACAAATTTTTGCTCTTCCAATTCATCTGGCTTAGCTTCTTCTGAGGTTTTTTTTGTGGCCATATTTTTTTTCATGTGGTCTCAACATTTTCCTTTATACTAGTTTATATAGTTAATATTTTTTCTATCTATGCCATCAACAAATTCTATATTTAGGTCCTGTGGCAGTTGAAAGCTATGTGTTGGATAAGTTAAGTTTGGCATAAATTTCTGTATATTTGTTACCAATTGAGTTATTATGTGAGCATCACCGAAATAATGGCTAGACATCTCATAAATCAGTTGCCTTGTTTGAATTTCATCATAAGCGCCTATTGCGTGAATATATTCATGTAAGATTACATGAAATAGATAGTAATTATATAGTGAAGGGTTTGTCTGCAATATTCTAGCTAGTGGCTTTTTGTTGATTATTATTGTGTTTGCCTCCAATGAATAAAAAGCTCCAATAAAACCCTGATTATATGTTCCTAAATCTGTTAATCCTACCAATAATCCAGCTTGATCTAAGCCAATGTACTCTCTAACCATCTCTTTTGCTATTTCAAATATATCTGCAATTGTCTTCGCAGTTTTTATCTCTTTTTCATAGTTCATCTTAATCTTAGTCCCATCTAAAACAAAAGCTAAATTTATATAATCTCAATTTTCCTTGACTTTTGCGCAGCTTTAGCTGTCTTTGGTATCTCTACCTTTAAAACCCCTTCTTTGTAGCTTGCTTCTGCTTTGCTTGAGTCAACTCCACCTGGCAATGGCAGTCTTCTATAAAAATGACTCCTCCTGCTTTCATACCTATGGACCCCTTTTCTCTTTTCTTCAACTTCTGTTTTCTTCTGTACTTTTACTTCAACTGTATCCTCTGTAATGTTTAATTCTATGTTTCTCTTGTCAACACCTGGCAACTCAAATTTGGCTATCACACTATTCTTAGTTTCATACATATCTGCTACATGCACTCTAGATTCTTCTTCCCACGGGGCAATCTCTCTACTATTTGCCCCTCTCCCTTCTAATAATGGCCTATTACTCATGCCTCTCATTAATCTATTCATCTTATTTTGCAGTATTCGCATTTCCTCAAAGCCCAAATTAAAAAATACCATTTTTTACCACATTGCATTGGTTATATTTGTTGACTTTAAATCAACATATCAGTGTTAATATCTACTTATATATAAATTTTTCTATACTAAAAAGATATATTTATAAACTAAAGAGCATCTATTAGCTATTATGAAATATATTAGCCATAAAATTACTATTATAAGTATAAGAAGACCAACTGAGAGGAATATTAATCAGGAATTGCAATGGTTAGGTAGCTCTTTAGGGTTATTTAGCCTTAGAGATAAAGATAAAAGTTGCTTTAGGCTTTTTGTGGAGTTAATTAGGTCTGCTAAAAATAAACATCCTATCTCAAGCGATGAGCTTGCATATAGGCTTGGGCTTTCAAGGGGAACTATAATCTATCACATGAACCGATTGATTGAGGCTGGATTAGTTATCCCAGATAGAAATAAATACATTCTAAGAGTAAATACTTTGAAAGACTTAGTAGACGAGGTAGAGAAAGACTTACAGCGCACATGTGATGAACTCAAAAAGACAGCCAAAGAAATTGACGAATACTTGGGATTATGATTATCACTACTTTAATGTAAGTACAAAACAAAAGATTTATATATTTACCAGTATTCTATAGTTATTACTATTAATCAACCTGATGGGTTATTTCAAATTGTCAGTAACCCTTAGATTAAATTTTTCTTCAAGCAATAAAAGAAACTATAATAAATAAAAATGAATGAACCTAGTGATTTGGAACAAAGAACCATTAGAGAAGTTACTCGAAGTGCATTTATAGTAGGAATTATAGAAGGTGCCAGAGTCACAAGCCCTATTGGTTTTATACCTGTACCACGAACCCTACGCCAAATTTATTATGAAAATCTTCAGCGTGAGTCGACTAAATATGATGTAATAGGAGGTATAATTACCGGAGCATTATTCGGACTGGTAATTGACGCGAATATAGCATATGTCATTCAAGAAGCTACAAAATATTTTTTTGAATAAAAAATCTATATTATCTTTAATTTTTTATTTAGTAATTCAGATACCCTAAAGTTTAAGCTTAAAAGACTCATTTGTTTTAGTTTTCTTTGTATCGTTTGTGCATTATTATTCTATTATTCTATAATTCTATAATTTTATATTATTATAATTTGCAACGGCTTGTGTACCTTGTATACAAGGTCTCTATATAAAAGGTCCTCTATACAAAATTTTGAGCTTTTTTATATTTTGCCACAACTTATATAAATATGTGATGGAATAATTTGGATTATGAGACTGATTTTTATATTATTGGTTGCTTTGTTTGCTACTTTACTTTTCTCTTCTTTATCTCTTGCAGAGATGCAAACTTTTGTTGATAAAAACTTTTATAATTTGGATGATCAAATTAGAATTAATACCTCTATAGTTGAGAACAAAACACAAAGTGGATTTCTTAGGATGCAGTTATTATGCTCAAATTTATCTTTTCAGTTCTATCTGCTTCCTCTGTCTATAGAACAGAATAAAGTAAAGCAAATCTCCACAGAGTTACCGTCATCTGAGCAGATGATGGGGCAATGCAGTATTGAAGCTAGCTTTGTAGATTTTAGCAATAATATAATTGATAAGAGATCTTCTGATGAGTTTAATGTTACAGATAAGCTTTACGGCTATTTTAGGCAAGATAAAGAAATATATAAGCCTGAAGAAACAGTTATCATCGGAGGGTATATTAAGAAAGCTTCTGGAGAGGATTTTAAAGGAAAACTTGACACATATTTTGATGGTATGTTAATAGAATCAATTGATCTAGATAATAATTTTGAATCTTATCTAAAGCTAAACGAAACTATTAAAGGAGGCAAACATTTTGTAAAGATAACAATTAATGGTAAAAATAAGATAGAAAAAGAGTTTCCAATATTCGTGGAATCTGAGCCAAGGAAGTTATTAGTAGATATAAAACAAATAGCTTACTTGCCAGGCGAGACAGTTAAGGCAAGTATTTCAATCAAAGATCAAGCAGGGGATAGTATAAGGCAAGACGTAGCTATTGACCTAGTTTCTGAAAATAATAACTGGCTAGGGGGCTGGAAAATCAATTCTGATGATGTGTTTGAATACAAGCTAGATAAATTTGTTTTCCCTGGTACCTATACCCTAAGCGCAACATTCAACAGCTTAGTGGCTAATGCTTATTTTAATGTTAGCGAATTTAGAAAACTGGATTTTAACATCCAAGATAATATAATTGTAATAGAAAATTTAGGTAATGTGGCTTATAATGATACTGTTGAAGTATACTTAGAAAGCAAAAATAAGAGATATCTTATATCCAAGAAAGTTATCCTTAATCCAGGAGAAATAACTAAAATTGAGCTTTACAAGGAAGTTCCTGATAATATTTATAATGTAACTGTGCCATTAAATCGAGAGAGTACTCAATCAATAAATTTAACTAATGAGACTATTGACATCATTAAAATATCTCATATTAAAGTACAAGATGAGAGAACATTAGTACAAAAAAGTGGGGATAAAATCAATGAGATAACAGGGGCTTTTCTCGGAGGTGGAACATTATCATATTTGAGTATCTTTATAATTGGAATATTATTATCACTATTTATTTTTTTTAATATACGAAGATTAAAGAATAAGCCATCTAAATCAGAGAGAGCAATAAAAAAAGAAATAAGAAGAAAAGAGATAAATTCAATGCTTAAAGAGTTAACTAAAAAGTAGAGTTTTTATAAACATTATTTAATAAAAAAATAAAGAGTTATCTAAATGGTCAAGAAATGAAATCAAAAATAATTCTTGGGGGGCAAGCTGTTATAGATGGAGTGATGATTAAATCAAATAATTATGTTGTTACTTCTGTAATTAGCCATAATGGCCAAATGATGTTGAAAAAAGAGAGGCTAGGGAAAAATAGAAAGATTCAGCAAATACCTTTCATAAGAGGCATATTTAATATGTACGAGATGCTTTTTATTGGTTATAAGTCTCTATTGTGGAGTGCACATACTTCAGTAAAAGAAAAGGAAGATAATGGCAAAATAGGTAAATTTGATATTTTACTAATCATAGCACTTTCATTGAGCTTTGCAGTTAGCATTTTTTTAGTGCTGCCTTTCATTATAACCAAAATCCTGTATGGAAATACAACAGGGATTATATTTAATGCAATAGATGGCTTGATTAGGATTACTATATTTATTCTTTATATCTTTGCAATTTCAAGAGTAAAAGATATTAAAAGACTTTTTCAGTATCATGGAGCAGAGCACAAGGCTGTTAATTGTTATGAAGCTGGAGATATGGTAAATTTAGATAATGTCTGGAAATTCTCTACAATACATCCTAGGTGCGGTACAAATTTTATCGTAATTGTGCTTCTACTATCAATCTTTCTTTTCTCATTTATTACTACTAGGAATATTTTTTATAATATAGCTTTAAGAATTATTCTTATACCTTTAATGGCAGCAGTCTCTTATGAAGTATTAAAATTCTCTGACAAGCATAATAGTAAACTCAAACTTTTAATCTTGCCAGGCTCATGGCTTCAGAGGCTTACAACAGACGAGCCTAATAAAACTCAACTAAAAGTCGCTATAAATTCTGTTAATGCCATACTTAAATTGGAAGGAATAAAAATCTAGGCATTATAAAATAATACTGAGAGCTAGAATTCTTCTTCATCATCCTCATCTTCATCGTCATCATTGCTGTCATCATAATCGTCTTTATCATAATCCTCATCGTCGTCATCTTCTGGCTCATCATCCATATCTTCATAATCTTCCTCGTCCTTCATTTTAAACCTCCTCTACTATAAATTTTGACTACTTAAGACTTTTATTTATATATTTTTTGGTTCAGAAGCAGTCAAGAACTACTACTCAATAGAATAGTAAAATTCTAATATGTCAAAAACATGTGAAACCATATGGTAATATTTATATAGAAGTAAAAAGAATAAAACCATTGTGCCAAAAACCCCAGCACAGATTGATGGTATTCCGTTGTGTCAAACCATTATAATAAAATACCCCTAAAATATGGATGAATTTTGACATTATGAAAACCTTTAAAGTGGAAAGAGGCAATAATGAAAGTAATTAACGTTTCTTTAATTTCGATAGAAGTGATTAATTTTTTACCAAAAGAGTTGTCTTTAGAGCTACTTGTTTCTTTTTATGATGGAAAAAAAAGGGGTATTAGATTTAGGATATTACAAATAGATAGCGAGAAAACTACTATTGAAATATTAAGCAAGATTAGAAAATATGAGCATAATATACATCAAAACAGAGAGGGTGAGACAGTACTTGATTCTATAGTTAGCGTTAATATAGCGAATTATGGCGAAACTTTTGAAAGGCTTTATAAATTTATTTCTAGGATCTCAGAGAAGGTTGAACAACTAAAATCAAGAAATTCAGAAGGGTATATCAGCACTATTTTATCCATTAATTCGATGAGAGTTGATTTTTAATTTCAAACATCGGAATTCCACCATTCTATGACTGGTAGTTTAACAACCAAAGCACTATTCAGTGGAATTCTGACTGTGCTCAAAAACCACTATGCAGTATTGCGTTCAGCAACATGCCACCGATCTGTGACTGGTGGTTTTTGACAGAAAATAATTAAAATGGCGCATTATCTCGAAGACCTAGAAGATTCTCTCTCTTTTCTACTCTGCTCAATTATACCAGCTTCTTCTGATATCTCATCAAGGATAGTCTGTGCTGATTTAACCTCTTCTACAGTATTGTCAGAGGCACAGTAAGGACATCTATTAGGGGCCTTATTCTTTTCAAAACTGTAAGAGCATTTTCTACAATGGTATTTTGTCATATAGTTAATTCTAGCTAAGGCAGTATTTAAAGTTTTTGGGCTTTTGGCTCAGTAGAAATCCTAAAGGTAGTGCTAATTTCCCGAGGCTCTTAGATTATAACTTTTAGCTGACAAGGGGGAAGTCCCTTACGGGGAACGTCAGCCTTGACATTGTACAGCTAAGCCGAGGCATGCACTACCCTAACGAAAGTGAGAGGATTTTTACTGAGCCGGGCTTTTCAGTTGAATAAGGTTTTTTTTATTTGAACAAGGGAATAATAAATTAAAAATCACTTCCCTTTTCTGCTATGAGCCCTTAAACTAGGTCTTAATT
>Ga0114945_10001981_pt1 | contig 12309 bp, 10 predicted proteins | sample OV2TP3_FD_87194 | JGI IMG/M metagenome (GOLD analysis project Ga0114945, IMG submission 87194) | Hot spring microbial communities from Beatty, Nevada to study Microbial Dark Matter (Phase II) - OV2 TP3 | ecosystem: Environmental > Aquatic > Thermal springs > Hot (42-90C) | place: USA: Beatty... | reverse complement strand
CCGGATGGTATTAATCACCAAGCGGACCTTTCTCGGAGAAATCCTCAGATACTTGATCAACGCACGCGCCTCTTTTAAAGGATCTTGTTTCGTTTCAACCACTTTAAGTCTTCGCCGCCGTGGCCAACGCCTTTGCTTTGTCTTGGGAGGTGCTGTGTTTCTTAAAAATTCTGGTGGCTGAAAATTCTCCCAATTTGTGACCTACCATGTTTTCCGTAACGAAGACGTTATGAAAAATCTTCCCGTTGTGGACCGCAAAGTTGATGCCCACAAATTCGGGGGGAATGGTCGAGCGTCTCGACCAAGTTTTGATCGGCTTCCGGTCGTTCGTCTGCCGGGCTACCCGAACTTTTTTCATAAGCTTTTCGTCTACGAATACTCCTTTTTTGGATGATCGTCCCATAAAATTTTCAGGCTATGCTCGCCTGTCCTTGACAATAAATCGGTTGGATGACTTGTAGGGGCGGCGGGTTTTAAATCCTTTTGCCTTTTGCCCCCAAGGGCTTTGGGGATGATTGCCTCCCTTGGATTTTCCCTCGCCGCCTCCCATGGGGTGATCGCAAGGATTCTGGCAGACTCCCCGGGTTTGGGGCTTGATCCCCAGCCAACGAGCGCGCCCCGCTTTCCCCAGAGATATATTTTCATGGTCTACGTTGGAGCACTGCCCCACCGTCGCGAAGGCATCGAGTTTAAAAATCCGGACCTCTCCCGAAGGAAGTTTGACGTGGGCAAAATCTTGCTCCTTGGCCAGAATCATCGCTTGCCCCCCTCCGGATCGGACTAGTTTGCCTCCGCGGCCTGGTTCCAATTCGATATTGTGGATCGCGGTCCCTTCCGGAATGTTCCTGAGAGGAAGGTGGTTCCCTACTTTTACTTCCACTCCGGTCCCGCTCATGACCTTCTCACCGACACGGAGCCCGGCTGGCGCAAGGATGTAAGCTTTCTCTCCGTCGGGATATTGGACCAACGAGATCCGTGCGCTCCGTGAGGGGTCGTACTCGATGGTCAATACCTCGGCCACCAGATTGTGGCGCGCACGTTTGAAATCCAAAATTCTGAGACGGCGCTTGTGGCCCCCGCTCTTCCTCCGGTCGGTCGTATGACCATGATTGTTCCGTCCCCCCGTACGTTTCTTTGGCTCCGTGAGCGGTTTATAGGGACGGTTTGTCGTGATCTCCGAGAAGTCGGCGACGTCGCCAAACCTTCGTCCCGGGCTTGTGGGTTTAAATTTAATGAGTGGCATCTTGGTCTGATCGATTAAACAAACTCGATTTTTTCTCCCTCTCTCAACGTGACTGTGGCTTTTTTCCGCTCCACGGTAAGGCCGGGACGAAAACGGACCCGTTTCCACCGCGACGGAATGATGCTGGTATTCACTTTAGTCACGTGCACGTTAAAAATTTTCTCCACCGCTTCCTTTACGGAGTCCTTATTGGCCTTCGGATGGACTCGAAAGCTATACCGGCCCTGTTCCTTCTGGCCGGTGCTCTTTTCCGTAATGAGCGGTTCCATAATGACGTCGTACAAGTGAAGCCTCATGATGACACGACTTCCTTTTCTTCTGTCCTAAGCAGCCGCGATTCGATCAAGGGAAGCGCTTCCTCTTCAATCAAAATCTTTGGCCAATGCAATACATGATGCGCATTGAAGTCCCGGGCCATCCGCACCTTGAGGATTCCTGATAAATTCCGGGTCGCGCGATTTAAAACCGGGTCGTTCTCTTTGACAATGCACAGCGTTCTTTTCTCGCCCAACGGGAGGGCCTTTAAAATTTTCACAAATTCTTTCGTCTTCGGTGCCGGGAGTCGCGTATCCTCCAGCAGAAGAATGTTTTTCTCCTTCGCCCGCAGGCTTAACGCCGAAATCAAAGCCTGCCGCTTCATTCCTTCAGGCATAGCAACCTCATAGTCCCGGGGCCTAGGGCCGAACACCGTGCCTCCCCCTCGCCAAATCGGAGAGCGCCTGGAACCGTGACGCGCCCGGCCGGTCCCCTTCTGACGCCAGGGTTTCTTTCCGCCGCCCCGGACTTCTCCACGTGTTTTGGTAGAAGCAGTTCCACGACGGAGATTTGCCGCGTAGGCGTTCTCCGCCAGTTCCAACAACCGGGTATTCACCGGCGCTCCAAAGATATCCTTATGCAAAGGAATTTCCTTCTTTTCCTTCCCCAACTTTGAAAACAGAGTCGCTTGAATTACGGATTCAGCGGCTCTTTTTTCTCGGGCTTGGCGTCGGACGGCGGGGCTACGCTTGGCGGTGCTTCGGGCTGCGCGCTTTCCTGTTTTTCCGCTTTTTCCGGTTTTTCTGCCTTTTCGACTTTCCATTTTTTTGTCTTTCCCCTCTTGATCGCAGTCCGGACCACAAGACATCCGTCTTCGGTTCCCGGTACTGCACCCTTCACGGCAAGAAGGTTGTTTTCTGAATCCACTTTCATCACTTTGAGATTTTGGACTGTAGCACGCTGATTCCCCAGCTGCCCCGGCATTCTCATTCCCTTCACGACACGCGAAGGAAATGAAGAGGCGCCGATGGAACCGGCGACCCGGCCGAACATGGAACCGTGGGATTTCGGTCCTCCGGCAAAATGATGCCGTTTAACCACTCCCTGAAAACCTTTTCCGATCGAAATTCCCTCCACATCCACAAACTCTCCGACTTCGAACTGGTCCACATTGAGTTCCCTGCCTATTTCCAATCCTTCCAATTCGTCTGTGCGGATCTCGCGCACAAACCGCTTCGGACCCACTCCGGCTTTCTTGAATTGGCCGGCAAACGGCTTGGAGGTGCGTTTTGCGTCCTTGTCAGCGAAGCCCAGCTGCACTGCGTCATAGCCGTCTTTGTCTTTCTTCTTTACCCGCAAAATCACGCAAGGCCCTATCTGAATCAAGGTCACCGGTGTCTTGTGCCCTTCTCCGTCAAAAATTTGAGTCATTCCGACTTTTCTGCCCAACAGACCAATCATGGTTAAAGTTTAATCTCCACATCCACACCGGCCGGAAGATCAAGACGCATCAACGCGTCCACGGTCCGAGCGGTGGGGTCAACGATATCGAGCAAACGCTTATGGGTCCTCACTTCAAATTGGTTGCGGGCTCTTTTGTCGATGGTCGGACCCTTCAACACGGTCGTCTTCCAAATATGGGTCGGGAGCGGGATCGGGCCCACCACCCGGGCCCCGGTCCGTTTTGCCGTACCCACAATTTCCTGGACCGACTGGTCCAGAATCCGATGATCGTATGCCCGTAACTTGATTCGAATCTTTTCCTTGGTCGACATAATTAAGCCGCGATGATTTTCTCGGTAATTTGTTTGGGCACTTCCGAATAACTATGGGGCTCCATCGTAAACGTCGCTCTTCCCTGAGAAATGGAACGCACGGAGGTGGCGTATCCGAACATCTCCGCTAAAGGGACTAGGCCGTGGACAAATTTTAGATTGCCTCGATTGCCGACCTCCTGGATGATGCACCGCCTCGAATTAAGATCCCCGATCACATCCCCCATGAATTCTTCGGGAACTACCACTTCGAGATTCATGATCGGTTCCAAGAGGACCGGACTGGCCTCCTTGACCCCCGCTTTAAAGCCCATGGATCCTGCGATTTGAAAGGCAATCTCCGAAGAATCCACTTCGTGAAAAGATCCGTCATACAAAGTCACTTTAATGTCCGTCACGGGATAACCCGCCAAGACGCCGTTCTGGCAAGCATCTACAATTCCATCCTCAACCGCCGGAATGTATTCCCTTGGAATCGCGCCGCCCACGACCTTATTAGAAAATTCAAATCCCCCACCGCGAGGCAACGGTTCAACTTCCAAGTAACAATGACCGTATTGACCCCGGCCGCCTGTCTGCCGGATGTATTTCCCTTCAGCCTTGGCGTGTCCCCGAATGGTTTCCTTGTAAGCCACTTGCGGCTTGCCGACATTTGCGAACACGTTAAATTCCCGTTTCATCCGGTCCACAATAATTTCCAGATGCAACTCACCCATTCCTGAAATAATGGTCTGCCCCGTTTCCTCGTTCGACTTGATACGAAACGTCGGGTCTTCCTCAGCCATCCGCTGAAGCACCGTAGAAAGCTTGTCACGGTCTGCTTTGGTCTTCGGCTCGATCGCCAGGGAAATCACCGGTTCGGGGATAAAGAGCGATTCGAGAACGATCGGATTTTGCTCATCACACAGGGTGTCGCCTGTCTTTACACTGCGCAGCCCAATGATAGCCACGATGTTTCCGGAGCCAGCCTCTTCGATCTCTTCACGTTTGTTGGCGTGCATCAAAAGCAATCTTCCCACGCGCTCCTTAACGTCTCGGGTCGAGTTATAAATATAAGTTCCGGACCGAAGAACCCCGGAGTAAATCCTGGCATAGGTCAGCTTTCCGCCGCCCGCAAAAGGATCTTGTGCGATCTTAAACGCCAGACCGGCCAAGGGTTCTGATTCGCTGGCATGGCGCTCGATGGCCTCGCCTGATTTCGGATGCAGTCCCTTGGTCGCAGGAATATCTTTGGGCGAAGGCAGATAATCCACCACCGCGTCGAGAAGCTGCTGGACTCCTTTGTTTTTCAACGAGGAACCGCAAAGTACCGGCGTAATTTCCATGGCCACGACCGCCTTCCGAATTCCGGCCCTGAGCTCTTGTTCGGTTGGAATATGTCCCTCGATAAATTTGTTTGTGAGAGCATCGTCGTGCTCCGAAATTTTTTCAACCATATATTCCCGGGCTTTCTTTGCCTGTTCCAGGTATTCCGCTGGAACATCGATGGTGTCGAACTTCGCCCCTAATGTCTCATCAAGGAAAACGTAAGCCTTCATCCCCAATAGATCGATCACGCCTTTAAACTGGTCTTCCCGTCCTAACGGGAGCTGGAGAGGGACGGCCTTGGCTCCTAGACGTTCTCGCATGGACGCGACCGCGCCTTCAAAGTTGGCGCCGACCCGGTCCATCTTATTGATGAAGGCAATGCGGGGAACCCGGTAACGGTCGGCCTGACGCCAGACAGTTTCGGACTGAGGCTCCACTCCTTCTACAGCGCCAAAGACAGCCACGCATCCGTCCAAGACGCGAAGAGAACGCTCCACTTCGATGGTGAAATCCACGTGGCCCGGCGTATCGATGATATTGATCCGGCAATCTCTCCAAAAACACGTCGTCGTGGCCGACGTAATGGTGATCCCGCGCTCCTGCTCCTGTTCCATCCAGTCCATTTGCGTGGTCCCATCGTCGATGTCACCGATCTTGTATGTCCGTCCGGTGTAGTACAAGATTCGTTCGGTGGTCGTCGTCTTGCCGGCGTCGATGTGCGCAGCAATCCCGATGTTCCGAACTTTCTCCAGCGGATAATGTACTTTCTTTTCTTCTGCCACTCTTTCACCATCGATAATGCGCAAAGGCCCGATTGGACTCGGCCATCTTGTGAGTATCTTCCCGTTTTCTCATCGAGGCGCCGGTTTTATTAAAGCCGTCTAAAATTTCGTTTGCCAACTTTTGCTGCATGGGAGCGCCTTTCTTGCCTTCTGCAAAGGTATGCATCCATCGAATGGCCAAGCTTTGTCCGCGATCAGCCCGCACGCTCACGGGCACCTGGTAAGTCGCACCTCCCACGCGCCGCGACTTCGTCTCAAGAAGAGGACGGACATTTTCCACAGACTGCTTGAAAACTTCCAGCGCATCCTTGCCTGTTTTTTCTCCGAGAATGGCGAAGGCGTTATAAACGATACGCTCGGCCAAGGACTTTTTCCCCCGCTCCATTACCACATTGATAAGCCGGTGCACCAAGGTATTCCCATATTTCGGGTCGGGAGAAACGGTTCGCCTTGCCGCTCTTCTTCTTCTCATTGGATTTCCCTATTTCGGGGTCTTGGCCCCATACTTCGAACGAGATTTTTTCCGGTCGCCGACCCCGCCGGTGTCCAGTTTGCCGCGGACGATGTGATACCGAACGCCCGGCAAATCCTTGACCCGTCCACCGCGGACCAAAACAATGGAGTGTTCCTGAAGGTTATGCCCCACGCCTGGAATATAGGCCGTAACTTCTTCGCCGTTACTCAACCGCACCCGAGCGATTTTTCTCAAGGCCGAGTTTGGCTTCTTTGGGGTCTGAGTCCGGACGACCAAGCAGACCCCCCGTCGGAAAGGGGAGCCGTGCAAAGCCGGGGCCTTGGTCTTTTTCTTAAACTTCCTTCTACCCATCCGGACGAGCTGGTTGATGGTCGGGGACATTTATGATTTCGCCTCTTCCGCTTCATCTTTAGACTCTTTGGACTTTTCCTCGGATTTCAGGGACTCCGGAAAAAGGAAGTCGGGCGCCTGCTTCACAAGCTCAATATTCTGATGGCTTCTAAAACCCGTTCCGGCGGGAACCAAGTGCCCCATGATAACGTTTTCCTTCAAGCTCAGGAGCGGATCCCGTCTTCCCGCCGCCGCAGCATCAGTAAGAACTCTTGTGGTTTCTTGAAAGCTCGCGGCCGAGATAAAACTTTCGGTGGAAAGGGAAGCTTTGGTGATTCCCAGAAGAATCGGGATTGCGCGGGCGGGTTGTTTCCCCTTCTTCGTCAGCTTGGCGTTTTCCTCCTGAAACTGGGTCCGGTCCACATTAGTGCCGACCAGAAATTCGGTGTCGCCCGGGTCTTCGATCCTGACCTTCCGGAGCATTTGGCGGACGATGACCTCAACGTGTTTGTCATTGATTTTTACGCCCTGCAACCGGTAGACCTCCTGCACTTCATTGAGGAGGTAATCCTGCAGCTTGCGTTCTCCGCTGACGCGCAGAATATCCTGCGGCACCACGGGCCCATCCACGAGCTGCTGACCGGCAACGACTTTATCTCCCTTGTAAACGTTCAGGTGTTTTCCGTGAGGAATCAAATATTCTTTGGCCATTCCGGTCGGGCTCTTTACCACGATCTTCCGCTGCCCTTTGACCCCTTCGCCGATCTCCACCACTCCGTCAATCTCGGAAATGATCGCCGGATTTTTTGGTTTGCGGGCCTCAAAGATTTCTGCAACGCGCGGAAGTCCGCCTGTAATGTCTCTCGTCTTCGCAATCTTCCGGGGGGTCTTGGCCAAAAGGGTTCCGCTCGCCACCGCCTGCCCCTCCTTGACCACGATATGGGCACCCACGGAGATCGGGTAAAAAGCCAAGATCTCGTCGTTGCCCCCCGTAATGAGAATCTGCGGATGAAGGTCTTCTTTGTGTTCGATGATCACACGTTCGATCAGACCGGTCGTCGCGTCCATCTCTTCATTCATGGTGACGCCAGCTTTGATGTCCTCAAAACGGACTTTTCCGGAAACTTCCGTCAAGATGGGCACGGTATAGGGATCCCATTTGACAAAAATTTCATCTTTCTCGACCTTCGCTCCGTCTTTGTAACTAATGATGGCTCCCGAAGGAAGGGTGTAACGCTCTAGCTCTCGCCCGCTCGGATCGTGGAGGGAAACTTGGCCGTTACGGTTTAAGACGATAATTTCCCCCGATTTCGTCATGACCGTCTTGAGGTTGTGGTACTGCAACGCCCCTCCATTTTTCGACTTAAAATAGGATTGTTCGATGACACGGGATGCAGCTCCTCCGATATGGAAAGTCCGCATCGTCAGCTGAGTGCCGGGTTCACCGATGGATTGTGCGGCAATAATCCCGACCGCGCTTCCCAGTTCGATCATCCGACCGGTCGCCAGGTCCCTTCCGTAACATTTGGCACAGGTCCCGCGGCTCGATTCACAGGTCAAAACGGAACGAATGCGGATTTTCTCGATGCCTACTTCCTCCAGCCGGTCCGCGACGGGCTCCGTAATTTCTTCCCCGACCTTCACAATCAGTTGGTCGGTCACGATGTCCGCGATATTGTCCAAAGCGACACGGCCCAGCACCCGCTCCTTCAGGCCCACGATCACGTCTTCCCCCTCGTAGACAGGCTCGATAAAAATTCCGCCGAGTGTACCGCAATCCTCTTCCGTCACGATAACGCTCTGAGCCACGTCAGCAAGCCGCCGGGTCAAGTATCCGGAATCCGCTGTCTTGAGTGCCGTGTCCGCCAACCCCTTCCGCGCGCCGTGAGTGGAAATAAAATACTCCAAGACGGTCAATCCTTCGCGGAAATTGGCGACGATCGGCGTCTCAATGATTTCTCCGGAGGGTTTCGCCATCAAGCCGCGCATGCCGGCGAGTTGGCGAATCTGCTGCTTGGAACCGCGCGCTCCGGAATCGGCCATCATGAAGATCGGATTGAAAGCCTGGAGCTCCTCAAACATCGAATCGCTGACGCGGTCCGTGATATGGGTCCAGATATCGATGACCTTGTTGTATCTTTCTCCGTCGGTGATCAGGCCGTTTTTATATTGGTTCTCAATGGCCACGACGTCCCGACGGCCTTCCTGCAAAAGCTGTTCCTTGGCACGAGGGATTTGGATGTCATCGATGCCGATCGAGATTCCTGCGCGCGACGCTTCCTCAAAGCCTAAAGCCTTGAGGCGGTCGAGAAGCAGCACCACTTGGTAATGGCCGAAGTTCCGGTAGCAATCCCCAATGATATCTGCCATTCGCCCCTTATTAATCAGTTCGTTGACAAAACGGTATTTCTCGGGCAGCACCGAGTTGAAAAGGATGCGGCCGGCGGTCGTTTCGATAATTTCGCCTGAGGGAAGGCGGAGTTTGCATTTCGCATGCTTATGGATTGTTCCTTCCTGATAAGCAAGAATGGCTTCGGAGGCATCGGAAAAGACCGTCCCTTCTCCTCTCATCCCTTCCCGCATTTTGGTGAGGTAGTAAATCCCAAGCACGATGTCCTGAGACGGTGTCGCGATAGGATGTCCGTTGGACGGTGAAAAAATGTTATTCGCGGAAAGCATGGCAATCCGAGCTTCCATCTGGGCTTCCATAGAAAGCGGGATATGAACGGCCATTTGGTCGCCGTCAAAGTCCGCATTAAACGCCGTGCAAACCAACGGGTGGATGCGAATGGCTTTTCCTTCGATGAGGACCGGCTCGAAGGCCTGAATGCCGAGCCGGTGAAGGGTGGGCGCCCTGTTCAAAAGGACGGGGTGTTCATTGATCACTTCTTCGAGAATGTCCCAGACTTCCGGCCTGGCCCGCTCCACCATTTTCTTGGCGGACTTAATCGTATGCACATGTCCGCGCTCTTTCAATTTGCGGATGATGAAAGGCTCAAAGAGTTCGAGGGCCATCTTCTTGGGAAGGCCGCATTGGTGCAGCTTGAGTTCCGGACCGACAACGATCACCGACCGGCCCGAGTAATCGACCCTTTTACCCAAGAGGTTCTGCCGGAAACGGCCTTGTTTTCCCCGCAACATATCGCTCAAGGATTTGAGCGGTCGGTTTCCCGCGCCGAGGACGGGACGTCCGTGGCGGCCGTTGTCGAAGAGGGCGTCGACGGCCTCTTGAAGCATCCGCTTTTCGTTGCGAATAATGACGTCGGGGGCTTTCAACTCAATTAGTTTCTTGAGACGATTATTGCGGTTGATGACGCGGCGATAGAGGTCGTTTAAATCGCTAGTAGCAAAACGGCCGCCGTCCAGCGCCACTAAGGGGCGAAGATCCGGCGGGATGACGGGAACACAGTCTAAAATCATCCACTCGGGATGATTCCCGGATTTCTTGAAGGCGTCGACCACTTTCAAAATTTTGATGGAACGCGCCCGGGCCTGTTTGGATTTGGAGGCACGGACTTGGCGGTGATACTTCTGCACCAATTTGTCGATCTCCAGTTCCTTTAAGAGATCCCGGACCGCTTCGGCTCCCATCTTCGCTACAAAGCCGGTCATTCCATATTGCTCCTGGGCCCGTTGAAATTCTTCTTCTGAGAGAAGCTGCTTTTTCTTCATGGGCGTCTCTTTGGGATCGATCACCACATACTCTTCGTAATAAAGGACTTTCTCCAGAGCCCTTACGCTCATGTCGAGAAGATTTCCGATCCGGGAAGGCATGGTCTTGAAAAACCAAATGTGAGAGACGGGAGTGATTAAATCAATGTGGCCCATCCGCTCGCGCCGTACTTTCGATTGCGTGACTTCCACGCCACAGCGATCGCACACAATCCCCTTGTGCTTGATCCTTTTGTATTTTCCACAAGCGCATTCCCAGTCCCGCGTGGGGCCGAAGATCCGCTCACAAAAGAGCCCATCCTTTTCCGGTTTCAGCGTCCGGTAATTAATGGTCTCCGGTTTTCTGACCTCCCCATGAGACCACTTGCGGACCGTCTCGGGAGAAGCAATCCGGATCGAAACCGAATCAAACGTGTTGATGTCGTAGCAAATCATACCTTTAATTTCTCCTTCGCCCTTTCTTTGGCGTCGTCCTTAAGTTTCGATAGCATCTCTTTGCTCAAACGGACTCTCTCCGGCGTGATGTCCAAACAAAGAGATTGAAGCTCTTTGACCAGCACGTTGAAAGATTCCGGCGTCCCCGCATGAAGCGCCGGCTCTCCTTTCACAATGGCCTCGTAAACCTTGGTTCGTCCGACTACGTCGTCACTCTTCACCGTAAGAAGTTCCTGGAGGGTGAAGGTGGCCCCATAGGCCTCGAGCGCCCAAACTTCCATTTCACCAAAGCGTTGTCCGCCGAACTGGGCTTTCCCTCCGAGCGGCTGCTGCGTCACGAGAGAGTAGGGCCCGATTGAACGCGCGTGAATCTTGTCGTCGGCCATGTGGGCCAGTTTCATCATATAGATGAAACCAACGCATACACGTTCATCGAAGAGTTCGCCGTTCCGCCCGTCAAAGAGCAATGTTTTTCCGTCTTCGGGAAGTTTGGCTTTACGAAGCAATTCTTTGATCTCGCCTTCTGTCACCCCGCTAAAAACTGGGGTTTCCACGTAAAGGCCGAGGGCTCTTGCAGCCAAGCCCAAATGGGTTTCGAGAATCTGACCGACGTTCATGCGGGAGGGGACCCCGAGAGGATTGAGAACAATTTCCACCGGCGTTCCATCAGGGAGAAAAGGCATGTCTTCTTCGGGAAGCACCTTGGCGATAACTCCCTTATTCCCGTGGCGTCCCGCCATTTTGTCTCCGACCGAGAGCTTCCTTTTTGAGCAGACGTAGACAACGACCTTTTTCAGGACTCCGGGCGGGAGTTCGTCACCCTTTTTGATGCGGTCGACTCTTCGTGCCCGTTCCTCGACCAATTCGTCGATTTCATCCCCCCACACCCGAGCGATCCTTCGTACATTGTCTTCCAGCTCAGGCTCATCCTCAAGGCGGATTGTTTCCCAATCGCAACGTTCCAGTTTCTTGAGGTCTTTTCGCTCGATGGTATGCCCGGACTTAAGAAGCATTTCACCCAGCACATCGTCGAGGAGATCTTCGGCCAGCTTTTTTCCGATCAATAACGAAGAAATTTTCTGGAGGCGTTCTCGTTTTAAAGTGTTGATCCGCTCCTGGAATTCCTCGTTGATCCGGTCGATTTCCTTATTCTCTTCTCGCCTCTCCTCGCGGGTCTTCGTCCCGCTCTCTTTGCGGGCAAAGACTTTGACGTCAACGATGATTCCGTCGACACCCGGCGGAACCGTCAGGGAAGCGTCCCGGACGTCTCCAGCCTTTTCACCAAAAATGGCCCGGAGAAGTTTTTCTTCCGGAGAAAGTTCAGTCTCGGACTTGGGCGTGATTTTTCCGGCCAGGATGTCGCCCGATTTGACTTCGGCGCCGACCCGGATGACCCCTTCTTCGTCCAAATCCTTAAGCGCTTCCTCGCTGACATTAGGAATGTCGCGTGTGATTTCTTCTGGGCCTAATTTTGTATCGCGGGCCTCGATCTCAAACTCTTCAATATGAAGGGAGGTAAGTGAATCCTCCTTCACTAGCTTCTCGCTGACCAAAATGGCGTCCTCAAAGTTGTAGCCTCGCCACGGGAGAAAGGCAACCAGAACATTCCGTCCCAAGGCCAGTTCGCCGTTCTTGGTCCCGGCCCCATCCGCCAGGACGTCTCCGCGTTTCACTTTGTCGCCGACATTAACGAGAGGGCGTTGGTTGATACAAGTCCCCGCGTTCGATCTTTCAAACTTCTTGAGTTTATAGACGAAGTCGTCGATGACGATCTGCATGCCGTCGGCATGCTTCACCGCGCCCCGGGTTTTGGAAACAATCGTGGCGCCGGAATCGACGGCCACACGTCCTTCGATGCCGGTCCCCACTAAAGGCTGCTCGGTTTCTAGAAGGGGAACGGCCTGGCGCTGCATGTTGGAACCCATCAAGGCGCGATTTGCGTCATCATGTTCCAAAAAGGGAATCAAAGAAGCGGCTACGCTCACCAGCTGTTTTGGCGAAACGTCCATGTAGTCGATCTCTTCGGGTTTCTTT
>Ga0114945_10001977_pt1 | contig 12317 bp, 12 predicted proteins | sample OV2TP3_FD_87194 | JGI IMG/M metagenome (GOLD analysis project Ga0114945, IMG submission 87194) | Hot spring microbial communities from Beatty, Nevada to study Microbial Dark Matter (Phase II) - OV2 TP3 | ecosystem: Environmental > Aquatic > Thermal springs > Hot (42-90C) | place: USA: Beatty... | reverse complement strand
TTCGACTGTCCGCAGATCGACACCTTGTTCCTGGCGTTTCCGATTTCCTTCAAGGGGAAGCTCGTCCAGTACGTCGGACGGACGCTGAGGACCTACGAAGGCAAGGAGCGGGTGCTGGTCTACGACTACGCCGATGTTCAAGTGCCAGTCCTGAAAGCCATGCATCTGAGGCGGCTCAAGACCTACAAGACCCTTGGCTTTACCCACACGGAACCTGCGAGCCTGGACATGATGGCGCCAAGCCTATTTTCAGCCGGAGGCTCATGACGATGCCGCGGCATGCGGATCGGCGAGCTGCTGGGCGTGCAGTGGGAGGACATCGATTGGGCGCATGACATTATCCGCGTCCGGCGGGAAATCTTCTGGCTCCGAGGCAAAGAGGCGGCGGAGTTGGGTGAGAGTGGACAACCCCTCTGGCGGTTTTCAACACCCAAAACTCGAAATGCGAGGCGAGCCATCATCATCAGGTCACGCGGCTTGAAAGAGGCGCTTGAGCTTCATCGGCTCAGCTCCCCACAGAGTCCGCACAACCTGGTCTTTTGTACGCGCAACGGGACGCCTTTGCAGCCCAGGAACGTGTACCGGAAGTTGCAGACGACTTTAGACCACGCCAAACTCCGCAGGGTGGGACTGCATAGCTTGCGGCACACCTATGATGCGCTGGAAACGGCGGCCGGGACCCACGCCAAAATCATCCAGGCGCAAATGGGCCATGCTTCCATCACAACCACGCTGGACACCTACGGCCATGTGTTTCCTGCGCCCTACCTAAACATGGGGACGGACTTGGATGAGCTGGTGTACGGTGCCAAGGACGCTCCTGCTAAGATTCTGCTAAGGAACCAGGCTGAAACACACCAGGACAAGAACGACGATGAACAAAACTCGTCCGACACAACTTCAACTCAGCCTGAAGATTAGGTACAATAAGGCACAACCAGAGAAGCGGGTGAATTGACAGAGCCGCTTATTCGTAATGAGCGGGTCGCAGGTTCGACTCCTGTCACCGGCTTTTTTCTTTATCAGGAGTCGAAGGGAGCCGCGACTTTTTTGATGAACGTCGGTGCGACGCAGAGGAGCGCCGACTTTCGACAGGAGCGGCGGGCGCCTACCCGCAGCGAGCTGAAGGCGAGCGGAGGGAGGCGACTCCTGTCACCGGCTTTTTTCTCTTCACCAGGCGAGGTATAATACGAATCGTTCGTGCCATGTGAGTATGAATGCGAAGCGGAGGTTGCGATGGCTCAGACGGGAACCGTCATGGAAGTCACGGAGAGCAATTTTGACCAGGAAGTGCTGAAGGCGACGACGCCGGTGCTCGTGGATATGTGGGCGGCGTGGTGCGGGCCGTGCCGCCTCATCGCTCCCATCGTGGAGGAGCTGGCGGGGACCTATCAAGGCAAGATCAAGATGGGCAAGCTCAACGTGGATGACCACCCGCAAATCGCCGCGCGATTTCGGATCATGAATATTCCAACGCTGCTCCTCTTTAAAGGAGGGCAAGAGTTGGATCGCATCGTCGGGGTGGTGCCCAAGGAAGAGTTGACGCGGCGCATCGAGCGCGTCATCGCGTAACGAGCGCTGTGACTCCTCGTCGATCCCGCCGCCGAACGCCGCCGGCCATCGCGGTCCTTTGCTCCGGTCGCGGAACGAATCTCCAGGCGATTCTCGATGCCGCGCGAACGGGACGGCTGCGCGCGCGCGTCGCTCTCGTCCTCGCCGATCGCGCTGACGCGCATGCCTTGGTGCGAGCACAGCGCGCCGGCGTCGATGCGCGCTACGTCAATCCCCGCGAGCATCCGACTCGGGCGCAGCTTGAGCGAGCCCTCATTCGACTCTGCGAGCTTCACCGCGTCCGGCTGATCTGTCTCGCCGGGTTTATGCGCATCCTCTCCCCGGTGTTTGTCCGCCGCTACCGCGGGCGCATCCTGAATATCCATCCCGCCCTGTTGCCTGCGTTTCCAGGCGCCCATGCGGTTCGCGAGACACTGAGGTGGGGAGCGAAAGTCACCGGCGTGACGGTCCATCTCGTTGATGAGCGGGTCGACCACGGTCCGATTCTGCTGCAGCGCGCCGTCGCCATCAGCCCGCGCGACACCGAAGCAACCCTGCTCGCCAAGCTCCATGCGATTGAACACGAGGTGTATCCTCAGGCGATTCGCCTGATGCTGGCGGGCAAGGTACGTGTGCGAGGCCGCCGCGCGGAGCTTCGCGCGAATTAACGGAAGACGTCGAGGTGGGATTTCGGCAGGACGAGGTTGCGGCCGGTGAGCGGATGGATGAGCCGCACGCTTTCGAACGATTGGAACTTGTAACTCGAGAGCACCTTGGCGATCACGCTGGTTGACGTCTGAAAAATCCGCCGCATGGTGGATTCATCGAGGGTCGTCGCCCCCTCCGGCGGCAGAATATTTAACGTAAAAGCGAATTCCCCCCGGTTAAAGACCCCGTCACACTGACCCACCTGGACCGCGCTCGCGCTTGAGGCGGGAAAGGTATCCGCCAGGGCATGCTGAATCCGCCGCGCCAACTGCCAACTTAAGAAATCTTCAAGTTGGATATCGGAAGGGAAGTCGTGTTCCAGACTCAGCGAGCGGCTCGGGCCCACGTACTGCAGGTCAAAAATCGTGCGCGAGAGAATCTCGGGCGTATCCAACATGTTGACTTGCTCTCGTCGGACGTCATCGACGTACCGGACGATGGTCAGATAGACTCCGGGGGCCTGAGGGTCTGAGAGCAAGAGAATGTAGAACCGAATCTCCGCATCCGTGCTGAAGAGCACTCGGTGGATAGCCGGCAATGTCTTGCGGATGGCATCATCAAACGCCGGGCCAATGCCGGTGCCGGAAAGGGCCAGCGCGTCCGGATAGGCTACCTGCACGGACAGCGTGTGCTCAAACAAGCGGACGGAGGCCGTCAGATGTTCTTGCGCGAGCAACCGCTGTAGCGACGAGGCCAGGCGAGCTTTGGGGTACGTGGGCGCGATCTCGCACCCTGAGGCGGTCAGGAGAGCAAGGCCTACACCCCAGAGGAAAATCCGATGAGCGAGGCGCTGAGGCATGCGCACGTCCTCCTCATGAGGCGCTCTGAGGGAGCGTGCGCTGTTTGCCGTACTCAACGAAAATCGCTTCGATGTCATCGTATTCCAGCTCACTCTTCTTCAGCAGCTCGTTCGCAAAGCGCTCCAGCAAGACATCCTCGGCGCGCAAGAGGGCTTCCACATCCTTGACGCATTGCGAGAGGATGGCGTGCGTCTCTTCATTCAATCGCTCTTTGGTGCGGTCGGAGAGCCGGTCGCCGGAGGCGGCCCCTCGAAACGCCCACGAGCTGATCAGCAGTTCGTAGTCGCCGACAAACCCGTTCGTGCCCATGCCGAGGCGCCAGACCATGTTGTGGGCCTGCGCCATCGCATTGCGGAAGTCCGCGGCGACGCCATCAGATGTCGACTCGAATTTCAGTTTCTCCGCGACGAATCCGCCCAGCGCGGCCTTGATGTTGGCGAGGATCCGCGTGCGGCTGGAGGTGTACAGCTCTTCCCGCGGCTGGTGATAGACGACGCCCAGCGCATCCCGTCGGGAAATGATCGACGCCTTGAAGACATCGTCGGTGGGATGGAGCAGGTACGTGACGACGACGTGGCCGGCTTCGTGATACGCCACCCGGCGCCGCTCATCCTCCCCCAGGACCTTGTGCTGCTTGAACCCGAGCTCCACCCGCTCCAGCGCCTCCGACAGATCTTTAAAGCTGACTTGTTCCCGCTGGTCGCGCGTGGCGACTAGAGCGCCTTCCTTGACGATGTTCTCGATATCCGCCGCGGATTTCCACACGGTGCGCCGCGCCAGGCGGGGGACATCGATCGCAGGATCCGCCTTGACCTTGCTCAGATAGAACGCGAAGAGCGCTTCGCGATCTTTCAACCCCGGGCGATCGACGTAGATTTTGCGGTCGAAGCGTCCGGGGCGCAGCAGCGCCTCATCGAGGACGTTTTCCGCTTGATTCATGGCGCCGATGACGATGATGTTGGACTGCTGCGATTGCAGGCCGTCCATTTCCACGAGCAATTGATTGACGGTGTTGTTGTAATCCGTCTGGGCGCCGAAGCCGATGTCCATGCTGCGGGTGCGGCCCACGGCGTCGATCTCATCGAGGAAGATGATGCACCCGCCGTGCACGCGCGCCAAGACACGCGCTCGCTTGAAGAGCGAGCGCACCCGCGCCCCGCCGGTGCCCATGAAAATGACGTTGAACTCCGCTCCGGAGACGGCCAGAAACGGCAAATTCGCTTCCGTCGAGATCGCCTTCGCCAGGTAGGTCTTGCCGCAGCCGGGCGGGCCCATCAAGAGGATGCCGCGCAGGACCTTGCCGCCGATCTGCTTTAATCGCGTGTGATCTTTGAGGAGCTCGACGACTTCCCAGGCTTCGCGCTTGGCTTCCTCCATGCCGACGACATCGTTCCAACGGACTTTGGAGGCTTCAGGAGTGACGGCTGCACCGGAGAGATTCGAGATGCTGCCGAATCCGCGGTTTCCAAAGAGGAAATACTGATAGAGGAAGACGAAGGAAACCGCGGCCATGATGGCCTGGATCGGGCCCATGGAGAGCAGGGCCCACATGTAGGTTTGCTGATAGGAATCGAGCCGCGTCACGGCGTAGAGAGGCCACAGGATGGAAAGCATCAGGACCCCCACCACGGCACATTTGACCCAATGGAGGTCCCACAAGAGTCGGATGGACTCACGCAGGCGCCGTTTTGGTTTCATCGCGAGTTCAACTATAGCATGTTCAATCAACCGCTGTCAATTCGCGCTTCTCGACGGTGAAATCGCTTTCTTGGGGCCATGGCCGGCCCGGCGGAAGCCGCAAAAAAGGGACGCTTGTCAGTCGACGGGGCCGGGCGGTATAATCGCCCCAGCATGGCGCTGCGGATTCGAACGATCCTCGCTCGGGAAATCCTCGACTCGCGTGGGCAGCCCACGGTCGAGGTGGACGTGCTCCTCGCCGGCGGAGCGCTGGGCCGCGCGGCCGTGCCGTCCGGAGCGTCCACCGGCAGCCATGAGGCGCTCGAGCTGCGGGATGCGCAGGCGGCGCGCTACGGCGGCAAGGGCGTGCAGCAAGCCGTGCGGCACGTGCGCACCACCATCGCGCGCGCCCTCAAAGGCGTCGACGCCGGCGACCAGGCCGCGCTCGATGCCACGCTGCGCGAGCTCGACGGCACCCCGAAGAAGTCCCGCCTCGGCGCCAATGCGCTGCTCGGGGTGTCGCTGGCGGCGGCCAAGGCGGTCGCGGCGAGTCGCCGGATGCCCCTCTATCGCTCGCTGGGCGGGATCAAAGCGCGCGTGCTGCCGATTCCCCTCATGAATATCATCAACGGCGGCGTCCACGCGGATAATACCCTCGATATCCAAGAATTCATGATCATGCCCATCGGCGCTCCCACGTTCTCCGAGGCGCTGCGCATGGGCGCGGAGGTGTTCGCGTCGCTGAAGAGCATTTTGAAAGCGCAGCACCAGACGACCGCGGTGGGCGATGAGGGCGGCTTCGCCCCCAACCTGAAGTCCAACGAAGAAGCGATTCATCTCCTCTTGCAGGCGATTGAGCGGGCCGGGTATCATCCCGGCCGCCAGATCGCCATCGCGCTGGATTGCGCGGCCAACGAGTGGCTTCGCCAGGGCGCGTACCATTTCATCAAGAGCGATCCCGGGCGCGCGGTGACCAGCGCGGAGTTGATTGCGCAATACGAGCAGTGGGCCAAGCGCTACCCGCTCGTGTCGATCGAAGATGGATTAGGGGAAGATGATTGGGACGGCTGGCGCGCCCTGACACGCGCGCTGGGCCGGCGGATGCAGCTCGTCGGAGATGATCTGTTCGTGACGAATGTAGAGCGGCTGCGCCGAGGCATCGCGGAGCGCGTCGCCAACGCGATTCTCATCAAGGTGAACCAGATCGGCACCCTGACGGAGACGTTGCAAGCCATCGCCCTCGCCCAGCGCGCCGGGGAGGGCGCGATCATCTCGCATCGCTCCGGGGAAACCGAGGATGTGACGATTGCGCATCTGGCCGTCGCCACCAACGCGGGGCAGATCAAAACCGGCTCGCTCTCGCGCAGCGAGCGGGTGGCCAAATACAATGAGCTGCTGCGCATCGAGGAAGCGCTGGGCAAGCGCGCGATCTACGCGGGGACGCGCTGGCCGCTCGTTCGGTCGTCGGCGGCTGCGCGACCCGTCTCCACATCGATGGTGAGAGAGTGAGCGCATGATCCCAGCCCCGGCGTCGGCGGCGTTCTCGGAGCGTGCCGTGCCGCAGGGCAAGGCGGCGCGGCACCGTCGCGCGCGGGCGATGGCGCTTCTCGTGTGCGCGCTCGTCTTCGGCCACGGAGGCTACCAGCTCGCGCGGCTCTCCGTGACGCAATGGCGGTTGAGTCGCCGGCTCGCCGCGCTCACCGCTGAACGCGAGGCCCTGCAGCACGAGCAGCAGCGGCTCCAATCCGACCCCACGTACGTCGAGGGGCTCATCCGCTCCACGTTCAAAGTCGCCAAGCCCGGCGAATACGTCATCCTTCCCGAAACCCCGGACGGCTCACCACAAGGAAACCGTTGACCCCGTCATGGAGCCTCCCTATAATGGCATCCGTCTTCCTGATTACTGCGGGGTGGAGCAGTCAGGTAGCTCGTCGGGCTCATAACCCGAAGGTCGTTGGTTCAAATCCAACCCCCGCTACCATTCGTCCCCGAGAGGGTTACGGCACTTCGCCGTAGCCCTCTTTTGGCCTCCGTGCTAACCGCGTGCTAACGCAAACAGCCCAACCACTGCACAACACCGCCAACCAACAGCAATATCGTCACCAGGGACAGGCACCAGGGATTCCATTGACCAGCGAATCGGATCGGGTACATTACTGGGTGAGACCACAAATGCATGGACGCGTCTTCCCAGTTAGCTCGGAGTTGGTGGAATGAGTCACGCCGGGCGAGTGGCAGGCCTACCGGCTACCAGAAACCATCCTCCCTACGCCACTGCTGCGAGTGGGCGGTTGCGAATATTGAGGTGTTCCCTGGTAGTTGGACAGTTTTTAGGGGTGCTTAAGGTCGTAGAGGGTTGCCGTGCCGCCTGACCCCAGCAACCACCGACGAGAAAGCATTGACGATTTGCTGATCGTTCCCCGGTTGCGTGTGTGCGGCGGCGGGTAATCTACGCCCTCGATGCCGGGTAACCGCATTCAAGGACCAGACCAGGATGCCGTGCTCAGGTTTATGCGCAAGGCGATGGCTGAGTGTGAATCGGCATCTGACCCGCATCCTCCCCGACTCTCCGACTTGCTGAACAGAACCCTTCGCCACCTGAAGGCTGCCGGGCTAATCACGGTTCCAGGCCTGGACAGCATTGACTGGTTCGGTAGCATTAGCCACAACCCGATCTGGATTTCTCTCATGCAGGGATACCAGCATTTGGTCACCCTTGGCTACATCGTCCCGGCGGTCATGCCGCAGGGCGTTTCTCTCGTCTTCAGCCAATTCTGTATCACCGAGCGAGGGCGCGAGTGGATCGCTGGAGCTGATCCAATGCCCGAGGACACTACAGGCTACCTTGCTGCTCTTTCTGAGGACCACCGAACCCATATGAACTTACGGAACCTGCTCAATAGATTGTGGATTGGACTCCCTCTGTGTGGCGCAGGGGTGCTGTTCTTAGTCCAGCATCTGAAGCCCGCATGGGAGGTACGGTCGGAGCTATTCAAGGGTGCGACGTATGGCGTCGTGGTATCCGCTACGGGTGGTCTCATCGTCTATTGGTTGACGCGCTATATGGACCGCCGAGCTCGACGCTACAATGCTTTATGCTCCTTGGAGGTGACGCTCAAGCACTTGCTGACGACGCTGAGCGACAATCAAGATCAACTCGATAAGGCCATCAAGAGCAACGAATTGACACTGATTTTTCCCAGGCCTCTGCGAATTTCTGAGCAGGACATCAACGAGGTGGGAAGGGCTGGTTTGAAGAATCAACTTTCGGGCGTCTTGATCGACTGCGAGAAATACAGCCAAAGGGAACTGGAGAGATGGCGGATTGAAGATCGCAAGAAGCTCGAAGCAGAGATGGCCGAAACAGCAGCTAAGGATGAGGCAAGGAGAGGTCAAACCGCGAGTTAGGCTACAGGCTGCATGAGCGTGTGAGCAATCTTGTTGAGGAGTTCAGCGTGTGATTTAAGATGCGATTGCCCTGGCCCGCGCGCCGCGCCGCGTTGACGCGGATTCCCCGGTTCGCTAGAATACGTTAAAAGCATCGTATGGCCCACCCGTCTTCGTGCATCCGGATGACTCCCAAGTGGTATCGGACGTGGAGGAGCGTTGCCGTCGCGCTCACGCTGAGCGCGAGCGCAGCCCGCGCCACCGCTGCGGCGGAGCCGACGAACGCTCCGCGCGCCGGGCCGTCGGGCCGTCCGACCCCTGAGCTTGCCGCCGGCCGCGCGGCGTACACGCAGCACTGCGCGCGCTGCCACGGCGCTCAGGGTCATGGCGACGGCCTCGACGCCAAGCGCTTTTATCCTCGGCCGCGCGATGTGACCCTCGGCGTGTACAAGTTTCGCAGCACGGCCAGCGGCACGCCGCCCACCGACGAGGACCTCTTTCGCACCATCACGGATGGCTTGCCCGGCACCAACATGCCCGACTGGCGCCATCTGGATGACTCCGCGCGCTGGCAGCTCGTGTACTATCTCAAAAGCCTCTCGCTCGTCTTTCAGCAAACCCAACCCTCGCCGGTGACCGTCGCGCAGGACCCGGGGCCGCATGATGCCGCGACCCAAGGGAAAGCCCTCTACGAAAAACTCGGCTGCGCCGCCTGTCATGGAACGGCCGGGCGGGCCAACGGGCCGTCGGCGGCCGGGCTCGTCGATGATTGGGGCATGCCGATCCGTCCGGCGAACCTGACCCAAGGGTGGGCGTATCGCGGAGGGCATGACGCGCGCTCGATCATGCTGCGCATGCTCACCGGCATCGACGGGGCCGGGATGCCCTCGTACGCCGAAGTCGTCTCGCCGCAAGAAGCCTGGCAGTTGGCGCATTACGTGGAACGCCTGCAGGAGCCGGCGCATTGGAACCTCATCATCCGCGCGCGGCCTGCGGATGGCGCGCTGCCGCTGGTCTTGGAAGATCCGCGCTGGGCCCAGGCTGACCGCACCGATGTCCGGCTGCGTCAGGCGGTCGCCGCGACGGGGGAATGGGTGGCGCCTGCGACCATCAAATCCATCGCCGTCGATGCGCTGGCAACCAATGATGCCGTCGCCTTTCGCTTCACCTGGGATGATCCCAGCGAGAGCGTCAAGGGATCGCCGGATGCCTTTGCGTTATTATTGAAGCCGGCGAAGAGCGCCGGGGATGTGGTGACCCTGCACGCATGGCCTTACGTGGGAGCGCCGGCGCTCGATCTGTGCGCGTGGCGCGCCGACACGGGCCAGGCGACGGAGGAGCTGGCGACCACGTTTCATCGCGTGTTTGCGCCTTCGCGCCGCCAGGTCTCGCTGCCCAGCACGGCGCGGTACGCGGATGGCCGCTGGCAGCTCATCCTTCATCGCGCTCTGCAATCCGATGCTCCGGGAACAGCCGTCATTGGCGCCGCGCCATTGACCTCAGTCGCATTTGCGGTATGGGATGGGGAGAATGCCCAGGCGCGCGCGGTATCGCCTTGGGTTGACCTTGCCTTACGGAGAAAAGAGGAGGATGCACCATGAAACGGACCCCATGGATGTCACCACTGTTCATCGCCACCGCGGTGGCGATCGGCTGCGGAGGAGGAAAATCTCCGAACGCCTCAGCCACCGCTGATCCCGACGACGCGGCGCCGCAGGGATCCGCGCAATTGGCTCAAACCCCCACCTCCGCTCCCGGGGGAGCGCCGGCCGCCGGCCAACGCACGGTAGACTCAGGATCGGTGGGCGGCACCGTTCGTTTGGTGGGCGCGGCACCCAAGCCAGAGCCGGTTCAGATGAATGCCGATCCGGCGTGTCAACAGCAGCATGCCACTCCGGCGCTCTCTGAAGAAGTGGTCGTCGGTCCCGGCGGTGGATTGAAGAACGTGTTTGTCTATGTCAAAGAAGGCGTCGCGGGATCGTTTCCGCCCCCGACGACGCCGGTGACGTTGGATCAGTCCGGCTGCTGGTATCATCCTCACGTCTTCGGCATCCAGGCCAACCAGCCGCTGGAGATTGTGAACAGCGACGCCACGCTGCACAATATCAATGCGAAGCCGACGGCGAATCCGCCCTTCAATGTGGCCCAGCCCGTCAAAGGGATGAAGACGAAGAAGAGCTTCGCCAAGCCGGAGATCATGGTGAAGTTCAAGTGCAACGTGCACCCGTGGATGAGCGCCTACGCCGGCGTGGTCGCGCATCCATTCTTCGCCGTCACCGATGAGCAGGGGGCCTTTACGATCGCCGGGCTGCCGGATGGCCAGTATGTCCTCGAGGCGTGGCACGAGAAATACGGCACGCACACGCAATCCATCACGGTGACCCAGGGCGCGGCGAAGTCGGTGGAGTGGACGTACAACGCGCAATAAGTTCGGCATGGGAAACATGATCGGCAGAAGGCAGAGCGCGGCAGCCCTGTGTCGCGTGCTGCCTTTTGCGTGGTGCGCGTCCTGGCTGCTGTGGCCCGCGAGGGCCTGGGCGTTTGGCGCCTCCGGGATGCGGGTGTGGTTTCCGGAGGCGGTGACGACGACCGCGCCCACCATCGATCGCTTGTTCTACCTCGTGCTGGCGATTACGGGCGTGGTGTTTGTTGGTGTGCAAGCGACGCTGATCGCGTTCCTCATCCGTTATCGTCGGCGGCCGGAGCGCCGGGCGTACTACACGCACGGCAATCATCTCGTGGAGATCGTCTGGACCTTGGTCCCGTCGGTCATCTTGGTCTGGCTCGCGCTGCAGAGCCAGCGCGTGTGGTCGCAGGTGCGCGGCGCGCCGCCCCCCGAGGATCTGGCCGTCGAAATCACCGCCGAGCAGTTCGCGTGGAATATCCGCTATGCCGGCGCCGATCGGTTGCTGAACACGGCCGATGACATCACGACGATCAATCAGCTGCATCTGCCGGTGGGCCAGACGGTGCTCATTCGCCTGAAGTCCAAGGACGTCATTCACAGTTTCTTTGTGCCGCAGTTTCGGATGAAGCAAGACGCGGTGCCCGGGCTGACCGGGCGGCTGTGGGTGGAGGCGACGAAGACGGGCAATTTTGAGATCGCGTGCGCGGAGCTGTGCGGCCTGGGCCACTACCGCATGCGCGGCTTTCTCGTCATCGAGCCGAATGAGCAGTTCAACGCCTGGCTCACGCAGCAAGCGCCAAATCGGGGACACAATACTTAATTCGCATGAAGCGCATTCAGGTGCACAAAGCCACCTCATTTGAGGACGCGCAGCGTTGGGATGAGCAGTTCTGGCGTCGCGCCGGAGCTGCCGCCCGCTTCGAAGCCGCGTGGCTGATGGTCGTCGAGTATTTGAAGATGCGGGGAGAACCCCTGACCAAACTGCGACTCCAAAAATCCGTTCAGCGCATTAAACGATATAGGGTGTGTCTTGTATCCAACATCCAGTGCCATGATGTGTGCTTGCGAGGAGTGACACTCGAATGTTGTGGATGGGGAGGAACGAACATGCAGCGCAGCGGATTCAGTTCCTTGTGGGTGCTCTGGCTGGTTTCATTCATGTCCATCGGCATCTACGCCGTGTCCGTGTTGCTCGGCCGGGGCCAACGTCTGGTCCCTGAGTCCGGCGGCGCCTATTTATTCGCCGGGCTGGTGGGCCTCATGGCCTTCCTGAATCAGAAGGAGATCTCGCGGAAAGTGGCAGCGCTCGAAGAACAGGTCAGAACGGCTCGGCACTCGAGCAGCTAACCTGACAGGAGTCTGCTCCGACAAGGATGTGTTGGTTGTTATGGCTCAACCACGACATTTGACGGTATCTCATGGGGAAGCCGGAGAGAGGAGCTAAGGAAACGGTGAACCAGCATGAGTACTGAGGTTTTGCAAAATGGCCTCAGCCAGGTTTATGATGCGTGATGTCCCGGTACTCACGGCTGTGGGAGACGGCCTCACAGAGGAGGTCTGTCTCATGCCGGGTATCATCAGCTGGCCCACGGTGGTCGAAGACGCCCTCCGCACCTACGGCGACCTGTTCGCCAACGAGCCCGAACGCCGCCACTTCGCCGAGTACCTCACCGGCCTGTTGGTCGCCCCGCGCAAGACCGTCTCGGGCATCAACGCCGAGTTTGCCGTCACCGCGGATCAGTCCTGCCTGAACCGCTGGATCACCGAGGTCGCCTGGGATGTCCAGG
>Ga0114945_10001975_pt1 | contig 12323 bp, 9 predicted proteins | sample OV2TP3_FD_87194 | JGI IMG/M metagenome (GOLD analysis project Ga0114945, IMG submission 87194) | Hot spring microbial communities from Beatty, Nevada to study Microbial Dark Matter (Phase II) - OV2 TP3 | ecosystem: Environmental > Aquatic > Thermal springs > Hot (42-90C) | place: USA: Beatty... | reverse complement strand
GACGATTCGATGGAACAGGCGGAGCTCTTGGGCCATGTGCGCCGCGCGATCGCGGCGCTCCCCGAGGGGATCCGGCAGCTCTTCACCCTGGTTCGATTCCACGGAATGAAGATCGCGGAGGCGGCGGAAACGATCGGGATGACCCCGGCGGCGGCGAAGATCGCTCTCTTCCGCGCCCAGAAAAAGATCGGCGAAATGGTGTTGGCGAGGGAACCCGTATGAAGTGCGAAGAGGTCGAAGGCCGGTTGGCGGAAGTCCTGGCGGGCGAACGCGGACAGGACGCGGCGGTCGAGGGCCATCTCCTCGGCTGCGCCTCGTGCCGGCGCGATTTCGAGTCGGCACAGGCGGGGTGGTCCGCCGCGGCGCGACTCCCCGCGCCTTCGCCGTCGCGCCATCTCGTCGAACGAGTCCGCCGGAAGGTGGAATCGACGGAGGCGCGCGGCTTCAAATTCGCCACCGCGGCCGCCGCGGCCGTTCTCGTCGGGCTCCTCGCGTTCCAGGCGGTGACGCCTCCGGCGCGCCGTGCGACGATCGATCCTCCGCCGCTCTCGCGAACGGCGCCGGTCCTCGCTTCGTTCGAATCGGAGGCCGGCCTCGGCTCCTTGGTGGCTCGGGATCTCGAGGGACGTCCCGTGGGCGACCTGGAAATCGCACGCCACTGCGTCCAAGTCGAGATTCTCGATGGGATCGCCAAGACCACGATCGAGGAAGCGTTCCTCAATCGAACACCTCGCCGCCTCGAGGGGACCTTCTATTTCCCGCTCCCGCCGGAGGCCTCGATCTCGCGGCTGGCGATGGAGATCAACGGCAAGCTCATGGAAGGAGCCGTGGTCGAGCGGCAGTATGCCCGCGAGGTCTATGAGGGCATCGTGCGGCGGATGCAGGATCCCGCGCTCCTGGAGTGGATGCCCGGGGGCATCTTCAAGTGCAGGATCTTCCCGATCGAACCGCACTCGGAGAAGCGCATCATTCTATCCTACACGCAGGCGCTGCCTTGTATGGCCGGGAAGATGAAGTACGTCTACCCTCTGGCGAGCGAGAAGGCGCGAGAGAATTCCCTAGCGTACGTGTCGATCGACGTGGCGACCCGATTCGCGGCGAAGGTGGCGTCGATCCGCTGCCCCTCGCACTCGATCGATCTGGTGAAGAAGGACGAGCACGAGGCCCAGGGGCGCTTCGAGGCGCGCGACCTCCGGCCCACGAACGACTTCGTGCTCGACCTCGAGCTTCAGGGCGGCGAGGAACTCGCGTTGCTTCCCCACAAAGTCGACGGCGAGGATGGGACGTTCCTCGCGGCCTACACTCCCCCCGGGGTGGCGCGGCGGGTCCCGCCGAACAGAGTCGCGATCGTGCTCGACATCTCGGCTTCCGTCAGCAAGCCGGAACTGGACGCCATGCGCCAAGTGGTGGAGAGCCTCCTGGATCGGATCGGGCCCGATTTCGTCCTCCTCGCCCATCACGTCGAGGTCGTGCGGTTCGCCGGCCCGAAGCGGGAGGCGATCGACTGGCTCGGCAGACTCGAAACCGCCGGCGCGTGCGATCTTCGAGCGGGGCTGGAGGCAGCCGTCGCCGAGAAGCCCGGGGAGATCGTCTACATCGGCGAGGGCGTCCCCTCGATGGGGGACGAGAAGTTCGATCTCCGCTTCGAGGGCACGCTCCGCACCGTCGCGGTGGGGAGCGACGCGTCGAGGACGATCCTGGATGACCTCGCTCGCAAGCACCGCGGCGTGTCCTTCGCGATCAGTCCGAGCGACCACGTCCGCAGCCGCGTGCGCGAGATCGCCGACGGACTCGTCTCCGAAATCGTACGCGACGTGGCGGTCGAGGCTACGCAAGAGATCTACGACCTGGCTCCGGCGGGCAGGCGGAATCTCCTCGCCGGAGAACGATTGATCGTGACCGGCCGGTGGCGTGGGAGTGCGGCGACACTCTCGATCGGCGGGCGCGACTTCCAGCTCACCTTCCCGGCGAAGGAGGAGCGGAACAATTACGTCCGACGTCTGTGGGCGCAACGAAAGATCGCGGACCTGCTCGGCGACGAGTCCAAGAAAGCCGAGGTGATCGCGCTCTCGACCCAGTACGGAATCATGACGCCCTACACGAGCTTCCTCGTCCTGGAGACCGAAGAGGAATACAAGAAGTATTCCATCGAACGAAAGAGCGATGTCCAGGATCGCCTGATGGGGTACCGAAATGGGATAGAAGAGAAGGAGAACTCGGAATCCGAGACGAAGAAGCCCCCGCGCGGGGATCTTGGCAGCTACGACTCCGTGGAGGAACTCGGTTGGACGCATCGGCTTAGAATCCAGGGGACGCAGGAGACCATCTCCGGCGAAAGATCTCGGCTGAGACCCCTGAATTCTGAGCTTCTGGTCTTGACCCGAAACTTCGACGGGTACCTGGACTTCGAATATGGCGAAAAGCACCTCGGCCAAAGGTTGCCGCCGGCCGCTATCGCGCGCATCAAGGAGGTGGGACCGCAACCCTCTACCGTGACCCTCGAGGCGGGTGCGAATAGGGGAGTGCGCCCGGGCATGCTCTTCGCAGTCCTGCGAGAGGGGAGGTTCCTCGCCGTGATCGCGGTCCGGAGCGTCGCCGAGAACACGGCGGTGGCCACGGTGTGGCAAGGTCTCGCGCTCGGACCGATGCGCGCGGGCGATCAGGTGCACGGCATCGGCGACATCGCTTCGTATCTCCACTCGCTCCCGCGGGAAGTCCGCCTGGAGTTGGCCTCCCTCCGAACGATCGAGCGGATCGTCCGCCTCCTCGAGGAGGAGCGCGAGGCGGGGGAGCGACCATGATGAGAATGGGATGGGCCCTGGCGCTTCTCATGGCTGCGTCGGCCTCCGGCGCGCTCGGCCTGGCCACGGTTCGTAGGTGGACGCGCGAGCCGGCGGCGCTTCCCGCTCGGCGCGATCCGCGGACCCTACCGGACGTGGACCTCCGTCTCATCCTCTCCAAGATCCGCGAGGGCGACCTCCTGGCCATCCGAGGCGATCTCGCGGGGGCGCGCCGTGCCTGGACCGAGGCGCGCCGGAGAGGCGAGGGGATTTGGCAGATTCACGAGGGCATCGGGGACTCCCTCGCGCGCGTCGCTTTGCGGGACGAGGCGGAACGCGAGTATGCGACCGCGGAGAGCCTCGTTCCCTCGCGCTTCGTCGAGGCGCGACGGACGATCCGCGCCAAGCGGGCGCAATCGGCGTGGGACGCGGGGCGACATCGGGATGCGTTCGTCCTGATGCTCGATTTGGATCCGCCGCCCTCGGATCGGCTCGTCGCGCTTTGGTCTCTCGTGCCGGACAAGCCGAATCTCCTGCGGCGGACCCGCGAACGCGCCGAAGTCGCGAATCCCAAGTTGTGGTTCGCGATCTCGGAATTCCATCGTCTCGAAGGCGCGGCGACCGAGTCGGCGCGAGCCCTGGCGAGGTACGCCCGCTCCGTCGAGCCGTGGAACGCATCGCTTTGCCGTCTTGCCGTGTCCCGGCTGCGCGAGGTGAAACTCCACACGGAGGCGCTCGAGGTCTGCGGCGCGTGGTCCCGGGCGCTCCCGCAGGACGTCGATGCCCACCGCTCGGCGGGAGACTTGTGGCGCGAGTTGGGAGACCTGCGACGCGCCTACTTGGCCTACACCTCGATCGTGGACATCCGCCCGGGAGATGCGGACGCGCATCGGCTGCTCGGCCGGGCGCTTCGCGAGATGAGGCGGCTCGACGAGGCGATCCGCTCGTTCGAGAATTCGAAATCGCTCCGGCCCGAGGAGCCCGATCGGTGGATCGACGTCGCGGAAACGGTGGCGCTCCGGGATCCCGCCGCGGCGGAAAAGCTCTTCGATGAGATCGCGCGGAAAACCTGGGACGCCCGCTTCGGCAACGTAGTGGAAACGATTCGCCGGCGGCAGGCAGAGCGGTGGGTTCGGGAATTCGAGGAGGCGAAAAAGCGCGGAGACCAGGCGCGCGTCCGGGAGCTCCGGCGCATTCTCGGACAATACAACGTGCCCGAGGGCGCGTTCGATCTCAAGATCGTAATGACGTGGGATACCCAGACGGACGTCGACATGGACGTGATCGATCCTTCCGGAGAGCATGTGCATCACGGGCATGCGGGCTCGAAGGCCGGGGGGAAGTATTGGGTGGACAACACGTCGGGCCACGGGCCGGAGACCTTCACCTTGCCGAGGGCGGCGGCCGGGACCTATCGCATCGGAGCCCATTTCCATTCGGGAGCCGTCCGCACGACGGTGAAGTTCGTCCTCATCCTCTACGAGGACACCGACCGCGAGCGCCGGATCGAGCGGGAGCTGATTTTCGAGAAGGCGGGCGAACAGAAGTTCCTTCCCGAACTGACGATTCCCTGATTACTCGGCCCGCGAGCGTTCGGGCGCGGGACTCTTCCAAGCGCGGGGAGGAACGAGGCCCAGACCGGCGAGTGCGGCGTTCCCTACCGCCATTCCCACGACGAGCGCGAAGAGACGGTCGTTGAAGCCGTACGAATGGAGTCCGACTCCGAGAAGGTTGGTCCCGAACCACGACCACGTGACGACGATGTTTCCGAGCACGGAGAGCACGGCCAATCCCCGATCCCGGATCAAGCCGCCCCATCGGGCGTGGAGGACCAGGGCGTTCCAGAGGACGATCATCAGCGCTCCGTTTTCCTTGGGATCCCAGCCCCAGAACCGTCCCCAGGAATCGTCGGCCCAGAGGCCCCCCAGGACGGTCCCCACGAAGCTGAAAAAGGTCGCGAAACAGACGGAGCCGTAGATCATTCGCGTTAGGGAGAGCCGGAGCTCGCCGGTGAGGCTACGGGTCAGGACGCCGCGTAGGATGAAGACGATCCCTAGGAATCCGGCGATGTACGTGGTCGCATAGCCTAGAGTGATCGAGACGACGTGGGTGGCCAGCCAGAATTGAGTGTCGAGAACCGCTTGAAGGACGGCCATCGTGTCCCGATCCGCCGCCAAGATGGGAGCGATGACCAAAGTCCCGAAGCCGAGGATTCCCGCGACCGCTGCGGCGACCCCGTAACGGTAGAACCGCTCGAAGACCAGACATAGGAGCACCCCACCCCAGCCGATGAAGATGGCAGAGGAGTAGAGATTCGTCACCGGGGGCCTTCCCGAGAGATAGATGCGGGCCACGAGCGCAAGCGTGTGAACGAGGAACGCGAGCAGGAGCAAGCCGAACGAGGTGCGGATCAGGGGCCGGGACCAGCCGAGCCAAGAGAGAACGGCCAGCAGCAGACCGGCGAGATAGAACCACGTGCACGTGCGGAACAGATCGGCGTGGTTGAACCACGATTCCAGTCGACTCTTGGCGATCTCCTTCGGATGGGAGCGACTCAGGCGGCTCGAGTAGGCGGCAACCGATTCATTGAATTTCGCGGGGTCGTCGTCGGAGTACGCCCCTAGGATCCGTCGCCAGCTCTCGACATCCGGGTCCGATCGATCCCCGTGCCGGATTCGCTGCGAGAACCTCTCCCACTCCTGACCCGCGGCCTTGGGGGGGAGGAGGTGGGGTAGGTCCAGTCGCGACACCGAGATGAAGAACCGGAGTCGCTTTTCGAAATCCAGGAGTTGTCGTTCGTAGGCTTCCAGGGGCTCTTTCTTGACCTCGAGCTCGTGAGCCTTAGTCATTTGCTCGACCAAGTCCGGGATCCGTTGGTGGAACTCTTCCAGCGCATAGCGATGGCCTTCTCGCGGCGGGAGCCCCAACTGGTGCACGAGCTGTGGGTGGTCGATTCGGAAGACCCGGTCCTTCTGGGCGCGTCTCTTCGGATCGTTGGAATCCACCATGACATCGAGGATCCAGCGGACTGCCGGCTGCCGACGGTTATGTTCATCCCGAAACGTTTCTTCGTTCGCGAGGATCCGGAGCAAGTTGCGCGCGAGCGTATCGAGGGGCAGGACGCGACCCTCGTGGACGACTGGGAGGCGGCCGGCCGCGTGGAAATCGAAGCCCTCCGCGGGCTTGGAGGGGGGGCGCATGGACAGACCGACCCACACGATCGCCGCGAGCAGCAGCGTCCAGAAGAAGATCCGTTCCTTCATTCGGCGGCTCTCCGTTTGAGAAAGCCGACAAGATGCAGGACGAATTGACCGAGCATCCCGACCGCCACGATCATGCACGCGGCGTAGGGAACCATCCAACTCTCGTTGTCGACGACCTGAAGAACCGTCCCGGCCTCGTTCTCCTTGTCCCAATCCGCTTGGTACAAGGTATCTCCGCGATACCGAAGCGGATTGTTCATCCAAATGCGGACGTCTCGCGTCACGCCGCGCTCGCGATCCGTCAATCGAACGAAGCTCGAGAAGTCTTTGGGAACATTCGTCCCCGGATACCGATCGAACCGGAAGTCGTACAGGTAGAGCGAATACGGCTTGTACGTTCGTCGGAATCGCAGACTCACTTCGTATTTCTTGTCTCCCGCATTTACGACCTGAGGCTTCGTCCATTCGAGGGCGACGAGGTACGTTCCCAGCGACTCTCCCGAGGCCTTTTCCCGGAAGGTGAGGTAGACGGCCGGAGTGTCGATTCGCGCATTCGATCCGAGGCCCCCGGATTCCTTCCTTGGATGCGCCCTCCACTGCTCGCCGATCCCCGCGGTCGCCGGGTTTTTCTCCCCCGATCGAAGGGGGCGAAGGTCCGCGTTCTTCAGGTAGGAGCCTGCGGGCTCGACGTCGAAGGGAAGTTCCGGGTGTCGAATCTTCTCCCCCTGCTGGAGCTGCTTCTCGGATACTACGACGACGTCGTCGAATTCCGGGTGGGATCCCTCCACGATCGCCAGTTCCACATGGCGCGTGTCTTCGACGTGTCGGACGGTCTGACCCTCCGAGATCCGCATCACGGCTTCGGTGGCGAAGAGTCCCGTGACGATTTCGTGCCCCATGAGGAGGACGATCCCGGCATGGAGGAGGACGATCCCGGCCTTGCGCGCGAACAGGAGACGGCATCCCAGGAAGAGGGCCAGCGCGGCCGCGGTGCCGTGCAGGAGTTGCAGGGTCACCCTCCAGAAGGGGGCCGCCGTCGCCCCTGAAGTGTCGGAAGCGAACACTCGGGAGATGACGAACCAGGTGAGGATTCCGCCGAGAGTCAGGACGACTCCTCCGAGCGCGAGTCGGAGCCCACGGGCCTGCACCCGAATGCGCGAAGCATGGGAGACGATCAAGTTCACCAGGAGAGCTCCGCCGAGGAGCCAACCTCCCGGGAAGGGGAGTTGTCCCGGTACCTTCCAATTCCGGGGGAAGAAGAAGATCTTGATCTCGATCCACGCGACGGGGCAGCGGAAGTACTGCCGGATGACGGTCCAGATTCCTTGATCGACTTGCGCCAGGGTCCCGGCGAAAACGAGGAAGAGGGCCATTCCCAGGAGAGCGACCGTTAGTCGGAGGGTGGCGACGCCCATGCCGAACACGAACACGCCCATGGTGAGGACGGCCACCACATCGATTACGCGTCCTGGCCCGGAGAGGATGGCGACCAGAACGAATAGGCCCGCGGCCAAGAGGGCGGCGGTAGGTCGGGCGGGGGACGGGGCCTTTTCCATGTCAATGCTTCAAATGGATCGAATCGCAGAGGCGAACGTAGTTTTCCTTCTCGAGCGCGACGGCTTCGGGCGCGCCGTCGAACTTGAGGAAGATCGACATCTCGCCGCCGAGCACGAAAGTGCATAGGATGGCACGCTCTTTCCCGACCAGCTCGATTCGCCACCCATCCGAATCCAGGAATCTCGCGGGTCTCGCCAGGTCCGCGGCCGCCGAGTCCTCGAGCCGGGTGAGCCCAACCTGTTCTCTCCAGCGATTGATGTTGGGGGCGATGCCTCCCGCGGCGCCGGCGAGGACGCTCAGGGTGGCGACCGCTTCGCCGCGACCGGCGCGAAATTCGAACACTCGGTTCGGTCCAGGGTGGGGGTTCTCCTCCCAGCCCCCGGGCGCCTCGTACTGGAACATCTTCCGGAGCGATTGTCGCGAAGGGTCCTCTCCCTCCCCTTCCGTCGCGGTGGGCGGATCCTCGGGTCTGCGAGGCCCCACAAGATCGACGATCGTCACGCGGAGAGTCCCCACATCGACGACGGGAGAGTGAGCGTTCGGATCGGCTTCCATCCCCACTTGCTCGCGCCATCGGTCGATGTTGCTTTGGACGCCGCCACCGTCCCCCGGGAATTGCGTCACCGACAAGGTGAATGTCGGCTCCTGACGACCGAATCGGAGAGTGGCGACTCGAGAGGGCGACTGCGGATTCTGCGTCCATCCCCCGGGGAGCGTCCACGCGAGTCCTTCGCCGTCGCGGCGAAGCGACCGGATCAAGAGGAGGAACTCTTCCCGATACTCTCCCAGCCGGTCCGAAGCTCCCCAGACTTTGAAAAACCACGTCGCCTTCGCATCGGGAACGATGGCTCCCAGGATCCGCCACGAAGGGTCCTTCGGGACGCGATAGCGGCGGACGGAGTCTTGCCGGTCGCAGCTCGCGAGCGCGAGAAACGCAAAGAGAGGGAGGGCCCTGCGCATTCCGGCTATCCTATCGCGGCGACGAATGGTGAGAATGCCGACTTCATGCCAAGCCGATTCTCGCACACTATCCAAGCCGATGAAAGCACTCTCGTAACGAGCGGACCGGCATGGTATTTTGGGACCACATCCCGATGAGATTAGGATCGTTCGAGATCGATGCGGTGAGCGACGGGTACTTCCGTCTCGACGGAGGGGCGATGTTCGGCATCGTCCCGAAGGTGCTTTGGGAGAAGGTCACTCGGGTCGACGATCAAAACAGGATTGATCTCTCTTTGACGACGCTCTTGATTCGTACCGGTTCTGCGAACGTTTTGGTCGACACCGGAATCGGATCCAAGCACGATGCGAAGTTCGTGGAGAACTACGCCGTGGATCGATTCACGACGGTCCCCGACGGGCTCCGCCGCCTGGGTCTTTCCGTCGAGGACGTCGATACGGTCATCCTCTCTCATCTCCACTTCGACCATGCCGGGGGAGCCACCACTCTCCGAAACGGCTCGGCGGTCCCGACGTTCCCCCGTGCGAAGTACGTGATCCAGCGAGGGATGTGGCAAGAGGCGCAGGAGTCGAATCCGCGGACGCGCGGCTCCTATCTGCCGGAGGACTTTCTTCCGCTCGAGGCCGGCGGCGTGGTGCGGTTCGTGGAGGGAGAGGCCGAGATCGTGCCCGGAGTCCGAGTCGTGCGTTCCGGGGGACACGTCAAGAATCATCAAGCGGTTTTCGTGCAGAGCGACGGGGAGACGGCGGTGTATTGGGCGGACCTCCTGCCGACGACGAACCATGTCAAGCCCTCGTGGGTGATGGGATACGATCTCTTCCCGCATGAAGTGGCCGAGCTTAAGGTCCAGTGGCTGGACCGGGCGGTTCGGGAACAGTGGGTCAACGTGTTCGAGCATGATCCTCGAACGGCGATGGGGAGGATTCGTTCCGAGGGGAAGAGTCTCCGCGTCGAGGCCCTAGTCCCGGCCGAGCGCCCTCCGGGGTTCCCGTGAGCTCCTTCATCCCATGGCTGATCGCCTTTCCCTTGGGGGCCGTCGTGGGCGCCCTTGCGGTTTGGTTCGCGCTCCGCGGTCGCGAATCCGACGTACGTCAGGCGCGGGAACAGCTTCGGGATGCGTTCCAGGCACTGGCCGCACAGGTCCTTCAGACCAATTCGGACGAGTTTCTCAAGCGCACGCGCTCCGAGCTGGAGACCCTCGTCGCCCGCATGCAGGGGGATTGGAGCCTCCAGCGGGAGGAGGTGAAGCACCTCGTCCAGCCGCTCCAGGAGACCCTCAAGACGCTGGACGCCCAGGTTCAGGATATCGAGAAGAAGCGCGAGGGGGCGTACGGGGAGTTGCGTCAGCAGCTCGCGAGTCTGGGCGGCGCGCACACGCAACTCCAGACCACGGCGACGCAGCTCGTCGAGGCGCTGAAGTCCTCGTCGGCGCGCGGGCGGTGGGGCGAGGTTCAGCTCCGCCGGGTCGTGGAGCTGGCGATGATGGTCGAGCACGTCGACTTCCAGGAGCAGTTCTCGACGGACGAGGGGCGACCCGACCTCATCGTGCATCTTCCGAACCGCGGCGTCCTGCCGGTCGACGCCAAGGCTCCGATGGCGGCGTTCCTGGAGGCGATGGGGATTCGCGACGAAGCCGCGCGCAGGCTCAAGTCGCGGGAGCACGCGAAGGCGATGCGCGAGCGCATCCGGAAACTCGGCGAGAAAAAGTATTGGCAGCAGTTCGAGCGCGCGCCGGAGTTCGTGGTGATGTTCGTCCCGAACGAGGCGGCGCTGGCCGCGGCCTTCGAGACGGATGGGGATCTGCTGGAGGACGCGATCCGCCAGGGCGTGCTCGTAGCGACCCCGCTTACGCTTCTCGCCCTCCTCAAGACGGTGGCCTACGGCTGGCAGCAGCAGCGCGTCGCGGAGAATGCGCGCACGATCGCAGAGCAGGGTAAGGCTCTGTACGATCGCCTCCTCAAGTTCCTCGAGCATCTCGAGAAGACGGGGCGCGGGTTGGGGACGGCGGTCGAGTCCTTCAACGCGGCCGTCGGATCGCTCAACGCGCGCCTGCTGCCGGCCGCGCGCGAATTCCGCGAGGCGGGCGGAATGTCGCAGGAGCCGATCGAACCGAAACGGGTGGAGCAGACTCCGGCTCCGGTGCGGACGGAGGAGACGGCGGAATGACCAGCGAACTACTCCTTGCAGAACCAGCGAAGCCAGCTTCTGCGAGCCAGGGGGGGCGGGTGGGGGGATAAGACGATGTAGCCCTCATCTCGGTAGATCTTCTCTATGGTGTAGCGCTTTCGGAACTTCTCGAGGAATTCGAGGCCGTATTTCGCGACGTCGCCTTGTCCGACCCGATCCATGTTGCCGTGCTCGAACGGCCCCTTTTCGTATATCCGTAGATCGTCAATGAGAATGACGTCCTGAAAACCGCCGCGAACTCGATGGATCACATCCAATTCCCTCTCGAGCGGAAGGCGCGTATCCAGGTTCACCTCGGCGTCATAGGACGCGAACCCCAAATCAACCCCCGGAAAATGAGCGTCAAGCCAGAAGATGGCGTTGAAGGTCACCGGGGGTTGGCCTCCTCCTCGCTCCTTGCGCTGCTCGCTTCTCGGCCCGCCGCGGCTCACGAGCCTACCGGGATGTGCTCTTAGGGGGATTCGTCTGGGTCCAGTAGAACTACCTCCGGTACTTCTCGTGTGGCCGCCGGCCCTTCTCCAGCTCCGCGATCGTCCACGCCGCACGCCTCTGGATGGTTTCGAACTTCTTGGCCTCCCGGACGTATTCAGAATACTCACGACGGTGGGAAGGGGCGAGGGCATCGAAGAACGCTTTCGCCTTCGGACTCTTCGCGAGCGCCTTCTTGAGGACGGTGGGAACCACGACGCGATGCCTTTGGGGAGGTGGCTTGACGCCCTCGTCGTTGAGTCGAGCTGCGTCTCGAACGAGCCGGGCGTAGGCCGACTCGTCGATCTCGTCAACCGAGCTGAGGCGAATCACCTTCATCGTTCGCGCCTTTGGGCCCGGCTCCAGGAGGTGCTGGGGGTCCGGAAGTAGGGCTCCCTTGTGAAACCAGAGTCCGACGTGATTCCGAAAGGCGTGGACCGAACACACCAGTCCCCGTTTGGCGAACGCCGGCGCTCCCCACTTGAGCTCTTCTACGATGTCGGGGACGGCCGCGTGGATGATGCGGCGCAGCGCGACGAGAATGGGCTTGGCGTACTCGGGCGCCTCCCGGATGGATCGATCGACGCCGGCATGGGGGTTCATGCGGGAGAGCATATCACGAAGTGCCGCGGTTTTCCGCTGGCTCCAGGAAGCCCGCCGCGTCCTGGCGTTGATCCCCCAGACGCCGGAGACTTCACGCGAATCCGGGGCCTTGGCGCTTCTGGAACAGCACCTGGTGGACCAGTCCGGGGACAAGTTCGGCAAGTTGGCGAAATACCAGGCCCACCAGCAGCAACATGGGAAGCCGTATCCCTGATCGAGGGGATGGACTACAAAGTCTCGACGCTCATCGCCACGGCGTTTCCTCCTCCCAGGCAGAGTGCCGCGAGGCCCTTCTTGAGCCCGCGGTCCCGGAGGGCGTAGAGAAGGGTCGTCAGAATTCGGGCGCCGCTGCAGCCGATGGGGTGGCCGATCGCGACCGCGCCCCCGTTCACGTTCACGCGTTCGGGGTCGAGCTTCATCTCGCGAAGGAGCGCGACGGCGGCCGCGGAGAAGGCCTCGTTGATTTCGATGAGATCGAAGTCCTGGGCGCGAAGACCGGTCTTCGAGGAGAGGTTCTTCACCGCCTCGATGGGGGCCATCATCACCCATTCGGGAGGGAGACCG
>Ga0114945_10001973_pt1 | contig 12341 bp, 14 predicted proteins | sample OV2TP3_FD_87194 | JGI IMG/M metagenome (GOLD analysis project Ga0114945, IMG submission 87194) | Hot spring microbial communities from Beatty, Nevada to study Microbial Dark Matter (Phase II) - OV2 TP3 | ecosystem: Environmental > Aquatic > Thermal springs > Hot (42-90C) | place: USA: Beatty... | reverse complement strand
CCTCGGGCTGTGAAAATATTGAATGCTACAATGTGCACAGTGTGGTACACTAGAGATGCCCCATGCTAGTCAGCGATGCGATGGTCGTGATTCACCTGGCGAAACTCACGTTGTTGCAAACGAGCTGCGAGCAATTCAAGCCGGTGGTGGTCCCGGAAGCCGTGCATCGGGAACTCCTTGCGGGCAAGGCGAAAGGCTCTGCGGACGTTGGGGTCATTGAGGAGCTGTTCAACGCCGGAACGCTTCGCGTGAAGCGTGTCAGGAATGCGACACTCCTGAAGCGCGCAGGAGCGTTCAACGTGCAGCGAGGCGAGGCGGAAGCCCTTGCGCTGTACTGGCAGGAGGAAGCGGACTATCTGGCAAGTGACGATGACACCCTGAGAAAGCGGCGCACGCTGCTGAATGTGCAGTTGATCGGAACTCCGGCCATCATCCTTGCGCTCTACCGGAAGAACCTGCTCAACAAGGGCAAGCTCGCCGCAAGCCTGCAGGCGTTACGGAAGATCGGATGGTTCAGCAATACGGTGATAGACAAAATCTTGATGGAGGCCACATGAAAGACAACGCCATCGGCATACGGCTCTCAAAGGATGTGCTCTCACGCATTGAGAAGCTGAGTCGGGAGGAGCACGAAAATCGGAGTACCATCATCCGGAAGCTCGTGATGCTCGGCTATGCTGACATGGTCAAAGAGAAGGCGTCCCGGAAGTATCTGAGCGGCAAGCTCACCCTTTCGGAGGCCGCCCATCAGGCGGATCTGACGTTGTGGGAAATGGAGCAGTACCTGGTGGAGCGAGGCTTCAAGTCCAGCTATTCAATTGAGGATCTGGAACGAGAGGCCGAGTTGTTGAGGTAGGCGCCCCTCTCGCCCGTCGAGCCATGACGGGCGTCAGAGCACTCCCCACGGCCACCGCGTCTGACGATCCCTGATCCGCGTCATGGAACGTCAGTGCCCCTTCTGGTTAGACTTGGAGTGGGGTGGGGCTTCGCCTCATGGGGTGCGAGGGGCAGATGCGGATCCTCGAAGCATTGCAGGACGACCACGTCGCCATCCGAGGCAAGTTGGCCTTGTTGGATGACTGGCTGCCCCTCGCCCAGGCCGCGCCGTTTACCATCCAGCAGCTGACCCGCCTCATCGCCCGCCGCCTGCACGCGCATACGGAGAAAGAAACGTTCCTCTTGTCGGCCGTCCACGATCTCCTGCGTGAACAGGCGGGGGCCCCTGCGCTGGAGGTGCTGGCCGGGCATGAGCGCGAGCGGCAGGCGGTGGCGGCGCTGATCGAGCTGCTGCTCCGGTGTCAGGACGCCTCGGCAGACGAGCTGATCGCCTGCGCCTCGAACCTCATCGGCGCGCTGGAGGCGCAGCTGGCTCACGAGGAGCATCGGGTGTTCCCGGTCATTGAGCGGCTGCTCAATGACCCGTCGATGGCGGAGGTCGTCGCCAGCCTGGAAGAAGCGCTGCGCCAGCGAGAGCGGGAGGAGGGACCGAGCGCGCCGGCCGCCCCGCCGCGCGCCACGGTCACCCCTGAGATGAGCGTGGAGCAGGTGTTGCGCCTGCACCCTCGGGCTCAGCAGATTGTCCGGGCCTTCGGCATCGACCCTGAGGCGGACCGGGCCTGCCGCTTGTCCGGCCTGGAGTGGCGGCGGGGACTTGATGTCGACGCCGTGGTGCTGGCCCTGAACCAAGCCCTGGGCGCGCGCAACCCGCTGAAGGGGCTGCCGGAGGCGCTCTGGAACGCGTGCGACGGCCTGCTGGTGATCGACGAGCGCCGCCGGATCCTGGCCATGAATCCGACGCTCGCGGGGTGGACCGGCCGGTCCGTCGAGACGGTCGCCGGCCAGCGCGAGTGCGCGGCGCTCTTCGCCTGCGAGGATCGGCATGGCTGCCCGCTGCTCGAGCGCCCCGAGGCCTGCCCGGGGCTGAAAGCGATGCGGCAGCGGAAACCGGTCCCCGCGGCGGACTACACCATTGCGACGGCGACGGGACGCCGGATGCCGGTCAGCGCGAGTTACACGCCCCTCCAGCTGCATCCCGGCGGGCCGGTGTGGGCGCTCGCCGTGATGCGGGACGTCGGGCTGCGGCAGCGGCGGGAGCGTCGCATGCGCCGGCAAGCGATGCGGGATCCGCTGACCGGCTTGCCGAACCGGGCCAGCTTTCTGAGCGCCTGCGGCAAGGAGCTGGCCCGGGCTGCCCGGCATCACCGGCCGCTCGCGGTGGCCATGGCCGATCTGGACGGCCTGAAGGCCTACAACGATCGGCACGGCCATCTGGCCGGCGACGCGCTGCTCAAGGCGGTGGCTGGCCGGTTGCAGGTCGGGCTGCGCGCCACCGAGCTGGTCGCCCGCTATGGGGGTGATGAGTTCGTCTTCCTCTTTCCGGAGACCGACGCCGGCGGGGCGATCAGCGTGGCAGAACGCGTGCGCCAGGCGGTAGCACAGGTCCCATGCCCCGCCCCCCAAGCCGACGGGCGCGCGGCCCCGCCGGGGCGGGTGACCGTCAGCCTCGGCATCGCCGCGTTCCCGGTAGATGGGGACAGCGTCGAGGCGCTCCTGCGGGCCGCCGACCAGCGGCTGTATGAGGCCAAGGCCCATCGCAATCGCGTCGTCGGACCGCCGTTTCCTGCGGAGCGGCGGCGCCATCCGCGCCTCACGCTGGCGGCGCCCATTCACCTGGGCCACCCCGCCGGGGAATGGGTCCAGGACGGCATCACCAAGAACGTCAGCCTCGGGGGCGTGTACTGTTTCATGCCGCCCTTGAGGTCAATGGGGGTGGACGATCCGCTCAGCGTGGCTCTGGCGATCCCGCCAGCGCAGCACCATTGGTTGCCGTGTTCCCGCCTGGCAGGCCAGGGGCGCATCGTGCGCGTCGAGGCGCTCGCTGGGAGGGCCGCCGGGACGCCGGACCCCGCCTGGGTGGGCGTGGCCATCGCGTTTGCTGACGATGTGGCCATCCTCCCCGCCGCATCCGGGAATGGGCGGCCAGAGCCTCCCTCCGCGTGACGGGTCCTTCCCTCATCGAAGATGACGCCCGTCATAGACCCGTCGACGACGGCCCGGTAGACTCGTGATGATGACGATGAGCGAGGCACCCAGCCCAACCCAGCCAGCCTCCGCTGCGATCCCCCGGCCGATCGCCGAAGAGATCGCCGCGTTCGCGCAGCGCGTCCAGGCCTACCTAGGCGGCAGCCTCTCGCCGGATGACTTCAAGACGTGCCGGCTGCAGGCGGGGATCTACGGCCTCCGCGGCCTGAAGGACAGGCAGATGGTCCGGGTGAAGGTCCCCGGCGGGCGGCTGACCGCCGAGCAGATGGAGCGGCTCTCCCGGCTCGCCACCGAGTACGCGACCGGCCGCGGGCACATCACCACGCGCCAAGATCTCCAGTTGTATGAAGTGCCGGTGGGGCGCGTCCCCGCGCTCATGCGCGGGCTGGCCGAGGTCGGGCTGACCACGCGGGAGGCCTGTGGCAACAGCGTCCGCAACGTGACCGCGTGCCCGTTTGCCGGGCTGTGCGCCGACGAGCTGTTCGACGTGACCCCGTATGCGCTGGCGGTTACCCGCTATTTTCTCCGCAACCCGGTGTCGCAGCATCTGCCGCGGAAGTTCAAGATCAGCGTCTCCGGCTGCCGGCGCGACTGCGCGATGGCGCCGATCCACGATATCGGGGCGGTGGCGGCCTGCCGGGACGAAAACGGGCAGACGGTCTCCGGGTTCACCCTCTACGCCGGCGGCGGCCTGGGCGCGGTGCCGAGGGCGGCGCAGCGGCTCGAGCCGTTCACGCCGATCAGCCGGCTGTTGTCCACGTTTGAGGCGATCATCCGCGTGTTCGACCAGCACGGCGAGCGCAAGAACAAGTCGCGCGCCAGGATGAAGTTCCTCATCGAGCGCATCGGCTTCGCCGAGTTCCAGCGGCTCGTCGAGATCGAGCGGGGGGCGCTGCTGGATGCGCCGGAGCGGTTCCCGGCGCTGCCCGAGCCGTCGCCGGTGGCGCCGAGCGAGGCGGACCATCCGGCGCGTCCCGGCGTGGGCGCGGCGGGGCTTTCGCGGTGGCTGGCGACCAACCTCCGGCCGCAGCGGCAGAGCGGATACTGGACGGTCACCGTGCGGCTGCCGCTCGGGGATCTGTCCTCGATGCAGATGTGGCGGCTGGCGCAGCTCGCGCGGCTGCACGGCCGCGGGGAGCTCATCACGACGCAATGGCAGGACCTCTGCCTGCCGTGGGTGCAGCCGCAGCGCCTCGAGCCGCTCTATGACGAGCTGAGCTGGATCGGCCTGGCGCTGCCGCAGGCGTGTCGCCTGCAGGACATCACGGCCTGCCCGGGCGCGGACACCTGCCAGATCGGCATCACCTCCTCGCGGGGGCTCGCGACCGCCCTGACGCGCCTGCTCGAGCAGCCGCTCTACCACACCGGCGATCTCAAGGACCTGCGCATCAAGATCTCCGGCTGCCCGAACTCCTGCGGCCAGCACCACGTGGCGGACATCGGGCTGTTCGGCGCGGCCAAGACCCTCAACGGCCGCCTCATCCCGCACTACCAATTGCTGCTCGGCGGCGCCTGCGCGGACGGCGCGGTCCAGTTCGGCCAGCCTGTCGTCCGGCTGCCGGCCAAGCGGGTGCCCCAGGCCATCGAGCGCCTGCTGGCCTGCTACCGGAAGCAGCGCCTGGACCACGAGTCGTTCCGGGCGTTCGTCCAGCGCGTGGGCGTGGCGGCGATCCAGCAGGAGCTCGAGCCGTTCACCCTGCTCGAGGTCGGCACAGAGCCAGAGGCGGCCAAGGATTGGGGCAAGGCCGAGCCGTTTTCGCTCGGCGGGATGGGCCAGGGGGAGTGCGCGGGTGGCTAGGAGGGCGTCGATGAGCACAGAGCACGCGGTGGAGTTCCGGTACCACCCCATGCACTGCACCCTGCGGGATCAGGACGTCTGGGCGATCCTCACGAAGCAGCCGAACGGCGCCTGGCGCATCGTCAACTGCCTGGACAAGGACGAGCGCTGCTTCGGCATCGAGTGCGCGTTTACCACCAGCGGCGGCAAGTGGCCCTACCCCGGCTCGCCGCAAGACGCGTGCCAGCCGTTCCAGCGCGACCTTCGTGATTAATCTCACGAAACGCTACTGCGGGATTGACACCACGGGCGACCCGCTCCGCTACGGGTAGAAGGTGGGGCTGCGGTTTACCTTGACGCGCCGCAACTACGAGGCGCTGCCGGAGATCTTCACGTTCGTCGAACAGGAGGGCATCGGCCGGGTGTGCTTCTATCACCTGGTCTACTCGGGGCGGGGCAGCCGCATTGCGAAAGACGATCTCAGCTATGACGACACCCGCCGAGCGCTCGACCTCATCCTGCACGAGACCGCGGCGCGCAACCGCCAGGGCAACCGGGTGGATGTGCTCACGGTGGACAACCACGTGGACGGCGTCTACGTCTACCTGACCCTGCTGAAGGAGCGCAAGCCGCATGCCAGGCAGACGTGGGAGTGGAAGGGCGTCTGCGGCGGCTCGTTCCGGGTCCGCGCGTTGCAGGTGGCCGGCGATCCCTGGGCGCCTGACCCGGCCTGTGATCTGACCGATGAGGAGATCGCCTGAGCGGTCGGCGATGATCCCCACCGCGCAGTTTGTGGATTCGTGGGAAGTCTGGTATCCTCGTACCTATGCAGGGGATGAGGCGTCGCTGTGCCTGGTGCCGGATGCCGCGGCCCTCAGGCGGAAGCGTAAGCTCGACGGCCAGACGACCCGGCGCATTGTCGAGGCCATCAGGGAGATGATCCCATCTATGCCGCAGGCGGCGCGTTGCTCACCGTGCGATCGAGGCGCCGCCGGGCCAGCGGCGCAGCGGACATCCATGAGGGCTGGCCGTCCCGCCCCGCCCTTGGTGGGGCGGGACGGCGACAGGGTGTGGGATGAGGAGCGCAGATGATCCCGCGAATGTCTGAGCAGGCCTGGTCGCTGTGCGGCGTGGAGTTCGCGCTGGAGCTTCAGCCGGACGTGTTTCAGCCGACCTCCACGTCGGCGATCCTGGCCGAGGCGCTGGAGATTAAGCCGGGCGAGGTGGTGATCGACCTCGGCTGCGGCAGCGGGTTTTTCTCCATCCTCGCGGCCAAGCGGGGCGCGTCGAAGGTCTATGCGGTGGACATCATGCCCGAGGCGGCCCGGCTGACGCGGCGCAACGCGCAGCGCAACGGCGTCGCGTCCCGCATCGAGGTCTTCGCCGGCTCGCTGTTCGAGCCGCTGCCCGGCGTGCGGGCGGATCTCGTGGTGGACGACGTCTCCGGCGTCTCCGAGGAGGCGGCCCGCGCGACGCCGTGGTATCCCCGCGCGATTCCCTCGGGCGGGCCGGACGGCGCGGAGTCGACCGTGGCGATGCTGAAGGCCGCCGCCGACCACCTGCTGCCGCACGGGCGGCTCGTCTTTCCCGTGCTGTCGCTGGCGAACGAGCAGCGCATCCTCGAGACGGCGCAGCGGCTCTTCGCCGATTTGCGGTTGCGCGCGCAGCGGCTGTTCCCCATCCCCCAGACCCTCCAGGAGGCCTTGAAGCGCATGAAGGAGCAGCTCTCCTCAGGGGCGCTGCGCCTCATCCAGCGCGGCTCCAGGCTGTGCTGGCAGCTGCGCATTTTCGAAGCCCGCCTGACCAGTGAGCGGTCAGGGTGACACGCCCCCATGACCAGCGGCCCCGCGCCCGCGCATACGCGCTGACCGGCAACTTCCTCACCGAAGAGCCGTGCTGCACCTCCACCCCGCTGCCAAAAAGGGGTCAGGCTGCTCTGTCGAACAGCCGCTGGGACGACCGCAAACAGTGTCAGACACCTTTCGACCTGTCGTCTCGCAGCGGGAAACGTGTCTGACACGTTTTGCTCTGGGACCGTGGCGTTTCGACAGAGCAGCCTGGCCCCCTTGTTCCCAGGGGCATTCTTGTATAGCATAGTATTGTAAACGTATATACCAAAGTATTCTCGAAAACAGGGGGGCACCATGGCCGCTACCTTGAAAACCGCAATCAGCTTCCCGCGGGCGGAGTTTCAGCGCCTCGAGGCGATTCGCAAGCGCACGCATCAGAGCCGCAGTCGGATCCTGCTGGCGGCATTCCGCAGTTGGCTCAAACTCATGGAGCAGGAGGCGCTCGAGGCGCGGTACACGGCCGGCTATGAGCGCGAGCCGGAGCGCGTCGCGGATCTGGAAGGGTTCTACAGGGCCGGGCTCGCCCGCTTGGGCGGGGAGCGCTGGTGATGCAGCGCGGGGAAATCTGGTGGGCGGAGTTCCCAAAGCCGATGGGACGACGGCCGGTCCTGCTCGTGTCCCGTCAACGGGCGATCCAGGTCCGTGCCTTCGTCATTGTGGCGCAGGTGACCACGACGATCCGCGACCTTCCTGTTGAGGTTCCCTTGGGTCCTGAAGACGGTGTGCCAAAACCGTGCGTGGTCAACTGTGATGTGCTGACGACGGTCCCGAAACACATCTTGAAGGGATGCCTGTGCCTCCTCAGCCCCGCGAAGCGCTCCACGGTCCATGCGGCGCTCCGATTCGCGCTGGGACTCGATTGAGATGGAGTTCTTCGACGTGGTGCGCGAGCGCCGCTCGGTCCGTCAGTTCCTCCCGCGGCGGATCACGAACGCCCAGGTGCGGCGGATCCTCGAAGCCGCCAATCGCGCCCCTTCCGCCGGCAACCTCCAAGCCTACGAGGTGCATGTGGTGCGGGATGCCAAGATGCGCCGGCGCCTGGACGCGGCCACCGGCAACCAGGGCGCGGTGGCGCAGGCCCCGGTCGTGCTGGTCTTCTGCGCGGCCCCGCAGCGCTCCGCCGGCCGCTACGGCGCCAAGGGCGAGCAGCTCTTCTGCATCCAGGACGCGACGATCGCCTGCGCCTACGCCCAGCTCGCCGCCACCGCCCTGGGGCTGGCCAGCGTGTGGATCGGGGCGGTCCATGAGCTGGAGGTCGTGCAAGAGACCCTGCGGCTCAACGACAGCCTGTGGCCGATCGCCTTCCTGCCAATCGGGTACCCTGCCGAAACCCCTCCCCGCCAGAGCCGCCGCCGGCTCGACCAGCTGGTCCGCGGTCTCTCCCGTCAGTAAACCTTTTTGGCCCCTGGACGTCTAATCTGATAGAGACGCAACCAGGAGGGGCCCGATGAGACAACTGCTGATGGGGGTGTGGGGCGTGGCGCTGCTGGTGGGGATGTCCCAGGCGGCGTTCGCGCAGCCGCCGAAGGGCGGCAAGCCGCAAGGGCGCAAGGATCGGATTGAACACGCGGCGGATCGGAAGGAAAACCGAGCGGAAGCCCGCGAGCACGTCAAAGCGGAAGCCCAGCGGCTTCGCCAGCTCAAGAAGGAAGACCCGGAGGCATTCCGCCAGGCTGTGCAGGAGCGCAAGGCGCAGTTGCGCGAGCGGCTGGCGCATTTACAGGACACCAACCCAGAGAAGTTCGAGCAGGTCAAGGGCCGGATGCAGGAGCGCCGCCGGGAACGCCTGGAGCATCTGAAGGAGACGAACCCTGAGCGGTACCAAGAGCTGAAGGAACAGCACACGGCGCATCTGCTGGCGCGTCTTGAGGACCTCAAGACCAACCACCCCGAGCGGTACGAGGCGCTGATGGAGCGCCGCCACGAACGGCGCCAGCAGAAGCTGGAGCAGTTCAAGCAAAACCATCCGGAGGCCTACGAGCGATTCATCGAGAACCACCCGCAGTGGCGCGAGTCCCGCCCTGAAGGGCGGGGCGACCGCGCCGCCCACGAGCATGCCCACGAGCGCCTGGAGGCGGCGCATGAGCACGGCCACGAGCATCTGCAGCAGCTGCCGGAGAATGTGCCGCCCGGCGCGCGGGAAGGGATGCACGAGCGGCTCCACGACCGCGTGCAGGACCGGCACGAGGGGTGGCACGACCAAGCCGAGGACGTGCGCGACCACCGAGAAAACCGCTGGGATCGGCGTGAGGACCGGCGGGACCGCGGCGAGGACCGCCGGGATGTCCGCGAGGACGTGCGGGATCGGCGCGAGGACCGCTGGGATGCCACGCACCAGGGCGGGCCGCGGGACCGGATCGAGGATGTCTACGACCGCCGGGAGGATGTGCGCGACCGTCGAGAAGACCGCCGCGATGTCCGGGAAGACCGGCGCGATGTCCGCGAGGACGTGCGGGACCGGCGGGAAGACCGAGGGGATCGACGTGAGGATGTCCGTGATCGCGCAGCCGGGCCGGGCCCCGGCCCAGTCGGACCGCATGGAGGGCCGAAGGGCGACCGCGGCGTCCGTGACCTTGGACGCGGCGAGGGCCGGGGCGGCGTCGGGCAGGGAGGCGAGCATCGCCGCTTCGGTCCTGGCCTGCACGGCGGGGAGGGTCCGCGCGGCGGAGGGCGCGAGGGTGCTCCAGGCCCAGGTGGTCCGCGCATGGGCGATCGAGGCGTGCGCGACCATGGGCAGGGCATCGGCCGCGGCCCGGGCCAGGGCGGTGAGCGTCAGATGGGAGGGCCAGGCCCGCGCGGCGGAGGTCCGCAAGGGGGCCCTGGGATGCGCGGCCCTGGCGGGCCCGGTGGCGGTGGGCCTCGTGGTGGGGGCGGTGGGGGACCGCGCGGCGGTGGCGGCGGCCGCCGAGGCCGATAAAAAATGGGACCAGGTCCATTTTTCCTTCAGCTTGAGCTCAAAGAAAAATGGACCTGGTCCCAATTTTGCTGATGCTATACTATCTTCTACTCCGATGGCGAGCGACGCGGACGCGATCCAGGCGGTGCTTCACGGCGACGCGGATCGCTACGCGGAGCTGGTGGACAAATATCAGGGCCAGGCGATTCGCCTCGCCTTCAGCTTCCTGGGCAATTATGAGGATGCGCGGGATGCCTCCCAGGACGCCTTTGTCAGCGCGTATCGCTCGCTGGCTCGGTTCCGCGGCGGCGCCAAGTTCTCCACGTGGCTCTATCGCATCATCATGAACGCCTGCAAGGACGCGCGCCGACGCCGCAGCCGCCAGCCGGTGGTGGTGGCCACAATCGGCGAGCCTGACCCTGACCCGGACGCGACCGGCCTCTTTGTCGAGGTGGATGACCCTGCGGCCGGTCCCAGCGAGCAGCTGGCCAACCGGGAGCTGGCTCTCGCCCTCAGCCAGGCCGTCCAGTCCCTGCCCGAGCACCAACGCACCGCGTTTCTCCTGCACCACGTGCACGGGGTTTCCTTGGAGGAGGCGGCGGAGGTGATGCGCTGCCGCGTCGGCACGGTGAAATCGCACGTGTTCCGCGCCACCGCTGCGCTGCGCGTCCGGCTCAGTCCGTGGCTGGCGAAGGAGGGGTTCTGATGGACTTCACGACGTGGTTGACGACGTGGCTGTCGCGTCATCCGCTGCAGATGCCGCAGGAGCCGGACCGGGCCCGCTACACGGCGGATGTCATGACGAGGATTCGCGCGCTCGAGCCGCCCGCCGCTTCCCCCGCGCCCATCCGCCTGTGGGGGGCCTGGCCCCGGCCGGTCGTGGCGTGGGCGTCGGCGGCCGCCGGGCTACTTGTGCTGATCGGTGTGCTCTCGGTCGTCTCCGGCCGGTCCATGCGGCTGGCCCGCCACGGCCAGCAGCTGGTGCTCGCCGAGTCGTCCCCCAGCGAGGACGCCTGGCTGGATGAGACCATGGCGCTGTTCGAGCTGCTGGATGAGGAGATCACCGCCGAGTCGGCCGGCGAGTCGATCGAGACCGAGGAGGATTGGCTCCAAGAGCTCCAGTGGCTGGACGAAGCCGACCTCGCCTCCAGCTCCTAAAAGGTGTCAGACACCTTTCAAAGCGGGAAAGGTGTCTGACACCTTTTGCCTTACGCGCGCGTTCGGTGTTTTCTGCCTCGCACCCTTGTCATTCCGAGCCGCAACTGGGTATACTCAAACAGTCATGGAAGGGTCCGCGCCTGATCCACGGCTCAAGAAAGAGCTGCTCGTCGTCGACGACGAGCCGATGCTCTGCAGGATGCTGAGCGCCTTCTTCACCAAGCGGGGCGTCAGCGTCAACACCGCCGCCACCGCGCACGAGGCCATCGAGCAGATCCAGCGCGTGAAGGCCGACGTGGTCCTCCTCGACCTCAAGCTGCCGGACTCCTCCGGCCTGGACGTCCTCTCCGAGATCAAGGCCCGCTTTCCGGACATGCGGGTCGTCATCATCAGCGCCCTGAACGACACGCCCACCATCCAAGAGGCCCTGCAGCGGGGCGCCAGCGACTATCTGGCCAAACCGTTCGATTTCGGCCGCTGCTTCTACGCCGCCATGGGCATCGAGGCCGTGGAGCTGAGGACGGCCGCGCCGCAGGCGGAGGCGCTCGCCAAGGTGCCGGTGGCTGTCGCCCAGCAGGTGCAGGTGCTGCCCATCCGGTGGAACGAGGACGGCTTGGCGCTGGCGATGGCCAACCCGCTGGATCGCCGGCGGGTTGAGGAATTGCGGCAGACCCTCCACTGCGAGATCACCCCGCTGGGCATTCTGGATGACGAGGCGCTGCTGCCCGCGGCGATCGCGCGCGCCTACGGCGTGCCGCAGGCGAGCGCGGCGTCCCTCGACTGCGCTCGGGACGCCGCCCTGAGCGGAGTCGAAGGGGCGGCGCTGGCGCCGGAGGCGGCGGTCGCCCTCGACGCGGCCACCGCCGAGGTCATCCAATTCGTCGACGAGCTCATCGAGCGCGCGCACGCGCATGGCGCCACCGACCTGCACCTGGGCATCGGGCCAGGCGGGCCGTGGGTTCGGGAGCGCGTCGATGGGCTGCTCAGCGACCTGGCGGTGTCGTCCAGGATCCGCGGGCTCTACGGCAGCCTCGTCGCCCGCCTGAAGGTCCTGGCCGATCTGGATCTCGCGGAGCGACGCCTGCCCCAAGAGGGCCGCATCCGGACGACCGTGGGATCAAGCCGCGTGGATCTCCAGGTATCGGTGTTGCCGACCCCGCACGGCGACAGCGTGGCCATCCGCCTGCTCGAGCCCTCCCGGCTGCTGCCGCTGGCACAGCTGGGGCTTGCCCCGGAGCCGCTCGAGCGCCTCACGCATCTGTTGGCGAAGCCGCATGGGCTGTTCCTCGTCACCGGGCCGGCCGAATCCGGCAAGTCCACGACGCTGCACGCGTGCCTGGCCAAGCTCAATACCGGCGCGGCCAACCTCATCACCCTCGAAGAGCCCGTGGAGTACGAGCCGCCGAACGTGACCCAGGTGCCGATCCAGCCGCGGGCGGGGTTGACGTTCGCCGCCGGGCTGCGCGCGGCGCTGCGCCACGATCCGGACATCCTCATGGTCGGCGAGCTGCGCGACCAGGAGACCGCCGCCCTGGCGGTCCGGGCGGCGCTCACCGGCCACCTCGTGCTCTCGACCCTGCACACGTCCGACGCGGCCAGCGCCATCACGCGGCTGCTG
>Ga0114945_10001971_pt1 | contig 12349 bp, 8 predicted proteins | sample OV2TP3_FD_87194 | JGI IMG/M metagenome (GOLD analysis project Ga0114945, IMG submission 87194) | Hot spring microbial communities from Beatty, Nevada to study Microbial Dark Matter (Phase II) - OV2 TP3 | ecosystem: Environmental > Aquatic > Thermal springs > Hot (42-90C) | place: USA: Beatty... | reverse complement strand
TCGATGACACTTGCCGCAATTCGCGGGGTGACGATCGTCGCGCCAGCCATTTTCGCAGGGCCAATGATGGTGCCCGCAGTTGGTGCCGTGGTTGTGTCTTCGGCAGCGAGCGCAATCGTGTCCGTCTTCCCATCGTCCGCCGCAGTTGTGATGTCCGCAGCCTGGGCCATGCCGGTGACACCGGGCGCAGTTGCTTGGATGTGGAGTGTCGTGCCAGACCGTGTCGCACGGCCAGTTGTGCATCTTCTTCCTGCACCGCGCGCAGTCATTGCCGGGCTCCCAATTGCCTCCGCAATTATGATGTCCGCATCCGGCGCCATGTCGATGACACTTGCCGCAATTCGCGGGGTGACGATCGTCGCGCCAGCCATTTTCGCAGGGCCAGTGATGGTGCCCGCAGTTGGCGCCGTGATTGTGTCTTCGGCACCGGGCGCAATCGTGTCCGTCCTCCCATCGCCCGCCGCAGTTGTGGTGTCCGCAGCCCGGCCCGTGACGATGACAACGGTGGCAATTGGCCGGATGAGGCGAGTCGTGCCAAACGCTGTCGCACGGCCAGTTGTGCATCTTGGGACAGCGCGGGCAATCGCTCGGGTGCGGCGTCTTGTGCCATCCGCCGCAACGCCATTGGTACGGGAAACACGCCCGACAACTCGCCGGGTGGGGGTACGTCTTCCATCCTCCGCAGGGCCACTCCCAGTGACCGCAACCGGCACCATGCCGGTGACCCATGCAGTCGCAGTTGCCGGCATGTGGGGTGTTATGCCAACCCCCGTGCCAGAAATGGTGGCCGCATCCGTCGCCGTGCGTGTGTCCGTGCCAGTACTCGTCGGTACAGCTTCCCGAATGTGGACTTGCGTGCCATCCCCCATGCCAATGGTAGTGTCCGCACCCGTCGCCGTGGTTGTGCGGCCGCTGATGCCAGTTCGGATCCGCGCAATCGCCGGCATGCCCCGTATCGTGCCACTCGCCGTGCCAGAAGAAGTGACCGCATCCCCCACGGTGGTGGCAGCAAGAGAAGCAACCGGAGGCGTGAGGCCCGTCGTTCCACGTCCCGTGCCAGTAGAAATGGCCGCAGCCCCAGCCATGGTGGTGAGCGCCGTGGAATTGACTATCGTTGCAGCCTTCGGGGTGAGGAATGTCGGACCAGACGCCGTGCCAATAGTGATGTCCGCAGCCGTCCGCATGGGTATGCGGATGCCAGCGGACGTGTGTACAGTCGCTCGGATGCGGCGCCTCATTCCAGCCGCCGTGCCAATAGTAGTGGCCGCAGTTCTGGTCGTGGTAGTGGTCGCTGAGCGTGACACTGCAATTCCCCGCGACCAGCAGTGCCGGCGCGGCGAGTACGACGAGGAGCAGGAAGGATTTCTTCATGTGCATGAGTATAGCACCCCACTTGCGTTGTACAAGGTGAGTACGACGAAAACGTTTCCGGGTTCCTTGCCCCGACGGAAATCAAGGGTTATACTCGGCGCCGATCCAAAGAGAGGAGTCGTCCATGTCCAAGCTCGCCGAAGTGAACGACGAGACGTTTGAGAAAGAAGTTCTTCAGTCCGGCCCCGCGGCCGTGAAGTTCTGGGCCGAGTGGTGAGGGGGCTGCCGCACCATCGCTCCCGTGGTGGAGCAACTGGCCGAGGAGTACAAAGGAAAAGTGAAAGTGCTCGGGATGAACGTCGACGTCAGCCCGAACACTGCGGCGACCTTCGGGATCATGTCGATTCCCGCGGTGCTCTTCTTCAAGGGCGGGAAGGAAGTCGGCCGCCTTGTCGGGGGGAACAAGCAGAAGATCGAGGCGGAGATCAAGAAGCTCGCCTAGAAAAGACCTTTCTCTCCGGAGTCGCCCTCTTCAATCGCCGGCGATGGTGGGAAGCCCACGAGGCATGGGAGGGACTCTGGAAGGGCGCGACGGGAAGGGAACGCGAACGCCTCCAGGGACTGATCCAAATCGCAGCCGCCTTCGTTCATCGGGCGCGCGGGAAACCTCCAGGCAGTCAACTTGAGAAGGGGCTCCAGAAACTTGGCAGCGCCCCGGAGTTCGTGAGGGAGCTCCGCGCGTACTTCAGCGGCGAACGAAAGAGGGCGCCGACACTTCGAATCCGGTGGCGCTGAGTCGGCCGCCGCGCGCGGCGTACGGAGCCGGGCGCCGGTCCCCCGGAGCGCGAGAAAACCTGCGCGCCGAACCGCTCTAGAGAACGGTATCGACCGCGAGTCGCGGTCGTTCCGGACGGGACTGGGGCGGAGCTTCTCGAGTACAACCAAAGTTCGTCAAGAACTCCACCCGCCACGGCCGACTTGAGCCACGTTCTAATGCCATCGGAGTGGCCGCAATGGACGTGCCACGAGTCTTCCGGCGCTGCGGGCGCACCGAGGTGTGCAAGAACCTGCGCAGTGGGAAGAGTTCGCTATACCTGCTCCGCCATGACGTACTCGCGGGTCGAGGCCACCCAGGCGGCCACACCGAGGGCCAGCACGATCACTCCCGCTACCACCGCGATGGACGGGCCCAGCTCCGCAAGTTCCGCCAGGGGTTGGATCTCTTCGAGGTGCGGTGGTCGAATGATCCGTAAGGCCAGCGATCTCAGGAAATGGGTCACGGTCATCCGGCGGGCCAGAGCGGGGATGAACGAAATCGCGAACTCCACGACCCCGATCACGATTCCGATGATCATCGGCCGCTTCTGAAAAAACGATCCGAGGGCGGCGAAGACGGCGGTGTAGACGAGCGTCGCGCCGATGCTCGAGGCGGCCAACCCCAGAAAGAGCCGAGCTCCTCCGCTCGCCTTGAGGAGGATCCAGGAGACCAAGAGACTTAGGAGCACCGCACCCAAGAGGCACGCCGAGATCGCCGCGTATTTCGACGCGACGATCTTCCACTTCGCGATGGGGCGCGTGGTGAGATACGTGAGCGTCTTTCCTTCGAGCTCGGAATTCAGAATGCCCGTTCCGTAGAGGAGGGCCAGGAGCGGCACGACGCATTGCGAATAGAGGAAGAAAAGGAAATAGGTCATTCCAAGCTCGAGACCGTCCCCTTGGAGATCCCCGAAGGCTCGAACCAAACCGGAAAGTCCGATGGGGATTGCGAGGAATAATACCAAGAGAAAGATCTTCTTCTGTCCGAAGAACTGCCGGATCTGGAGAAGGGCTACGGCGTCCATCAATCCCTCGCCACCAGATATCGGAAGACGGCGTCCAAGTTGTCGTCCTCGGAGACCATCTCCGTCACTCGTAATCCGGATTCGAGAACGATTCGCCCGAGCCCGTCGTAAAACCCCGCGGGATCGCGCGTGAGGACGGAAAACGAGCCTTTCTCTTCGTCGAGTTCGATCCCGGCGATGGGGAGATCGCGTACCAATTGCTGCGCGAGATGCCGGCCGTCGGGAGATCGCAGCGTGATCCGATGCGGGTGTCGGTTCATGAGGGCGCGGATCTCGTGGACGTTTCCCGAGGCGAGCACGCGTCCCGCATAGATCAGAAGGAACTCCTTCGTGACGACCTGGACCTCGTGAAGCACGTGGCTCGATACGAGGATTCCCTTTCCCTCTTTCGCCAGAGCGTTCAGGAGGTCGGTCATCTCGCGGCGCCCGACCGGATCGAGGCCCGAGAGAGGTTCATCCAGGATGAGAAGTTCGGGATCGTGCACGAGCGCCTGGGCGAGCTTCGTCCTTTGCCGCATCCCCTTGGAATAGGTGGCGATCTTCCGGTTCATGAACTCGGTCGCGCCCACTCGCTCGAGGGCCGAGGCGGCGCGCCCCTGGGCCTGGGACCAGGAAAGGCCCGACATCCGGGCCAGAACCGTCACGAATTCGAGCGCCGAAAGAAACGAGTAGAAGGCGTCCTGCTCCGGACAAAACCCGATTCGGCGGAAGAGACTCGGATTGTTCCACGGCCGCTCGCCGAGGACCTGGAGTTCGCCCTCCGTAGGCACGAGCTGTCCCGTGATGAGCTTCATCAGCGTCGACTTCCCCGCGCCGTTGGGTCCAAGGAGACCATGCACCCCCTTCGGGATGTCGAGCGTCACGTCGTTCACGCCGATGACGAGCCCGTAGAGCTTCGTCAGATTCCGGGCGGAGACGAGCGCGTCCATCAGATCCTCACCGGCGCCGAAATCCGGTGCCACAGCACGATCAATCCCACGAGGAAAAGCCCCGCCAGATACCCGAACGCGAGTTCCGGCGGGCACGTCGAGCTGTAGCTTTCGAGCTGGCGCTGGAGATCTTTTCCGACCCCCAACACGGAGATCTGGCCTTGAACGTTCAGCACCCGCTCGATCCCGATCCGCATCGTCTCGCGGAGAGAAAAGAGAGGGACCCAGGGCTCGCGAATCTTGAGGAGTCTCCAGAATAGGTGATAGGTCGTCTCGCCGATCAGGCAGAGGGAAAACCATCCCATGAGAGCGTATCGACCGTCGGAGGTGAGGGAGGAGAAACACAAGACGACGAACGTCGTCGGAACCGCGATGATCATCGACGAGGCGACGATCTTGCCGATCATGGGAGCGGTCTGAGTGAAGGCGACGAGGTTGGGAGAGAGGGCGATGCTGATCCCGTAGAGGACCAGTCCCGGAAACAGGGTGATCATGAAGAGATAGAAGAAGAGCGTCCCGGACTTGCCCAAGAGGTATTCGACTCTCGTGATGGGCTTCGAGAAATAGAGGAGGAACGCCTTGGTCCGGACGTCTTGCGAAATGAGCGGAGGGCCCACGATCGCCGCGACAAGCATGGTGAAGAAGGCTTGAAACCCCGAATAGTACAGATGGTAGGCCATCGACCACGCCACGGGGCGGACGGATTCCGGATCGGTGACGAGTCGCGCCGAAATCGTCTCGCCGAGGAAGGCCTGTGCGATTCCCACCAGGAATCCCCGCTTCTCCAAATCGCGCGTGGGATCCGTGACGTATCCGATCCCGAAGAAAAGCGGAGCGAAGTACAGGAGAGGCATCCACGCCATGAAAACGATGCGCTTGAGGATCTTGCTCCGGAAGGCGAGCGCGATTCCGGTTTTCGTGATGGCCCAGACGCGGGCCGCGGGCGGTCGGAGCGTTCCCGTCCAGCTGCGATAGCCTAGTTCGAAGATCGGCATGTCACGCTCCCACGGCCTTCAGGAAAATCTCTTCGAGCGACGTGCGGCTCGAGGCGAGCTGCCGTATGACGGCGCCGGACTCGCGCGCCGCGCGGAAGACGGCCTCAGGGGCCGCTCCGAGCACCTCGAATTCTCCGTCCCCGGATCCACGCGAAGGACATCCGAGTCCGGCCAGCGCTTTGGCGAAGGCATCTCCCGAGCCCGTGAAACGTACCCGGTAGCTCCCATTCGTCGAGGTCCGGAGATTCTCGAGCGTGTCGTACACGAGCAGTCTCCCGCGGCCGAGAATCAGGACGGAATCGCAGCAGGCCTCCACGTCGTGGAGGATGTGGGTAGAAACCACCACGCTCACGCCCTTTTCCGGAAGTTGTCGGATGAGGCGAAGCATCCGTTCCCGTCCCTGTGGATCCATGCCGTTCGTCGGCTCATCGAGGAAGACGAGCGACGGAGAGTGAACGATCGCCTGGGCCAGCTTGATCTTCTGCTTCATCCCGGTCGAGTAGGTCTGCACTTCGCGATAGCGTTCTTCGGCGATTCCCACGTAGTCGAGCATTTCATGCGCCCGGCGGAGGGCCGTACGTGGCGGCATCCCCGCGAGTTCTCCGGAAAAGGCGACGGCCTGAACGCCCGCAAGGCCCGCAAGGTAGCAGTCATCCTCCGGCATATATCCGGTCTTCTGACGGATTTCCCTCGAGCGCGTACGGGCGTCGAGCTCGAGGACGGAGGCCATTCCGGAGGTCAGCCGCACCAGACCGAGGAGAGACTTGATGAGCGTCGACTTCCCGGCTCCGTTGGGCCCGAGGAGTCCGGTCGTCCCGGGACGCACCGCGACCGTGACGTCGTCGAGCGCCTTGAATCCTCCGTAGAATTTCGTGACGGACCGGAGGTCCAGGATCATCGAGTTCGCTTGAGGAGCAATCGCCATGCCTCGTACGTTCCTGCGCTCTGGCGTTGAAGGAGAAGGGACTCTACGCCTCTCCCTTTAAGGTTCTTTCAATCGAGGCATTATAGCGACTATGGTGCCGGGATTCGCGCCCGTTCTTTCCAGATAGGAGGACTGTAGATCAGCGACCGGACGTGGTCGAACGGGGCACCATGAGAACCCCGTAAGGCGAGTCCTCTCACGGCGATGATAGACACGCGAGAGCCTCCTTCGGTTAGGAGATTGTCGGAAGACTCTCGAGTGATATAATTCCCCCCCTTCCGAGATCTGAGGCCACGATGAAAACCGACTTCCGGCGAAATTTCTACGAACTCACCCAACAGCGCTACGAGAAGGCGGCGGAGATCATGAAGCTCCAGGAGGACGTTCGCGCCATCCTCTCCGCGCCGAAGAACGTCCTCCAGGTAAGTTTTCCGGTCCGTTCGGACGACGGCAAGCTCCGGATGCTGCAGGGATATCGAATTCAGCACAACAACATCCTGGGGCCGTACAAAGGGGGAATCCGTTACCACCCCGAAGTCTCTCTCGACGAGGTCAAGGCCCTGGCCTCCCTCATGACCTGGAAGTGCTCTCTCGTCGGCCTTCCCCTCGGCGGGGCCAAGGGGGGCGTTCAGATCGATCCGACGAAGCTCACGTCGTCCGAGCTGATGCGCGTCACGCGGCGCTTCACCGTCTCCCTCGGCACGAGCATCGGGATCCACTACGACATCCCGGCGCCCGACATGGGAACGAACGCGCAGACGATGAACTGGATCATGGACACCTACATGAATACCGTGGGCTTCGCCACAAGGAGCGAGCATCGCGGCGTGGTGACGGGGAAGTCCATCTCCTGCGGCGGGAGTGAGGGTAGGGAGAAGGCCACCGGTCAAGGCCTCGTCTTCCTCATCGAACAGTGGGCGCGGGAAAAGAAGTTCGATCTTTCGAAGGCGACCTACATCCTTCAGGGATTCGGCAACGTCGGATCCTGGACGGCGCGACTCCTGGAGCCCTTCGGGGCGCGCTGCTTGGCGGTGATGGATCATCGGGGGGGCCTCTTCCAAGGCGACGGGATTCCGATCGAGGCGCTCCACAAGCACGTCCGCGCGACGGGTTCGGTCGACGGCTTCGCCGGTGCGAAGGCGATCAAGTCGGACGAATTCTGGGCCGTGGAAGCGGACATCGCCGTGCCCGCGGCGCTCGAGAATCAAATCGGCAAGATCATTGCGCCGACGATGCGCGTCAAGCTCGTCGCCGAAGGGGCGAACGGTCCGACGACCCCCGACGGAACCGAGATCTTGCGCTCGCGCGGGATCGACGTCCTCCCGGACATCCTGGCCAACTCCGGCGGCGTGATCGTCTCCTACTTCGAGTGGACGCAGAACATGAACAACGAGCAGTGGGACCCGGACGAAGTGGACTCGCGGCTAAAGAAGCGCATCCTGAAATCCTATCGAGGGGCGAAAGAGGCGGCGGAGCGTCACAAGACGGACTTGGGAACGGCCTGCTATATCGTGGCGCTCGAGCGACTTCAGGCGGCCTACAACGAGCGCGGGATCTTCCCGTGAGCTGCGGCTGCTCCGGGGCTCCGCCGATCAAACTCTCCGACCGCCTCCGCTGCATGAACTGCGACTTGGACGTCGAGATCCCCCTCCCCGAGGCGACCGTAGCGCGGGCCGTGGCGGGCGATCCCGCGTCGCTTCGAGCGGTCCGCGCCTTTCGCAAGTGCTATGTCGAACGCGAAGCGGCCCGCGAGTGTCCCGAATGCGGGGATTCGTTCGAGAGCTACCGGTATGGGGTGTCGCCCCAGCGCGTCTGCGAGCGATGCGGAATCGTGGTGCCGGGCGAGGGCGGGCCGGACATCAGTTGGTGAGGGTCGGAATAGGCTGAGCGAGAGAGTACGGACTGGGAGAGAAGGCACCTCATTCGACAAGCACGGGAATCTCGACGGACAAGTCCGGGGGATGAACTGTCCGGAGTCGGAGAGTCGCCTTGCCGGCACCGCGTACCGTTACGACCACTCCCCTTCCCCCACCTTTGTATTCGGAGATCTTCACCGGTCCCGGAGTCGGTTCTACGGTCCAGGCGGCCGCCCATTTCGCCGGGGGAGTAGTCGGATCGCGACGACTTCGGAGGAACCCCTGGCCCGCAGGAGCCGGGTTGGTTGCAGGACACCATTCCAATCAGGAGTATGAGGGCGGGCCAAGGCCACAAATCCAACCGCCGGTGTTTCAAAGGCTCCAGCATCTTTTCCATTGTACCCCTAACCTAGACTAACGGACCCCCCCCTCGCCGCCCGGATACACGCCCATGCAACCTCCGCTTCCTCCATCCTCATCCGAGCGATTCACTTTCGAATCCCCGGATTGACGATCGACCACCTTGCCCCGGATTTCCCGGCGAATTCGCGGGCCCGGGATTTGCCTCCTCCCCATCCGGAGGCGGCATATGGGCAGGCCATGGGTTGGCCGGCGGATCGCGGCGCCGGCGTTTCTCTTCGCGCTTTTTCTCGCGCCCGCTCCTCGACATCACCGGGTGTCCCACGTTCGATCTCCGATCCCGAAAACGACGGTTCGAACTGCCCTGGAACGCGCGGCTCTTCCGATCGTAAGCACCTCGGAAAGACCGGCTCACTACACGGTGCGTCACCGCGACGTCTCCGCCTTCTTCACGGATCGAGGAATTCGCCTCGCCTTTTTTCGAGATGGGAAGGGATGGGCGATGGACTGGGGAATATCGGGCGCCGGGCCCGTCGTCCCGCGAGCGAGGAAGGAACTTCCGGCCCGCGTTCACCACTTGGCCGGAGAGGCGGCCTCTCCCATCGCGTTCGGCGAAGTCGTCTATCCCGAGGTGAAAGCGGGGACGAACCTCGTCGTCGAAAGCCGACCCCACGCCCTGAAGTATTCCCTCGAACTTCAACCGGGAGTTCCGGCGGGCGCCCTGCGGATGTACTACGACGGTGCCCTGAATGTCCGGATCGTCGAAGGGGGAAAGGCGCTGGAGATTCGCACCGGAAACGGAATTGTGCGCGAAAACGAACTCCTCTGCTACCAGCCGAACGGTTCCGGGCGACGAGTGATCCCCGCGCGATATTCGAGGGTCACCCAAGGCTCGCGACCCGAGTCTTGGGAATACGAGATCGAGCTCCGCGACGTCGATCCCGCCCATCCCGTGGTGGTCGATCCGACGATTTCCTGGTCCTCCTACCTAGGCGGTTTCGTCGGCGGGCTCGGCTCCGTCGATTACGCCGAATCGACCGCGGTGGACGCCGGCGGCAACATCTATGTAGCAGGATGGACCCAAGCCATCGACTTTCCGGTTTTGGGCGGCTTCGACGCCACCCTCGGCGCCAGGGAGGGGAGCAATCCCTACTCCGGCATCGGGTATGGATACTCCGATGCCTTCGTATCGAAGTTCTCGCCGCAAGGGACGCTGATGTGGTCCTCCTACCTCGGCGGGACGAACAAGGAGCAGGCTACCGCGATCGCCGTGGACAAGAACGGCTACGTCTACGTCACGGGCACCACCAATTCCCTCGACTTACCTACGACCAAGGGCGCATTCCTTCCCTCCTCCAACGCGTGGCCGGGGAATGCCGGATTCGCGGTCAAGATGCCCCCCGATGGATCAAGCGTCGTTTGGGCCACCTATCTTCCCGAGTTCGAGCCTGCGGACCTCGCGGTCGACGACACTTCGGGCGAGGTGTACTTCGTCGGCACTACCCTCAGTGGGACGCTGACGTCGAACGGTCCCAGGTTCGCCGGCGGCGCGGACGCGTACGTTCTCAAGCTCAAGGCCGACGCGTCGGACATGGTGTGGGCGCTCTATCTTGGAGGCGCGAGCGCAGACTCCGGAGTCGGGATCGCCGTGGATTCCGCCGGGCAAGCGTACGTCGCGGGAGGTACTCAGTCCCTAAACCTGGAAGAGGCCTCCGGAGATTTCCCCGGAGCGCCAAGGAATGTCATTGTCGACGCCATCGGCGCCGGATTTGTAAGCAAGGTGAAAGAGGACGGGTCGGGACTCTTGTGGTCCACCGTTCTCGCCGGTTCGGATTGGGGAAGCCTGGCCGACGATATCGCCGTCCACAAGGATTCGAGCGACGGACGGACGTACTTGTATGTCGCGGGCAGCGCTTGGGGAACCACGTTTCCGACTACGCCCGGGGCCGTTCAAGAGTCCTTTTCAGGCGCTTCGGACCTCTTCGTCGTCAAGATGGATACTTCCGAGCCCCGCGTTTTCTGGTCCACGCTCTTGGGCGGCTCGGGAAGCGAGATCCGGGCGCGTCTCGCGCTGGACGCCGGCGGAAACGTCACCGTGACCGGAGGGTCATACTCCCTGGACTTTCCGATCGCGGGACAGGGTCGCGGAAGCGTCCTCTACGATGTCTATGCCGGACTCAACTTTCGACAGGAGGGCTTCGATAGAGATACCTGCGACGGCACCATTCTCACCGCCCAGGGCGAGTTCTACGGAAACTACAACGAGTTCACCGGGCCGTTCTTCGATCATTACACCTTGACGTATGTCGGCGTGGAAGCGGACCTGAACCGACAAGACGCAATCGCCGCCAAGCTCGACCCCACCGGGTCGCGCCTACTTTGGTCGACCTATCTGGGAGGCTCCCTCGAGGATGATGGGAGCGCCATTGCGGTCGACTTAGACGGCAACACGGTGGTGGTCGGAACCACCGGTCAGGACGGAAGTCTCCCCAACGACTTTCCGGTGATGCCCGGTGCGTTCGATACGACGTACAGCGCCCCCCGCGACGGTTTCGTCGCGAGACTGAAAGCCGACGGATCGGCGGATTGGACGACGTACTTGGGCGGCACCCGCGATTCCAAGGCGGATGACGTGACGGAGAACATGGTGGTGGATGCGGAGGGAAACGTCTACGTGACGGGAATGGCGGCGTCGAACGACTTTCCCACCACCACCGGCCTTCCTCTCCGAGGTTCCACGGACGCCTTCGTCACCAAGATCTTGGCTTCGGGGAAGAACATCGCGTGGTCGACCTATCTCGGCGGATCCGGAGGCGACCGGGGAGCGGGTCTGGCTCTGGACGGGGACGGAAGCGTTTTCGTGACGGGACAGACGCTTTCCCCCGACTTTCCCTTGGCGACGAATGCGTTCGGAGGCCTGGGGGATGCCTTCCTCGCCAGATTGGACGCGAGGGACGGTACCCATACCTGGTCCTCCTATCTTGGGGGAGGGGGAATCGACTTCGGGCGGGGGGTTGCGGCGAACGGAACCGGGGTTTACGTAAGCGGTCAGACAGGATCCCCCGACTTTCCGACGAAGAATGGCCTACTGGCCAAACTGGATGGCCCCACGGATTCCTTCGTATCCAAATTCGATATCGCCACCTACGAGCTCGTGTGGTCCACCTTTCTCGGGGGGGAATCGGGCGAAGGCGCCGCCTCCATCGCGATCAATGGCTCCGGTACGATCTTCGTCGCCGGGCAGACGGGCTCGCGATTTTTCCCCGGAGCGGGCAACTCCTACCGTGGGAACTACGACGGGTTCGTTGCGAGGCTGAACGCGTCGGGCACCGCGCTGGACTGGGCGACGTACCTAGGAGGATCCGGATGGGATCGGCCGACGGGGATCGCCTTGGACCCCAACGGCAACGTCGTCGTCATGGGACACACGGAGTCTGCGGACTTCCCCACCACCGTCGGCGCGTTCGATCGCACGTATGGTCCCAACATGGATGCGTTCGTCTCGAAGCTGAGCGGGGACAACGCCCAACTTGTTTGGTCCACCTTCCTCGGGGGGAGCGGTACCGACTACGCGCTCGCGATGACGGTCGATGGACAAGGAAACGTCTGGATCGGAGGATCGACCGGTTCCCGAAACTTTCCGATGACGGAGGGCGCGCTCGATACGTCCACGCAGAATGGGTTGGATGGATTCGCCGTCGAACTCAGCCCGGACGGTAGCACGCTGATCTGGTCGACCTATCTCGGCGGGCTTCAGGATGACGGGATCGCCGGCATTGCCGTCGACGGGGCCGGGAACATCTACCTCGCGGGGACTACCATGTCCGACGATTTTCCACTCGTAAACGCGTTCGATTCTACCCTTCGCGGCTGGAGGGACGCCTTTGTGACCAAAATCTCTTCGGGCCTGCCTTCGATGCCGCCGTCGCCGGGCGTCGTCTTCGACGGCCTAGGAGAGGATATTCGATTCCAATCCTTCGCCGACACGATCTCGGCGAATTGGCGTGAATTCCAAGATAACGGTTTGCCGATCGTCGCGTATGAATGGGCCATTGGATCGACTCGGGGAGGTACGGAGCTGCAGGGATTCCTCGCCGTCGGGTTCGTCCTGAGATCCACGAAGACTTCGCTG
>Ga0114945_10001969_pt1 | contig 12361 bp, 15 predicted proteins | sample OV2TP3_FD_87194 | JGI IMG/M metagenome (GOLD analysis project Ga0114945, IMG submission 87194) | Hot spring microbial communities from Beatty, Nevada to study Microbial Dark Matter (Phase II) - OV2 TP3 | ecosystem: Environmental > Aquatic > Thermal springs > Hot (42-90C) | place: USA: Beatty... | reverse complement strand
CGTTGCGTGCGTAAGCGAAGGTTCATAAAGAACCGCTGCGCCGCTTCAAGGATCCGTCGCTCGTTGGCCAGTGACAACACCGGGAAGATCAGCCGACCCTTTGGCAGGAGGTGATGCGGGGCTTGCTGGAGCATCTGCACCGTGGGCTCGGTGCCATCGGGCCCACCCGAGGGGATCGAGGGAGGATACCAGGGTGTGGCACGAGCGACCTCCTCGGCGATGCCGGAGACATCGTCCACGATGACATCCGACCGCACCCCAGGCAGCGGCTCGAAGAGCGACCCGGTGAAGGCTTCGATGCGGGATGCCACACCATTGCGTTTGGCATTGCGCAGCGTGAGTGCAACGGCCTGGGGCATGATGTCCACCGCATAGACCTTCGAGGCTCCGCGCTTGGCCGCCAGGATTGAGAAAAATCCGCTGCCACAACCCAGATCGATCACGACCTCGCCCGGCTGCACATCGAGCGCCTCAGCGATGAACTCGGAGGTGGACGTTGGCCGAAACACATCGGGCCACAGTTCCAGCGCGAATTCGACTCCGCATAGCGAGCAGGCTTGCTCACACGACGATTGGGTCATGAGATCTCCTCATCGGTTAAATAGCAGGCGGGGTCCGGCGCCCACGGGTCGCCGGTGGTGTCAATGCCGCAGTACAGCTTTGTGACGCGGGTCTGCATGATGTCACGGGCTTTCAGTGCTGTGTTGCAACGTGCCTGATGTGTGCGCATCTTCCCCCCTCAGGGATGGACCATGCACCCAGGGCACCCCACTGGATCATCCTGTGACACGTAGATGTCGTGACGCGGTTCGCCTTCAACCTGCAGATACCCCACCGCGCCTTTCTCCACACGGAAGATCGCATGATCCACCAGCGTGTAGGTGCCAGGCACTTCCACATCGAATTCGACGACCGTCGCCCCGCCGGCTGGAACAAGCGTCGTCTGGATGCTCCGAGCAGGAGGGCTGACCAAATCCGCCTCACGGTAGACAAGATCGAAGATCTCCCCGATCACATGGAATGAGGAGATAAGGTTCGGCCCGGCGTTGCCGAAGTAGATGCGGACCCGTTCGCCGGTCTTGGCCTTCAGCGCTCCGTCACCAGTGAGTGAGCCGACCTGGCCGTTGAAGACGACAAACCGGGGATGCTCCTGCACCCCATGCTCGTGGGAAAACTCTAGTTGTGTCACGCCTTCGCTCAATTCCTTCGTGTAGAACTCACTCTGCAAGACGTAGAACTCTCGGTCCACTTTCGGCAGGCCTCGCTTCGGCTCGACCAGGATCAGACCATACATCCCGTTGGCGATATGGTCCATGACCGGAGGCGCCGCGCAGTGGTAGACGTACAAGCCCGGGTGCAGGAGCGCAAACCACGCGACTCTCTCCTCACCCTGTGTGACCGTCGTCACGGTCGCTCCGCCGCCTGGACCAGTGACGGCGTGGAAGTCGACGTTGTGCGGCATCCCGCTCTGGTCGCTGTTGGTGACATGCACTTCGAGGGCATCCCCTTCGCGGGCTCGGATGAACGGCCCCGGCACGCGGCCGTTAAATGTCCAATAGGTGTACGTGACCCCCGTGTTGATCTCCGTGGTCTTGACGCTCGAATCAAGAGTCACCCGGACAATGGCAGGCTTGCGTCGGGTGATAGGTGGAGGCACCTCTGGCGCGAAGGCCAATCGCGCTTCCTCACCCGGCAGCATCTTCTTCGCTTTGGCTCTCACGGGTGGCGCTGCTACAAGGCAAAGCAAGGCCCCAACGGTCCCACAGATCAACGCAGTTCGTCCAGCCGTTGCAGATGTCATCAGCCAACCCCTTTGTTGAAGTTCAGAACGCCCACCACACCTCCATCATGACCTGATGCGCCTCGTAATTGTTGTTGCCGGCCGAGGCCGCAATGCTGTCGACGAACGCATAGCGGTGATACATCGCGGTCATGCGGAGTTGGTCCTTTTCCTTGTCTTTGATCCGGTAGGTCAGCGCAACCTCCGGAATGCCCTGTCGGTGGTGGAACCGCATCGCCTGCCAGCGGCCGCTCGCGGTCACCAGGCGATATCCAAGTTCGAGGACCAGACGCTTGGCGATGGGCTGGCCGACCACCAGGTTCCAGTTCGTGACGGTCTTGTCGATATCGTTGTTGGCAGTATCCGGGGCATTTTTCCGAAAGAACGCCTGCTCGACATAGGCGGAGAGTTTGGGCAGCCCCTCATGGTGTTTGCCAAGATCGTAGTCTCCGCCCAGCCGGTACATCGTGATATCCCCACGCGCTGAGTCGGCCAGTGCCGGAAAATATGAGTCTCCAAAGATCGTGTCCCCCGCGCGTGTATTGGTATCAAGCTGATGCAGGCGGTACAGGATGGTTTTGATTGACCCAGACTTGATGGGTACGCTCAAGCTCGTCTGCACGCCATGAAAGTTGGTCGGGTAGTGCTCGACTTTGTGGTGGCCCATCAGCTCATAGTTCTCATCGAGATACTGGTACTGCGTTCGCCACTCACTTTTCCAGGGACCCAGGAGCCGCACTCCGCCCACCCACGCACTGCCATCCAATCGGCCCATCCGGTGGTACTCGCTCCACGCCCAGGCCCCGAACAGGTCCAGCCACCTCAGCACGTGGTATGCGCCGTCCAGTGCCCAGAGCGTCTGTCGTTCTCCGGTAATGCTGGGGTTGCGCTCGCCTTCCGTCCTCACGTATGATGCGCCGACATTGCCTTCAAGAATATCGACACCCCATCGCGTGCCCATCACCTCCCGATTGATCTCTTGCACCGGGGTTGGTTTGGTCCGTCCGATGAAGAACTCGCCATGGACGTGTTCAGTCTCGAGGTACGGGTAGTCCACGACGACATCGAACCCCCGCAGGGGGTGCCGGCCGGTTTCAATCTTCCGGTCCTCCTTCTCGAAGAAGCTCGCATTCGTGACAGGAGGTCGATAGACGAGGCTGCCGAGTCGCAGGAAGTTGGTTTCCTTGCGGGTCAGTTCGGGCAGATCCTTGAGGTTCCCAAGAACCGCCTGGTAGGTTAGATCGCCTTCGGTATCTTTGAGCCAGGCCTGATGGATGTCCGTTGAGAAGTGTTCCTGGACGACACGGCCCCCCAGTCGGTCAAAGTTGTCCCAGGGCAGCTCTTCGCCGAAGGCCCGTCCCACCGTTCGGTTGCCGCCAGCCGCATACAGTTGCCACAGGAAACCGGCTTCGAGGCCTTTCGCCAGGTCCACCGCAAGGCCCAGATGGTCATTGGTCGTTATCGCTTCGCCCTCCGTCAGGGGAAAGTTGGCGTTGGTCGTAATGCCAGCGCCATTAAAGGTCGATTGGCGACCGCCCCAGTTCCACTCAAAGAGCGACATATCGTAGGTGTTGGTGAGATTGGGGACGTTACTGCCAGGACCCGAGAGATCGTTCGTAGCGACAATCGTATGGGTCTTGCCAAGTAGACGGACGTGCGCTGGGAGCTGCCAGGCTGCTGCCGCAGCGGTCTTCGACTCGCGAGCTTCGGTCGCCCACGCCAGTGGGCAGGTGCCGAGGAACACCGAAATTGTTGCAGGGCCACACCATCGAAGCATCGTACTCCGCACGATGCTCAATGATGGACCAACAGTTCTGTCATGGGAGGCCAGAGCATAGTGGTCGCGAGTCCGATAAGGATGAACGTCGCCGTTGCGGCAATGACCAAATTGACTTCGCGCTTCTTGAGGATCACATGCAGCACGGCCCAACTCAGCAGCCACGTCAGCAGGGCGACCGTCTCTTTCCCAGAATACGGCCCGATGTCAGCTGCGCCAGGAATCCAGAGATTGCCCAGCGCTTGCATCATGCTCTTGAATGAGACGGAAGCTTCGGAGAGCACTTGGGACAGTCCCAGCGTCAAGAGTCCCAAGCCTACCGCCATCAGCGCGGCCGCTGCAGGACCCGTGGTCAACAAACTCGTTGGGGATCTCTTCGTCATCTCACGGCCTCCTACACGGACTTCAGTTTCGTCACCGCGGCTCCCAGGCCGAACGCGATGACAAAGTAGAAGAAGGCTAGGACCAGCAACACCGCCACGATAGTGCTCAGCGCTCTCCGGCGGTACATCTCATCGCCATAGCGGATGAGCAGGTAGGCCACGACCACCGCCAGCGGAAACGTGAAGAGCGCGGCGAACTCTTTGAACTCGAAAAACACCTTGTGAACGTCAGGAGCCTGTTGCAGAAAGTAGCTGCGCGGGCCTGCTGCGGCACGATAGGGGATGTAGATCCAGTTACCAGAGAGAATGGTGAGTAGCGCGATGGCCGCGTTGATGAGGCTGCCGACCTGGAGCTCGGCCATGTTCCAGGTTGTCTTGGTGAAGAGCCGGTAGGCCTGAAAGAGTCCGATCGTCGACGTCACCATAAAGAGGCCGGCCGCGGTGCCGTGCAGAGCGCCGCGGATGGCATGCTGGCCGGGTCCCAGAAGTGCCTCCCCCGGGGCGGTGAGGAGGACGATCGCTAACCCGATCACGCCGAGGGTGCCAATGACCGCCCATAACACGGATGCGGGTGCTGGTTCGCTCGGCGTTGGATCGGCCATCTCAGGTCGTCGCCCCCGCTTCCTCAGGCGTCGTGATGGATGCGGGTTGCTTGGAAGCCTCGGGCTTTCTGCAGGCACATGAGGCGATGACCTCTTCGAGCCTGTCGATGAGATCACGAGCCTCCATCCCCCGGCGCCAGGCGACTTCATCCAAACAATCGCAGCCTTCATAGAGCGTATTGACGAAGAGGCTGTCAAATACCCGCTTCGTTGCCGGATAGTCCCGGAGGATACGGTTGACAGCTGTCACTTCATCGACGTGCAGCGGCGAGGGTTGAGGACTGCGGGTAGCCACCGCCTCCCGCGAGCTGAGGACCTGCTCAAGCACCGGAAAGAGCTCCGCTTCCTCTTCTGCCATATGGCGGCGCAGCCCATCGATCACGTCGGTCAAAACCGGTCTCAGGTGATCGAGCGAATGCCCAGTCTCTTCCATGAAGAGGCGGTTGAGCAGCCGCAGGCGCTGCGGTTCGTCGCGATGTTCAACCGTCACATGCGTCAGGGTCTCTTCTCGCATGGCGTGACGGCAGGCGGCGACCAGCGCTTCTTCCCGTCGGATGTGGTCGCGTAACTGGCGGGCAAGCGTGTAGCATACTTCACGCAACACAAACCAGACCTCCGGACCCATCTTGAGCGCACCCTCGAGGACATTGAGTTTGGCGCGCAAGATGGTATGATCTCGCCTCAATCGGTCGACAGCTTTCATCTTGTCCCTCCTATGGTGGGCGCCTCGGCCGAGGCGGCATGCCTCTGCTCAAGCATCAGCTCCTCGGCATGGTCGATCACCGGAAAGACGCCCTGCTCCTCCTCACTCATGTGTTCTCGCAATTCGTCGATGAGATGCGACAAGTGTCCGACCGACAGACTCACTGGGATCTTGATCCCTTGGGCAAAGAGCGCATTGAGATCTCGCAACACCACGCGCTGCTCCGCATGGTCACGGAACGTTCGCTGCTTCATGCATTGCTGAATCCGATGTGCATAGGGTGCAAGCGTCTGTTCTTCTTTGCACATATGCCCATCGAGAAACCGCATGAGCGAATGGCAGAGGGGCCGGATTGTCTCTGGGTGATGCGAGAGCGCCAGCAACTCCTCCAACACTGTCAGTTTTGTTCGGATGACGTCATGATCGTGCCGCAGTCCTGTTGTGAGCGTCATCGTCGCCTCCCGCGTTGCCCTGCTGCCTTCCTGACCGCCTGGTTCACCCCGCCCCACGGAAGCCCCCCCCGTCAGGGCGGGGAGGAATGGCGCAATGTCCCGAAGGGTTCTTCCCCGAGGCCACGGCCGTTAGGCCGTAGGGCGGGGTTCACTTGGATCACTTCAATTATAGCCAAAAGGGCGTTCCTGATTCTATGACTCACGTCATACTAGAACATTTCGGGTTGATCGTTCGGAAGAGCAAGACTTGCTGGTGTGTGGGTGACCAGCAAGCACAACGCAACACGTCCATTCAGAGGACACTGCGTGTTTGTCCTGTTCGCTCAACGCACTCCGACCCCGCCATCGGGCCACGGCCTTGGCCGTGGGCCCAGACGGTGGTGCCTCCCCGGATGGGGGGGCGTACAAAGGTGCCACCCCGCACACTCTGGTTCGCAGAGCGAAGCTGCGGGGTGGGGCTTCACAAGAAATCGGTTGAAGACACAGAACCCTGGATTCGCCTTCGTCCCGCTTTGACTCGTCCGTTGGCCGACGTCGCCTTGACGAGGCGAACCCAGGGTCCCCTGTCGATCCCCAGGGCCATGCGCCCTCCTTTCCCTGGTGGGTTCGGGATCGTCGTCCGCCACGGCGCTGCTCCGTATGTGCCCGGCTCATTCCGGGCGCCCAGGTTTGCCGCTGGGCTTCGAGGGAGCCCCGTCCAGCCTACTTCGGCCCCATCAGGTACGGTACGACGTACATCGTCCGGCCGCGCATGACCCCATTGAAGAGTTTGCGGAGTTTCGCATAGGCTTCCTCGGGGGCCATCCAATTGTTCGTCGGCCCCGCGTCCTCTTTGGTCGGCGTACAGATGAACGTGCACTGTTCGGTCCGAGCCACATCGGAAGGATGCGAACGGTGGAGGTAGCAGTCAGGATGTTGGCGTGGGTTGAGTTCAATCAAGGCATGGCTCCTGACTCCTTCAGCTAACAGCTGGCGGTATTCCTCATCCGAACCGTTGAGCCAGACGACCCGATCGGGATGGGTGAGGTGCGCCATATTCTCGACCCACGTGCGGACCGCCGCGTTCGTGATCTCCATTGGACTCCTCGCTGTTAAGGGATTGTTGTCGTGGTGTTCCCTGTCAGGATAGGAAGGCGCTCCCTGGGATTCTATGACGTACATCATACAGCCGAATCAGCGTCCTAGTGACCAACCCCATTGCTGGATGAGGGGACTGGCTTGCCGTTGGTGAGCAGTACCTGTAGGCGCCGCGGGACGAGCACGGTCATCCGGCCGCGCGAGGAGGCGACCCATCCACGCCGCTTCATGATCGAGAGGGTGCGGATGGAGGTTTCCCAGCGAGTCCCTACCATCCTAGCCAGCTCCTGATGGGTCATAGGGATGGTCTTGCCAAATGTTCTGCGCAGGCGGAGGAGCACGTAGGCGATCCGTTGCTCAACCGGCGCTTGCGCCAGACTGATGGCTTCCGCCATGCGCCGAATCCGCTGGCAACAAATCGCCAGGACCTGCCGGGCTAGCGCAGGGTGGTGATCCAACAAACGGCTAAAGGCCTCCGAAGGGATTTTGATGAGTTGTGTATCGGTTGACGCGATGGCGGTCGCGGAATACGTTCCGTGCTCAAAGGCGGAGATTCCGCAGACGGGCTCTGCAGGAGTTATGGCAAAGATCGTCGCCGGGCCACCATGCGGTGTCCCCTTGACGAGGGAAACCCAGCCGCGTTTCACAATCCAGACGGCCTCGGCTGGCTGACCTTCTGCAAAGATCGTCTCGCCTTTGTGAAATCGGCGTAGCTCGCAGGTCGCAGCGAGGTCGTTCAACGCTGGCTGGGGAAGCGTTCGAAACAGCGGGAACTGCGCGAGGATATCGTCCATCGAGTCGGCCCTCCTGTGTGGTTGACTGTCTATAACAATACCTAGGAGGTCGGCGCACTTCTATGACGTAGGTCATCCCACCACCTGTCTGGGCTCGCCAACGGCGAGCCGCGAAAGTGCTTAAGACGCCGGTTGCGTTTTCGCCAGCCCATTTGGGCTGGCAGACAGGTGGTGGGATCAGGGAGCGTGCCGGCTTACTTGAGGAGGGCTTTGAGCTGTTCAGGCCTGACGAGGACGGTCTTCCCGCGCGAGGAGCGGATGAGGCCTTGCCGTTTGAAGCGGTTCAGTGTCCGGGTAGTCGTTTCGTGCGTGGTGCCAGCGATCTCTGCCAGCTCTTGATGCGTCAGCGGAACCGTGAAGCCAAACTTCTTCGCAAGCCCCAAGAGCACCTGGGCCAGTCGCTGCTCCGCTGGCTCATGCACCATGCAGCTTTTCTGTTCGACTTGACGCAGTCGATCGCAGAAGAGGCACAAGGCGTCCTGCGTGAACGCGGACGAACGGTTCATCGCTTGATGAAATGCCTCCAGCGGAATGCGGACGACCGTACTGTCTACCGCGGCGACCGCGTCCGCCGGATACGGTTTGCGATCCAGGGCTGGCAAGCAGCAGAACGTCTCACCTTCTGCCATGACACACGTCGTCGACACCTTCCCATCGGCCAGGTAGTTCATCAGATGCACTCGGCCGCTTTTCACCACCCAGACAGCATCCGACAGTTGTCCAGCCCGAAAGATCGTCTCACCCTTCTCATAGCGCTTCTCCCGGGCGACTTGGACTAGGCGCTTTTGCTCAGCGGCAGGAAGATGTTTAAACGGGTCAGTCGTGGCAAGAAATCGTTCCATACCAGCAGCCAGCCCCTCTCGATCGGAGAGCGTGTATCGTGACACCTCAACCCTGGTCAAGTTACTACCTACCAGACGGTGGGATAGGCGATGCGGAGGTCGGAGGAGTTGTGTCTTGGCGATCCGCCTGGAGGGGGCCTTGAGCAGGGGGAAGGCAGATCGGACAGTTGTTCGCCAACTGAAAATAACCTTGCTTGCCTTTGGGAGCCCAGAAGGTGAACAGCTCCCCCACACCCACGGCGGTGCGCCGGATGGCGTAGCCAACGCCTTTGCCCACCCCATAGAAGAGATTGCCCCCGGCACTCGCCTCGGCGGTGGGCTGAATCAACAGCTCCGTCCATCCAAAGGCGGTGTTGAGGGCTCCACGTGCCAAGGTCAGGCTGGCTTTTTCATGATAGGCAGCCCGCTGATCGTTGGCCCGCCGGCAAATCGGACACATCGTGTTGAGGTCTTCGGCCCACACGACAGACACGGGGATCAGGAACAGGACGATCACTACACCGAGCCTGACAGCATTACGCCTCATCCGTACACTCCCTGTCTCCCATATCTGCTCTGTCATTGTAGGGCACCTACGATCATCTGGCCATGCTTTTCTTCGTCGAGGCCCTTCGAAGCTCTCACGAGCCCAGGACGAGGTGGCGGTAGGGTTGACACTGTTCTCGTGTCCATGATAGCATTAAATTACACGTGGATTCTTCGGAGTGAGGAGGACGTGATGGCAGAAGCGCAAGAGGGACCTCCCGGGAATGGGCTGGTCCAGATGGAAGTCAGCAAAATTCGCATCGATGAGCGTCGAGGCGAGCAGGTGATTGTGCTCAAAGAGTGCAGCGGAACCCGATTGCTCCCCATTATCATCGGCATCTCTGAGGTGACCGCCATCAAGATGAAGATCAGCGGCATTCAGCCGCCCCGGCCGCTCACCCATGACCTGCTGCGAAACACCATCACCCAGTTAGGGGCCAAGTTGGTGCGGGTCGTCATTAACAAGTTGGAGTTCAACACGTTCTTCGCCACACTCCTCGTTCAAACCAAAGAGGGCAACGTTGAAGCCGTGGATGCGCGCCCCTCCGATTCCATCGCCCTGGCCCTCAGGGCGGATGCCCCCATCTTTGTGGCCGATGACGTGTTGACCCAAGTGGCCTCCAGCTACGGCCTCTAACCCACCGGAACCACCTACGGAGATTGCGGATTTCCCCGGCCCGCCTCTCGCACTCGCCGGGGCGGGCGGATTGTGGATTTCGGATTGAACTGTACACCAGGGGCTCCGCGTTTTTTACAATCCGCAATTCGAAATTCCTGCTGATATGAAGGGTGCCTGATGCGGTGCTACTTGGTTCGGCACGGACAGACGCGCTGGAACGACGAGAACCGCCTCCAGGGCCATTCTGATTTGTCCTTGAGCCCCCTCGGCGTCGAGCAGGCTGATCAGGTAGGACGGTATTTTGCCGCCCTCCACACGGGCAATGGATCGGTTGAAGCGGTCTATGCGAGTCCGTTGAAGCGCAGCTTTGAAACGGCCCACGCGATCAAGCGACATACCGGTTTGGAGCCGACCTTGGAACCAACCTTAATGGAAATGCATCTGGGGGCGTGGGAAGGCTTAACTCCTGAAGAGATCGATACGCAATTTGCTGGAGCCTACCACCAATGGCGGGAAATCTCCTCGCAGGTTCAGATCCCTGGGGCTGAGTCGCTGGAGCAGTTCCGAGGGCGTGTCCGAAGCGCCTTCACCCAGATTGTCACCACGTGCCGCGAGAAGGGAGCTGTGGTGATTGTCACGCACGGGGGGGTGATCGCCTCATTGCTTGCGGACTGTTTAGCCCGCCCCGGCCTGTTGCCCTCCAGGCGGGCCGGGGAGGCTGATTACGATCACGTGTTGCGTCGAGTCACTTTGGATAATGCTGGTATCTCCGCCCTGGACTGTCGAAAGCATCCTCCACACATCTTGTGGGTCAACGCGGTCGCTCATCTGCTTCCACACCACGCCGTTTCTCGATCCCCTTTGTGAACCCCGCCCTTTCTTGCTTCGAAGTTTCGCTTCGGGGTAGGAAAGGGCGGGGTGAATCCCCAGCCTGATCGAACCCGTGTGGGATTTCGACAGCGTGGGAAGATTGCCTACGCTTTTTTCTTCCGTTTGGCGGACGGCCGTGATTTGGCGACGTGTAATCCAAACGAGCCAACTTTTGGCTTGACCGATTTCTCAAAGTCCCGGTAGCGCACGGTGACGGTGTCCGTGTGGGTCCCCGCATTGCAGACGATGGACTCCGCCTCAACCAAGGTCTTGTCGACGACGGTGGGGACGTTGTAGAGATTCCCGAAGACTGACATGGCCCCCACATCGACATCAGGAAACGTCCGCTTGATATCCCCTTCATTGGCTAACGTGAGCGTTTTCGCTCGTAGAAGCTTCTTCAACTTGGCCAAATCCACCAAGTAGATCGCCGGCAGGACCGCCAGGAAGAATCCTTTATCGGTTTTGACCACGACGCATTTCGCCAGGCGTTTGCCGGGGGTATGCTGGGCCGCGGCAATTTCTTGGGCGGTATACACCGCGGGATGTTTCTGGGTCGTGTGCTTGATCTTCTGCTTGGTGAGAAACGTCTTTAAGGTCGGGGATATCGCCATCGCACACCTCCGTGGTTCATGACACCCAGCATCACTCCTCCAGTCCCTTGCCCTCAATGCTGTCGCATCCAAGGCAGCCCTGCGACGTGTTCTGCGACAGCAGACGTGGGCTCATGGTAGCGAAAACCCCACGCCTTGACAAGCCTTTGTCCTCGTCCTCCTGAATGACCGCGAATTCGCCAACTCTCTGTCCCTGTGTCCATTAAGCGTGCTTTTGTTTTGACGAGTGATGCGACGGCCAGGTAGACTAATTGATTAGTGTAGGTTGTTCTGAAGTCGAAAACCACGTGTTGGTGAGCCTGTTGAGCCAGTTAAGCCGGTTTGCCGGTTCGAAACTCCGGCGGAACTCGCGAACGCCTGCCTGCGCCGCGTGTCGTGTGGTCAGCGTGTTTGGCGCGGCAGGCAGGGGCCAACGGGCTAACTGGCCAACCGGCAAAACAGGTTAACCGACCAACCAAGTCTGGCTGTTCGACGGAGCATACAGATGTCACTTCTCCGCACGTTGCTGTGGCTGATCTTAGTGGCGGCGGTCCTGACGGCTGCGGTCGTCTTCACGCGTGAGACGCAGCTCACCGACCGCCTCCTGACCGTCTTTTTGACGTTTAATCCGCGATTCCCATCCCGTATGTCCTTTGAGCAGTTCCTCACCATCGTGGTCGTCGCCTGTGGGATTGTGCTGGTCCTGGTGATCACCGGGTCGTTGGTGGCTCTGCTGGTGATGCGTCGGACGGTGATAATCGCCAGGACCCGACAATCAGCCCAAGAGGTGGCGGTGCAGCATGCCATTGAACGCCTCAAGGCCCAGGTGCAGCAGGAATACGACCGCTTGATCGGGCTCAGCACCACGCTGACGCAACGCCTGGATAAGCACGCGATCCTCCAGAATATTTTGCAAGCCGCCAGCCAGGTCACCAGCCTTCCCTACGCCGATAGTGCCGTGGGGCTGTGGGTCATTGATTTTGAAACGGAGCGCATGCGCTTTGAGATGGGAATCCGGTGTGATGAAACCTACTTCGTCCGGACCCAGTTTGAGGTCAACGAGCCGCCGTTCACCAGACTCTTGGCGGCGCGGCGCCCATTGCGCTTCGCCACATGGCAGGAGGCCTTTCCCTTCGTCGCGGCCGAGAAAGCGGTTCACTTCCGTGAGGCCAATGCCCTCATTTTGGTGCCCTTGCTCATTGAGCGGACGGTGTTGGGATGTCTGGTCGCCTTCTGCCATCCCGATGTGCTCAAGGGCTACCAAGAACAGGAACCGTTCTTCAACGCCGCCTGGGGACAGTTGGCCCTGGCGTTGGCCATTGCCATCCAGGGAGAGCTGGCGAT
>Ga0114945_10001965_pt1 | contig 12372 bp, 10 predicted proteins | sample OV2TP3_FD_87194 | JGI IMG/M metagenome (GOLD analysis project Ga0114945, IMG submission 87194) | Hot spring microbial communities from Beatty, Nevada to study Microbial Dark Matter (Phase II) - OV2 TP3 | ecosystem: Environmental > Aquatic > Thermal springs > Hot (42-90C) | place: USA: Beatty... | reverse complement strand
CTGATTGTGGTGATCGGCGTGATGACCGGGTTTGATCAGGAGCTCCGCGATAAAATCATCGGGACCAACGCCCATATCCTCATTGAAAAGGAAACCGGCATCCACGATTATGAGGCCTTGCAGAATGAGATCCAGAGACTCCCTGGGATCCAAAGCGCAACCCCCTATATTCACGGCAATGTCTTTTTAGAGGCGGATGGCCGTGCCATGGGATTGATCTTGAGAGGCATTGATCCGGCCCGGGAGCCTTCGGTCACGAAAGTCAACGAATATCTGACCGAAGGCTCCCGGGTCGCTGATCTTTCCGAAGACGGCATCATCATCGGCAGTCAGCTGGCGAGCTTTTGGGGCTATCAGAAAGGAGATCCCATCACGTTGATTGCGCCCACCTCGGGGGTTGCCGGCCATGGGTGGCGTTATGAGTTTAAGGTGGCCGGGATTTTCAGCTCGGGGATGTATGATTATGACATGAATCTTGTATTGGTGGATTTAAACAGGGCCCAGGAGATGTTTTCCTTTTCTTCCAACACGGTCAGCGGGATCGCGCTCAAATTGCAAAATGTTTTCGACGCCCCCTTAGTGAAAGAAAAAATCTACAAGGCTATAGGTTTCGGATTTGTGGTGCGGACGTGGATTGAGTCCAACCGGAATTTTTTTGCCGCTTTACGGCTTGAAAAGTTTGCAATGTTTGTTATTCTAACATTGATTGTCTTGGTGGCCTGTTTTAATATTGTCAGCACCTTGATTGTGACGGTCACCAGCAAGATCAAGGATATCGGCATTCTGAAATCCATTGGCGTCCCGAAGAATTCCATCCGCCGGATCTTCACCTTAAACGGTCTTTACCTCGGGCTGGTGGGAACATTTTGGGGCCTGGCGGGAGGCGTGGCTTTAAGCTTTGCTCTGAAAAAATATCAGTTCATTAAACTCCCGCAGGAGATTTATTATATCGACCGTTTGCCGGTTATCTTGCAATTGAGCGATCTTCTCATTATTATAGGGGCGGCCCTCGGGATAAGCTTTCTGGCCACGATCTATCCGGCCGCCAAAGCTGCCGGTCTTCAACCGGTGGATGCGTTGAGGTATGAGTAGATCCAAATGTTGCCCATGTTTCCAACGTTGCCAAGGTTATTTTAAAGGAAGTTAAATAAGGTTACAAAAGGTTTCCGTAACCTTAAGCAACCTGATCCAACATCCTAAAAGTAACCTTAGTAACTTTGGTAACTTCGGAAACATTGGTAACCTGTAGAAATTCTATTTTTTTATGCTCCAGGCGGTGAATCTCCATAAGACGTATCAGCAGGCCGAAAGAAAGCTCCATGTCCTAAAAGGAATCAATTTGACGGTCCGGCTGGGTGACATCTTGTCCATTGTCGGGCCGTCGGGGGCGGGGAAAACGACGCTTTTGCATATCTTGGGCGCCTTGGAATCTCCTACGGATGGAAAAGTCATCTTGGAGGGTGAGGACGTTTACCGGTTGAGTGATACTCAGCGTTCTTGGGTGCGCAACAGAAAGATTGGATTTGTGTTCCAATTTTATCATCTGCTGGCCGAGTTTACTGCTTTGGAAAACGTTCTTCTGCCGGCCCTGGTCAAGGGGGATTCACGAAACTCTCATGATCTGGAAACCAAGGCGCTGGACCTTTTGGTTCGGGTGGGGTTAAGCAGAAGGGTGAGCCACAAACCCTATCAGCTTTCCGGCGGTGAACAGCAAAGGGTGGCCATTGCCCGGGCCTTGATCAATGATCCGAAGATCGTTTTCTGCGATGAGCCGACCGGGAACCTCGATTCCGAGACGGGCCAGGAGATCATCGAGCTTTTGATGAGCCTCAATGAGACCCAAAAACAGACCCTGATCATTGTCACCCATGATGAGGAGATCGCCCGCCGATCCCATAAAACGATCCCCATGCGGGACGGGAGGTTGGGCTAAAGACCTCTTCACCCTACGCAGGTGAGAAGGTTAATGGGAGGGAAAAACACTCTATGAAGATTTACTTGAATGGCCAGTTGGTCAATCGTGATCAGGCGAAGATCTCGGTCTTTGATCATGGGTTTTTGTACGGGGACGGCGCCTTTGAAGGGATTCGCTCTTATTCGGGATTGATTTTTAAACTGAGCGAACACTTAAACCGCCTCTTTGAAACGGCCCATACCCTTATGATTCAGATTTCGCTGAGCAAAAGCCAAATCCAAGAGGCCATTGTTGAGACCCTGAAGGCCAACCAGCTTAAAGATGCGTATATCCGTGTGATTGTCACGCGTGGAGAAGGCGATTTGGGATTGGATCCGAGAAAATGTCATGGCAAATCGTGGGTTGTCATTATAGCCGACAAAATCACCCTTTACCCCGAAAAACTTTATAAAGAGGGACTCGAGATCATCACGGTGCCAACGGCAAGAAACCTGCCGGATGCCTTGAATCCCCAGCTTAAGAGCCTAAATTATCTCAATAACATTCTGGCCAAGATCGAGGCCAACACGAGCGGCTTTAATGAGGCAATTATGCTCGATAGTCAGGGATATGTGGCAGAGTGCACCGGTGACAATATTTTTATCGTTAAGAAAGGGGTTTTGTCCACACCGTCCCAGAGCCGGTTGCAGGGCATCACGCGGGAGGCGGTCCTGGAGTTGGCCAGTCAGAACGATATTGAAAATTTAGAAAGGATGATCACCCGCCATGAGGTGTATAATGCGGATGAGTGCTTTTTGACCGGCACCGCGGCCGAGATCATTCCCGTGGTGAAAGTGGACGGCCGGACAATCGGCGAAGGCCGCCCGGGCAAGCTCACGTTAAAGTTGATGAAACTCTTTGGGGAGCTTACCCGTAAGGATGGCGTAAGATATTGAAAAGGAGATACAGACGCGGCATGCCGCGTCTGTACAAATAAGAAGCAAAGAAAGAGATGGAAAAGAGCGGAGGTAAAATTTATGGGATTAACGGTCTTAAGAATTGCTGTGGGTAATCCAGCCAAACCTGAAGTCACCGAGGATGTGGAATTTCTGGTGGATTCAGGAGCGATCTATTCTGTGGTTCCTACTAAGATTCTGAAGAAACTCGGAATCAAGCCCCTGTCCGAGGAGGAATTCAGGCTGGCCAATGGAGAAAGGATTTTACGAAAGAAAGGGATCGCCCTTTTTAAATATAGGAATAAGATTGGAGGAGCAGATGTTATTTTTGGCGAGAAGGATGACAGCACCCTCTTGGGGGCTTTCACGCTGGAATCTTTGGGCTTGATGCTGGATCCTTTAAAGCGTGAATTAAAGTCTTTGCCCATGATGATCGCGTCTTTGGATTCGAGAAAGACGGCGTGAGGTATTAGATATGCAATGCGACGTCTGTGGAAAGAGAAAAGCCACGGTTCATCTGACCGAGATTGTGGATGAACAGATGACGGAAATGCATCTTTGCGAAAGCTGTGCCCGGGAAAAGAGCATCCAGATGGAACAGCAGTTTGGCCTGGCGGACTTACTGGCCGGCTTGGCGGATTTCGGCCAGCAGGTCAAAGATATCGAAAAAGTCAAGATCAAGTGCCTCAACTGCGGCCTGGGATATGAGGATTTCCGAAAATTCGGAAGACTGGGCTGCGGTGAGTGCTATACGGTTTTCCGGGAGCATTTGGCTAATCTTTTAAAGAAGATTCATGGATCGAACCGGCATCTGGGGAAATTCCCGGCCCAATATCAAGCCTCTTTGCTTAAGACCGATACCCCCGACACCCTCGAGGGGCTTAGACAAAAACTGCAGCAGGCCATTCAGGCCGAGAATTTTGAGAAGGCCGCGGAGTTGCGCGACAAGATCCATGAGATGGAAAAGAGGAAGGCCCAGTGAAAAAGCTAGGCTTAACGCGGATTTTCGCAGATTGCACGCGGATGGTCGCAGATTTTCTCTTCGAAAGTATCCGCGTAAATCCGCGTTAGATTTGTCCTTCGACGTTGCTCCCCGGCCCGCCGTTGCCGGCGAAAGCCGGGGCGGGGAGGATCCCTCGCGAAGGATCCCGAGCGAAGTCGAGGGACGACCATCCGCGTTAAAAAGGTCTTTTCATTAACAGAGGCTCAAGAACATGAAGCTGGATGATTTGATTTCTCATACAGGCGAATGGCTTAAAGGAACCGGGCCTCACGCCAATATCGTGATGTCCTCGAGGATCCGGCTGGCGAGGAACCTCGCCAAAGTGCCCTTCCCCCATCGTTTGAGCAAAAAAGGATTGAGTGATACGTTAGATTCCCTGGAACCGGTCATCAACCAAATCAACATGTTTAAAGATTCTCTTTTTTTAAGGCTCAGTGGACTCGATGCTGTGGACCGGCAATTTCTGGTGGAAAGGCACCTGATGAGCCACGAACATGCCGCCAACCCCGACGGCAAAGGTCTCATTGTTTCTCAGGAAGAAATCCTTTCAGTCATGATCAACGAGGAAGATCATCTGCGGATCCAAGTTTTACAATCCGGCTTTGATCTCGACCAGGCCTGGAAGGTTATCAATATGATCGATGATACGTTGACAGTTAAGCTGGATTTTGCCTTTCGGGAAGACTGGGGATATTTAACAGCGTGCCCGACCAATACCGGAACAGCCATGCGCGGGTCTGTCATGCTGCATCTGCCGGCGCTGGTTATGACCAAGCAGATCAATAAAGTTTTGGCCGCCATTGCCAAGTTGAGCTTTGCCTCCCGCGGCTTTTATGGAGAAGGAACCCAGGCCACCGGCAATATCTTTCAGATCTCCAATCAGGTGTCCCTCGGGCACAGCGAAGAAGACATCCTGCAAAACATCAACGGCCTGATTCGTCAGGTCGTTGAGCAGGAAGAGCAGGCCCGGCAGGCCTTGCTTTTGCAAAACCGCTCGATGCTGGAAGACAAGATCTACCGTTCTCTGGGGATTTTGAAAAATGCCCATATCATTTCTAGCCAGGAGACGATCGAATTATTGTCCATGGTGCGGCTCGGGGTGGATATGGGGATGGTTAAAGACGTGGCTCGTTCGGCCTTGAATGAACTCTTTATCATGATTCAACCGGCCCACTTGCAAAAGATCGAGGGCAAGAAATTGGCCGCGACCGAGAGGGATGCCAGGCGGGCCAGTTTGATCAGGCAGAAATTGGAAACCAAATCAGGAGGGTGATAGAAATGTTTAATCGCTTTACAGAGAGGGCCAGGAAGGTGATTGTCTTTGCCAAAGAAGAGGCCCGGCGTTTTAATCACGATTATATTGGCACCGAGCACCTCCTTCTCGGGTTGATCCGGGAAGGGGAGGGGGTGGCTGCTGCTGTTTTACAGAAATTAGGGATGGACCTAGAGACCATACGGATTGAAGTGGAAAAGCTGGTACAGCCCGGTCCGCAGACGCAGGTTTTGGGCGATATCCCTTTTACGCCCCGCTCCAAAAAGGCCCTGGAGCTTTCCGCCGAGGAAGCCCGGGCCCTGGGCCACAATTATATTGGCACCGAGCATATCCTTTTGGGATTGGTCAAAGAAGGCGAGGGCATGGCGTACCGTGTCCTTCTCAATCTAGGGTTGGATTTGAACAAAGTGAGAAATGAGGTCATGGAGCTTTTGGGATCGGGGATTCCGGGATTTGGCAGCCAGGAGCCGGTTAAAACCGGCAAGACCCCCGCCATCGACGCCTACGGGCGAAATCTCAACAGACTTGCCAGAGACGGGAGGCTCGATCCCGTCATCGGACGGCAAAACGAAATCGAACGCATCGTCCAGATCTTAAGCCGCCGGACAAAAAACAATCCAGTTCTGTTGGGAGAGGCCGGCGTGGGGAAAACCGCCATTGTCGAGGGCTTAGCCCAGCTCATTGTCACCGGGGATGTCCCGGAAATTTTGCGGGAGAAGAACATTGTGGTCCTTGATTTAGCTTTGATGATCGCCGGCACAAAGTACCGCGGCCAGTTTGAAGAGAGGATCAAGGCGGTCATGGATGAGCTCAGGCGCTCGGGGAAAATCATCCTCTTTATTGATGAGCTTCATACGCTGGTGGGCGCCGGGGCGGCCGAAGGCGCCATTGATGCGGCCAATATCCTGAAGCCCGCCTTGGCCCGCGGGGAAATCCAGTGCATCGGGGCAACCACCCTGGATGAGTATCGCAAATATATCGAAAAAGATGCCGCCCTGGAAAGACGCTTCCAAACCATTATTGTGGATCCGCCCTCGGTCGAGGAAACGATCCAGATCTTAAAGGGCCTGCGCGACAAATACGAGGCCCATCACCGGGTCAAGTTCTCGGATGAGGCGCTGGAGGCCTCGGCGAAGCTTTCCGACCGTTACATCTCCGGGCGCTTTCAGCCCGACAAGGCCGTGGATATCCTGGATGAGGCGGGCTCCCGGGCGCGTCTTCAGGCCATGGTCATCCCCGATGAGATTAAAGACCTGGAGTCGAAGATCGAACAGCTTAAAAAAGAGAAAGAGGCCTTCATCAAAAGCCAGGATTTTGAAAAGGCGGCCAAGATGCGCGATCAGGAACGGGAAACCCGGGAGGAACTCGAGCACAGGCGCGTGGAATGGAACAAGAAACGGGATAACATCATCCCGACCTTGGGCGAGGATGACATTGCCCGGGTCATCTCCCAGTGGACCAAGATTCCACTTGTGCGCCTGGAGCAGAAAGAAAGTGAACGGCTCTTGAAAATTGAGGATCAGTTGCAAGATGTCGTGGTCGGTCAGGAGGAGGCCATCAACGCCATCGCCCGTTCGGTGAGGCGTTCGCGGGCCGGCATCAAAGATCCCCGCCGGCCGATCGGGTCGTTCATCTTTTTGGGGCCCACCGGTGTGGGGAAAACCCTTTTGGCCCGCGCCTTGTCGGAGTTCATGTTCGGGGATGAGAACGCCTTGATCCAGCTCGACATGTCCGAGTATATGGATAAATTCAACGTCTCCCGTTTGATCGGAGCGCCACCGGGCTACGTCGGCTACGAGGAAGGCGGACAGCTGACCGAACGGGTCCGGCGCCGGCCGTATTCCGTGGTTTTGCTCGATGAGATCGAAAAGGCCCACCCGGATATCTTCAACATCCTTCTTCAAGTCTTGGAGGACGGCCGTTTGACGGACAGTCTAGGCCGGAAGGTGGACTTTCGAAATACGATCATCCTGATGACCTCTAACGTGGGGGCCGATATGCTGCGCAAGAGAGGATCCCTAGGGTTTATGACCCAGACCGAAGAGATGACCTACACGGATATGAAAGATCGGCTCTTGGAGGAGGTTAAAAAGACTTTTAAGCCGGAGTTTTTAAACCGCATCGACGATATCATTGTGTTTAAATCGCTCACGAAAGGGAGTCTGTACAAAATTGTGGATCTGGAGATGAAGGAGGTGGCCAATCGCCTGAAAGACCGGGGGATTCAAATCAGCGTCTCGAAAGAGGCCATGGAGTTTTTTATCGAGAAGGGCTTTGACCCGGTTTTTGGGGCGCGGCCTTTAAAGCGGACGATCCAGCGCTTCTTAGAGGATCCGTTGGCCGAGGAGATCATCTCGGGACGATTCAAAGATGGCGTTCTTGTTAAGGTGGAACGAAAAGGTGAATCCTTGACCTTTCAATAATGATGATATTCCGTCATCCCAAAATTTCCTTCCTGGGCGGCACATTTCTTTTTTCTCTCTTTTTTGAATTGCTTGTGACACCGTCTCTTCTTGCCCGGGAGAGCTTGTCCTTTCAGGGGCACATGGATTTCACCGGAAAGAAGCTCCACCTGACTGTGGGCGATGGAAATGCCAGCAGGGTGGTTTTAAACCTTTCTGAATTGTCTGAGCATCATTTTCAGATCCTCTTGGATTTGGAGCATATAAAGGCCTCTGTTTTTGATATCTCCAGCCAGTTGGAAGGAGACCTGACGCTGGCGGAAGCCTCCGACAACCAGAAACCCGCCTTAAGAGGCGAGTTAAAGAGCCGGTATTCTCTGGTCAACCATAAACCCGTTGAAGAGCTCCAGGGAACATTCGAGATCAAAGATCACATTTTATATCTCTCCAGTTTGTCTGTTGGCCCTCTTGATCTCAAAGGTCTTTTCAAGTTAAACCCCCCCTATGACGTTAATTTGGCGATCCAATTCCGGGATTTTCCTTTGAACGATTTTCTTGTCCTCTGGATCGATGATCCCGATTTCGAGGCGCAGGGCACGGTGTCGGGGGATGTCCAGATTTCCGGAGTCCCTCAGCGATTGGCGTTGAAGGGAAATCTGGCAAGCTACGAAGGACAACTGGAAGATTTTCCCTATAACAGCATCGTTTTGCATTTGGCAGGCGAGTATCCGGTGGTGAAACTGATCAACTCCACCGTGACACAGCCGGATGGTTTGGGCTTTCAGATCGATGGATCTCTGGATTTGTCCACGACACAGAAACTTAAGAAGGATATCAAATCTCTCAGCAAGTCGGCGCTCATCACGGAAGGCGATTCTCACTGGGAATGGACGATCAAAAGCGACGAGAACCCCCAGAACGCCACCTCTGTCAAGTATTTCTTAAAAAAGAAGGATGAAGCTCTTCAGGGTTCTTCCAAAGATGATACGGATCTTTTGGGGGTGGAGCAGAGGATCAAGTTTTGATTAGGTTACCCATGTTGCCAAGGTTTCCGAGGTTTCTAAGGTTGCCTTTTCGAGGTTATGCAAGGTTACCTGAGGTTATACAGAACCTTTTTGTAACCTTAGATAACCTTTGTTTAAAGCAACCTTGGTAACTTTGGCAACATGGGCAACGTTAGCAACCTTAAGTATCTTTAAAACTATGGCCCATACGATTGCCCAGTCGGGAATTTGGGTGTCCCGGTCCATCGCGTATATCGGCGAGCTCTCGATCCTCTGGTGGCAGACGATGACGTGGGTCTTCACGCCGCCTTTTAAGGGTAAGCGTTTCTTAGGCCAGGCCAAAAGGATCGGACCGGGCAGTTTTTTTATTTCCTCTTTGGTCGCCTTCTTTGTGGGGATGATCATCGCGTTGCAGATGGCCTATCAGATGGTGAAGCTGTCGGCGGAAATTTATATCCCCAATGTCGTGGCGGTTTCCTTAACCCGGGAACTGGCGCCGGTCTTGACCGCGCTCATCGTGGCCGGACGGATCGGAGCCGGCATCACGGCGGAGATTGGCTCTATGACGGTCACCGAGCAGGTGGATGCCCTAAGGGCCTTTGCCGTGAATCCAGTGAAGTACCTTGTTGTCCCCCGTTTTCTGGCCTTGATCGCGATGCTGCCCGTGCTGACAATTTTTGCTGACTTGATTGGGATTGTCGGCGGCTACATGATCTGTGTTTTAAAATTATCGGTGAGTCCCTCGATGTATATTAACATGGTCATTCAATCGCTCAGCATTAAAGATATTGTGACAGGCCTCATCAAAACGGTCTTCTTTGGGATGATCATCGCCATCGTGGGGTGCCATCAGGGATTGGGTGTCAAGGGTGGGGCAGAGGGCGTGGGGAGGGCCACGACGGTTTCGGTGGTGATTTCCTTTATTATGATCATCATTACGGATTGCATGTTCACGACGATGTTTTATTTTATTTTTAATGCCTAAAACGTCATGAGCGACTTCTTATCTTAAAAAAATCGCGCACAGCGTTAACTTTTAGCCTAGCGATGATTGAAATCAAGAACCTTTACAAGAGCTTCGAGGGCAATCCCGTAATCAACAATCTCGATCTGACCATTCAGACGGCGGAGACGAAAGTCATCATTGGGCGCTCGGGGGTAGGCAAAAGCGTGCTCCTTAAAACCATCATCGGGCTGATGAGGCCCGATGGCGGATCGATCAGGATCAATGGCATCGAGGTGACAACCTTGTCCGAGAAGGAGTATAATAAAATCCGCATGGAGATTGGCATGGTCTTTCAAGGCGGGGCGCTTTTCGATTCGATGACCGTGGGGGAGAATGTGGCCTTTGTCCTCCAGGAATTTATGGATCTGGACAAAAAGACGATCCAGGATAAGGTGGCGGACGCCCTGGCCTTGGTCGGATTAAAAGGGATTGAGGACATGCCTCCCTCGGCTTTAAGCGGGGGCATGAAAAAGCGGGTGAGCCTGGCCCGGGTCTTGTGCATGGAGCCGCAGATTATTCTCTACGATGAGCCTACCTCGGAGGTCGACCCGATCACCGCCGATGCCTTGAACAATCTGATCATGGAACTACGGGATAAGCTGAAGGTCACATCCATCGTGGTGACTCATGATATGAATATGGCTTATAAGGTGGCGGACTCGATTGCCATGTTTTATCACGGACACGTCATCGCCGATGGGACCGCCGAGGAGATCAGGGGTTGCCGGCATCCGGTCGTTAAACAGTTTATTCACGGCGAGGCGCACGGGCCCATTACCGAAGATGAGAATCTGATCTTCGGGCACGTGAAGTAGGATGGCTTATAGCGTATGGCATAGGGCTTAGGGCAAAGAGCAGAGGGTAAAAATTTTTTGCTCTACGCCATAAGCAATAAGCCATACGAGGGAGGGAACCAATATGCCAAGGGAGTCCAATCTGGAACTGAAGGTGGGATTGTTCGTCGTGACAGCCCTGCTTCTCTTGACGGCTTTTATTTTTTCGATCAGTGATTTCTCGGCCTTCGAAAAAGGCCAGAAGATGGAAGTCATCTTCGGTTTTGCCAACGGCATCAAGAAATCCGCGCCGGTCCGCTTCGCCGGTGTGGATTGCGGGTTGGTCAAGAATCTCGCCGTATTTTTTGACGAGCAAGAGAGAAAACCGAAGGTCAAGATTGATATCTGGCTTAAACACGGCACCAGGATTCCGGTCGATTCCCAGGTGACGATTAATCAGCTGGGGCTGCTGGGGGAAAAGTATCTGGAGATCGTTCCGGGGGCGGCGCTGGATTATTTTAAAGACGGGGATCGCGTGGTTGGGAAAGATCCTATTGCCATGGAAAAGATCTCGGAGATGGTGACACAGTTGGCAGTCAAGGTTGACAAAAGCGTTGATGGCTTCAACGCAATCGTGAATAATGAAAAAAATCAGAGATCTTTTGAGAATATCCTGGATGGATTAAGCGTGACGGTCACCCAGGTGCGAGAGGGAAAAGGGACCGTCGGAAAGCTTTTTTATGATCCCAGCATTTACGATGATCTCCAAGAATTCACTAGCGATTTAAAGGCCAACCCCTGGAAGCTCTTGTATCGTCCCAAACGTCAGAAACAATGAAGGCGTACCCAAAACCACAATGACCAAACCACAAATCACAAACAAATCACAATACCAAACAACCAAACATCAAAAACATCAATCCATTTCGGTATTGGGATTTGGATATTGTTTGGAATTTGGGATTTGTTCATTGTAATTTTTCCATCGTATTTAATGAAAACTAGAACTATGTATGTCTGTCAAAATTGCGGAGTAACCTCCCCCCGCTGGCTGGGGAAGTGCCCGAGCTGTGAGGGCTGGAATTCGTACGTGGAAGAAGATGTCGCCGGGGTGCGGGAAACTCCCCTGGATCTTCCCTATCAATACAAAGAGGAGCCGGTTCTTCTGAAGGATGTCTCTTCCGATGAAGAGCACCGCTTAAAAACCGCCGTGAAAGAATTTGACCGGGTGATGGGGGGAGGCATTGTGCCGGCCTCCGTGACTCTGATCGGCGGGGATCCGGGCATAGGCAAGTCCACGTTGTCGCTACAGATCGCTTTTGGTTTGGCCCAAAAAGGTTGCAGGGTCCTTTATGTGAGCGGTGAGGAATCCGTCAAGCAGCTTAAGATGCGTGCCGATCGCTTGACGGAAAAAAACCCCGAATCTTTTTATATTGTGAACCAAGTGAATCTCGAAGCGATCATCGAATACATAAAGAAGATGAAGCCGCAGCTGGTGATCCTGGATTCCATCCAGGTGGTTTATTTAAGTGACCTTCTCTCCAGCCCGGGCACGGTCGCGCAGGTTCGGGAATGCGCCTCGCTTCTGACGCATCTGGCCAAAACGCTTAGGACCGCGGTCTTCATCATCGGGCATGTGACCAAGGAAGGCACCCTGGCCGGTCCCCGGGTTTTAGAGCACATTGTGGATACGGTCTTGTATTTTGAGGGAGAACGCTATTCCACCTATCGGATCTTAAGAACGACAAAGAACCGCTTCGGCTCCACCAATGAGATCGGCGTCTTTGAGATGTCTTCCCGGGGATTGATGGAGGTGTCGAACCCTTCCGAGATTTTCTTGTCGGAGAGGCCCCGGAAATCTTCGGGGTCGGTGGTTTTGCCGATCATGGAAGGCACCAGGCCTTTTTTGGTGGAGATCCAGGGGTTGGTCAGCCGCTCGGCCTTCGGGGTGGTCCGCCAGAAAGCGCAGGGGTTTGACACCAACCGCCTGGCCCTCTTGGCGGCCGTCTTGGAAAAAAGAATCGGATTAAATCTGCAGGACAAAGATATTTTCTTAAATGT
>Ga0114945_10001964_pt1 | contig 12374 bp, 11 predicted proteins | sample OV2TP3_FD_87194 | JGI IMG/M metagenome (GOLD analysis project Ga0114945, IMG submission 87194) | Hot spring microbial communities from Beatty, Nevada to study Microbial Dark Matter (Phase II) - OV2 TP3 | ecosystem: Environmental > Aquatic > Thermal springs > Hot (42-90C) | place: USA: Beatty... | reverse complement strand
CGATCGCGCGCGCGGCCACCAGACTCTTTCGGGCCACCCGGCGCGTGTCGGCCTCGGACGGGGTCGGCCGCTTCTCGCCGTCGCCGAGGGCCGCTTCCACCGCCCGAATCGCCCGCACCAGCGTCCGGAGCTCCTCGGGCTCGAGCGAGGCGCGATGGTCCGGACCGGGCAGCCGTTTGTCGAGGGTGACGTGCTTTTCCAGGATCGCGGCGCCCCGCGCGACCGCTGCGATCGCGATCTCGATCCCGAGCGTATGGTCCGACAACCCCACGGGTCGCCCGAAGCGCTCCCGGAGCGTGTCCATGGCCCTCAGGTTCATCTCCGTCACGGGAGCCGGATACGCGCTCACGCAGTGGAGCAGGGCGAGCGGCGGATCGCCGCCGTCCCGGATCGCGGCGACCGCAGCGGCGACCTCGTCGAGCGTCGACATCCCCGTGGAGGCGATGACGGGCTTTCCCTTCGAGGCGACATGGCGAAGGAAGCCGTGGTTCGTGATCTCGCCGGAGGGAACCTTGAAGAGCCCGACACCGAGCGCGTCGAGCGCATCCACGCTCGCCTCGTCGAACGGCGAGGAGAAGAAGAGGATCCCCAGTTCGCCGCAGTATTTCAGCAAGTCCGCGTGCTCGGCCGGATCGAGCTCCAGACCGGCGAGCATCTCGCGCTGGCCCTCGGCCGCGCCAGTGGTCTCGAGCTGGTAGACCGCCTTGGGCGCTTCCTTGCTCACCAGCGCCGTGCTCCTGAAGGTCTGGAACTTGACGGCGTCGGCGCCCGCGGCGGCCGCGTGATCGATGAGCTGCCGCGCCAAGGCCGGATCGCCGTTGTGGTTGACGCCGACCTCGGCCACGATGAACACGGGCGCCCCCTCTCCGATGAGGCGGCCGCCGACGTGGATCGCGAGCCCGGCCTGGGTCATGCCGAGGGCTCCCGGGCGCGGTCGGCGCGAATCTCCTCGAAGATCCCGAGGAGGCGAGCCCCGAGCCCGCCGTTCACGGGGTCGATGTAGCGGGCGGCAAACCTCCCGCCCCGGGCCACCAGGTCGTCCCGCGCGGCCGGGTCGGCGATGAGCCGCCCAAGCACTGCGGCGAGCGTCTGCGGATCGCCAGCGTCCACGCGCTCCACGGCGCGCTCGCGGACGTAGGGGGGCATGTGCTTGCCTTCGAAGTCCTTGCTCTTGGTCTGGACCGCGACGACCGGACATTCCAGGGTCATCGCCTCGATGCCGGCCATCGACGTGATCATGATCGCCGCGGTCGCGGCCCGAAAGAGTCGGTGAATGTCGTAGGATTGCGTCACCAGGGCGTCCGGCCAGCCCCAGGCACGGAGTTGCTCCCGCAGCAGCGCGAGGTCCTCGTTCGGGTGAGCCTTCACGACGACGTGCGAACGATCGAGGCGGTGGAGCGCCTGGATGACCGTCCGATAGAACCCCTCCTTTTCGACGCTCGAGAAGAGCACCGAGGCGTACTTGGAGACGATGACGAGCAGGGGACGGTCGGCGGAGAGCCCGAAGTCCCGGAGGACCTCGGTCCGCATCTGGTCGCGCGGGACCCGACGGACGGCGTGGGAACGGGGGTCGCCCATCACCGCGAGCCGCCGGGCGTCGACGCCCTGGTGGACGAGCGCGCCGCGCAGGTGATCCCCGATCAAGAGCACCCTGTCCGTTACGTCGAATACGTTCATCTGATCGCGGCCCAGGACCGACCCGCCCCAGAAGAGCGCCGTCGGGATCCCCCGGGCCCGGGCGGCGAAGGCCATTGCCCTCTCGGGAGGGCGCCGGTCGCTCACGATCACCACGGCATCCGGACGCAGGACGTCGAGGGCGCGGGAGGCCGCCTCGAGATACAGCCGTGCGGTCGGGAGGCCCCAGCGCACCGCGCTGCGCGCGAACGGCGCGACGATCGGGCCGAGCCGCGCGCCCCCGTGTCGAGCCCCGGCGTCCCAATTCGGATCCTGGTCGAGACGGCGGAGGAGTCGCCGGCCGAGCGGCTGGAGCTCACGGGCGATACGGCGGGCATCCGCGGCAGGCAGATGATCCATGAAATAGGCGCACGGCACCCCTTCCGAGGCGAGCCGAGCGAGCCCCGCGTCCATGGCTCTCCCCTCGATCGTCGACGCCAGCACGGCCGTCCCGACCCCCTGGCGGTGAAGGCTCAGCGCGAGGGGCGCCACGATATCGAAATGCCGCGGCTGGCACACCGCGAATGCGACACGACAGGGCCCGGCCGTGGGAACCGGGCGTCGAGGTTGGATCAGCAGGGCTCGGAGCCTCCGCCGCTCGGCGCGGGGCTCCAGCAACTGCCGGACCTTCGCCAAGGCGAACGACGGCGGGAATCGCCTCGCGACGGCCACGGCGATGCCGCGATCGTCTGCGACCGCTCGAGCGAGCCGTTCCGTCATCGAGGCACCGGTGACGAGGACCACGCGCTGCGGCTTGGTTTCGTCGATGAGCCGTTCGACCGCGCTCAGGTACTCGAGCACCTCCAGGCGGATGAGGATCCCCTTGGCGACCGGCATCAGATCGGGGAGCCAGACCCCACAGGCACGGAGCTCCGGCTCCCGATCGGGATCCGCCCACCAGTTCGCGACGATCCGGGCCGCCAGGTCGGCGAGCGGTCGCGCCTCCGCCTTGAACGACTCGTCGTCGTAGAAGCGGACCGCGGCATCACGCGGGAGCCGAGCCGGGTCGACAAACTCCCGTCCCGCCAGCGCCGTCACCTCGGCGCTCGGCTCGAGCCGCGCGACGGCCCCCGCCAGCACCGCGCGGTAGCGCTGGACGTACGCCCGGTGCATCGCGCGGACCCAGCGCGCGCGAAACTCGCCGATCGTGCGCGATGACTCGGCGACGACGAGGATGCGGTTCATCGCGCGGCGCCCCGCGGGCGGGCCGGGACGCCGATGACGGTGTCGCCGGGGGACACGTCGCGCACGACGACCGCGCCGGCGGCCACCACCGCGCCCTTCCCGATCGTGATACCCGGGACGACGACCGCTCCCGCGCCCAGGAAGGCCTCGGGCTCCACGGTCACCTGCCCGGACAGGATGACGCCAGGAGAGAGGTAGGCATGGTCTTCGATCCGGCAGCCGTGCTCGACGATCACGCCGCTGTAGCAGACGACGTTCGCGCCAACCTCCACGCCCGCCCCGAGGACAGCGCCCGCGAAGACCGCGGAACCGTCGGCAATGCGGCAGGACCGAGATAGCACGGCACGGGGGTGGACCAGCGCGGGGAGGGCGATGCCGAGCTCACGAATGAGCTCGTACAGCTCGACGCGGCGGGCGAGGTTTGTGTTGCCGACGCCGACGATCGCGGCGTCGATCTTCCCTGCGCGTGCCAGGGCCGTGATGTCGCCGTCGCCGCCGATCACGTCGTCGCCGCGCGGCCCTCCCTCGCGATCGACAAAGCCGACGACGTCCCACCCCGTCTCTCGGGCCAGATCGGCGAGGGCGCGGCCGTGCCCCCCCGAACCCAGAACCAGGAGGCGCGTGCCGGTCACCGGCGTTCCTGTGATATGGGGGCCCGCCCCTCGCGGAGGATCACCTCCGCCAGCAGGAAATCCCACTCCGTGTCGATGTTCACGGACGCCTCGAACGGCGTGATGATCCCGCGATTGTCCGGGCCCAGGATCCTGCCCTGGTCGATCAGGGTCGTGTAGCGCGTCACATAGACCATCGACGATGGCTGAAAGACGGGCGGCGCATCCTGGCGGCGGACGTACGTGTAGCCCTCGGGGAAGAGCGGGACCGTGCGATCACCGTCGAGCGTCTTCATGAAGAACGGGTGGTAGCACGCTTCGATCACCGTCTGGGCAGAGTCGGCGCCGGTGTCGAGCGCCTTCTGGACGGTTCGATCGATATCGGCCCCGGTGCGGAAGGGCGAGGTCGGCTGCAGGGTCACGATGAGCTCGGGACGGATTCCGGCGCTCGTCTGCAGCCACTCCACGGCGTGACGGAGCACCGGCACCATTCCGGCTTCGTCGGACGCGAGGTCAGCGGGCCTCACGAAGGGGACCTCCGCGCCGTGGCGGCGGGCCTCCTCAACGATCTCCGGGTCCTCGGTCGACACGATGAAGCGGTCCAGGCGGGCCGACTCGCGCGCCGAGGCGATCGCGTGCCCCATCAGGGAGAGTCCACCGAGCTTCTTGAGATTCTTCCGCGGCAGCCCTTTGGAGCCCCCTCGGGCCGGGATGACGCCGAACACGAAGGGCCTCCCCGCCACGATCTCAGACCTCCACCCAGCGCCGCTCGACCGATGCGCGCCGGGCGGCCTCGATCACCCGCATCGTTCGGAGTCCGTCCCAGCCGTCGCAGCGCGGCGCGGCCTCGCCGCGGACGCAGGCGACGAAGTGGCGGGCTTCCTCGACGTACATGTCGTTGAGCTGGCACGAGAAGGGATAGATCTCCCACCGGCCGGGCGTCGGGTCGAACACGCGGATCTCGTTCTCGAACCGCCGCCACTGGATGACCCCGGCCTCCCCCATCAGCTCGAAGTGGCTGTGCATGTTCCAGGCGAAGAGGTTCATGTGGATGTTGCCCACGGCGCCGCCGGCGAAGCGCACCGTGAGATCGGCGATGTCGTCGGTCGAGATCTCGAGACTCGACACCCGGTCGACGACCGCGCTCACGTCGGTCATCTCGCCGAGCAGCCAGCGCATGTAGTCGATGGCATGGCTCTCGTCGAGGAGACAACCGCCCCCCTGCTTCGCGTCGGCCATGTAGAACTGGCGGTAATCCCTGCCGGGGTAGCGATGCGCGCCCAGGTGATAGGCGTACTCCGTGCGCGCGGCCCGGATCTCACCGATGCGCCGCTCGCCGAGCATCTGCTCGACCAGGAGCATGGGCGGCCAGTAGCGCCAGTTGTACCCGGTGAGAACCCTCAGGCCGCTGGCGTCGCACGTCCGCAGCAGGGCGTCGAGCCCGTCGACGGACTGCGCCAGGGGCTTCTCGATCATGAGGTGGGCGCCGCGGTGTGCCGCCAGCTCCCCGATGGCGAGGTGCGAGTCGGGAGGCGTGCACACGACGACGCCGTCGGCGCCGTCCAGGGCGGCCTCCAGCGTCGTGGCGACCGCGGCGAACGGGAATTGTGCCCGCGCCGCCTCCCGCTGGGCGGCGTCGATATCGTAGGCGGCGAGCGTCTCCACGCCGACGGCACGGAAGTTTCCCAGGTGCCGGCGACCGATCGATCCGAGTCCGATGATGGCGAGCTTCACGCGATTCCTTTCACCGGTTGAGGGTCTGCGGCGTGGAGACGGTTCCACTCCGTCTCGTACTTCGCAAGCCGGCGGAGATCCCGGAGGACCATGAGCTCCCGCAAGCCATAAAGCTCGACGGCGTTGAACTTGGTCGAAATCACGGCGGTCACGCGGGTGGCGTCACCGAGATCGAGGAGGAACGCCTCGAGGTCCCCGTCATATTGCTCCAGGATCCGGCGCTTGTACTTCTGGTACCACTCGGTACCCGGGTACGGCGTGGCGAAGAAGGGCTTCACCTGCAGCCCCAGCCGGTTCCAGGCGAGCACGTTGTCGCGGATGCTGTCGAAGTCCTCGTCGGGGAACCCCATCATCTGGTTCGGGATCGGCCGGATCCCCGCCTCGAGCGTCCAGCGGAGCGACCGCTCGTTGGTCTCCGGGGTCGCGCCCTTGCCGATCGTCTTCATGACCCGCGGCGAGAAGGTCTCGTAGCCGTACACGAGGTGCGAGCAACCCGCCTGCTTGATCGTCTTGAGGACCTCGGGCGTCACGAGGGTGGCGTGGCTGGTGCCGCCCCAGTGGACGCCGCTGCAGCGCTCGGGGTCGTGGGGAAGGCCGTCCCGGATGCACTGCGGCTGAAGCCCCGCCTCGATCCAGAGCCTCGCGATCTCGGTCAGCCAGGTCTTCCCCGACGACTGATGCATCGTCATGAGGTTTTCGTCGAGGAACCCGATGAAGTCGACGCCGAACCGTTGCCGCGCGTACGTGACCAGATCGACCACGTACCGGGGGCTGTGATACCGGATAGTTCGCTTGTAGGTGAAGGTCACGTCGCGCTCGCCGTCCGTCTCCACCAGCTCCATGTCGCCGGCGATGCCCAGGTGGAAGCAGAACCGGCAGATCAGCGAGCAGCCATAGCTCGCGTTGATGTCGAGGCGCCGGCGCGTCAGCATGCCCTCCTCGGAGAAGAGGGCCATGCTGTTCTTGAAGTAGATGTCGAGCGGAAACAGCTCCCAGGCGGGATGGGGCAGCGTGTCGAGGTCGCGCAGGAGGGGCTGCTCGGGGTTGAGCCGCGAGAGCCCAGACGCGTCTCTCCAGACCAGGCCGGGCACGGCGGCCCAGTCGCGGTTGCCGGCGTCGATGCGCCGCAGGACCTCCGGGAACGACGCGAACGCTTCCCCGACGACGCCGACATCGATCTGCGGCAAGAGCCGCATGATGTCGTGAGGCATGCTGGTCAGGAAGCCGCCACCGGCGACGACGAGCGCCCGGGGCGCGACCTCCTTGGCCATGCCCACGATGTGCTTGATCGATCGGTACGCGGTGGTGATGCCGCCGATCGCCACCACGTCCCACGTGTCGGCCTTGAGGACCTGGGCGACGACCGCGTCCGGCGCCCGCCAGGCGTTGGCGTCGAAGACCTGGACGAGGTGTCCCTCGCGCATCGCGATGCTGGCCAGCAACGCTTCGCCGTATGGGACGTGACGGGGGTCGTCCTCCTCCCGGATGACCGGATTGACGAACAGGATCTTAGCCACGCATGAACTCTTCGAGCGACGCGGTCTCGATCTCCGGTCCGAAGAGGATCCCGCCCTCGGTACAGTTCACCGTCTCGCAGTCCGCTTCCCGTGCCATCTCGAGGAAGACCTGACGGAACCAGTAATATGCCGGGTCGCAAAACCACGTCTCCCCGGTGTCCGGGTTTTCCAGGTGGATGAACGCTTCGTCGAGCCGGTCCCCGAGAAGCTCGCGGAGCTCCCGATAGTACTGGGTCTGCGAGTACGGTTGCCCCGGCGGATAGGAGAGATCGAACCCCAGGAGTCCGACGCGGCGCTTGCCGAGCACGGCGTGAGCGAGGACCCAGGCGGCGGTACCCACGTTGCCCCCTCCGTTGAGGCACGGCAGGCCGTTCGCCTCGTGCAGCCTCCGGGAGACGCTGTCCGGTCGCTCGTAGTCGTCGTAGAGCGGATTCCACCAGAACAGCGTCATCCCCGCCTTCTCACAGCGATCCAGCACGGCGGGCGAGACCGACGTCGCCACCGCGGCGTTGATGCTTGGCCCATGGACATCCACGAGCGCGACGAGCGCCGCGTTCGCTCCCAGCTCGTCGCCGGCGTGAGCCGGATCCGCCTCCTGCCGCCGGAAATAATCGTCGGCGCGCGGCGCCACCAGCGTCGGGTCGCCGAACCACCGCACGATGCGATCGGGGTGGGGATCGACCGAGACGACGACGTGCGGGACGACGCCGCCACGGAGACACGCCCCGAGCGCGCCATCCGCCGCGACGATGGTGCCGTCGAAGCCGCTCACCCGCAGGCGCTCGATGCTCCTCCGCCGGTGGAGGCTCGGGCCGGCCCCGACGACGATCGCGCTCTGGCCCGTCCCGAGCGGGGTCTCCGCGAGGTCGAGGACCGAACGCCCGATCCGCGCGCGGTTGAGCTCGGCGTTGGCCAGACCGATTCCGGCGACGCGCTCAAAGGTCGCGCCGGCCAGCTGGCTCGCGATCCGCCGCCCCAGTTCCATCGAAGGCGTCCGTCACCGCCTCACGCCTTGGTGGAGGCGGCGTCTCCTTTCCACAGAAACCCCTTCTTGCTGACGAAGCAGATACTGCCGCCCAGCCGCGCCAGCGCCTTCTTCTCGAAGTCGGATGTGGCGGAGGACTCCTCCCCGTCGGGCGTCGTGTCGATGGTGACGTCGAGCTTGTAGTTCCCCTTGAGATATTCGCTCATCGCCAGCTCCTCCTGAATTCCATCTCGGCAACCGGACGGTGCACGATCCGTCACGCCCGAGAGCCGTTTCGACGACGCGGATCGACGCGCCGCAGCGTCAGGAATTTCTCCGCGGGGAGACCGAGAGCGATCAGCTCGTGAAGATATGGCTCGGGAAACTCGAAAGTCGCGAGCACGATCCGATCGCAGTCCTCGGTGAGCAGGTCAGCGACGCCGCGGACGGGAAATCCGAGGAACTGCCCGCCGGGCGTCCGAGCGAAGACCCCAATCGGCTCGAGCCCGGCCTCCTTCAGCGTGAGATACGCGAGCTCCGCGGCTTCGTCCGTTCCGTAGAGCGCGATCCGTTTCGCGCCCGCCTCGGGGAGTCGGCTCAGGGACTCGCGAAGCGTCTCCCGCGTTCGCCGGTAGAGGTTGAGCGCATACGTCACGTGCTGATACGTCAGTCGTGTCTTTTCGGCGATTCCCCGAGCGGTCACGAGATACCGGAGCCGCTTGCGGGCTGACGGCTTCCGGGGAAAGTCGACGATTTTGATGAAGCCCTTCTTGGCCAGCCGCTTCAGGTAGAGATTCGTGAGCCCCAGCGCAATGCCGAGGTGCTGGGCGAGGGCGCGCTGGGTAATGGGCGTGCCCTGCCCGATCGCCCGGAGAATTTCCAGGTCCCGCTCACGCGACCGCTCCATTGGTTTCAAATGCGTTCAAGAGTTGAACACATCGAGGTCCGACGGGTCAAGGATTTTCGGCGCTGGCGCTCAGGCGCGGAGCGAGCGCAGGGCGTCGGCGCAGAACCGTATCTGATCGTCCGTCAATCCGATGCCGGACGGCAGATAGAGGCCCCGGCGCGCGAGGTCCTCGGAGACAGGCCAGTGTCCTCGCAAATCCGGGAGCCGTGGATCGTCACCCTTCATCGCGGGCTGGGCGCTGACGGGGTAGAAGAACGAGCGGCTGTCGACCCCCTTTTCCTTGAGCGCCGCCATCACGTCCTCTTTCGTCAGGCCGAAGGAATCCTCGATGAGGACGCCGAACATCCAGTACACCGAGCGGGCCCACGGGTGCTCCACCGGGAGCGTCACGTGGTGGAACCCGTCGAGATGCTCGCGGTACCGGCGCGCGATGTGCCGCTTGCGCTCCACCGCGATGTCGATCTTCTCCGTCTGGGCGAGGCCGATGGCCGCCTGGATGTTGGTCAGCCGGTAGTTCATCCCGCGCATCTCGTGGATGAAGCGGGGGATCTGGAACCCGTTGTCGCGGTACACGCGCGCGCGATTGGCGTACTCGTCGTTGCTCGTGAGCAGCATCCCGCCCTCGCCGGACGTGATGACCTTGTTCCCGTAGAAGCTGAACACCGCGATGTCCGAGAGGGCTCCGGTGAGCTTGCCCTTGTAGGCGGCTCCGTGCGACTGGCAACAGTCCTCGATCACGAACAGCCCGTGCTTTCGCGCGATGTCGGTGATGGGATCCATGTCGCAGGGATGGCCCCACATGTGCACGACCATGATCGCCCGGGTCCGCGCCGTCACGGCCGCCTCGATGCGGGCAGGATCGATACAGCCGGTTTCCGGATCCACGTCCACGAGCACCGGCCGCGCCCCCGCCATGATGACGACGTTGGCCGACACGATGATCGTGAAGTTCGGGATGATCACCTCGTCGCCAGGCCCGATCCCGAGCACCTCCAGCGCCATGTGGAGCCCCGTCGTGCCGTTGGAGCATGCCACACCGTGCTTCACGCCGACGTACTCGGAGAACGCCTCTTCGAACAGCGGGATGTAGCGGCCGAGCGACGAGATCCAGAGCGTGTCGAGACAGTCGTTCACGTACTTCTTCTCGTTGCCCAGCAGCACCGGCTCCGATACAGGGATCATCGTCCGCCCCCCTCCGTGGCTCGCCCACCGGCTCGATATCCTACACCCCCTGCGGTCGGCGCCTGTACCCGGCGTTCCCGGGTCCCCGCGCGCAGCCCGGCCGATCCCACGTGGTATTGTATGGCGATGCGTCGTGGAAGGTCCTTGCTCTTCCGGAGAGAGCAACTGACGCTCCTCGCCTGGCTTCTGCTGGCCTACCTCGTCTCGGCGCTGTTCCTGGCCTGGATGCTCGTGAATCACGACTACGAGGCCGAGTATCTGGCCCTCGGCAATCTCGTGGTGCGCGGAGAGCTGAGCCTCTACCAGGACGAGATGCGGGGGCAATGGGTTCCATTGCCGTTCTACGTCTACGGCCTCTTCCAGGCGGTCTTCGGGCCGAGCCTGCTCGCGGCCAGGCTGCTCTCGATCGCGCTCGGCGGCGTGGTCCTGGTCCTCGTCTTCGTCCTCGCCAACCGCTGGGGCGGAGCGCTCGCCGGAACCGTGGCGGGCGCGCTCTTCTGCACGCAAGGACTGGTCCTGGGGTACTTCTCCACGGTTCACTTCGCGGGCCTCGTCGCGCTGCTGCATCTCCTCGGCATCTACGTGCTGTTCTGCACCGACTGGCCCCGGCGCGACCTCCTCGCCATGGCGATCGTTTCGGTGCTCTTCCTCGTCAAACCGAACTACTGGCCGACGATCGCGCTGGTCTGGCTGTTCCTGGTCTGGCGCGCCGGCTCGGGCAGAGAGCGGATCGCGATCACCTCGGTCGCGCTGGCGATCCCGGTGGTGTTCTTCGCCTCGGATCCGGACCACGTGAAGCTCTTCGCGTATGTTCCGATTCTGCGGGACTGGGTCGAACCGCTCGGCTACCGCTCGTGGTACTCGCTGACCGAAGACGCCGCCCACGCCGCGGCCTCGGACTATGTCGACATTCCGTGGGAGACGTCGTTCTGGGGGCGGACCGTTCCCGTCCTGAAAACCATCCCCTTCATCCTCAAACGCTACGCGGTGTGGATGACCACGCTCGCGGGCCTCGCCGCCCTCCTGGTCTGGCGCGCGCGCGGAGCGTGGGGCGCGAGGGGTCTCTGGGGGCCGCCAGGCGTGCGCTTCACGTTCTGGATGTTCTGGTACGTCGTGGCGGCTCAGTTCGTGATGCTGGGCCCCTACAGCAAGCAGACCATCGGGTTCGTAGGCGCTGTCGCTCCGCTCCTCGCCGTGGCGATCGGGTGGCTGTTCGCCGTGGTCTGGGAGCGACAGGCGCTCCCGAGACCGGCACGCATCGGCCTCGCGGGAGGCCTCGTGCTCGCGCTCGTCGTCTCGCCCTGGGTGCATCGCACCCCCATTCTTCCGCGCACGGTCTCGTGGGCGGATGCGACCATTCCGGTGCTCCGAAGGGCGGCCGACCGCATGGCGGCGCTGATCCCGCCCGGGGAGAAGCGGGTCTTCTCCATCGCGGACCCGATGCCGGTGTATCTGGCCAACCGCCAGACCTATCTCCAGCAGTTCAGCCAGCACAAGTTCGTGTTCACGAGCCTCCGCGACCGGACCCGCTATGCCCGGGTCGGGATGTGGGGACCGAGCGAGCTCGAGGAGTGGCTCGGGAGCGACGCTCAGTACGCGATCCTCGAGCTCGACGTCGTCAGGTTTTATCGCTCCCGCGCGCCCTACCGGGAGATTCTGGCGGGAATGGACGCGCTGCTCGAGGAGAACTTCACGCTGGTCGAGACGGTGAAAGCCGTCTCCGGTGACGCCTTCCTCATTTACCGGCGACGCTCGCTCGACACCCGCGGAACGGCGGCGTTGAGGACCCCCGGTGACGACTGACACGTTGCCGGACGACCTCGACCCGCTCCTGCTCTGCTACTGTACCAATCTGACGATCGGAGAGTTGCGACGGGCATACCGGAGTGGCCGCTGGCCGCTTCCCGACAAGGAACGAACGGGCAAGCTCTGCACGGGATGCGTCGGCGACCTGCTCTACTGCCTCGACAAGTTCGGCGCGAAAGAGAGCGATGAATCTCTACGATGACGTGCGCCCCGACGTGGTTCGGCTGCTCAAGGAGCAGGACGCCAAGCTCGCGCCGCCGGACCCGATGGCACGAAGCGGCGACGGGCTGGGGCTGTCCGGAAGGCTCGCGAGTCTCGTCCGGCTCTACCTGACCGGCGTGCTGGTGAAGACGGGCGTCCACCGACGGTTCGTCTATGCCAATCTCCGGCTCGATTGGTTCCGGGAGTTCCAGGAGTACTGGATGCAGGAGCTGGGATACCGGCCGATCCACCCGCACGACTTCTACTTCCTCATGGGCGTGTATCGCCAACGGCTTCAGACGGTCCATTTTCCCAACCTGCAACACCCCGAGTTGGCGTCCGACGTCAAGCATCTGGAGTCCTGGCTCGACCATCGCGCCGTGTATTTCCTGTTTGCTCAAGCCTTCCGCGTGGCCCTCTCCCCCCTCCGCGTGCACCGGTTCATCCGATGGGTCCCGCGCGGCGGACGCGTCGCGGAGTACGGGTGTGGCGCGGCGCCCATCACGAGCGGCCTCGTGCGGTACTACCGCGCGCGCGACATCCAGATCGTCTGTGCGGACATTCCGCACCTGCTCTTCCACTACGCCCGCTGG
>Ga0114945_10001961_pt1 | contig 12387 bp, 13 predicted proteins | sample OV2TP3_FD_87194 | JGI IMG/M metagenome (GOLD analysis project Ga0114945, IMG submission 87194) | Hot spring microbial communities from Beatty, Nevada to study Microbial Dark Matter (Phase II) - OV2 TP3 | ecosystem: Environmental > Aquatic > Thermal springs > Hot (42-90C) | place: USA: Beatty... | reverse complement strand
GCTCACGTTGCGGTTTCCCGGCAAGGTGAAGGACGTGGTCGTGCTCGCCGGTGACGGCGCCACGGTGGACATCGGCCTGGACTACACGCTCCAGTCCTGGTTCCGTCAGGAGATGTTCACCACGATTTGTTTCGACAACGAGCTGTACGCCAACACGGGCGGTCAGGAGAGCGGCTTGATGCAGAAGGGATTTGTGGCAAAGATGGCGCCGGTCGGGAAAAAGTTCGACAAGGTCCGCTTGCCCGAGATCGCCAAAGAGTCTGGCTGTGTGTATGTCGTGAACTGCACGGTCAGCAAGCCCTCCCTCGTGGAGAAGGTTGTGAAGAATGCCGTGCTGCTCGCCCGCGAGATCGGGCCGACGTACCTCCAGCTGTACACGCCGTGTATCCTGGAGATCGGCAAGAACAGTATGGAAGGCTTGCAGGAGATGCGCGATTCCGAAAAGCCGGGCGAGCGGTTTGCTTACAAGGAGTTCATCTCTGATCAGGCAAAGGCCTTTCTGGTTGATCTGGCGGAGAAAGAGAAAGCCAAGAAGGCATCGGCCAAAGAAGCGCTGGCTCAGGCGTAACGCGACGCACGAAGACGGAGGAGACAGCCCATGATCAAGCGGCGTATCAATATCCGGATGTCCGGCCTGGGAGGGCAGGGCGTCGTGACCTCGGCCCATGTCATGGCCATGGCGGCCTCGAAAGACGGGAGGCAAGCGATCTCCAATCCCTTCTTCGGAGCCGAGAAGCGCATGGCTCCGGCCGAGGCGTATGTCCGGATCGGGATCGAGCGGATTTACGACCGGGGGGAGTTGGTGTATCCCGAGGTGATCGAAGTGTTCCATCCCCAGGTCATCAACCAGGGCAAGAGCTACACCATGCCGTTCTATTCGGGCATCAAGCGGGGCGGGCTGGTGATTATCAACTCCAATATGGAATTGTTGACCGACGAAGACAAACAGCGTCTGGCCGATCTGGAAGTGGCCGTGTATTACGTGAACGCCACCGAGATCGCGCTCGAGATTGCGAGTACCGAATTGTCCACGAACATGGGCATGATCGGGTCTGTCGCCGGAATTACCAAGTGCGTGTCAATGCAAGCGTTGGACTTGGCGCTCCAGGATAGGTTCGGCAAGAAGTACGTAGCGTCCGGCGGGACCGCCACGCTTGACCAGGCGATCACGAAGAAATTTGCCAAGAAGGAGTTGCTCCTGGCCAAGAACCTGGCGGTCGTGAAGAAGGCCTACGAGTTGGGCGCGGAGTGGGCCGAGAAGAATCAGGTCGAGTTGATGGTCGCGGCGGCATGAGAGCGGAGGAAAGGACGGCGAATGTATAACGTAGCAGTTGTCACTGATGAAAAGTGCGTGGCGAAAAAGGGCTGTCGCCTCTGCATCATGTATTGCCCTGAAGCGGACTGTATTCTGCTGGATACCACCAAGATGGTGGCCAAGGTGGTGACTGATATCTGCAAAGGGTGCGAGCTCTGCAAGGTGGTGTGCGATGCCGCCAAGCACCAGGCGATTGAGATGCTGGCCATGGGCGCGGACGGGAAACTTTTGCATAAAAAGGGAGAGGCGGCGGGGCTCGGGCAGGCCTACGCAGGGTAGACCGCTATTCCCCAGAGGGTTTTAGCGAAAAGCCCCATGGCGGCAGCGTCGTGGGGCTTTTTGTTGGAGCGACCGGGAGGGTCATGATATGAACGACGACATCAGGCGGTCGGTCCAGGAAGCGCAGGAAGCTTTGGCGCGTGTCAACCAGGCCTTCGAAGACTATTTAGGAGAGCTCAAAAAGAAGGGGAGCGATCCATCCGAAATTCTCCAGGTGGCCAAAAGCGCCGATGCCTTGAAGGACAGCGGGCATATTTACCTGTCCTGGGCCCGCCATTATGCGGGGATGGGAGGCGATGAGGCTTCGACGGAGGACATTGACGAGGACGAGGGCCGGATCGTTTGATTGCTATTCGCAGGCAGGCTATGCTATAAAACGGCGCCACATCGCGGGGCTTGCGAAATGGTCGCAAGCGATCAGCCATACAAAACCATGTCGTTTGTCAGCTACTCGGCCAAGGAAATCAACTGCAAGGTCGTTTACTATGGGCCAGGACTGAGCGGCAAGACCGCCCATCTCACGTACATTTTCAAGAAGTCGAACCCGAAGGGGAGGGGCAAGCTGATCTCGCTGGCCACCGAGACCGATCGGACCATCTTCTTCGACTTGTTGCCGGTCAACGTGGGCAAGCTCCGTGGGATGGAGGTCCGGGTGCATCTCTACACCGTCCCCGGCCAGGTCGTTTACGATGCGGTTCGGAAGCTGGTTCTTCGCGGCGTTGACGGGGTCGTGTTTGTGGCGGATTCGCAGCCGGAACGCATGGAAGTGAACATCGAAACCCTCGACAACCTGAGAACGAATCTTCAAGAGCACGGGTACGATTTGAATACGATCCCCTTCACCATCGCGTATAACAAACGCGATTTGCCGAACGCTATGCCGATCGAGGAGATGGACAAGGTCTTGAACACCCGCCCCGTTACGGCCTATCCGAGTTCGGCCGTCACAGGAGAGGGCGTCTTCGAGGTCTTCAAAGACATTGCCAAGCAGATGGTCATCGAATTGAAGAAGCGGGTCGCCTAATCCGCCACGCTTGTCCACCGGATTCCCCGGTAGCTCAGTTGGTAGAGCGATCGGCTGTTAACCGATTGGTCGCAGGTTCGAGTCCTGCCCGGGGAGCCAACCTCATCGCTTGGACCGACAAGGGCTCCAGGCGTTTAGCCCAGAACGACCAAGACCAGCACACCCAGGGCGATCCGGTAGTACGCGAACGGCCTGAAGGTGTGGGTTTTGATGAAAACCAGGAAGCCCGCGACGACGACCCAACCGGTGACGAAGGCCACGGCAAGGCCGATCGGGAAGAGGAACGGATCCTCCTGCAAGAGAAGATCGTAGGATTTGAAAATCTTGTAACCCGTGGCCGCCAACATGGTCGGCAGGGCCAACAGGAACGAGAACTCGGTCGCGGTCGGGCGGTCCATCCCCGCCAGAAGCCCCCCCATGATGGTCGCCCCGGAGCGCGAGACCCCCGGAAACAGCGAGAAGCACTGCGCGATCCCCACCCACCAGGCCTCCCGCAAGCCGACTCCGCCCAATCCTGTGATACGACGCACCTTCATGGTGTGTTCGATCATCAGAATGACCACCCCACCCAGGATGAGCGCGCACGCCACCGTGAGCGGCCCGAACAGATAGGTTTCAATCCATGTGTGGGCCGCCAGTCCGACGAAGGCGGCGGGCAGGAAGGCGAGCCCAAGCCCGGAGACCAAGCGTCTGCTGGCCGGGTCCGAGGGGAGCCGTGTGAGCACATCGCACAGGCGCCGTCGAAAGTACACGACGACCGACAGCATGGATCCGAGTTGGATGGCGATCTCAAAGCTGACGGCTTGTTTGCCCGTGAAACCCAGAACATGGCCCACCAGAATGAGATGGCCCGTTGAAGAGACGGGCACGAACTCGGTCAGTCCTTCCACAACGCCGAGGATGATGACAGTCCAGAAAGTCATGCGAGCCCCGGCATTCTAACCCCTTTTCATTGTTGACAAAATGAGTAATTTCGACTACATGTTACGCAGCTTGTAAGATGGCTACCTCGAAACTACATCGGCAAGAGGGGAGGTCGGCATGATGAACCCGATCAGGAGTGGTGTGGTCGTGCTGTTAATGGTAGCCCTCTCGGGATGCGTGGTCAGTAAGGGCACCCACCAGCAGACCCTGCAAGATCTTCAGGCCACCAAGATCAATCTTGATCAGACCCGTGTCCAGAATGAGGCGCTCAACAAGCAAGTTAAGGTGTTGAAAGAGTCGAACTCCAAGCTCCAAGGAGATCTGGAGAATGCCAACAGTGAGATCGCATCGCTGAACGTGGCGATGGGAAAAGAGCGGCAGGGGTCGGAGAGCAAGCTCAAGGAGTTGGATCGGCAGGTGAAGGATCTGACGAAAGCCAGGAAGGACCTAGCCCAGGAACTGGAAGTCCAGAAACAGCGAAACGAGAATCATCTCAAGACAATCCGCCGCCAGCAAAAGGAGTTGAGAGAGCGCGAGCAGGTTTCGCTCCTGCCACCGCCGACTCCGGTCAAGCCGGCCGCGCCTGCTGCCCCAGAACCGCCCAAGGCCGCGGCTCCCCCGCTACCGGGCGGCGGAGCCGTCCCGAGCACGGCACCGAAGGCCGCCGCGGGGTTGCCCCCACAGGCCGGCCTTGTGGACATCAACACGTCCTCGGCAGCCGACCTGACTTTGAATCTCGGATTGAGCAAGGAGGATGCCGACAAACTTCTCAAGAACCGTCCGTATAAGACCAAAGACGAACTTGTCTCTAAGGCCGGCATCGCCAAGGCCACGGCGGATAAGATCAAAGACAAGATCACCGTCGGCCCATAAGGGTTCCCTAAGCAGAGGCAGGCCATGTCGCCGGAGCAGGCGATGTGGCCTTTCTGTTTGGGTGGCCTGTTTGACACGGTGCCAGGCCCACCCCTAGAATAAACTACCAGTCCAGCTTGCGTGAGCGGCATTCTAGAAAACCCCTCCGTCGCGCGGTGATTGAAGGTAGGCTAGGATGGGGCGCCTTCAAGGGAGCCGGCCTCGAGAAAACGGGTGGGGATTGAGGAGGGGGATGATGGAACCGAAAGCGGTAGTGTTGGGGGCGACGGTCGCGTGGCTTATCGGTATGGGAAGTTGTACCGCAGCGGTCACGGCCGCCGCGACCCCGGAACCGGTGACGATACCCGAGGTGCTGAACTTAGAGAGAGCGCTGGAAATCGCCCTTTCCAATCATCCAAGCCTTCGGGTCGTTTCCGGGACCCAGGCCGTCAATGAGGCGAAGGTGGGACAGGCCCAGTCCGGCTTCTACCCGCAGGTTCAGGCCCGGGGCGCCTATCAGCAGGCGACGGCCAACAACTCCACCGCCTTCGGCGGGGGGCCGATCCAGCGCAACGTACGAGGCGATAACTTCGGGACCTACCAAAGTAACGTCAATCTGAATCAGACGATTTATGACTTCGGGAAGATCCGGTCTCAGGTCGCCGGCGCCCAGTTTAACTTCCAAGCCGCCCGCTCGGATGCCGAGACGACTCTCCAGACGGTGATCGTGAATGCGCAGCAAGCCTACTACGGGCTTCAGCAGGCGCAGCGCCTCGTCACGGTGACCGAAGAAGCGATCGCGCAGTTCCAGAAGCACCTCGATCTCGCCAAGGGTCGCTTCAAGGTCGGCGTGGCGCCCAAAATCGATGTCACCACGGCCGAAGTGGACCTCTCCAACGCGAGACTGAATTTGATCACGGCCAAGAACAATGTCCTGCTGGCCAGGGTCACTCTCAATAACGCGATGGGCATCACGACCGCGGTACCCTATCGTGTCGAGGATCCCGGCGCCATCGAGCCGTACCAGATCTCTTGGGAAGAGGCCCTCGACCGCGCGATGCGCCAGCGGTCTGAGTTGATCGCCCAGCGAGCCCTGGAGCAAGCCGCCGAGACGGCCATCAAGACCGCCCAGAGCGACTTCTTCCCGACGGTCGCCGGTGCGGCCAATTATTCCTACAATGGACAGGAGTTCCCACTGGTGTGGAACTGGAACGTCACGGGCTCCGTAAACTTCCCTATTTTCAGCGGATTCCTTACCAAGCAGCAGGTCGCCGAGGCCCGCGCAAACCTGCTCAGGACCAAAGCCAATGGGGATGTCCTCCGACAGACCGTCATTTCGGAGGTCAGTCAGGCTCTGTTGAATATGGAAGCCGCCCAAGAGCGGCTACGGGTCACGGCGGTGACCGTCACGCAAGCCAAGGAGAGGCTGGCGCTGGTGGAAGGGCGGTACAAGGCCGGCCTCAGCAATGCGGTGGAGGTGACGGACGCTGAGGTGGCGCTCGTGAACGCGCAGGTCAATGATGTGGTCGCCGTGTCGAGTTACCTGGCCGCCAGGTCCCAGCTCGAGCGCGCGATGGGGACCGTCGCCCCCGTGAAAGGGCGCTCATGAAGACGATGAAGTGGCTCGCCGGAGGCGTGCTACTGGTCGCCGGCCTGGTATACGGCGGCTACGTGTATTGGAACGGAGGGGAGAAATCTTCGGTCAAGCACAAGACCGCGAAGATTGAGCGGGGAACGGTCACGCAGACCGTGACGGCCACGGGGACGATCAATCCCGTTCTCACGGTTCAGGTGGGCAGCCAGGTGTCCGGCATCATCAAGGCCCTCTACGCCGATTTCAACTCCGTGGTGAAGGCCGGCCAGGTGGTGGCCAAGATTGATCCGCTCCCGTTCCAGACCAAAGTCACGGAGATGGAGGCGAGCCTTCAGAATGCCCAGGGGAATCTGGCCCGGGCTCGCGCCGATCTTGCCTTGCAGAAGCTCAACTTTGACCGCGCGAAGGCTTTGTTCCAGCAACAACTGAATGCCCAGCAGGATGTAGATAATGCCCGGACCGCCTTTGAGACCTCTCAGGCCAATGTGCAGGTTGCCGAGGCGCAAGTGAAACAAGCGCGGGCGCAGTTGGATACGGCGAAGGTCAACCTCGAATATACCACCATCTACTCGCCGGTCCACGGAATCGTCATCTCGCGGAACGTGGATGTCGGACAGACCGTGGCGGCCAGTTTCCAAGCACCTATCCTGTTCCTCATCGCCAAGGATCTGACCAAGATGCAGGTGGATACGAACGTCAGCGAGTCCGACGTCGGCGGCATCACCGAGGGTAAGTCCGCCACGTTCGTCGTGGACGCCTATCCCAAGCAGCCGTTTCCGGGCAAGGTCGTGCAGGTCCGGAACGCGCCCATCACCGTCCAGAACGTCGTGACATACAACGTCGTGATCGGAGTGGACAATTCCGATCTCCGGCTCAAGCCCGGCATGACGGCCAATGTCTCGATCATCGTTGACCGCCGGGACGGCATCCTCAAGGTTCCGAATGCGGCCTTGCGGTTCAAACCCGGCATGGCGAGGGCCGGGGATAAGTCTGGCGGCCAGCAGGCTTCGGCTGCGGGCCGGCAGGAAGGCGGCGGCAAGAGCGGCAAGCCTAAGCCGACGATCTGGTCTCCCAACCCGCAGGGGCCCCAAGGAGATCCCGTGCCTGTCGAAATCAAGACCGGGATCACGGACGGGGCGTTTACCGAATTCGTAGAGGGTCCGGTGAAGGAGGGCGACGAAGTGATTGTCGGTCTGGATATGCCGCGGGGGCCTCACGGCGGGCGTCCAGGCGGGTCCTTACCGCCGGGGTTCGGTACCCAGCCGAGGCGGTAAGCGTGAGCAGAACCGTGAGCCAGCGCACATGAGCCTCATCGTTTGCCGGGACCTTGTGAAGACCTATCGGATGGGCGAGATGGATGTCCATGCGCTGCGAGGAGTCTCGCTGGAGATCGAGGCAGGGGAATTCGTAGCCGTCATGGGCGCTTCGGGGTCCGGCAAATCCACCTTGATGAACATTATAGGCTGTCTCGACGTCCCGACGAGCGGGGTCTATGTTCTGGAAGGGACGGATATTTCGACGCTGGGCGGAAATCGGCTGGCGGATATCCGCAACCATAAGATCGGATTTGTGTTCCAAAGCTTCAACCTGATCGCCCGGACCACGGCCTGCGAAAACGTCCAGTTGCCGCTCTTTTATCGGGGCATGCCGTCTCGCGAGCAGCGCGCCATGGCCTTGCGCGCGCTGGAACGCGTGGGACTGGCCGGGCGCGAGCGGCACCACCCCTCTCAACTCTCGGGAGGGCAGCAGCAGCGGGTTGCGATCGCCCGCGCGTTGGTCACCGATCCAGCGCTCATCCTGGCGGACGAGCCGACCGGCAACCTGGACAGCCAGGCCGCCCAGGAAATCATGGGCACGCTGAATCGGCTGAACGAGGAAGAAGGGCTCACGATCATCCTGGTCACGCACGAGTCGGACATTTCCCGGTACGCCCGGCGAATCATCACGATGAAAGACGGCCTGATCCTGTCCGATCACTCTCCGGGAGGCCCGGCGGAGCCTCGCCCGGCGCTGGAGGAGGCGCGGAGATGAATTTTTTCCTGATGACGGTTTGGGTGGCGTTCCGCGTGCTGGCCCGACACCGGATGCGCTCCGCGCTCACGATGCTGGGGATCATCATCGGCGTAGGCGCGGTCATTGCGATGTTCGGCATCGGAGAGGGAGCGAAGGCCGCCGTGCAGGCCCAGATCGCCAGTATGGGGACCAACGTTATCGTTCTCCTGCAGGGCGCCACCACGGTGGGAGGCGTGCGGACGGGCCATGGCGGGTCCGTGACGCTGACTGTGGCGGACATGGAGGAACTGGGTAGGATTCCATATGTGACGCATGCCGGCTGGGCGCGGCGTGACGCGATGCAGGTCGTCCATGAAAACAAGAACTGGTTTACGACCGTCAATGGCGTAACACCTTCCTACCTTGTCATCCGCGACTGGTCTACTGTGAGCGGGGAGTTTTTCACCCAGACCGATCTGGATTCGGCCGCCAAGGTAGTCCTCCTCGGCAATACCGTCATCGAGAATCTGTTCGAGCCGGGGGAAGATCCTGTCGGCGCCGTGATCCGGATCAAGAACATCCCGTTCCGGGTCGTGGGCGCGCTGGCCGCGAAAGGGTTCGACACGCGAGGGTCCGATCAGGACGATGTCGCGTTCATTCCCTTCTCGACCGCCGAGCGGAAGATCATGGGCACGAAGTTTCTCGGGGCGATCGGCGCGGGGTTCCTTTCGGCCGAATCTCCGGAGCAAATGGACCAGGTGGCCGCCGAGGTCAAGCGGGTCCTGCGGCAGCGGCACAAGTTGCGCCCCGAGCAGGAAGATGATTTCACGGTACGGAACCAGCTCGATACGGCGAAGATTCAAGAAGGGACCAGTGAGTCCATGAAGCTGCTCCTTCTCGCCGTGGCTTCAATCTCGCTCCTCGTGGGCGGCATCGGCATCATGAACATCTTACTCGTCTCGGTCACTGAACGGACCCGCGAAATCGGCATTCGCATGGCCGTGGGAGCCAAGCGTCGGCATATCCTCCTGCAGTTTCTGGTGGAGGCGGTCGTGCTCAGCACCGTCGGCGGCCTGATCGGGGTAGGCTTGGGAGTTGCGGGTGCCAGGGCCGCCTCCAACTTTGCAGGCTGGCCTACCATCATTTCGCCCGAAATCTTGGTGATCGCGTTCGGCTTCTCCGCGCTGGTGGGGATTTTTTTTGGTCTCTATCCCGCCAACAAGGCATCCCGGCTGAACCCGATCGAAGCGTTGCGGTACGAATAGTTAAAAGGGAGCAAGCGATGTGGAATCGGAACTTCATGTTCACGCAGACCGGCGCCGCCCCTCTGGAGAAGACAGAGAATGACCTGTTCCAGGATATCCAACCCGCTTTGGACAGCGCCGGCATGAACGGGGAACGGTATATCTCGGTGTGGGTGCAAGGGGAGGAGGAGAACGGCAAACCGGTGATATACACCAACATGTACGTGCGGACGGCTGTCCTGGATTTGGGGCGGCGCGCCGGATTTCTTCAGCCCTATCAGGGCCGGTCTCACCAGATCAAAAAACTCCTCTCAGACGCCCAGAAGGCCTGGATCAGGGAGTGGTTGATCAAGACGTCCGCCGAGGCGTGGGAGGCCGCCGATGACTCGTTGAAGATGATTTTTGAGGAAGAGTGAACCGTAAGGGGGACTAAAAAGGCCGACGCTGGTTGAAGCCGCCGGCCTTTTCGTTGTGACAGAGCATAGAGGGGAAGATTACTTCTTCTCTTCCTTCTTCTCTTCCTTCTTCTCAGCCTTCTTCTCAGCCTTCTTGCTGCCTTTCTTTCCCTCGTCCTTCTTCATCTCACCACCGGCAGCCGGGGCTGCGGCAGGCGCATCCGCCTTCTTCTCTTCCGCTGCGAAGGTGGAGCCGGCAAAGGTCAGGCCGATCATCACGGCGAAAATCGCTGCGAGAATGGACTTCATTTACGAATCACCTCCCCCCTGTTTTTGACATGGAGACATTCTTTTCTTTCCCCAGAACAAGCACGTGCCATGCCATCCCAACAAAAATTGGCCGGCTCTAAGCGTATTACTTATCAATCAGTTAACGACCTCTTTCTGTCTTATGCTATGGAGTGATGATGATCCATTGCCGGGTTTGGGGTAGGGGACACCCGTAAACGGTTGGACTGGCACCGTCACTCCGTTGCAAACCCGGGATCCCCACCCTATACTCCGGCGCGCATGTTCAGGAGTCATGGTTATGCCGTTCACACGCGCTACGAAGATTGGCGGTGAATAAGCCCGGCTTTGACGTCATTGTTGTGGGGGCGGGAGGCGGCGGGGCGGTCCTAGGCCTGGCCCTGGCACAGCGCGGTGTCCCCGTTCTCGTCTTGGAGCGGCAACCGGGCCCTCCGACCGCTTTACGGGGCGAAACCATCCAGCCAAACGGGCAGCAGATACTCGACCGGCTGGGAATCCTCACGGCCCTCACGCGGGAGACCGTGCAACCCATCCAACGTTTTCACTTCTTCCAAATCGGCGGAGGCCGTCTCTGCACGGTGGATTACGGGATGCTTCCTCCGCCCCGGAATCGCGCGCTGGTGGCCCTTTCGAATGCGGTCCACGGCCTGATCCTGAGCCAGTTATCGGCCCGACCGAGCGCTCAGTTATGGTACGAGGCGGAGCTCCAGGGACTTGTTCGCCTTGATGGGCGCGTCGCGGGGGTCGTCGTTCGACGAAAAGGAGAGGGGGGAAGCGTCAAAGTCGAAGCAAAGTTGGTGGTCGGAGCGGACGGCGCGCATTCCATGGTACGCCAGGCTATCGGCGTCAAGGCCGACGTGCACCGGTATCGCCACGGTTATCTAATCGCGCTTCTGCCCTGTCCTGAGGGAATGGCGGGCGAAGCGCGGTACTATGTCGGGCGAGGGGAGATCCTTGCGCTCTTCCCGGCTCCCGGCGACCGCGTGGTGTTCCTGTACATGGTCGAGGCGGCCGAGGTCGAAGCCATGAAAGCTCGCGGGCTGGACGCTTTCAAGGCGCGGATTGGAACCATAGACCCTGCCATGCGGGCACCCTTAGAGGGTCTCGTCACTTGGGAGCAAGTGGGATTCCTGCCATGCACGCGGGTCCGTGCGGATCGGTGGGTGACGGATGGTGCCGTGCTCATCGGCGATGCCGCGCATGCCATGAACCCCCACGTATCACAAGGCAGGATGCAGGCCATGGCTGACGCAATGGCTTTAACCGAGTTAATCGTGAGGTGTCGGGAGACGGAGGACTGGTCGGTTGCGACCCTGGCGGCTTACGAGAAGGCGCGTCGTCCGCAAGTGGAGATGCTCCAACGGTTGGCGGACGGGCAGACGATGTTCTGGAACGCCGCAGATCCGGTGCGGTGCTTCTTGCGGGACCGGGTCTTTCGGGTGATGGACCGGAACGCGAGACTCCGTTATCAGGCGCTGACGGCAACCGCCGGGCTTAGGACCACACCTCCGCTGACCTGGACTGACAAGCTCATGGCCGCCGGCTTCCTGCCTGATCCGAGAGCCGACGAAATTCCTTCTTCATTTCTGTAGGGAACGGCGTTACGCCCTCCCGCTTCGATCCTCTGTCTTGACTTGCTCCGCTCCGAGTGATACCAGTGGTTCAGGCTGGTGCAGTAACGGAGGAACCGTGAAGAAACGCTTGCTGGGTGCGGCCGTGGCGCTCGTGGCTGTGATGCCGGCCGTCTGGATGGGGATGACGGGAGAGTCCGCTGTCGCGGAGCAGTCTCCTGAAGACAAGCGGGGTGTCACCGTGTTGCCCCGGGTGGCGTCGGGGAGCGTCCCCATCGCCGGCGAATACCGGGCCTTGATCGTCGGCATCGACAAGTATAAACACGTCCCACCGTTGGAGACCGCCGTCAGGGACGCCGTGGCGTTGCGCGACGTGCTCGTCGCGCGGTACGGCTTCCGGCGGGACCGCATCATCGAACTGCTGAACGAGCAGGCCACACGGACCAGCATCGAGGATGCATTGTTCCGGCTTGGCCAGGAGGCCGGGCCTGAAGACAGCGTCTTCATCTATTATGCCGGGCACGGGCAGACCGATACGGAGAAGCTCCGGGGCTGGTGGGTGCCGGTGGAGGGGAAAGAAAAATCGCCGGGCACGTTCATCACCAACGCCAGTGTCCGGGACGCCATCGCCGCCATGAAGGCCAAGCACGTGTATCTCGTCGCCGATTCCTGTTTCAGCGGCACCCTGTTCGCCAAGTCGCGGAGCCTGCCCCCGCTCAACGACAAGTTCTTCGCGAGGCTCTACCAGAACAAGTCACGGTGGGGCTTGACGTCAGGGATGAACGAGCCGGTGGCCGATCAGGGCAAGGACGGCCACAGCATCTTCGCCTATTTCTTCCTGAAGTTGCTGCGGGAGAACGAGGAACCGTACCTGGTGCCGAGCCACAT